>Ga0315910_10001737_pt1 | contig 19756 bp, 13 predicted proteins | sample EdamamesoilMG_FD_204470 | JGI IMG/M metagenome (GOLD analysis project Ga0315910, IMG submission 204470) | Garden soil microbial communities collected in Santa Monica, California, United States - Edamame soil | ecosystem: Environmental > Terrestrial > Soil > Garden | place: USA: California...
CCGCACCTTCAAGGACGCGGCGTTCGACCTCGACTTCTACTTTCGCGAGCCCCCCGAGCTCGACCCGAAGGCGCGCGACAAGCTCCTCGACGCTTCCGCCGCCGCCTTGATGGTGGAGCTCGCCGGAGCCCTTGCCCAGGTCTCGTCCTGGGACGCGCCGACCCTCGAGGCCGCCGTGCGCACGTTTGCCGAGGCCGGGGGCCGCGCCATGAAGGACGTGGCCCAGCCGGCACGCGTCGCCATCACGGGCCGCGGGGCGAGCCCGCCGCTCTTCGAGGTCATGGCCGTGCTCGGCAAGGACCGCTCGCTCGCACGGCTCGAACGCGCGACGAGCCTTCTCGCCTAATCCTCAGGTAGGCTCGCCGCTCCATGCCAGGCCTCAACGCGGTACCTCGGTTGCCGCTCACGCGCCTGGCGGAGCCCTCCTACTTCGAGTGGATCCTTGCCTATCCGCCGGTGAAGGCGCTCCTGCCCCTGCCGGTGCTGGCGGCCCTCGCTCCGCTCGTCTGGTGGTTTTTCCGCGACACCTGGCGCGCCGTGGACGCGGAGGCGACCGAGGCGCGGAGCGCCCGGACGGGCGAGATGGATTTGCGCCCGGCCGCCTGCCTCTGCATCACCGCCCTCGTCCTCACCCTGCAGGAGTACTACGGCGGCCGGCAGCTCTACGACGGCATGATCCGCCCTTGGTTTCGCGAGCTCGAGGCCGCAGGGCACACCGGGCTGAAAACCGCTCACTACGACGAGCTCTACGGCTACGGCTGGTGGGCGCTCACGCGCATCGTCGGCTACGTCTTCATCCCCTTCCCCGTCTGGAAGCTGCTCTTCCCGAAGGACAGCCTGCTCGACATGGGCCTCCGGGTGAAGGGCTTCCTGAGCCACGTTTGGATCTACGGCCTCTGCCTCTGCTTCGTGCTCCCCGCCATGGTGCTGGTCGCCAGCCAGCCCGATTTCGGGACCTACTACCCGTTTTACAAAGGCAGCTCGCGGAGCTGGGCGGATTTCCTGATGTGGGAGGCCATGTACGGGCTCCAGTTCCTCGCCCTCGAACTGTTCTTCCGTGGCTGGATGCTCGGGGCGCTCAGGAAGTCGCTCGGGTCCGCCGCCGTGTTCGCCATGGCCGTCCCTTACTGCATGATTCACTTCGGCAAGCCCTACCTGGAGACCAACGGCGCCATCGTCGCCGGCATCGTGCTGGGCTCACTCGCGCTGCGCACCCGCAGCATTTATGCGGGATTTTTGGTTCACATCACCGTCGCCTACTCGATGGATTTTCTCGCCCTGCTCCGCCGTGACGCCCTGCCCACCGTCTTCTTCTTCTCTCCGTGAGCCGACCAGGGAGGGAGGTCTCGGTCGCCGCGCCGAGCTCACCCGTCGCTCCAGGGTGACTCGCAAGACTCCTTGTAACGTGCTCGCGAAGATCCGCTATAGTCCGGCCGTCGCTGTCGAACGCCCCCCTACGCCCGAGAGCTAGAAGACACGCTCAGTGACGAGAGACGATCCTTGACGATACACGGTGGCAAACTGACGGCCTCCGCCCTGGAAGCAGCTCTCGACGTCGTGCGCCGAGGTCCGAGCAGCACACCCGAGCCCACTGCCTGGTCCCCCGAACGGAGCGCGCAGCGCTACCAGATCACGGGTTGGGGAACGCCCTACTTCCAGGTGAACGCGGCGGGTCAGGTCGAAGTCACGCCGAATCCCGATCGCGCGCAGGCCATCAACCTCCATGACCTCGCGCAGGAGCTTCGCGCGCGCGGCCTCGAGCTGCCGCTCCTGATCCGCTTCTCCGACATCGTCGGCGATCGCATCCGCCGCCTGAATGAGGCCTTCGGCAAGGCCATCGCCGAATACGACTACGGCGGCACGTACCGCGGCGTCTACCCCGTGAAGGTGAACCAGCAACGGCACCTGGTGGAGGAGATCGTCCGCTACGGAAGGGCCTGGAACTTCGGGCTCGAGGCGGGCAGCAAGCCAGAGCTCCTGATCGCGCTCTCCGCGATGCAGGAGGTCGGCGGGCTCATCATCTGCAACGGCTACAAGGATCAGAGCTATATCGAGACCGCACTCGTCGCGCAGAAGTTCGACAAGACGGTCATCGTCGTGCTCGAGCGACTCGAAGAGCTCGAGCTCGTTTTCAAAGCCTCGGAGAAGGTCGGCATCCGTCCGATCCTCGGCGTCCGCGCCAAGCTGACGGCACGCGGCGTCGGGCGCTGGGCGGATTCGGCCGGCGACCGCGCCAAGTTCGGCCTCACCACTTCCGAGGTCGTGGAGGTCGTCGACCGGCTCGCCGAGAAGGGCCTGCTCGATTGCCTTCAGCTCCTCCACTTCCACATCGGCAGTCAGATCTCGAGCATCATCCCGATCAAGAACGCCATGCAGGAGGCGTCGAACATCTACGTCGAGCTGGCGAAGATGGGCTGCAAGATGGGGTACCTCGACGTGGGTGGCGGCCTGGCGGTCGACTACGACGGCTCGAAGACCGATTTTCACGCGTCGAAGAACTACCAGCTCGACGAGTACGCCGCCGACGTCGTCTCCCACATTCAGGCCGCCTGCGCGAAGGCCGATGTCTCGGTACCGACCATCGTCAGCGAGAGCGGGCGCGCCATCGCCGCGCACCATTCCGTGCTCGTCCTCGAGGTCGTCGGCCGCAGCCACATGCGCTTCGGCGAGCCCCTCGAACCGCCGCCGAATGCGCACCGCCTGCTGCGCGAGCTCTACGATACCTTCCGCGGGATCCAGCCGAAGAACGTGCAGGAGAGCTACCACGACGCGACGCAGGCGAAGGAGGAGGGTCAGAGCCTGTTCAAGTACGGCTACCTGACGCTCCGCGAGCGCGCGCAGGTCGAGCGGCTATTCTGGAATTGCTCGGAGAAGATCCAGCACACGCTGCGGCGCCTGAAGTTCGTGCCCGAGGAGCTCCAGCACCTCGAGCGGAACCTCTCCGCCATCTACTACTGCAACTTCTCGCTGTTCCAGTCGGCGCCGGACATCTGGGCCATCGATCATCTGTTCCCGATCATGCCGATCCACCGCCTCGACGAGGAACCCACCGTCTCGGCGACGCTCGCGGATCTCACCTGCGATAGCGACGGCATGATCGACCATTTCATCGACGTGGAGGACGTGAAGAGCACCCTCGACGTGCACGCCCTGCGTGAAGGCGAGCACTACCTTCTGGGCATGTTCCTGAACGGCGCCTACCAGGAGATCCTGGGGGATCTCCATAATTTGTTCGGTGACACCAACGCGGTCCACGTCGAGCTCACCGACACCGGCTACCAGATCAGCCACGTGATCAAGGGAGACAGCGTGTCGGACGTGCTCCGCTACGTCGAGTACCAGCCCGAGACGATGGTCGACGGCGTCCGGCGCCAGGCCGAACGCGCCGTCAGCGAAGGCCGCATCACGAATGAGCAGATGCGCACACTGATGCAGCACTACGAGGAGTCGCTTCGTAGCTACACGTACCTGACCGCAGACTGAGTCCTCGTCCCGCCCCGCGAAGGTGCGTGGAGGAGGTAGTAGAAGGTAGTCGAAGGTAGTCGAGAGGGACCGCGCTGCGCCAAGGCAGCGAAATCACGAAATCAATGGCGCGCGGTCGAAGCGCGTCGAGGGCCATCGACGGAAATGCCGGGGACTGTGTTAGAATTCCTACGCTTAACGGGAAGGGTGCACGATGGTGTTCAAGCTTCGCGGTGTTGGTTTCTTGGTGATGGTGTTGGCTGGTGCCGGTCTCGGCACGGCCTGCGGGGAAGACGACGACCCGTTCACGCCGCCCGCTGCCGGCAACGCCGGTAGTGGAGGAGACACCGGGGGCAGCGGTGGCAAAGGCGGCTCGGGAGGCAACGTCCCCGGCGCCGGCACCGGCGGCAAGGCCGGCGGCAACACCGGCGGCAACAGCACCGGCGGCAACAGCACCGGCGGCGTCACGGGCGGCACTGGCGGCAGCAACCCGGGCGCCGGCGAGGGCGGCATGGGCACCGTCGATCCTCCGGACACCTGCAACGGCGACGCGGATTGTCAGCCCGCGGGCATGGTGTGTGATCCGGTCCCAGCGGTCTGCGTCGACTGTCTGTTCGACCTCGACTGCGACCCGGGTGAAAAGTGCGTCGATCGCGCCTGCAGGCCGGTCACGACATGCAACAACAGCCTCGACTGCACGGACAGCGAGGAGACCGTGTGCGACTCGAGCATCGGCGAGTGCGTCGGTTGCGTGACGGTCGACGACTGCGATGCGAGCAACGATTGCATCGAAAATCGCTGCGTACCCTACGATCAGTGCCGAAATTCGCTCGATTGTTCGAATCGGCGGGTGTGCGACACGAACCTCCAGCGCTGCGTCGAGTGCGCCCGTGATGCCGACTGCGGCACCGGACGGCGCTGCGTGGACTACTCGTGCCGCGAGGGCTGCGCGTCGGACAACGCCTGCACCGATCTCGGCATGCTGTGCAACACGAACGGCGGCTACTGCGTCGAGTGCCTCGAGGATCTCGACTGCCCGGCGGTCTACTACTGCAACGCCGGCACCTGCACGCTCGACGAGTGCCCCGCGGGGACCTCGGAGTGCATCAACAACGCGGTGAACCTGTGCCGGGCGTCGGGCAACGGCTACGACGCGACCAGCTGCCTCGCCCGCCAGACGTGCGTCGAGGAGGGACAAGCCGCGGCCTGCATGCCCTGGGTGTGCACGGCCGGCATCACCGAATGCGACGCCGCCCACGAGTCGCTCGTCACCTGCTCGGCCGACGGCCTGACGATCACCGACGAGATCGATTGCGCCGCAAACGGCGAAATCTGCTACTCGGGCGCCTGTGCGGACCTGCTCTGCGTGCCGTCGCTCAACTACTGCGACGGCGAAACGATCCGCCTCTGCTCGACCGACGGCTTGAGCTCGACGCTGGTCCAAACCTGCGGCTCGGGCCAGTTCTGCGACGACTCCACCGTCACCTGCCTGACCCAGATCTGCACGCCCAACCAGCCCTGGTGCAACGGCGCACTCGCGCAGGTCTGCAATTCGCGCGGCTCCGGTTCCACCGGTCCGGGCACGAACTGCGCCGGCATCCCCGGACACGAATGCGTGGCCGGCGACTGCGTCTGCCAGGCGAACCGCCTGGACTGCGACGGCGACGACGGCAACGGCTGCGAAACCAACTCGTCGACCGACACCGACAACTGTGGTGCGTGCGACAACGTCTGCTCGTCGAATCACGTTCCGACGCCCACCTGCAGCGCGAGCACGTGCAACGGCGCCTGTGCGGCCGGCTACACCGATTGCAACGCCGACAAGCGGACCGACGGCTGCGAGACCCACACCGACACCGACATCGCGAACTGCGGCGCGTGCGGTCGCACTTGCTCGACCAGCCAGATCACCTCCGTCACCTGCGGCGGCGGCGTCTGCAACGGGACGTGCACGTCGGGTTACGCGGACTGCAACAGCAACAAGCAGACCGACGGCTGCGAGACGGAAACGCTCACGAACCCGAACTATTGCGGCAGCTGCACGGGCAACTGCTCGTCGAACCACATGCAGACCCGCACCTGCGCGGGCGGCAGCTGCAACGGCACCTGCGCCGCCGGTTTCGACGACTGCAACAACAACAAGCTGACGGACGGCTGCGAATCCGACGTGCGCTACGACGAGGCGAACTGCGGCGCCTGCGGTGACCCCTGCGCCACGGGTGAATCCTGCGTCAACGGCACCTGCCAGGTCTGCAACGACACGGTGCTCCTACTCAGCGACTCGACGACCGCCCCGAATACGGCCATGCAGACGGCGCTGACCAACGCGGGGCTCGTGGTCACCCTGGTGGCGGGAGGTCAGACGACCTACACCGGAACGCCGGCAGCCAATACGTTCGGCGCCGTCATCCTCGTCGGCGGAAGCACGTACTCCGTCGACATGCCCGACACCGGGGAGAGCGCCATCGTCGCCGCTCAGGCGGCGGGCACCGGCATCGTGTTCAACGAAGCCGCCGCCTACAAGCGCTACGCCAGCAGCACCTACTGGACGCTGCTCGATCCCTTGCTCCTCATCACCTACTCCAGCTTGCCGCAGGGGCTCTACACCTACACCCTCACCTCGCCGAATCACCCGATCTGGGACACGTTGCCCACGAGCTTCGTGACGACGGTTTCGATGTACCACAGCACCGGAACCGCCAAGAACGGCGGCGTCGCCATCGCGACGAGCTCGAGCGGTGGCCCCGGCGCGGTCTTGGTGAAGGACAGCGGCGGTGGCCGCATCGTCCACATCGCGAATTGGGCGAACTACCACAGCACTTGGACGAGTGACACCAACGTGCTCAAGATGTTTACCAACTCGGCGTTGTGGGCGACGGGCTGTTTCTGACGGCCGAGTAAGCAGCGAGAGGGGACCTGACCCCTCTCGCGAGCTTCGAGAGGGTAAAGTGTCCGTGATGAAGCCCGCCATCGGTCGTCTCGCAGCGCTCGTCGCTCCGCTCGCTGCCGCTCTGTTCGCCAGCACCGGTTGCGGTGGCACCTCCGAGCTCGAGTACTACTCCGGCGGCGCCGGACGGGGCGGCGGCAGCGCGGGCGAAGGTCCTTCGTCGGGCGGCCGAGCCGGTGGCGGGAAGGGCGGAACGAGTGGAACAGGCGGGACGGCCATCGCGGGCACTGGAAACGCTCCGAGCGGCGGCACGGGTGGCGGCGGCACGGGTGGCGGCGGCACGGGTGGCGGCGGCACGGGTGGCGGCGTCGCGGGGACCGGCGGAACACCGGGCGAATGCGACGAGCATGCCGACTGCCCGCCCGACAATTTTTGCCAGAACGGTGCCTGCGCGCTCGACGTTTGCACCGGTGGCACCGTGGTTTGCGACGGCAACGTGCTGCTCCGCTGTCGAGACGAGGGAGACGGCCAGGACAGCGAGAGCTGCCTCGAGCGCCAGACCTGCGTCGGGGATGGAAACGCGGCCTACTGTGGCGATTGGCTCTGCACGCCCGGAACGATCGAGTGTGACCTGGCCGCGGAGCGGATCGTCGTTTGCTCGGACGACGGGCTGACGATCACCAACGAGGTCGACTGTGCAGCGGAGGGCCAGATCTGCCTCGACGCGAGCTGCGTGAACCTTCGCTGCGTGCCATCGGCGACGTATTGCGAGGGTGAGACGATTCGGCAATGCGCGGGCGACGGGCTGAGCTCGACGCTGGTAGAGAACTGCTCCGCGGGCGAGTTTTGCGACGACTCGACGGTTTCCTGCTTACCCCAGGTCTGCGTGCCCGACCTGCCGTTCTGCAACGGTGACCGGGCGCAGGTTTGCAACCCGCGAGGCTCCGGGGCGCTGGACGCCGGCGTCAACTGCGCTGCGACCACCGGTATGCGCTGCTCGAGTGGCGAGTGTACCTGTCAAGCGAATCGCCTGGATTGTGATGGCAGTGCGAGCACGGGCTGCGAGATCTCGGGCTCGACCGACGTCGACAATTGCGGCAACTGCGGGGCGATCTGCTCCAGCAACCACATCCCGGCACGGAGTTGCAGTGCGAGCACGTGCAACGGCGCCTGCGAGAGCGGCTACGCCGACTGCAACGCCGACAAGGGCTCGGACGGCTGCGAAACCTACGTCAATGGCGACACGCAGAGCTGCGGCGGCTGCGGGCGCGTTTGCTCTTCGAACCACGTGTCCGTGAGCTGCACCGGCGGCAGCTGCGACGGCGCCTGCAGCGCCGGCTACGCCGACTGCAACAGCAACAAGCAAACAGACGGCTGTGAGACGGAGACGCTCGCGAACCCGAACGCGTGCGGCGCCTGCGCCCAGCCCTGCTCGACGAATCACATGCAAACCCGCACCTGCGGCGGCGGAGCCTGCAACGGCACTTGTGCCGCGGGCTTCGACGATTGCAACGGGAACAAGCTCACCGACGGCTGCGAGGCCGACCTCCGTTTCGGCGAGCAGCATTGCGGCGCTTGCGGGCAAACCTGCACGGGGGGGGACGCCTGCGTGAACGGCAGCTGCCAGGTCTGCAACGACACGGTGCTGCTCCTCGGCGACGGCTCGTCGAGCAACGTCACGCTCGAGACCCTGCTCGAAAATGCCGGCATGGTCGTGACGCGGGTGGACCCGGGCATCAGCACCTTCATCGGCTCACCCAACCCGAGCGAGTTCGGCGTCGTCGCCATGCCCGTCGGGCTCGCCTACGCGGGCATGCCCGACACCGGCCAAACGGCGATCGTCGCCGCACAGGCGGCCGGCACCGGTGTCGTGTTCACGGAGTGGGCGTCGTTCTCCGCCTCGTACGGCTACTGGAACGCGGGGCTCGAGGCCCTCGTCCTGTCGTCGTTCGGGACTTACATTGCCCCGCAGGCGGTGACCTACACGCTCACGTCCGCCGGGCATCCGATCTGGGACGGGCTGCCGACCACCTTCACCATCAGCGAGACCCCGAGCCACGTGATGGGAACGGTGATCAACGGCGGAACGAAGATCGCCGACTGCGTCCAGTGTAGCGGTGCGGGCGTCATCGTGCGCGACAACGGCGGCGGCCGCATCGTCGAGATCACGCACAGCGCGAGCTACGACGACACGGGCTGGGTCAACGATCCCTACCTGGGGCCGATGTTCGTGAACGCCGTGCGCTGGGCGACGGGCTGCTTCTGATCGCCCCAGCGGCGCCAAATCGATTCCAGCCAGCCTGAAGCGCCGCGGCCTGGAATGGGCCGGGAGCACCGGGCGTTCCCGAGTTGTCTGCCGGTTTCCTGGGCACCCTCGGGTGCCGCCGGCTAGGATCGGATGCTGACCATGAAGAGGCCCCGCCCGCTGGCCCGCCGGCTTCCAAGCCCGCTGGTTGCCCTTCCGCTCCTTGCGCTGACGCTCGCCGGCCCGAGCCAGGCGGACATCTTCAAGACGGTGGGACCGGACGGGGTCATCAGCTTCACCAACACGCCGAAAAAAGGGGCAAGCCTCTACGCCCGCACGGAAGCGCCGCGCGCGAGCGCGCGCATGCCTTCGGACGGGTCGCCCGCGCGCTTCAGCCGCTACGACGACCACATCCGGCAAGCCGCCGCGCTCTATCAGATCCCGGAAGCGCTGATCCGAGCCGTCATCCGTGTGGAGAGTGATTTCGATCCGCGCGCCGTGTCACCGGCAAACGCGCGCGGGCTGATGCAGCTCATTCCTCAGACGGCCGAGCGCATGATGGTGACGGACATCTTCGACCCCCGGCAGAACGTCTTCGGTGGCGTGCGCTACCTGCGCGTGCTCGCCAACCTCTTCAACGGGGACCTCTCGCTCACGATCGCCGCTTACAACGCGGGGGAGAACGCCGTCATCAAGCACGGCGGCATCCCGCCGTACCCGGAAACCGTGGAGTACGTGAAGCGCGTCCTCTCCGAGTACCGCTACTTCCGCGGCGCGACGTAGAGCTAATCTCGTCATTGGCTTCGCCGATTCCGAGGCGTGGCTTCGCCACGCGCGCTACTTCGCCGAGCGGCGCGTGGCGGCTTTTTCACCGCGGTAGAGCGCCAGCGCGGCCTCGAGCTCACGCTCGACCCGCTCCACGAGCTCGGGCGGCTCGAGCACGCGCGCACGCCCGCCCCATTCGAGCACCCAGCTCACGACCGGATTCAGATTGCCGACCGTCATGCTGAGGCGAAGGCCGCCGCCCGCGATGCCCTGGAGCTTCTGCGAAGCGTGCATCGTGCGCATGCGCACGTAGTCCGCGGCGTGCGCATCGAACTCGATCACGACCTTGTGCGGCGTCGCGTCGCGCCAGATCCCGAACTCGCCCTGAAAATACTGATTCACGTCGAACTCGGCGGGAAGCTCGAAGCGTTCGGTGACGGCGCACTGCGTCCCGCGCATCCGGTCGAGCACGAAGGTGCGGATCTCCGAGCGCCCGACGTGGTGACCGACGCAGTAGATCGAGTCGCGATGAAGCACGAGCGCGTAAGGGTGGATCGTGACGCGCTCCTCTTCCGACTTCGCCGCGCTCCGGTAGAGCATGGACAACGGGCGGAGATCGGAAACGGCCTGAAACAGGTCGTCGAGCTCCTCGGTCTTCTGCGCGTAGTTCTTGGGCGCGTGCGGCAGGTAGAGGAAGCGCTGCTCGAGGCGCGCATCGGCGAGGCCGGCGTTCGGGCCGCGACCCGGGCGCTGCGCGACGGCGAGCAGCTTGCCGATCGCCATGTCGATCTCCTCGAATAGCGCCGAGCCGCGCATGGGCTCGAACACGCGGCGTGCCGCAAGCAGGGCGTACGCCTGGGTGCGGCGGAGCTCGAGCTTGCGCGGGATCTCACTCGAGCGCAGGCGCCAGAGCAGCTGCCCGCCCGCCCGGACCGGAGCGCTCTCGAGGTCGAACTCGCGCTCGATTTCGACCATGTAGCGCCGCATCGTCCGCACGGTCACGCCGAGCGCGTCCGCGAGCTCGTACAGCGAGAGGCCCTTCGGGTGGCGCCCGAGGATCTCGCGCAGCCGGTCCAGACGGCGGTGCTGGGTGAACCGACCGGGGGGGCGACCGCGCGACGAGCGTTCCACGCCGACCGAGGCTAGCAGAATCCCGCTATGCTCCGGCCTCGATGCGGAGCCCGGTCGAACTGATCATCAAGAAGCGCGACGGGGGGCGGCACACGGCCGGGGAAGTCGAAAGCCTGATCACGGGCTTCCTCGCCGGCACCGTCACCGACTACCAGATGAGCGCCTGGCTGATGGCCGCGCTCCTCTCCGGCCTCGATGACGGGGAGACGGTCGCACTCACCGAGGCCATGCTGCACTCGGGTCGGGTACTCGCCCTCCGCTCGGTGAAGGCGCCGAAGATCGACAAGCACTCGACCGGCGGCGTGGGCGACAAGGTGAGCCTGTGCCTCGCGCCGCTCGTCGCCGCGTGCGGCATCGCGGCGCCGCTGATCGCCGGCCGCGGACTCGGTCACACCGGGGGTACGCTCGACAAGCTCGAGGCGATCCCCGGGTACCGCGTCGGACTCGAGGCCCGTGCCTTCGAGCGCGTTCTTCGCACGGTGGGGGCGTCGATCATCGGTCAGACGCCCGAGATCGCCCCGGCCGACCGCCGCCTCTACGCGCTCAGGGACGTGACCGGAACGGTCGAGTCGATCCCGCTCATCGTCGCCAGCATCCTGTCGAAGAAGCTCGCCGCGGGCAGCGATGGGCTGGTGCTCGACGTGAAGGCCGGGCGCGGCGCCTTCATGCAGGACCTCGCGGCAGCAAAAGCGCTCGCGCGGGCGCTCGTTCGCACCGCGCGCCGGGCCGGCCTCAGGACGACCGCGCTCGTCACCGACATGAACGTGCCCACGGGCCGCATGATCGGCAACGCGCTCGAGGTGCGCGAGGCGATCGACGTGCTCGTGGGCGATGGTCCCGCCGACACCCGCGAGCTCACCCTGCTGCTCGGGGCCGAGATGCTCGTGCTCGGCGGCCGCGCGAAAACGCGAGGCGCCGCTCGAACGGCGCTGGAGCGCGCCCTCGCCGACGGCTCGGCGTTCGAACGCTTCGTGCGCATGGTCCGCGCCCACGGCGGCAGCACCCGCGCCGTGGAGCACCCCGAGCTCTTGCCGGAAGCACGGCTGAAGCGACCGGTGCTCGCGGCAAAGAGCGGCATCGTCACCCACTCGGACCCGCTCGAGCTCGCCTGGGTCGCGCTCGAGCTCGGCGCGGGCCGCGTGCGCGCCGACGACCGCGTGGACCCTGCTGCCGGCATCGAGCTCTTGCGGGTGGTCGGCGAACGCGTGGAACGAGGCGAGCCGATCGCCGTCCTTCATACCAATCGCCGCCGGGCGATCGACGGCGCCCACGAGCGAGCACGGAACGCCTTCCGGATCGGCAGCCGTGCTCCGATGCGAAAGCTGCTGCTCGCGCGGATCGGCTGACGCCGCCCGCTCAGTGCACGCGCTGGCCGGGCTTCGCTCCGGAGTCGGGCGAGAGGATGAAGATCTCTTTTTCGCCCGGCCCGGCCGCGATCACCATGCCCTCGCTCGTTCCGAGCTTCATTTTCCGGGGGGCGAGATTCGCCACCACCACCACGAGCCGCCCGACGAGCGAGGCGGGCGCGTAGGCGCTCTTGATGCCGGCGAACACGGTGCGGGTGACACCGCCACCGAGGCTCAGCGTCAACTTGATGAGCTTCTTCGCCTCCGGAAGCTCCTCGGCCGCGACGACACGCGCCACGCGCAGGTCGACCTTGGAAAAATCGTCGATCGTGCACTCGGCGGCGAGCGGCTCCGCGGCAAGTGGGCCGCCGTCGTCTTCGGTCGAGCTCGGCGTGGCCGTGCCGGCGGTCTCCGCGGCGGCTTCCTCGCTGCCGGCGGGCGGCGCGTGGGCGGCAAGGAACGCCTCGACCTTCTTCGGGTCGACGCGCTGCATCAGGTGAGAAAAACGGCCGATCGGCGTACCGACGGCGGGCGTCGCGGCTTCGGACCAGGCACCGAGCGGCGCACCGAGGAGCTCGCTGCTCTTCGTCGCAAGGCCCGGCAGCACGGGCGCGAGGTAGATCACGATCTGACGGTACAGGTTCAACACGACCGTGCAGACGTCGCGGAGCTCGGCCGCGCGCTCCGGCGCCTTGGCGAGCTTCCACGGCTCGACGCGATCGACGTACTCGTTGGCGCGGTCGGCGAGCGCCATCACGGTCCGCATCGCCCGGGCGAAGTCGCACGCCTCGTAGGCCTCGGCGATGTCATCGCCCGCCATGGCGGCCTGGCGGAACAGCCCACCGTCTTCGGGGTACGCCTCCGAAAGGCCCGTCGCCTCGACGAACCGCGCCGTGCGGCTCGCGAGGTTCACCACCTTCCCGACCAGATCCGCGTTCACCTTGGCCACGAATTCGCCAAGATCGAGATCTAGGTCGTGGACGCCGCTCCCGAGCTTGCTCGCGAGGTAGTAGCGGAGCTGCTGGGGATCCAGGTGCTCTGCGTAGCTCGACGCGAGCAGGAAGGTGCCGCGCGACTTCGACATCTTCCCGCCGTTGACGGTCAGAAAGCCGTGGACGTGGACGCGCGACGGCAGCTCGAACCCGGAGCTCTTCAGCATCGCCGGCCAGAACAGCGTGTGAAAGTAGGTGATGTCCTTGCCGATGAAGTGGACGATCTCGGTGTCGGGCGAGCGCCACCAATCGTCGAACGCCTCGCCGGTCTTCTCGCACCACTCGGCGGTCGCCGCCATGTAGCCGATCGGCGCGTCGAACCAGACGTACCAGTAGTGACCGGGAGCGTCGGGGATCTCGAAACCGAAATACGGCGCCGGCCGCGACACGTCCCAGTCGCGTAGCGGCTCCGACAGGAAGAAATTCGTGAGGTAGTTTTCGACTTCGGACTGCAGCCGGCCCGGCGTCGCCACGAACTCCTTCAAGAAATCGCGGAGCTGATCGATCTGGACGAACAGGTGTGGCGCGCTCCGAAGCTCGGGCCGCGCGCCGCTCAGCGTGCTCACCGGATCCTTGAGGTCGCCCGCGGCGTAGGTGCTACCGCAACTCTCGCACGCGTCGCCGTACTGGTCGGGCGTGCCGCAGCGCGGGCATTTGCCCTTGACGAAGCGATCGGCGAGGAAGGTCCCCGCGACCGGATCGAAGAGCTGAGTCACCTCGCGCTCGGTGACCATGCCCTTCTGCCGGAGCGCGGCCCAGACTTCCCCGCACCGCGCGCGGTTTGCCGGCGAATGCGTGCTCCCGTAGTGATCGAACTCCACGTCGAACGCCTTGAAATCGCGCTGATGGGCGAGGTTCATCTCGGCGATCAGCACCTCTTCGCTCGCCCCTTCTTTGCGGGCGCGCACCATCGTCGCCGTGCCGTGGGTGTCGTCACCGCAAAAGTACGCGACGCGCCGACCACGAAGACGCTGGAAGCGGACCCAGACGTTGGTCTGGATGTGCTCGAGCATGTGGCCCAAGTGCAGCGGACCGTTCGCGTAGGGAAGCGCAGAGGTGACGAGCAGGCGGCGCGCCATGGCGCGGCGGAGCGTAGCATCGTAGGCTCGGCCGATGGCACTTCTCGCTGACAAATCCGTGGTCATCACCGGCGCCGGAAACGGGATCGGCCGAGCGACGGCGCTCCTTTTCGCCAAGGAAGGGGCACGCGTGGTCGTCAACGACGTCGGCGGCAGCCGGGCCGGCGACGGCGGGACGCACGGAGCCGCCGACGAGGTCGTCACCCAGATCCGGAGCGCGGGCGGAACCGCGGTCGCAAACTACGACAGCGTCTCGAGCGCGGAGGGCGCGGCCGCGATCGTGGAGACGGCGGTGCGCGAGTTCGGTCGCATCGACGTGCTGGTCAACAACGCCGGCATCCTCCGCGACAAGACGCTCCTGAAGCTCGAGCTCGGGCAGTGGGAAGCCGTCCTCGCCGTCCACCTCACCGGCACGTTCCTCTGCACCCAGGCCGCCGCGATCCGCATGAAAGACCAGGGAAGCGGCCGCATCATCAACACCACCAGCATCTCCGGCTTGCTCGGCAACTTCGGGCAGACCAACTACTCGGCGGCCAAGGCCGGGATCTACGGGCTGACGCGCACCGCTTCGATCGAGCTTCAGCGTTACGGCATCATGGTGAACGCCGTGGCCCCCGTCGCGAAAACGCGAATGACCGAGGATCTTCCGATGTTCGCCAAGATCGAGGACACGCTGTCACCGGACCACGTCGCTCCGGCGCATCTGTTTTTGGCCAGCGAGCTTGCCGGTGATCGCACGGGCTTCGTGCTCGCCGTGGCGGGCGGGCGCATGAGCGTTTTCAAGGTGGTGGAGAGCGCGGGCAAGTACAAGGAAGCCGACGGAGGCATCTGGACCGCCGGCGAGATCGCGGAGCACTTCGACGTGATCTCGAAGGTCTGAGCGTCCCGCGCAGCGGCGGAGGGCGGATTGATTGCTGGCCAGAGGGCCGGATGATAGGTTTGGGCAGTCCCGGCGAGGGTGTCCTCCGATGACGCGCGAAGCTCAGATCCCGCTCTTCCTCTGGATCGCGACGGCAGTCGTTGCGCATCTGCTTTGGGGCGGTGGTGTGGACCGTGTCTCCGACGTGATCACGGAGAAGGTGGAGATCCGCGAGTTCGCAGCCTCGGTACGACGCTTCGTGCGCGGAGAGGGACGCACGGTGGAGATCGCGCTGCTCAGCGAGGACACCGCCCAGCCCGAGCCGGATCCGCTTTCGCCCGAAGAGAAGCCACCGGACGAAGAGGACCTCGACAAAAAGAAGAGCGCCGAAGGCGAGGAAGAAACCCCGGTCCCCACCCCGTCGGCACCCGAGGAAAAGAAGCCCGAACCGGCGAAGGAACCGGACAAGAAGGCCGAGGAAAAAAAGGAGCTGAAGAAGGCGGAAGAGGAAGAGGTGGTGCGGGAGCTCCCCACGGTCCCCGATCAGCGTGTGGCCGTGCGCCAGCACGTCGCGGATCCGAACCAGGAGGACAACCCGGACGCCAAGTTCATCGGGAACGAGGCCAATCGGGTCAAGGAGGAAACGCGCGCGAGCATCACGTCGCACGATCAGAACGATCCGCAGCCGACTCCGGGCGGCGCCGCCCACACCAGTGGCGATCCGAGCGAGCCCGGCAACGCCGAAGAGACTCGCGTCGCCGACAGCGAGGATCGCAAGGGGGAGAAGGACCGCGCATCCCAACCGAAAGCCGCCGATCCGAGCGAGCTTCGCATCGCGGTGATGCCCGCGCCCAAGCAGGCGCCCGCGGCCGCCGGCGAAGAGCTCAAACGCGACGGGCACCAGCACGGCGCGCAAACCGCCGAACCGAAGACCCCGCTTTCGGCCCAGGAGGGCGCGCTCGCCAAGCCGGAGCTCCACGCGATGGAGGCCGTGCCCGACGTTCTCGACTCGACGCGCGGGACGTTCGTCATGCCGGGCGAGCGCAGTGCCTCGATCGAGCAAAAAGGCCAGCTGGCGCGTAAGGAGCGGCGCCTGCCGCCGATGCGAAGCTCGGGAGCGACCGATCTTCTGGGCCTCGGCGCGAACGGCGCCACCCCGGGCGGCTTCAATCTGAATCTCTCGCCCAGCGTCGCCGTCAACGTGATCGGACAAGACCAGCTCGCGCGTGAACGACGCGCGGACGGCGAACGGCGGAGAAGTCAGCACGCCGGCCGCTGGCGCCCCGTCGGCATCGAGCGCTGGCGCGCCGCGATCGAAAACTACGTGGCCAGCGTGAAGCCCGGCAACCAGACCGCGCTCAACACGGCGCGGGTTCCTTTCGCGAACTACCTGGTGCAAGTCCACAACCGCATTCATCCGATTTTTGCCGAAGGCTTCCTCGACTCGCTCGATTCGCTCCCGAGCTCACACCCGATGAATCGTCGCGAGATCACCACCAACGTCGAGATCGCACTCGACCCGGAGGAAGGCCGCGTCGTCCGCATGGGCATCACCAAGACGAGCGGCGTCACCATGTTCGACGTCAATGCACTCGAGGCCGTCCAGCGCGCGCAGCCGTTCGGCCCGCCGCCGGGCGAGATCGTCTCGCCCGACGGCAACGTGTACTTTCACTGGGAGTTTCATCGGAACCGCGACGAGGCGTGCTCCACGCAGTTCGCGCGACCGTTCATCCTGAAGGGCCAGCCGAAGAGCATCCCGCCGAGCCTGCCGCCAAGCCGCCCGACACCGGACATCGAAGGTCAGGAACGGCACGGTCGCCGCGCGCCGCCCGACGACGCGGCGACCGTCAAGCTGGCCCAGAAGAGCCGCTGAGGCGCGACCACTCGTGACCGCATCGCCAGGGACGACGACGGCCTCGGGCCCCGGCGGGTGGACCCTGCCCGAGGGCTTGCCGCTCACGCTGTTCGCAGCGCTCGCGCTGGTCGCGACCGCCTCCGGACGCCTGCTCTCGCCCGCGCTCTTCGGGTCGGGCACCGGCCTCGACGCCGCAATCATGGCGGTTCAGGCGATCGGCAACGTGACGAGCCAGGCGGTGGCGGTGGGCGGCGTCGCCTTCGCCGTGCTCGCCGTCCGTGCCGCGCTCGGCCGACCGGGGCTCGGGATCGCCTACCGGATGGTGGTGGTGCCGGCGGCCGTGGCCGCCAGCGTGCTGGCGATTTTCGCGATGGGCCGGGTCCTCGAGCCGTCCCGCGCCAATGCGCTGGCCGTGGCATCCCTCGTCAGCCTGGCCGCCGGCGTTCCGATCGCGCTCGGAGCACCGGCGAGCCGCGCGCTCGGGCTCGTGCTCGGGCTCACCGCGATCTCGGGGGCGATCGACTTCGCGGGGCTCAGCGTGGCCGCGTCCGCCATCGAGCGCGGCTCCGCGGCATCGTACCGGGTCGGCGAGGTCCTGATGACGATCGGATTCGTGATCGAGTTCGTCCTCGTGGCCGTGGCGATTGCGTTCATCACTGGCGGCGACCGACGGCGCTCGGCGGTACTCGGGCTCGCGAGCGCCGTGCTCGCCTTTGCGCTCGCCTACGTCGTTCATCGGGCTGCCGGCGCGAACGCTTCGACCGCTGAAATCGTCGTCGCGCGCGCGGTCGGGGCGCTGCTCCGCGCACCACCCCCGTTCGTGCCGTCCGCGGCGCGCCTGATGCTCGAGGTCGGTGGCCTGGTCGGGGCGGTCGCTGCGCTGTTCACCGCCCGGCGCGCGCCGCTCGCCCCGCTGGTCGCCCTCTGCCTCACCGCACGGGGCTCACCGGACGTTCCGATCCCGGCGCTCCTCTTGGTGGTGGCCGGCATCGCCGTTCCCGCCTACGCGACGACGGCGCGGCGCCGCGCCTGAGCTCGTCTCGAGTCTAGCGGACGAAGGCGACGAAGGCCGCGAACGTCACGACGAGGTACGGCATCGAGGCGAAGAACACCCGCCTCGCCCAGCGCTCCCGCGGCGCACCGCGCGGACCGGCGAGCACGAGGGCAGAGGACGCGAGCGCCAGCGGACCGACGATCGCCACGTAACCGACGTGCACCACCCCGAACGCCGCCGGCAGGAGCGACAGGACGGCGAGCACCACGGTCCACACTCTGATCGCGGCGATCGACGCCTCGGCGCCGTGCACCACCGAGTGCACCGCCATCCCCGCGCGGCGATACTCGCTCTCGCGAAACACCGAGATCGCGATGAAATGCGGGATCTGCCAGAGGAAGAGGATCGCGAACAGCCACAGCGCGGGGGCACCGAGCGTTCCGCGGGCCGCTGCGTAGCCGATGAGCGGCGGCAGCGCGCCGGGGAGCGCACCGACCCAGAGCGCGATCGGTGACACCCGCTTGAGCGGCGTGTAGACGAACACGTAGCTCGCGAACGCGAGCAGCGTGAGCGCGCAGGCAAGACCGCCACCGGCGAGCCCGAGGACGTTGAGCCCGAGGCTCGCCGACAGGATGCCGAACCCGAGCGCGACTTCGGGCGAGAGGCGCCCGGAGGGGAGCGGCCGCCGGCGCGTGCGTCCCATCAGAGCGTCGGTGTCCTGCTCTGCCACCATGTTGAGCGTGTTGGCCGCACCCACGACGAGCGCCGTGGCGACCAGCGCCACCGAGAGGCGCACGAGTGGCAGGGTGTCCCCGGCGACGAGCGCACCGGCGAACGCCGTCACCATCACGAGCCCGCCGACGCTCGGCTTCGTGAGCTCGACGAGCGCCCCTAGCTTTTCCTGAACCCCCAATTCGAGCGGGGCGGCGAAGAGCGGGCTTTCCTTCATGGGGCGTGACCGAATCCGGCCGTGTACCATTCCGATCCGGCCCGGACAACGGGCCTGAAGGCCGGCCCGCGAGCCTAACCGCACCTCCAGCGGATTCGAGAGCACCGCTGTATTCGGAGGCCGAGATGGTGGATAATCGGGGCTCGGGGCAGCGCCGCCTTTGTAGGCTGCCTGGACTCTTCCGGGATCCTCGGGAGGGTGTATCCTCCGCTAGCTTCTGGAGCCTGAAGAACCATGCGCCTCGTCGGCACGCTGCTCACCACCCTCCCGATCTTCGCTGCCACGTTGCTCACCCCCGATCGGGCCTCGGCCGACGTCGGCCGGAACGCATCGTCCGCGGTTGCCAAGGGCACCATCGGCGGTGCGCTGCTCGGCGCCGAGCTCGTCCTCGCTATCGAAGCGGCGGCCGGCGTGCAATCTCCCTGGGCGTACCTCGGTGGCGGCCTGGCCGGTGCGGCGGCAGGCGGCGTCGGTGGTTACTTCGTCGAGCAGGAAGCGAGCCCACGCGTCTCGATGCTGATGCTCGCGGGCGGACTCACCCTCGCGATCCCGACCACCGTGCTCGTGCTCAGCGCCACGGCGTACGAGCCGCCGGCCGACTACCTCGTCGACCAGCCGCCCGCGGATGAACCGGTGGCAGACCCTCCGCAGCCGGGGGCCGCGCCTGCTTCCACACCCGCACCTACAGCACCCGCAGCCGCGCCTGCACCCACGTCGCGAGCACCGCGGCAGAAGTCGAAGCGCCGCGAGCACGCGCGCCCTCTGCGCCTCACGCCGCCGGCGCTGCTGGATCTCGAGCCTGGACGCCTTGCGCTCGGTATTCCCGCGGTGGAGGTCCGTGACACCTACACGCGCGCCGAAATGTCGATGTACGGGCTGAAGCAAGCCACCGAGGTCCGCATTCCGTTTCTCAACGTTCTCTTCTGAGAACGTTCAGGCCTGAGGAGGCGGGGGCGGGGCTCCGCCGACCCACACGACTGCTCCGGCGGTTTCGCTTGGCTTGAGGCGTCGCCTCCCGCTAGGATCAGCGTCCCGGGTGCGCGAAATCCGCGCGGCCCACCCAGCACCATGGCACAGGCAGCACCCCAACGACCGGGGCTACCTCGAACACGAAAAGGCGAAGACCCCGCGCTCGGTCGCGTGATTGCGGGGCGCTATCGGCTCGAATCCCGCATCGGCGAGGGCGGGATGG
>Ga0315910_10001738_pt1 | contig 19756 bp, 15 predicted proteins | sample EdamamesoilMG_FD_204470 | JGI IMG/M metagenome (GOLD analysis project Ga0315910, IMG submission 204470) | Garden soil microbial communities collected in Santa Monica, California, United States - Edamame soil | ecosystem: Environmental > Terrestrial > Soil > Garden | place: USA: California...
CCGGACTCGGCACCGCGCCCATGGCGCACGCGACGGTGCGCACGAAGGAGCCGATGTCGCAGGGATTCGCGGCGCTCATGGAACCGTTCCTCGACACGGTGATCATCTGCCTGCTGACCGCGCTGGTCATCGTCGTCACCGGCGTCTACCACACCAGCGCCAGCGACGGCATCGCGCTCACCTCCGACGCCTTCGCGACGGTGGTGCCGTGGTTCCCGGTGGTGCTGACCGTGGTCGCGATCCTGTTCGCGCTGTCCACGGTGCTCGCCTGGGGTTACTACGGCGAACAGGCATGGACCTGGCTGTTCACCGGCGCCAAGGGCAGCCGCTACGCCTACCGCGCCTTCCTGTGCGTCGCGCTTTCGGTCGCGCCGGTGTTCGACCGGGACCAGGTCACGAGCATCGTCGATTCGCTCACCTTCGCGGGCGCGATCCCGAACCTGATCGCCGTCTATCTATTACTGCCGGAGCTGCGGGCGGATCTCGCCAGTTACTGGCAACGCGTGGTGCTCGGTGGAAAGCGGGAAACGAAACATGAGCCGTAAGAACTATCTCTGGACCCTGGCCGTCCTGTACACGATCTGGTGGGTGTTCCTGGCATTCGACGTGTTCGATCGGGCCGACTGGTTGCTGGAAAACGTGCTGGTATTCCTCGCGGCCGCGCTGCTGATCTTCACTTACAAGCCGTTTCCGCTGTCGCGGGTGTCGTACACCTGCATATTCGTTTTCATGATGCTGCACGCGCTCGGCGCGCACTACACCTATTCCGAGGTGCCGTACCAGGAGTGGCTGCCGTTCCTCGCGGGCGGGCGCAATCACTTCGACCGGCTGGTGCATTTCGCGTACGGCCTGCTGCTGGCGTACCCGATCCGCGAAATGTTCTTGCGCATCGGCAACATGCGCGGCTTCTGGGGATACTTCCTGCCACTCGACCTCACGATGTCCACGTCCATGCTCTACGAGCTGATCGAGTGGGCGGCGGCCCTGGTGGTGGGTGGCGAGCTCGGCGCGGCCTATCTCGGCACGCAGGGCGACGTCTGGGATGCGCACAAGGACATGGCGCTGGCGTCGCTCGGCGCGCTGATCGCCATGTGCATCACCGCGATGGTGAACCGCCGCATGCAGCGCGATTTCGCCAACGAGTGGGCCGAGAGCATCCGCGTGAAGCGCAGGAAGCCGCTGGGGGAGTGACTATCTGCTCGTCAGCGCGGCGAGGCGTGCCTGCGACAGGGCGTAGACGCTGCTCGGCTGGATCACGCCTCTCGCGGGTTTCTTGACGTGCTCATAGTAGGCGCGCGCCGACTCGGCGTCGCCGTAGGCTTCGGCCACCAGGCCGAATCCGTACCACGCTGAATCGTCGGGACTGTCGATGCCCACCTGTTCCATGCCTTTCAGCAGGAGATCTCTCGCCTCGCGCGGCTTGCCGCTGGCCGCGTAGACACACGCCAGCGTGTGATTGATCGCCGAGTTGCGGCCCTGGCTTTCGTCGTAGGCCAGGCGCGCGGCTTCCACTGCCTGCTCCGACACCGGCTGCGACAGGAGCGCGCTCCACGCGTACTGGTTGTAGTCGGACGCCGTCGCGCGGCCGCTGTCGATCAGCGGTTGCATGATCACCGGGATCTCGCCGAACCGGCCGCGCGCCTCGGCGCTGTGCACCAGCATCTCGCGCGCCACTGAATCGTCGGGCAGCTGCGCGAGACGTTCGCGCGATGCCGTCGACACCGCATCCCACTGCTGCAGCTGGATCGCCGCCCATTGCCGATAGCGGAACGCCAGCGCCGACCGCGGCACGGCCGCGACCAGCCGGTCCGCGACCTGCAGCAGCTCGCGCCAGCGGTTCTGCTCGAGCCAGGATTTCGCGAGCGCGATGTCCAGGCTCAGCCGGTCGGCGGCATCGTCCGAGACGCCGCGCGCCTCGACCAGCAGGGGCAGGGCGTGCTCGACCATGGCGGAGTCGGCGAGCAACAATGCAGTGGCGAGCCGTGCGCGCGCCAGGTCCGATGTCACGCCCACCGTCCAGGCGCGGGCGAACGCCGGCCCTTCGAGCGGATCCTCCGAATTGCCGGCGCGCATTTCGAGACGCGCCCAGTCGAGCCAGCGGCGCGCGCCTGCCAGGTCGCCCGCGGCGATGTGTTCCTGCGCCATCAGGGCCACGGGCCCCATCATGGGAGCAACCGTGAGAATGCGGAACGCGCCGCCTTCGTTCACCACGTAGAAAGTCTGCGTTTCGCCCGCGGCGCGCAGCTGCACGCGATAACCCACGGTATCCTCGCCCTCGACGTTCACGCGCACGTTGCTGAACAGCAGGTCCGCGCCGACTTCGGGCGGCAGGTCCTGGCGCGTCAGGCCCGCGATGATGACGCGCTGTGCGCGTTCGAAATCGATGCTGTCGGCGAGTGCCTCGCTGCGGCGGCTCAGCAGCTTGCGAAACGCTGCGGGATCGCGCTTTTCGGCGAACATCTCGCCGAAGGAGCGCAGCACCACGCCGCGCGGATCCGTGGGCGCGATCTCGCGTCCGTCCATGCGGCGCGTCTTGCGCAGCAGCGCGATGCGCTGAGTCTGCGCTGCCGTGGTGGTCTGGCCGCGGCTGCTCGCCTCGATGAGGTCGGCGGCCGCCTGGTATTCGCGCAGGCGCGTCAGGATATTGCCCGCGCTCGCGAGCGCCGAGCGGCGGTCGCTTTCGCTGTTCACCAGGGTGCGCGACGCCTCGATCGCGGCCGCGCCGCCTTTTTCCGCGGCGAGCGCGGTGATCATCAGCGCACGCTGCGGCAGGCTGGGCTTGGCGGCACGCAGCGTCTCGCGCAGCTCCGCGAAGCGGCGCGAGTACAACAAGGCGTAGTAGAGATTGTTGGCGTAGTCGTCGCCGCGGACCGCGTCTTCACCGAGCTGCGCGCGGCGCGCCAGGTAGATGGAGATCGCCTCGCCGACGTCGGCCTCGGGCGAATAACGCACGCCGCTCGCGTCATGCTCCAGCAGCACGGCGAGATCGGCGGCGATGTCGGCGTTTTTCGGTTCGATCTGCAGCGCCTTGCGGTACGCGGCGATCGCGCCGGCGCGGTCGTAGCCTTCCGCGAAGCGGCGGCCGACCGCGTCGTGCTGCAGGGTCCAGCCGTAGGTTTTCCAGGCCAGCGCCAGGCCGGGTTCGAGCCGCGTGGCGGCCTGCGCTTCGCGCTGCGCGCGCGTGCCCAGGCCCGCCTCGAGCAGCGCCGAGGCATTGCGCAGGCGATGCACGGCCTTGCGGGGATACTTCGCCGCCAGCGCCTCGTTGGCCTGCAGCGCGCCCTTGAAGTCGCCGTCGGCGCGCAGCGCCACGCCGATCTGATCGAACGCGACCAGCTGGGTCTCGGCGCGATCGAGCTCGCGCAGCGCCTTCACGAGCGCGTCCGCCTCGGCGCGCGTGTAGCGGCCCTTGACCGTGTCGAATCGCCACGTGGCGCGCACCGCGCCGTCCGCGCTCACGCTGAACTCGCTGCTGAGGCGCGCCGGCCCCAGCTGCACGACTTCGTTCGCGGGCAGCGGCCGTGGCTGGAAACCCGGCGGCGGCTGAATGCGGTAGCGCCATTCGGTGACGAAAGGTTCGAACACCACGTCCGCGGTGCGCGATTCGTCGGTGGAGCCGGTTTCGTTCGCCGCGACGCGCGAATCGAAGTAATCCGGCAGGCGCGCGCCGATGTTGGCCACGTTGATGCCGACGGCCGCGGTCTCGAGATCGGTGAAACCCACCGGCGCGTCCTTCATCTCGATGCGCATGGAATAGGGCTGCGAGAAGTCGGTGCTCGAGCTGTGCTCGTAGCCCAGCAATTCCTTCGCGCGGTAGGCATCGCGCGTGTATTTCCTGAGGTCGTCGAGACGCTCGCGGGTGTCGGCGCCGGCATACCAGGCGCGGTACTCCGCTTCGACGTTGCCGAAGGTTTCGGTGGTCTCGACCACGCGCGCCGGTCCGTATTCGGCCAGAAAGAACTCGCGCGTCTCGACCTGCCGGTTGTCGGCGGAGCGCAGTGCCGGTGTGCTGGTCAGCTCGCGCGTGCCGTCGCGGATGACCAGCGCGCGGCGTTCGGAATCCTGCGCGGGCAGTGTGCCGACGCGCGCGTATTCCGCGGTGGTGTCGATCCAGAGGTCGGTGCCGCCGGCACCGGCGCCCGGCACGAACACGATGGCATGGTCGAACATCCCGAGACCGGGTAGTTCGGCCGCCACGTCCTGGTCGTCACCGGCGGAGAGCAGTGCGAGATGCGCCTCGATTCCGGCGGCGCGCAACGCCGCGATCAGCAGTGTCGACTTGTCCTTGCAGTCGCCGAAGCGGCGGCGCAGCGTTTCCGCCGGGTACTCCGGGATCAATCGTGCCGTGCCGAACTCGACGCCGGTGTAGCGCACCTCGCGGTGCAGGCGTTCGACCACCCTGGAAATGAATTCGAGCCTGTTGGTGCGCGGGTTCAGGCCGGCGATCAGCGGACGCGCGTCGTCGTTGCGGATGCGCGCCTCGGTCATGTTGCGATAGGCGTCGGCGACGGCCTGCCACGATGCGCCCGACGAGAACTCGACACTCGGCCAGGCGGGTTCGTCGGCGGGCAGGTTCGAGACCATCGCGTCCATTTCATCGATTGCGCCCTGTTCGAGCGTCCAGCGCACGCGTCCGCCGGCGCGCGTTTCCCGCACCTGTGCGTCGGGCAGCAGCCGCGTGATGCGACGGAGCGGCAGCGCCTCGGGCGCGTCGATCACGATGCGCGTACGAATCACCGGCACCGGCCGGCCGACGTATTCGCGGAACGCCGATCCCGCGGCGAAGAACGGCTTCTCGTCGCGCACGGTGATTTCCTCTTCCACCACCGCGCCGATGGCGATCGCCGGCAGCGGGCCTTCGAGCGTGTGCGTGTCGTCGTACACCTGGTTGCCATTGCGGGTGCCGGCATCGGTGAGCAGGTTCTGGTCCAGCAGGTGTTCGCGGCCGTCGGTGGTGACGACACGCGCGCGGATGGTCGGGCGCGCCTGGTGCCAGGGCTGCCAATGCGCGCTGCTCGCGGCCCAGCGTTCCACGCCTTCGGGAGAGTCGACGCGGTAGACGAGGCGGGAGCTGCGGGTCAGGCGATGGTGTTCGTCGAACACGAAGATTCGCTCGTCCAACAGCACTACCACGGAGCTGGGGCGCTCGCGCCGGATGCCCGATGCCGCCTGCAGCAGCTCGCCGGCCGGGGCCGCGAAGGGTGCGCTGTCCCAGGCCTCGGCCGCGTGCAGGCCTCGGCCCGCCAGGGCCGAAAATACGGTCAGGACGAAAACCAGCTTCAGCCGCATGAAATGCCCCGAATCCCGAGATCCAACAGCAGGATAGCGGGGCGGGCCGCGCGCAAATCGCGACTGGATCACGCCTTCATGCAGGCGACGCCGGCGCGGGTGTTACGCTCGCGCGCCATGACTGAGAAAGACCCTGATGGACTCGTCCGGCTCCGCAATGCGTTGCGGCAATTCGCGGCCGAGCGCGACTGGGACCAGTTCCACAGCCCGAAGAACCTCGCCTCCGCGCTCGCCGTCGAGGCGGCCGAACTGCTGGAGCGCTTCCAGTGGCTGACGGAGGAGCAGAGCCGCAACCTGCCGCCGACCGAGCTCGAGAAGGTGCGCCAGGAAATGGCCGATGTGCTGAATTACCTGGTGCGGCTCGCGGACAAACTCGGCGTGGACCTGCTCGCCGCGGCACGCGACAAGATCGCGCTCAACGCGCAGAAATACCCCGTCGAAAAAGCCCGCGGCTCCGCCCGCAAATACTCCGACTGAGAAATGGGGACATTCTCTATTTCCTAGGAAACGGGGACAGACTTCGTCGTCGCGCGGGCTCCAAGCCTGTCCCCGTTTGCTAGAAAATGGTGAATGTCCCCATAATCGGGCATGTCCACTAACTACGTACTTGTCGACTTCGAGAACGTGCAGCCGGATCTCTCGTTGCTCGCCAACAGTTCCTACCGGGTGAAGGTGTTCTTCGGCGCGCGGCAGCAGGAAGGACGCGTGCCGTTCAAGCTGCTCGACGCCATGCTGGCGCTCGCCGGCAACGTCGAACCCGTCAAGGTCATGCGCAGCGGCAGCAACGCCGTCGACATGCACATCGCCTACTACGTCGGGCGTCTCGTCGAGAAGGAACCGTCGGCGGCCATCCACATCGTCTCCGGCGACCGCGATTTCGACCCGCTGGTCGAATACCTGCGCGCCAACGGCGTGAAGTGCACGCGTACGAAGTCGATTGCCGAGCTCGCGAAGCAGGCGGAGCTCGCCAAGGAGGCGCAGGCCCGGGCGCGAGCCGCGACTGCGTCCAGGCAGGCGAAAGCCGTGCCGCCGGCGAAGAAGCCACACAGCGACAAGCTCGCGCCCATCATCAAGCAGCTGCACTCGCTGTCCGGCAAACCCGCCACGCGCCGCAAGCTGGCGCAGGTCATCGGCAACTACTTCCGCCATCACGGCGGCCCGCTGACCGACAGCGCCATCGAGCAGGTCATCGACGAGCTGATCCGTCTCAAGTACGTGAGCCAGTCCGGGAACCGCGTGAGCTATCATCTGGTCTGAGCCCGGTACGCGTGTGCGGCGCAGCGAGGGCCGCTTTCGCGTGTGCGGCTGCCGATGTCAGACCTTGCCCCGACTGGGACCTGGGGCTGATTGACCGGCCGGCCGGCCGCTAGAATCCTCCGCCCTAACAACCCTGATTCCGAGGAACAGATCGTGCGCATCACTTTCACGAGCATTCTCTTTGCAGCCGTCGTACTGGCGGCACCCGCCGCTCAGGCGCAATGGACCGGCAAGGCCGAGCTCGGCGTATTGATCACCGACGGCAACTCCGAATCGAAGTCCGCGAATACCAAGCTCGACCTGACGCACGAAGGCGACAAGTGGAAACACAACGTGTACGCCGCCGCGCTGTACGGCGAGAACGCGGAGTTCGCGACCGCCGAGCGTTACGAGGCGAGTTACAAGGCCGACTACAAGATCACCGATCGTTTCAGCTGGTTCATGGCGATCCGCGGCGAGGAAGACCGCTTCAGCGGTTTCGCCTACCAGGCAACACTGTCCACCGGTGCTACCTACCAGTTCGTCGACAACCCGACGACCAAGTTCGACGGTTCGCTCGGTGTCGGTTACAAGACTTTTCAGCCGCAGGTGCTGATCCAGACACCGGCCGGCGAAGTGCTGGATCGCATCAAGGGCGAGACCGACAGCGAGCCGGTCGCGACTCTGGGCTCCAACTTCGAGCATTCGTTCACCGAGAACACCAAGCTCACCAACAAGTTCCTCGCGGAGATCGGTTCGGACAACACCGCGGTGCAGGACGACATCGCCCTGCAGGTCAGCATGTCGGAGGTGCTGGCGCTCGCGGTGGGGATCGGCGTGCGTTACAACAGCGATCCGCCGGCGCTCGCCGAGAGCACCGATACACAGCTCACCGTGAACCTGGTGTACAACATCAAGTGATGACGCGGCGTTTCGCATCCCTGCTCCTGTCGGCCGCGGCCGGCGCGGCCCTCGCGCAGGCGCCTGTGAGCGCGCCGCCGCCGGCGGCTGGCGCACAGCACGGTGTCGGCAGCGGCGCGAACATCAGCGTCGACAGCGGGCCGCACAAGGGCGAGTACGGATACACCGAACCCTGCGTGCTGGCGGCATTCAGCAAGCGGCCATTGGGTTTGTCCGTGGTGCTGCACGGCACGGATTCGGTACTGTCGATCGACATGCCGCTGCTCGACGACAAACATGCCGGCGAAATCCAGATCGTGCTGGTGATCGCCGACATGCGTTCCGGCAAGGGACCGTCGAGCGTCACCTACGAAATCGACACGCGGCCCGATGCCGCGCTCGAGCCCTTCCAGAAAGCCGAGCGCGCCAACAAGGGCATCACCGGCAAGGCAACCACCACGCTCATGCAGAAGGACGGCAGCGTGCTGCTGAGCTTCAACGGCACCACCGCGAGCGGCGTGAAGCTCGACGGCAGCCTGACCTGCCGCAAGATGGGTTGATGGTCCCCATTTACAACGCGGCGCGGATCAGGGGTTTGAGCTCCTGCGCCAGGTCTACCGAGAATTCCACGATACCGGACTGCGACTCGGTGACTTCCATCGCGATGATGGCGTAATAACCGCCCTCCCGGTCCACCCACGGCGTGTAGCCGAACGCGCCGGGCGATGAGACCACGCCGCAATCCACCGCGGGTGGCGTGCACTCCAGCCAGGACGACAGGCCGTAGTGAAAGTCCAACCCGATTGCCGCGAACGGCGACACCCCGATCACGGCGTTCGGGAACGGCTCGGTGCCCTGCGCCGTGAACAGCGAATCCGCGATCAGCCGGTTTCCCTGGTAAACGCCGCGATTGAATTCGAGCTGCAGGATGCGCGCGTACTCGTTCATGGTGGCGCGCAGCCCGCCCGCGATCAGCGGATTCGACGTACCCAGCGCCTGTCGCGGCGCGGTGTAGAACACCATGTCCGCGCCGAGTCCCAGCGGATTCTTCAGCTGCGCGTCGAAGATGTTCGCCCAAGTCTGCCCGGTCGCGACCTCGGCCATGCGCGCCGCCACCTGCAAGTGTGTGCCGCCGTAGTCGAAGCGTGATCCTGGCGCGGCGACCAGGGACATCTGCGAAATGGCATCGACGCACTCGGCCAGTGTGATGCCTGCCAGCAGGGTGCACGGCGCCTCGCGCGGCAGACCCGAAGTGAACGACAGCAGCTGCCGCAGCGTGATGCCGGCCTGCGGGCCGGTCCAGCCCAGCACCGTCCCCGTGGTGGAGTCCAGCGTCAGGAATCCCTGCTCGACCAGCCGCAGGATTGTGAGTCCCGCAACCATTTTCGAAGACGATGCGACGGCAATGCGTTGCTCCGGCGCGAACGTGCCGTACATCTTCTCGAAGCGTTTGACGCCCTGGGAGTCGTAGACGGCGACTCCCATGCCGGTCAGTCCCTGCGCGGTGAAGGCCGCGCTCGCCGCGCGGTCGACGTCGGCGAAAGGATCGGGAGCCGCCGGAGGTGCCGCCGGGGGAGGCGGGGGAGGAGGCGGAGTCCCGTCCCCGCCGCCGCCGCCGCACGCGGCGAGGCAGGCTGCGAAGAGGCCCAGGAGAAGGTGGCGTGTCATGACCATGGCCTGGACAACGCACGCCGTCGCATGCGGTTGACCTGCAGCCCACAAGATGTGAGCCGCGCTTCACATATATTATGAGTGCCGGTAGCCGCGCCTCCGGCGCCCGGGACCAATCACCGGGGTGCGGGCTGAGGACGATCGGCGTAGATTCCCGCCTCACAACGAGAACAGGGAGTCCACCATGACCATTGCGAAGCGAGCAGTAGCCGAGTTGTTAGGAACCTTCTGGCTGGTGTTCTGCGGCTGCGGCAGCGCAGTGCTGGCCGCGAAATTTCCCGAGGTGGGCATCGGCCTCGTCGGCGTGTCGCTGGCCTTCGGCTTCACCGTCGTGACCATGGCGTATGCCGTGGGCTACATCACCGGCGGGCATTTCAATCCGGCCATCACCCTGGGCGCATTCGCCGCGGGCCGCATCCCGGCCGGCATCATCGTTCCCTACATCGTGGCGCAGCTCATCGGCGCGGTCCTGGCCGCGTGGCTGCTGGCGTGTGTCGCGGCCGGCAATGGCACCGACGCCGTCGCCGCGGGACTTGCCTCCAACGGCTTCGGCGAGCACTCGCCCGGCGGTTATGCGTTGTCCACCGCGTTCATCGTCGAAGTGCTGATGACCTTCTTTTTCCTGCTGGTGATCCTCGGCACCACCAGCGAAGGCGCATCCGTCGGCTTTGCGCCGCTCGCCATCGGCCTCACGCTCGCGCTGATCCACCTGGTGAGCATTCCGGTGACCAACACCTCGGTGAATCCCGCCCGCAGCACCGGCCCCGCGCTCATCGTCGGCGGCTGGGCATTGCAGCAGCTGTGGCTGTTCTGGGTGGCGCCGATCCTGGGCGCCGTGCTGGCCGGCGGCTTGTGGAGATGGCTGGGCAGGAAGTAGCTAGCCCCGCTCAGGACGCGAAACCAGAGGGGCCCGTGAACCACGGGCCCCGCGATGCATTCAGGTCTTGTTGATCTCGAGCTTGTCGTAGAGCTCGTCGCCCATGCTCTTCACCGACTTGGCCTTGTCGGCGGCCGCCACCTGTTTGCCGGACTTGAATTCGTCGCTGGCCTCGGCCCACATGGTCTTCATCGAATCCAGCGTGGTCCTGGCGCCTTCCAGGTCTTCCTTCTTCACGCCGCGAAAGAACTTCTTCTTGTCGAGCTCCTTCACGCGCGCGTCGATGGTCTCGACCATCTTCGGGACTTCGACGCTCAGGGATTCCCATTCGGTTTTTGCAACCGCCAGCGCCTGCTGCGCATGTTTCCTGCCCAGCGCGACCGCATCCCTCAGCGAGTCGACTGCCTTCTCGAGTTGCGGCGTGCCGGCGACCACGTCGTCGTACTCCTTGGCCTCGTAGCTGGTCTTGAGCCGCGCGAGCTGCGCTTCCACGCCTTTCAATCCATCGGGCGCATAACGCTCGGCGTCCGCACGCACGTCCTTGAGCGACTCCTCGATTCCTTCCATGGCCTTCCTGGCCGGCGTCTGGTTCTTCGCACAGCCTGCGACCAGCAAGGTCGCCGCGCACAGCGACAGCAGCAAAGTGGATATACGCATGGATTTCTCCTCCTTCTGACCTCGTGTCGGTCAGAGTAGGCGGGCGCCGCCTAACAGGTACGTAGGACGGTAGGGAAGGAGTGCGCCGGAAAACGCCGCTTCACGGTCCCCCGGCGCCGGGAAGCACGATCAAACAGGGCTCATGCCGAGTTGCTGGCTGACTTCGCGAGCCTTGGCCTGCACGATGCGGCCCTTGTCGGCCGCCTCGGTGGTGTTGCCGGCGGTGGCCGCGGCGCTGGCCTCGGCCCAGGTCGCCTTCATCGATTCGAGATCGGCCTTGACGTTCGGGGGCAAGTTCGATGCCTTCAGGTTCTTCACCTGCTGCTCGATCGCGTCCACCAGCTTCGGCACCTCCTTGTTGAGCTCGCGCCATTCGTTGTTCGCGGCGGCGAGCTGCGTCGCCTTGGCGACGGCCGCCTCCTGGAGTGCGCGAACTTCCTCGCGGAACTTCGGGACCGCGGACATCACTGCGTCGTAATCCTTGTTTGCGTAGTCGTCCTTGATCGCGGCGAGTTTCTGTTCGACGGGCGGCAGCTGGTCGGGCACGTATTGCTGCACGTCCGGCCTGACGTCGTTCAACGTGGTCTCGGCGGCTTCGACCGCCAGCCGCGCCGGCTCTTCCTTGCTGGCGCAGGCGGTCAACAGAGCGCTGGCGCCGAGCGCCAGCAATGAAAGGGCTGTTCGCATGTTGCACTCCTGCTGAATGCTTCAGGCTAAGCGCAACCCGGCGAAGGCAGGCGTAGGACCGAAACCAGTATCCGGGCAGGAAAACCTGACTGCCGCCGCGGGGTTGCGCCGTCGAGGCGAATGAAATCCGCGGCAACCCGAAGGCGGACTGTGCGCCCGGGCGCGACGAAGCGACTATCCTGACGGGCAGAACCATTCGTGGGACAGCCGAGGTCCCGGGGCCGCGACGCTGCGGCCGGGCGGAGCCGGGTGTAAGCTCACGGACGCCGACGAGCTGCGAAGTCAGCAGGATTCCCTGGGAGGCCGAAATCATGAAAGCTCGACACTTCACCGCGATCGCTGCGCTGCTGGTGCTCGCGCCCGCGGCCTGGGCAGGCGGCGAAGCCAACCCGGTGACGACTCCGCCGTCGGACTCACAAACCCAGCCCAAGAGTTCCTGCTCGGTGCCCTGCCTGGTGATGCGCGTGTCCACGACGACGCGTTGCGAATGCCCGGTGCGCAAGACGATGCCGGCCTAGCCGGGCAACGGCCTAACTTCCGCGCCGCAGCGAAGCGGTACAAAGTCGCAATTCGCCGCAGCTGCACCGCGCCCACCCGCTGGCCGAGTCCTGCGAGTTAGGGCACATTGCGGCCGGATGGCCGAAGAGAAGGACCGCAGGCAGCCCGGCGCATTGCGCCGCGCATTGTTCCAGGACGTGCCCTACATCCTGGACAGCCTGTGGCGCTGGGGCGAGTTCCGCGTCAATCGCATCGGCGAGGTGGACTTCGAAGACCCGCACCGATTCGTGGTGCGGCCCGCGTGGCAATGCGGCGCGTACTTGTTGTTCGTGCTGATGTGCCTGTTCGCGGTCTTCGGTCCCACCTGGGATGCGCTGTGCGCGCTGCGCGGCTTCGGCTTCGCGACCACGGCGAGGAACGTCGCCAGCATCGTGCTGTTCGTTATCGCGGCGCTGATCTTCACGAGGCTGCTGAACCTGGTCACCTTCCACCTGACGCGGCGCGCGGAGGCCCTGGCCGAGGATCGTCCCGGCGAGCTGCCCCCGGACTCGAGCCCATTCGCGCAGCTGGCGCAGAACCATGAAAACGCGGAACGCCTCGTGAACTCGGTGCGCGTGGCGCTGGGCCGCCGCACGCAGCAGAGCATCGGCAACCTGAGCCGCTTCTTTCGCGCGCTGCCGAAAGTCCGCCGCAACGATGCCTGGGGCCTGATGTTCGGCCTCTACGTGCTGATGTTCGGCTCGTTCCTGGTCGTCGCGCCCATCGTCGCCACCGCTTACGGTTTCCGTTACGGCGAGACGGATCCGATGAGCTGCGCGCGCCTCGAACATGGCGGGCTGGTGGTGGCGCAGATCGTGGTTTTCCTGCTGCTCGCCGGCGGCGGCCTGCTGCTGTGGCGCAGCCTCGGCAAAGCCCACGCGTTCGTCACCTGCCTGGTGCTGGCGCTGGTGCTGGCGGCGGGCATCGCCATCCTGTGGCTGGGATTCATGCCGGCGCAGCCCAGCGAGGCGGCCGGCGGCTTCTATCCGCACGTCTACCTGCTGTTCATCGCGGCGCTGCTCGGCGTGGCGCTGTTCGCGCGCTTGCTGGCGCACATCATGTTCTCCGGCTTCCGCGCAGCCGCGACTTTTCGCGAGGCGCTGGCCAGCGAGGACCTGCTGCGCAACGAACGCACGCCGCCTGACATCTCGAACCTGCGATTGCTGTCGGCGCTGATCAACGGCGTCACGGCTCATCCGCTGCACTTCCTGCTGCTGCCGTCCTTCGTCGCGTTCATCGCGCCCACCGACTGGGTGTGGTGGATCGTGCCGATGTTCGCGCTGGTGAGCATCATCCTGCTGATGTACGGCTCGCTCTCAAGCCGCTGGGAACAGATGCTGGTGTACGTGCAGCGCTGGTTCCTCGTGGGCACGCCGCTGGTCATGTCCATCGCCGTCATCCTGCTGGCGGTGCTGCGCCTGCTCGGCGTGCAATACGTCTCGACTGTGCTCGACGCCACGCCGGTGGGCGTGTTGTTCATCTTCATCGTGATGATGTATGTGGCTTTCTGGTTCTTCGAGTACTGGGCGAATCGCTGGGTGGCGGAGGAGTTGCTCGAACTACTGGGCGCGGACAAGGCGGCCCGGCCCGGCTACGTGGATGTCGCTTTCCATCCCGGCAACGCGACGCCCTGGGCGAGCCCCTCGGGCCGCGTGATCGCCTTGCACGGCACCGGGCGATTCGTCGCGCAGGGCTGGTTCGAACGCCAACACCCCGTGCCGGGTGAACGGCCGAAAGAACACGCCTTCACCACCTACGGACTGGTCGAATTGTTCGACGTGCTGGGCGCGAACCGGGAGCAGGGCGAGGACTTCGCGCACGACATCCGCCGCCGCGTGAATCTCTACTTCACACTGGTGAATTTCCTGCTGGTGGCGGCGGCGATCGGGCTCTTCTATTGGCATCTCAACTGGTCGCGGCCGCTCGCGGTGGAACCGATGGTGCGCGCCAGCGCCATCAAGCCGGAGCTGGTCACGGACGCGCAGTTGCAGGCGGCGGCGCGCGCCACCGGCGACTCGCTGGGAACCCGCCTGCTTGCGCAGACCGCGGCGCAGCGGCCTTCGCTGATCGTCGCGGCCTCCGGTGGCGGCACGCGCGCCGCCGTGTACACGGCGGTGGCGCTCGAAGGCATGGCGCAGATCGATCGCGCGCGGGACGTCGTGCTGCTGAGCGGCGTGTCGGGCGGAGGTGTATCGGCGGCGGTATTCGCCAGCCGCTTCGATCAACTGCGTGCGTCCAACCCGCGCGACGAGTCGGTGGCGCATCCCGGGCCGTGGATGAACTACGTGGCGACGGTGTCGCAGCCCTACATCCAGGACGTGCTCGAAGGCGCCGGCGAATTACGCATCGCCGGCAGTTACTCGCTGGGCGCGCTGCTGCAGGAGAGCCTGGAACGCCGCGCGTTTGCTGCCGACATGACCGGCATCGACACCTTTTCAAAGCTCAAGGACCCGGCGCTGATCCTCAACTCCGCGATCAGCGGACATCCCTACGGCGATTCGGAGCTGCTCGAAGGACGGGTCGCCGCGCCGGGCCAGTCGTGTATCAGCCAGTCGCGGCCGTACGCGAATCTCGCCGGCGGCCGGCTGATATTCACCAATCTCGACAACCTGAGCGGCTTTCCCGAGCCCGGCAACGGCCCGCCTGACATGTGGCTGCCGTATCGCATCGTCAACGACGGCGCCGTGAAACTCGCGGCCGCATCGGCGCTCACCGCCAACTTTCCACCGGTGTTCTCCAATGCGCGCGTGCGGCTCGTCACCCGCACGGACGTCGAATGCAATGCGCAGTCGTATTTCGTCACCGACGGCGGCGCCACCGAAAACCTCGGCCTGGTGTCGGCGTTGTTCGCGCTGCGTGGCACGCTCACGCAGCTGCCGCCGGGCGCGGCGCTCTCCGACGTGCACGTGCTGGCCTTCGAGGCCTCGGCCATCGACTACGACTACCGTGACGATCGCGGCATCGGCGCCGCCACCGGCGGTGCGAAGGAACGCATCAACGCTGGCCTCACGCAGTCGCTGCTCAAGGAGGTCGGCGGGCTGCTGGCCACACACGGCGCGGCGCTGCGCGTGCACTACCTGCCGCTGCCCGTGGCTTTCCGTTCGCGCGGCGGTTTCGGTACGCACTGGATGTTCGCGCGCAACGTGCGCGTGTCGAATCCGCTGCTGGCCGCGGCGCCGTCGAGGCGCGATTCATTCATGGAGACGTCACGCGATCATGTGGACCTGGAACGCGCCGAGGTCATGACCACCTGGCGTGCACTGTTCGATCCGCGCCAGCGGCTCTGTCCGCGGACCGAGGCCTACATCAAGGATCCGAAATCGGCGCCGCCCGGCTGGACGCCGGACGTGCAGGTGGTGACGCGCTGGATCTGCGGGCGCGACGATCGGCGAGGCACGCCGCCGCTGCTGCCCGACTACCAGGTCGAGGCGTGGGAGAACGTGGTGCGCGAGTTGGGGCGAATCCAGCCGCCGCCGGATTAGGAGGAAGGTGAGAGAAGCCGCTCTCACGTGACACTACCTGTTAGCCGCTCCACTTTCCGCGGCAAGCCGTACGGCTTCTATCCGCAGGACAACTGCAGCACTATCTCCTTCTCTACCCAGTTCCGCGGCGAGAACGCCGCCGCGAGCGGCGATTCGCTGCCGCGAGTCGGGAAGATGTCGCGCGGGATGGAGGACGGGCTCGGGCTCGCGGTGTCGAAGTCGGCGGCGAGGTCGAATCGAATCCTGAGGTACTGAGGCGTTAGCCTGACGTTCCCGCTGGAACGTCCCCGGACTTCTTCGCCTGCTGTATCAACACGTCGACGGCGAGATCGAGGTTCATGCGGTCGCCTCGCCAGTGCGAGGTGGCGGTAGCGAGCGGCAGTTGACGCCAGTCACCCGGCGGCTGCGTGCAGCCGGGTACGTCCGAGTCGAAGCTCATGCCGTTCGGCTTCACGAACCTGAAAGCGCCGTCGTCGAGGAGTTCGATGCGGATGCCACCTTCGTGCACGGCGTGATGATGGAAGCGGCAGAGCGAGACGAGGTTCGAGGGCTTGGTCTCCCCGCCGTTCGCCCAGTGCTTCACGTGGTGGCAATCGAGGTAGCGGCTGTTCGCGCAGCCGGGGAAACGGCAGCCTTTGTCGCGGGCTTTGAGCAGGCGTCGTAGCGGCGCCGAGATGGTTCGGGTTTTGCGGCCGACGTTGAGGGGCTCACCCTCGTCATTTTCGATCAGGGCGACGACGCTGGCGTCGCACGCCAGTCGGCGGGCGGTTTCCGCGGCCATTGAGGGTCCATCCTCGAACTCGCAGCATCCCGCCGCCCGGGCGCGCAGCGTCTCGGCGGCGACATGCACCACGATCTGGTGACGATCGGTGCCGGGAGCGTCGATGGCCTCATGTGCCAGGAAGCTCTCGGCGACCCGTGCCAGGGCATCCGCGCGGCGCTGACTGAAGGGAAGACGCGGCGCAGACGTTCCCGCTGGAACGCCCACTGTTAAATCCGCGGGTACCTGATCCACAGCAAGATCCAGCGCCTTCAGAATCATCGCGCCAGCCTCGGCCGTCAGGCGGCAGGTCAATACGAGCGAGCCGTCGTCATCGTGGTGGTATCGCACGTATCGGTTCTCTCGCTGGCGCGCCTCGCGCGAGAGTTCCTCGGCTTCCTGGCAGCGACGGTACGCGCGCACGAGCCGCTCGACATGCGCCGCTGTGCCGTGCTCGGCAATCATGAGCAGGTAGTCCTCCGTTCCGGCGCTCGCGACCCGGGTGATCTCCCGGACCTTGGAGTAACTGAGCTTTCCGGTCGCCATCGCTGCCGAGACCTTCGGCAAGCTCTCGAGCGCCCGCGCCACGCGCACCTTCTCGCGCGCCGCGCCCATCGCGAGGCCGCACTTCCAGTTGAGCCAATGGGCACAGGACTGCGTCGCACCATCCGACCAGCCGGTGCGACGGTCGAACTCGGCGATCAGCACGAGCCAGCGATGGTTCGCCGCGTTGATGCGGCCGGAGAGGGAGCAGATCTCCCGGGCGAGATCGTCGATGGAGCGCATAACCAAGTCCATGTAGTTAGGCTGTGTACGCGTACAGTATACGCCTCAGACCACTCCAAAGCATCGCCAAATCGCTTCACTTCGATGCGAAGTTGAAGAAGAAGCTGGAGATGTTAGCTCAAGGACTTGATCCAACACTTCAATTCACGTCGATAGATTGAGATTGGTTCGAGTCAAGAGGAATAACTCGTCGAAGGCACGAGTTATTCGAGAAATATTTGTTAGCCGCAGGTGAGAGGAACGGCGACCTGGCGACACTACTCAGGTAGGGCTCGCGGGCCTAGCGCAGCGAGCCGCGGAACTGCAGGAGGCGGACACATGAGAGCGATTCCAATCGCGGGCGCCTTGTTAGGCGTCTTGCTGGGGAAGGCGACTGGTGCGGCCGAGACCATCACGTACACCTACGATGCCAAGGGGCGACTCATCAAAGTCGTTCACACCGGCACCGTGAACAATAACGTGCAGGTCAATTACAACCACGACAAGGCGAACAATCGCACTAGCGTGGTGAGGACCAAGCCGCCGTAACCGCGCACTGAGCGGATCGAGGCACTTGCCTCGCCGCTGATCCCAATCGAGTGAAGAACTGGAAAGTCTCCTTTTTGGGAGGACTGATCGTGGCCAATTCATTTTTTGAAAGCTTTCGTCGCGTCCCGACAATCACCTTCGGCGTGCTGCTGTGCCTCTCGCCATTCGCGCGCGCAGACATACTTTGCTTGAGGCAGCGAAACGGTCTGGCGCGAATCCGATCGGTTTGGCCACGACCAGGTTGATTTGCCCAACGTGCGCTCGAGCAATCATGGAAAGCGGAGGAAGAATTACAAGCCCGACGACCGCTATTTGGTAATAATCTAAATCTGTATGGACAGTTTGAAATATGAGATGGAATTGTTAGAACGCCTCAAGATTCTTCCTGGACGCTTGATGGTCGCATTCGCCCTTTTGACAGCGCTGAGAATATATCCTGCTTACAAACGTTTTCATGACAAAACGGGGCGCGGTACTCCGGGGGCGTTAGCTTTGCTAGTCGAGCAACTTTGGGAAGATGTCAACGGCAAGCTAATGTCAGAAAACGATGTCAAGTTGGCAGCGGCTCGAGCACTGGAATTAGTTCCGGCTGAACGTGATGGCTGGGAGAATGAGAGCCAGCCCTATGCTGAAGACGCTGCTGCCGCCATTGCCTACGCGCTTCGCACACGGCTGAGCTTCGACCCACAGGAAGCAGTATGGGCTGCAAGGCGGGTTTACGAATCTGCCGAACATTTTGCCGCGACAAGCATTCAATCATCCGACGGCATATTGAAGGATGAACAACGCATCATGGAGCAGCCGTTCGTTCTAAATGAAATTGCTCGACAGCGGAGGGACTTGGACGAATTGACACTTCTTGCGGACTCCGAGGGTAACCTATCAAGTCTTTCCATGATGCGGAAACGAAGCGAGCGTGAGGCGGAGTTTTTTTTCCGGTCGGGCGATAGCTAACGATTCTGTGGATTGAGCCTTGGTGAAAATATTCAGCAAGGCAAGATGTTCAGTGTGGTCGGTTCTCCATCCATGGGACTGCTAGGGTCGGTGGCATTGACTGGAGTCAGCGCACTGTATTTCACCCATACCTGCAGCATTGCAAAAGGCAGAAGCGCAGAAGCCACGCCACTCAACATCCGACACGGCCGCAAGGGACGTTGGCAGCCTGGATTCAGGATACGAAGAATCGAAGTGACGTCACACTCGAACGAGTTACACGGGATGTTAGTTGGCCTTGGCGGTCGCGGTGTCTGGCGGCATCAGCCCGTCGAGCGTCGGCACCAGCACTTCGCTGAAGAACATGCGGGTCTGGTCCTTCTCGCAGCGGTCGACGATCTTGCGCAGCGCACCCGGCCATTCATCCCAGAACTTGACCTCGGACTGGTCGGGCACGTGCTTCTGATCCATGTACATCCGCGCCGAGGTGTACGGCATGACCTCGAGGCTCATGTCGCGGACGCCGGCCTGGTCCATGCGCTCGATCTCCCAGATGAAGTCCGCGCACATCAGCGTCTGCAGGCGCAGCTTTTCCTGCGCCATCGGCGGCGGCTTCACCACCACGCGGGCCACCTTGCGGTTGTTGCGTTTGTAGAGGTTCACGATGACCTTGACGACGCTCGCCGCCGGTTCGCCCCTGGCGTTGAGGCCGGGCATGAATTTCCGCCCGCGCATGAAGTCGACGGCGATGGCGTCGGCTTCCAGGTTTCCGGAGGTCTCGCTAACTACCACGTTGGTGATCGAGCCGTCCTTCGCGACGTGCACTTCGATCGGCACGGAGGCGTCCTCGATGTCGGGGCGGCTGTGGGAATATTCGACCTTGCCGTCGGTGACCAGCACCGGCTGGATCGGGCCCATCTGCGCGAGCGCGGGAGTTGCTGCTAGGCATGAAACATAACCAAGCAGCGCCAGGAAGCGGTGAAAGGTTGCGGTACTCATGGGGCCGAAACTGCACCCGTGCGCAGCGCGGCGCAATTGTTAGGCGCGTTTTTCGTGCACTCCCTACGCCTTCCCCCGGAAGAATGTGAACCATCCGATGCAATCGCCGCGATCTGGTAAATCGCGCGCGGCGGCGGCAACATCGCCGCCATGACCGGATATGTGCTCGGCTTCACGCTGCTGGGGATCGCCGCCTGGGGCATCGTCGTCTTCAACCTGCTGATACGCGACCGCAACCGCGTGGCGCAGTCGTGGAGCGACGTGGAAGTGCAGCTGCTGCGCCGGCACGACCTGGTGCCGCGGCTGGCGGAGATCGTCAAGGGTTACGCCGGGTACGAGCGCGCGCTGCTCACCAGCCTCGCGGAGCTGCGCGCCCAGGGCACGGGTACGCACTCGCCGGCGGCGCGCACCGAG
>Ga0315910_10001739_pt1 | contig 19754 bp, 13 predicted proteins | sample EdamamesoilMG_FD_204470 | JGI IMG/M metagenome (GOLD analysis project Ga0315910, IMG submission 204470) | Garden soil microbial communities collected in Santa Monica, California, United States - Edamame soil | ecosystem: Environmental > Terrestrial > Soil > Garden | place: USA: California...
GCGGTCCTTCTTCGGGCCCTCCGCGAGCCTGAGTGCGGCCACGAGATCGGGGTCGGCCAGCGCCGCGCGCGCGGCGCCGACGAAATCGTCGCGCTCCCCTTTCGCCTCCGGATCGGCGAGGTCGATGGCGAGCGAAGCGCTGCCCTGGGACAGGGGCGCCACCGTGGGGTCGAGTCCGCGTCGCTCGAGGATGCTCGCGACCACCCGATCCGGAAGCGGCGCGAAGCGGATCGGCATCGTGCGCGAGCGGATGGTGTCGAGCAGGCGATTCGGGCGGCTGGTGAGCAGCACGAAGTGCGTGCCGGGGTGCGGCTCTTCCAGCGTTTTCAAGAGCGCGTTGGCCGCCTGCGTCGTGAGCTCCTCGGCGTCACGCACGATGAAGACGAGAGCGCGCCCCTCGTGTGGCGCGAACCCGACCCGGCCGAGCACCACCCGACGTACCTGTTCGACACCAATGCCGCTAGCTTCCCCGGTTCCGCTGCCGAGCACGCCGCGGTAGAGGCCGCGCGCGAGGAGCACCACGTCCGGGTGGAGCGGCACGCGCGGATCGTCGTCCGTGAACGTCACCGCACGCCGGCAGGCGCCGCACACCGCGCAGGCCTTCCCGCCCCCTTGCTCGCAGACGAGCGCCTGCGCGAGCGCGAGCGCGGCCATCTCCTTGCCGACGCCCGGCGGTCCCTCGAAGCGGTAGGCGTGGTGCACGCGGCCGAGAAGGAGCGCGCGCTCGAGCGTGAGCACGGCGGGCTCCTGGGCGAGGAGATCGGCGAAGGACACCTGTTCGCGAGCTAGCACGGAGGACGGCGTGCGTCGCCGGTGCGACTCTGGTACGACGAAAATTCAGATGCGCGCACTCACCGAGCTCTTGCGGCCCGAGCTCGCCGACTTCAAGGCGTACCAGCCGGAAGCCGGACAGTTTCGGGTGCGGCTCGATGCCAACGAAGCACCGCCCGAGTTCGGGCCGCGCGTGCGAGACACGCTCCGCGCGGCGCTCGCGGAAGTTTCGTTCGAGCGATACCCCGACGCCACGGCGCGGGAGCTCCGCTCGGCGGTGGCCGCTCGCCTCGGCGTCTCCGCCGACGAAGTGCTGCTCGGCGTGGGCAGCGACGAGCTGATCGCGCTCCTGCTCACCGCCTTCTCGCGCCCGCGGACGCCGAACGATCCACCGACCGTCGTCACCACCACGCCGAGCTTCGTCATGTACCGGATGACGGCGCGCCTGCGCGGCCAGCGCGTGGTCGAGGTACCGCTCGACGCAAACTGGGAAATCGCCGAAGAACCTCTGCTGCGCGCGCTCTCGTTCGCTCCACCCCACGTGGTGTTCATCGCGAGCCCCAACAACCCGACCGGCACCATCGCGCCGCCCGAACGGCTCGAGCGCTTGATCGCGGCCGCGCCGGGCTCGCTGTTCGTGATCGACGAAGCGTACGTGGCCTACGCGGAGCGAAGCGAGCTCGACGCCTTCCGCCGACACGAAAACGTCGTGGTCCTCGGCACGCTGTCCAAGGTCGGCTTCGCCGGGCTGCGCGTCGGCTGGCTCGTCGGCCGCGCGGACCTCGTGCGAGAGCTCGACAAGGTGCGTTTGCCCTACAACCTCGGAACACCATCGCAGACCCTGGCGACGATCGTGCTCAGGGACCTGTGGGACGAGGTGACGGCGGTGGTCGAGGGGGTGAAGCGCGAGCGCGCCCGCGTTGCCCACGCCGTCCGCAAGCTCGGCGTGGAGGTGACACCGAGCCATGCGAATTTTCTCTGGCTCAAGACGCCGCGCCCCGCCGGCGATGTCTTTTCCGAGCTCGGCGCCCGAGGCGTGCTCGTCCGAAGCTTTCACGGGAGCGGCGGACGACTCGCGGGCCAGATCCGAGCGACCATCGGCACGCCGCACGAAAACGACGAGCTCATCCGGTGCTTGGGCGAGATCCTGTGACGGCCCGCGCGCGACGCGGGGCGGCCATCGTCGCCCTCTCGCTCTCTGCGCTCGGGTGTGCCGAAGGAGCGGTGACGCGCGTGGTGGACGGGGAAACGCTCGAAGGGCCGCCGATCGCGCCTGAAGCCTATGCCGCCTACGCGAAAGCGGAGCTCTGGGCAGCGGCCGGAAACCGCCGCGCCGCGCTCGCCGAGCTCGACCGAGCCCTCGACGCCGATCCGCGGAGCCCGACCATTCTCTCTCGCATCGGCGAGCTCACCTGCGAGGATCCCACGCGAGAGAGCGGGCGCCGGGCCTTGAAGAGTTTCGCCCGCGCGCTCGACCGCGACCCCCATCATGCTCCGGCGTTCCTCGGCCGCGCCGAGTGCCTGGAACGCATGGGCCGCACCAAGGAGGCGCTCGTCGACGCCGAGCGGGGCGCCTACCTCGATCCGATATCGCTCGAGAGCACCCGCACCGTGGCACGCCTACTCTTTGCGGTCGGCCGCCGGAGCGAAGCGTGGACCTGGCTCGAAGCTCGGGCCGCGTTCGAACCGGCGTCGCCCGAGGCAGCCCACCTGGTGCTCGAAGCGGCGATCCGCGAGAAAGACCCGGTCCGCGCCGCGCGGACTCGCAAGGCTCTCGGCGCGCTCGACGGGAGCACGTCGCCGTCGCTCGACGAGGCGCTCGCGCGGCGGGACCTCGCCTCGGCGCGGCGGGCCGCGCTCGCCGTGCGCCTCTCGGGTGCCAAACTCGCGCTCTACTCGCTCGATCGCGCACCGGAGCTCGCGCTCGAGCAGGCGCTATCGACGCTCCGCGCCGATTCGCAGGACACCGACGCGTGGACCGCGGCGCTCGTCGCCGCGGACCGCGTCGGCGACGAGCGCCGCTTCGCCGAGATCCTGCCGCTGCTCGACGCCGAGCCGCTGGCACCGAGCCCGCGCGCGCTCGCACTCCTCTCCGAGCTGATCGCTCGCCGCGCCGGCCCGGATGCCGCTCGGGCCCTCGCCGCGGCACGGTGAGCATCGTTCGCCGAATTGGCGAAGCCAATTCCGAGATATGCTCTACACTCGAGTGTGATGAGCGATCCGAGCGGTCAGGCCAGGGTCAGCGCGGTCGCTCAGGCGTTCACGGAGCGCTACGGCGCGACATCACGCGTCTTCTCCGCACCGGGGCGCGTGAACTTGATCGGGGAGCACACCGACTACAACGACGGCTGGGTTCTGCCGATCGCGATCAAGGAGCGCACACGGGTGGCCGCAGCGCCGCGCTCGGATCGCGTGATCCGGGCCTATTCGCAGAGCATGAAGAAGGAGCGCGCCTTCTCGCTCGACGACCCGGCACAACGCAGGGGAAAATGGCTCGACTACGTGGAGGGTGTCGCCCGCACGTTGATCGCCCGCGGCATCAAGGTCGGCGGCGCCGATCTGATGATCGCGTCCGACGTGCCGCCCGGGGCGGGGCTCTCGTCGTCCGCGGCGCTCGAGCTCGCCGTCGCTCAAGCGCTCGTTTCCCTCGCGTCAGCGAGCCTTCCCCCGCGTGAGCTCGCGCTCGTGGGCCAGGCGGCGGAGCACGACTACGTCGGCGTCCGCTGCGGCATCATGGACCAACTGGTGGGCGCCCTCGGTCGCGCCGGCCACGCGCTGCTCATCGATTGTCGTTCGCTCGAGGTGACACCGGTGTTGATCCCGGATTTTGCCGCAAAGATCGTGGTCTTCGACACCCACGTCCGCCACGCGCACGCCGCCTCCGGCTACAACCGCCGCCGCGAGGAATGTCAGGAGGCGCTGGCACTGCTGAAAAAAGGCGGGCTCGCCGTCGAGAGCCTGCGCGACGTGAGCGTCGAAAAACTCGACGAAGCGCTGAGGCTCCTGCCGGAGCCGCTGAACCGTCGCGTGCGCCACGTCGTGCGCGAAAACGGGCGCACGAGCGCAGCGGTGGACGCACTCCGGCGTTCGCATCTGGCGGGCCTCGGCCGGCTGATGAACGGCTCGCACGCGTCCCTGCGCGACGACTACGCCGTCAGCTCGGCGGAGCTCGATTTCGTCGTGGACGCGCTCCAGCGCGAGGACGGCGTGCTCGGCGCGCGCATGACGGGCGGCGGCTTCGGGGGCTCGGTGGTGGCGCTGGTGAAAGACGACGCCGTCGCCGACGTGTCCGCCAGGCACCGCTCGAGCTTCCGCGCGCGCTACCGGGTCGATCCGACCGTGATCGTGACCGAGGCCGGCGACGGCATGCGCGCGGAGACCATCGCCCGCGCCTGAAAGCCTCGCGCCCACGCCGCCAGGCAACCGCGGGCGACGGGGCGGGCGTATTGAACGTTTGGGGAGTCGCAGGCAACGATGAACTCAGTGGCAACGAGGACGACGGTCGGCATCCGGTTCGGGGCGCTAGGGATCGCTATCGCGCTTTCCGCCTGCACTTCGCGCGCCCCCACCGAGCGTTCGGTGGCAGAGACCGAGTTCGCCCTCAGCCCGGCCCCGGTCATCGGCCCCGAATTCAGTGTCGGAAAGCTGAAGTTCGAGCCGGCGTACGTCGAGGGGCTTGACGCGAGCATCGCTTGGGACGGCGCCGGTACTTGGCTCGCGGTCTGGGAAGGTCTCGGTATGGCACGGGTGAACGCGAGCGGAATCGTCCTCGACCCCTCGGGCATCCACCTCGAGCGCGCAGCGGGGCGACCGGTCGTTGCCTCGGACGGGACGATCTGGCTCGTGGTGTGGGAAGAGCAGGTGGGGAACCAGTTCGATCTCTTCGGTGCGCGCGTGGCGGCGGACGGCACCGTGCTCGATCCGGAGGGGTTTGGCGTGTCCGGCGCGGCGGGAAACCAGGTCGGGGCTTCCATCGTGTTCGACGGGACCTCGTTCGTCGTCGTCTGGGCGGAACAGGAGGTCGGCGTCCCCCCGAGCATGCACGGGGCCAGGATCACACCCGGTGGGACGGTGCTCGATCCGGACGGCTTCTTGATCGTGCCGAATTTCTCCTACGGGTCGAACCTGGTGCGGACGGCGTCCGGATCGCTGGTCGCCTGGGTCGACATGAGCGACGACGAGGAGGGCGACCTCTATGCAACGCGCATCGACACGGCGGGCACGGTGCTCGATCCTGATGGCTTCCCTGTGTCCACGGCGCTCTACGGCCAGGTGACGCCTCAGGTCACCGCGATCGGAGACGAAACGATCGTCGTCTTTCAGAGCGACGTCGACCCCACGATGGTGGAAAACTACGAGCTCCGCGCGGCCCGCATCGACGAGGACGGAACGGTCCTCGATCCCGACGGGGTCCGGCTCTTCGATACGACGCTGAACTCCATCGAATTCGAGCTCGTGCGCGACGGACCGAACGCCCTCGTCCTGTTCGAGGACCCGTCCTACGTCGTCAAGGCAACCCGGATCGCTCCCGACCTCTCCGTTCTCGACGCGGTGCCGATCGACGTGCCCGGTCGGCCCGACTACCGACTCTTTGCCGCCGATGGAGCTTCCAGCGCGCTCGTCGGCTGGCAAGAGACCGACACGCAGTCGGGGACCATCGTCCCCCCGGTCGTCTTCGGCACCAGAATCGATCCGAACGGCGCCGTTCTCGACGATCCCCCGATCGTGCTGTCCACGGCCCCGGTCATTCGCGAATATCCCGCCGCCAGCGCGTCCGAGACGAGCTTCCTCGTTGCCTGGCTCGAGAGCCACTTCGATGCGGCCACGGACGACGTCGTCGCGGCGCGCGTCGCCCTCGACGGGACGGTGCTCGACCCTGGCGGCGTCAACGTGTCGCACTCGGCCAACGCGGGGGGCGCAGACGTGGCCTGCGACGGCACGGCCTGCCTCGTCGTCTGGAACGACTGGCGGCGGGGAAGAGGCGACCTCTACGGCGCACGGATCGGCCCGGGCGGAGCGCTACTCGATCCAGGCGGCAGTCTTCTCACCGGGGCAACGAGCTGGGTCAACGTCCACTACCCCCACGTCGCTCGGGGGAGCTCCGGCTTCCTGGTCGCCGCGACCGATCAGCGTGACGCGCCGTTCGACTACGATCCGTTCGCGCTTCGCGTTTCGTCGGCGGGCGTCGTGCTCGATCCGCAAGGGATCCGGCTCGGGGACGGGTCGTATCAGTTCCCGGCAGCCGTCGCGTCGGACGGGCAGCAATGGATCGTCCTCTACGACGACCTCGTTGCCGAAGAGCTTCGGCGAGCACGCGTCAGTGACACGGGTTCCTTGCTCGACGACGAGCTCGTCGTGGACGACAGGGTCTACACCTCCTCCATCGTCCACGATGGGTCGAGCTTCGTCGTGATGTTCCGCGAATTTTCGTACCTGGAAGTCACGCACGCCATGCGCGGAACGCGGATCGGCTCGAACGGCGCGATGGTGGACGTGCCCCCTTTCTTCGTGACCGACGGCGGCACCGCGCAGTCTCAGCCGGCCCTGGCCGCGACGCCCGACGGGACGATCCTCGTCGCGTACGAGGCGAACCGCGGCGACGACTCGGCGATCAAGGCCCGCATCATCGCGCCGTGCAGCACGCAGCCGGGAGGCTGTCCAGGAGGCGGCGACGGCGGGCAGGGCGGCCAGGGTCAGGGCGGCGAGGGGATCGAGGTCGGTGGCGCCACGAGCGCGGGCGGCTCGTCGAGTGGGCGCGGCGGAACGTCGAGCGCCGGAGCGGCGAACGGCGGAGCGTCGCGGGGCGGCGCGTCGGGCAGCAGCGCGAGCGGCGGCGACACGGGCATGGGAGCCGCGGGCGAGGTGACCGGCGGACGCGGCGGCACGAGCGCTGGCGGACGGGGCGGCGGCGGCGGCACGCGGTCGGCCGGCACTGGTGGGCGCACGGCGGGCCCCGCGGCGGCGAAGGACGAGTCCGGCTGCGGGTGCCGCGTTCCTCCGCGATCGTCGTCGCTCGGCGGGTGGCTTCTCGTGGTCGGCGGCGTGGCGGCCTGTCGCCGACGGCGAGGACCCTCTCCAGGCCGCCGGAGCTCTCGGCAGGTTACTTGAACGCGAGCGCGCGCGTGCCGCTGATGCGGACCTTGGCCCAGCCGCGCCGAGGGGCGGGCACCATGTACGACGCGGCGTTGATGTCGGGGATGTCCGAGCGATAGACGACGGAGTACTCGAGCACGTTGTCGTCGGCATCCAGCATCTCGGCGACCTCGGCCGTCCCGTCCGGCGCCACGAGCTCGTTGATCGGCCGGCCCCAGCGTGGCCCGACGGCATCGAGCATCAGCACGTGGAAGCGATCGAGCACGTCGGGGTTCACGTAGATCGAGGCGGCGCCGCTCACGGCCACGACGCGGGCGACGAGCGCGTCGTACGTGTAGTCGCTGATCCACTTGTTGTTGCAGTACCCCATGATGTCGGTGACGCCGTCGTTCGGGTCGATCAGCTCGTCCGTACGCTTGTCCCAGCCCCAGACACCGATGTTGGCGCCGTCGTAGGGGAAGTTGCCGTCCACACCGCTGATCGAGCCACCCTGCGGCACGCACGGCGCGTGGCTGCGGCCGTGATTGTGGCCGATCTCGTGCGCCATCGTGGCCGCCGACTGATCACCACCGGCGAAGGCAATGCCCATCGAGGCGCGGCTTTGTGCCTGGTTTGCCGATCCGACGTAGCCGATGCCCGCCGTGCACCCGCCGCCGCAAAACTGCTGGAACGTGTCGGTGCACTTCAGGAGGCCGTAGTAATAGACGTCCGCCGCCGGACCGTCCTGCTGACGCTTGGACCGCACCGAGTCGAGCGCATCGTTCCAGTCCACCGGATAGCCCGTGGAGATCTGGCTCGCGACGGTGATTTCCACGCCGGTCACCGGGTACATCGCGTCGAGGATCGCCTCGTACGGGGCAAGCCCCGCTTCGGTGGTGTCCGGCAAGCGCGTGTTGCAGAGGAACGGGACCATTGCGACCTTGAGCACGCCCGTCGTGCGCGCCCCGAGCGCGACCTCGCCGGTGAGGGGAAAGAGCGGGGTCGTCGCGCTGCCGCTCGGCGGCGTCCCGCACTCGACGAGCTCCACGCGGTACTGGCTGGTCGCCGTGATCTTGTCGAGCGGGACGGCCACCTGGAAGGTCGAACCGCTGTCGTCTTCGTTGCTGGCGCCGCTCACCGATTTCTTGGCGAAGTACTCGTCGCTGGTCGCGCCGTTCACCAGCGTGACGCGCGCCGATAGCTCGCGTGTGGTCCAGCCGGAGCCCGGCGTGACGAAAATACGGAATAGCGTCTCGCGCCCGGCCACCAGGTCGGTGTTGCGCGCCGTGGTCGCGATCTCGTCGCCGTCCTCCATGATGCCCACCGCCACGGTCTGGAAGGCGTCGATCCGGCTGACGGCGATGTTGCGCGCGAGGCCGCCCGTGCAGCCGTCGGCACCGACGCCACCCGCCCCGGAGCACGTCCCGGCGATGCACATCTGGCCCGTGGCACAGGCCATGGCGCACGCGCCGCAGTGCTCCCCGCTCACCTGGGTGTCGACGCAGAGACCCGCGCACAGCGTTTGGCCCATCGGGCAGGTGCAGACACCGGCGACGCAGGTCGAGCCGCTCCCGCACGTCTGGCCGCAGGCACCGCAGTGGTCGCTGCTCGTCATCGTGTTGACGCAGGCGCTGTTGCACGCCGTGAGCGTCGCCGGGCAGGTGCGGACACCGGCCGTGCAGGTCTGACCGGTGAAGCACGCTGTGCCGCAGGCCCCGCAGTTCGCCAGATCCGTCTGCGTGTTCACGCAGGCCGCAGCGCAGAGCATCCCCCCGTTGGGACACTGACAGCTCCCCGCCATGCACGATTGGGCGGACGCGCACGCTACGTCACAGGCGCCGCAGTGCGCTTCGCTGTCTGCCGTGTTGACGCAGCTACCACCGCAGAGCATGAGCCCGGCGGAACATCCGGTGCGACAGGTGCCGGCCTCGCACGCCTGGCCCGTCGGGCAAACGGCGCCACAGGCCCCGCAGTTTCCTGCGCTGCTCGTCGTGTCCACGCACACGCCGTTGCACAGCGACTGTCCGGTGGGGCACCCGCAGAACCCGGCGATGCACGGCGTGCCGGCGGGGCACGCGACACCGCACCCGCCGCAATGCGCCGCGTTCGTCATCGAGTCCACGCACTGTCCCGCGCAGGGCACCTGGCCCGCCGAGCAGCTGCTCACGCAGGCCCCGGCGACGCACGACTGCCCCGGGGCGCAGGCCGTACCGCAGGTGCCGCAGTGGCTCGGGTTCGTCATCACGTCCGCGCACTGGGTGCCGCCGGCTGCGACACACTCTTGGAGCACGCCGCAGTCCGCCGCGCAGGCACCCGCGGCACAAACCTGGCCCGCCGGACAGACGGTGCCGCACGCGCCGCAGTTGGCAGGGTCGCTCACGATCGTTTGGCAAGCCCCCGCGCACAGCGCCTGACCGGTGCCGCACGTCACCTGACAGCTCCCCGCCACGCACTGCGATCCGGAAGGACAGGGATTGCTGCAGAAGCCGCAGTTCATCGGGTCGGTCGCGGTCGTCGCACAGACGCCGTTGCAGCTCACCTGGCCGAAGGCGCAGACCGACCCACCGGCCGCACCGCTTGCTCCGGCCATGCTCGAGCCGGCCGCGCCGCCAGCTCCGCCCGGCGCTCCCGCCGCGCTGCCACCCGCACCGGCGAGGCCGGCCATGTTCGCCATGCCCGCCCCGCCGCCGATGCCCGCGCTGCCACCGCGAGGCCGGCGATCATCGTCGTCGGACGGCGACTTCGACGAGCACGCGAGGGCGAGCACCGAGAGCAGCAGCGCGGCGCGCTTCACCACGCCTGCCGTGAGTCCCCGCCGGCCGAGCGAGAAAGCCACCACGCCATCGACCCTAGCAGGGTTATCGCCGCGTCCGAGCCAAGAGCTGATTGGTTGCATGGAGTTCTTCTAGCCACGGGGGTAATTTGCGCTCGCACGGAAAAGCAGGCGCGCGGTTCGTCGTGACACAGTAGGTGTCGCTCGACGCCCGCTAGCAGGCCCAGGTTTCTTTCAGCGAGGTGTCGTGCCGCGCGGAGCACCGGCGTCGGTGGGTCGCGGCCCGGCGTCAGTCGGTCGTGCGCCGGCGTCGCCGGGCGGGATCCCGGCGTCGGCACGGCGTGCAGAGAATTCCGCCTGGTCGAAGCGGAGCTCGAACGTGAGCTCCTCGGTCGGCTTGCCGCCGTCGACGACCACGGATCGGCCCGCGGTCGGTCCCAAAGCGGGATGGAACGCCGTCACGACGACGGGCCCCGCCGGAACGTCGGGAATGGCGAAGCGACCGTCGACGCCGGTGACGTCGTGCGTCGCGTATTTGAGCACGAGAACCTCGGCGGTCATGAACAACTTGAGGTTGTCGATCAGGACGAAGCGTCCGATCTTCGTGGGGTAGAGGCTGGCCGCCGCGCGCCCGCCGGGCGTTGCCACGAGCTGCGGCTGGCCGCGCTCGCCGAGGAGCTCCGGCACGTACGACTCCGCGTCCTTGCTCACCACCTCGATACGCTGCCCGTAGGTGAGTGCCAGCGTGCGCGGACCGAACGAACAACCCTTGGCCTCGAGCCGCACGACCGAATCGCGCTCGGGCACGTAGCCCTTGTATCCGGTGACGGCGACCAGCACGTCCGCGAGCTCGCGCCCGGGCCCCTCACGGAAGAGCCGCGCGTACGCCGCACGCCCTTCGGCACAGCCTGGCGGGATGCGCCTGATCACGTCCGGCTGCTCGGGCGCCGGATCGCCGGTGACGACCACGCGCCCGACGACGGTCCCCGCCGGCCCGGCATAGGCCGCCACGCCGTCGGGGTTCACGACGCCGCTCACGAGCTTCGGATCGGGCAGTCCCGAGGCCACCGGCGCCGGGAGCGCCACCGAGCCCGACGGTGAGGCGGAGGCCACCGCAGGGCCCGCATCGCCTTTCGGCTTCGTGCTGCGCGAGCAGCCGGTAGAGAGCAGCGGTGCGAGCGCGCCGATCAGGAGCGCCGAGTAGCTTCGATAGAGCCCGGCCCTCCCGCGAGCTCTCATCATCGGCCCGGGCGTAGCGCGGCGGCCGCCGCTGCATCGAGCGACATGGTCGGGAACAGGCCGAGCGCGAGCACGAAGAACGCAGCCAGCACGAGCGTGGTCGCCACGTAGCCGGAGCGCATGGGTGTCGCGATCGGAGCGCCCGGCTCCGGCTCGCGCATGTACATGTAAACCAGGACGCGGAGGTAGTAGTAGGCGCCGAGGACGCTGTTCAACAGGCCCACCACCACGAGCACGTAGAGCTCGGCGTCGACGGCGGCCCTGAACACGAAGAGCTTGCCGAAGAAGCCGGCGGTCGGCGGCGCCCCTGCGAGCGAGAGCAGGAACAACGAGAAGGCGAGCGCCGCCGGCGGGTGGCGCTTACCGATGCCGGCGAGGTCCGAATACGACACGGCTTCGGCGCCACGGCTCCCGCAAAGGATGAGGGCGCCGAATGCGCCGGCGGTCGAGACCGTGTAGGCGAGCAGGTAGTAGAGCACGCTGCCGGACGCCGCCGGATCGTTGCCGGCCGCGACCAAGCCGACCAAGGCGTACCCGGCGTGAGCGATCGACGAGTACGCGAGCATGCGTTTTACCGACTGCTGGCGACCGGCGATCAGGTTCGCCACCGTCATCGAAAGCAGCGCGAGCACGCCGACGACCGGCGGCCAGCCGGCGCCGAAGCTCGTCAGCTCCGGACTGCCGAACGCGGTGAGGAGCACGCGCAGGAGCACGGCGAACGCCGCACTCTTCACGGCGACGGCCATGAAGGTCGTCGTCGGTGTCGGCGCGCCTTCGTAGGCGTCGGGCGTCCACATATGGAACGGGACCGCGCTCACCTTGAAGGCGAGACCGGCCAGCACCAAGACGACGCCGAACAGCGCGAGCGCCAGCGAGCCACCGCCACCGAGCATCGACGTCTTGCTGGCGAGTGCCGCGCCGATACCGGCGAGATCGGTGCGCCCGGTCGCACCGTAGAGCAGCGCACCGCCGAACAGCATCAGCGCAGCGGCAAAGCTGCCGAGCAAGAAGTACTTGAGCGCGGCCTCGGCGGCGCGCGGGCTGCCCCGGCGAAGGCCAATCATGGCGTAGACGCCGAGCGACATCGTCTCCAGCGCGACGAACAGCGTGAGCAGGTCGCCCGCCGCCGCCAGGGCCATCGCACCGACCGTCGAGAAGAGGATGAGCGGGAAAAACTCGCCGCGGTCGAGACCGTGCTCCGGCAGGTAGCCGCCGGCGAGCAGGGCAGCGAGCCCACCGCCGAGACAGAGCGTGAAGCTGAAGAAGAGCGTGAAGCGGTCGATGATCAGGTACGGCGCAAGCGTGGCGGCGCCGGGCAGCTTCTCCGGGCCCACCCACCAGAGCGCGAGGCTCACGATCGCGCCGGCGAACAGCGCCACCGAGGCGCCGAGCGCCAGCTCCCCCGAGCGTCCGGCGCCCGCGTCCACGACGCCGCCGGGCACGCCTTCCACCGCGGCCGGCTTGCCGAACGCTTCGGCGAGCATCAAGAGGAGCGCGCCGACACCGACGACGAGCAGGGGCGCGACGGCAACGAGGACGTTCACTGGGGCACCCCGGCCGGAACGGCTGCCTGGTTCATCGCTTCGGGTGCGGGAGCGGGCGCGGGCGTTGGCGTTCCGCCCGGTGCCTCCGGATAGCCTCGTTCGAGCGGGCCGCCGCGCCGCGGCTGCAACAAGCCGCTCCGCGAGCTCGGCCCCACGTCGCGGGAGGCCCGCCGCCCGTCGGCGTAGCGATCCATCACCGCGTTGGTGGCGGCCTCGGTGCGGCTCAGGAACAGGTGCGGGAAGAAGCCGATCACGAAGACCAGCGCGATGAGCGGAGCGAGCGCCAGCGTCTCACGCACGTTCAGATCGTTGAGCCCGCGGTTCTTGTCGTTGGTGATCGGCCCGAAAAACATCTTTTGCACGACGCTCAGCATGTAGACGGCTGCCAGCACGACACCGAACGACGCTGCAACACCCTGCCCGATCGCGTTTTTGCTGAGGACGCTCGAGGTGAAGGTGCCCATCAGGATCATGAACTCGCCGACGAAGCCGTTCGTTCCCGGCACGCCGATGCTCGACATCGTCACGATCACGAACAGCGCCGCGTAGAGCGGCATCACCTTGGCCAGCCCGCCGAACTCACGCACCAGGCGCGTGTGGCGGCGGTCGTAGATCACGCCGACCAGGAGGAACAACGCCCCGGTCGAGATGCCGTGATTGATCATCTGCAGGACGGCGCCCTGGATCCCGGCCTCGTTCGCCGCGAACAGGCCCAGCATGACGAAGCCCATGTGAGCGACCGAGGAGTAGGCGACCAGCCGCTTCACGTCGTCCTGCTTCCAGGCGACGAGGGCGCCGTAGAGGATGCCGCCGAGCACGGCGAAACCCGCGAGCGTCGCCGAGGCCCAGCCGGTGGGGCCCGCGAACATGCCCATGCAGAAGCGGATGTAGCCGTAAGTGCCGAGCTTCAATAGGATCGCAGCAAGGACGATCGAGCCACCGGTGGGTGCCTGAACGTGGGCGTCGGGCAACCAGGTGTGGAACGGGAACATCGGCACCTTGATCGCGAACGCGAGCAAGAAGCCGAAGAAGCAAAGCCGCGCCGCCGTCTCGGGCAGAACCACGCGCGACAGCGCGAGGTAGTCGAACGTGACGTAGCCGGCGAGCTTGTTGTGCGTGTAGACGAGGTAAAGGATCGCGGCGAGCATCAGCATGCTGCCGGTCATCGTGTAGAGGAAGAACTTGTAGGCGGCCTTGACCTTCTCCACGCCGCCCCAGACGCCGATCATGATGATCATCGGCACCAGCATCAGCTCCCAGAACACGAAGAACAGGAACAGATCGAGCGCCACGAAGGCGCCCAGCATCGCGCCGTGGAGCAGGAGGAACGCGAAGCAGAGGTCCTTGATGCGCGTCTTGATCGAGCCGAACGCGACGTAGGCCGCGATCGGCGTCGTCAGCGTGGTGAGCAGGATCAGCCACAGTCTGATGCCGTCGACCGCGACGTGGTAGCGGATGCCGAACGCGGGGATCCACTCCTCGACGTGCTGGAAATGCCAGCCGCGCGTCATCGGGGCCGACAAGAGGCCGAGCGACGCCAGGAAATCGACCGCCAGGACGCCGTAGGTGAAACGCCGGAGCAGCGTCGGCGACTGGCGCGGCAAGAACAGCACGAGCACTGCGCCGAGCAGTGGGACGAAGACGATGAGATCGAGCAGGTGCTCCCACTCGATCGTCTCCTTCGCCTCACCCACGGCGGGCCAAAGTCCCTTCACCAGGAGAACCGTGAGCATGGCGACCCCGCCAAGCCCGAAGCGCTCGGCCAGGCCCTGCCTTCGCGGCAGCACGAACGCCGCGAAGAACGCGAGCACGTAGGGTGCAAGGTCGAAGAACGTGCGAGCCGAAGCGGTCAATGGGCCCCCTGGACCGCGGGCGCCGCCTGGGGCGCGGCTCGCGGCGGTTTACGTGCCGGGCGCGCCTCGACGGCGGCGCGGTCGGCGTCGGGATCGGCGCCGGAGAGATCGGGCTTGGGTCGCACGAACGAGACGGTCTTGGTCGCCACCAGGCCGAAGGCGTTACGGACCTGGAGCTTCACCTCGCGGCGCTGCTCCACCCCGAGCTCGAAGGTGACCTCGTTCTTGCCGGCGAACTTTTCGTTATCGTCCCACTTGCCGTCGCCATCGGCGTCCCAGCGGTACGCGTAGCCCGGCCCGGCCGATGCTTTCATCGAGTAGGAGCCGGCGACGTGATCCTGGACGACCATCGCCTCGGCGCGGGGCGCGAAGAAGAACCAGCCGACACCGAGCAGGCCGACGACCATCGAGAAGGCGTAGGCCTGGACCTTGCCCGTCTGCGCGAAGCGGAGGAGCGTGCCGGTGATCGAGACCAGGAACGCCGAGAGCCGCGCGATGATGCCGTCGACGACCCACTTGTCGAACGTCTTCGCGATCTCGGCCAGTGAATCCACGGCACCGATCACGGTTTCCTCGTAGAGCTCGTCGATGCGCCACTTGTCGCGCACGAGAGCGTGAAAACCGGGAGACGCCTCGGTGAAGGCGCGCGCGGGCGCGCCCTTCTGGGTCACGTACACCCAGTAGGCGCCGCCGGCTCCGGCCGCGAAAGCCGCCACGGCTGCCGCGATGAACGGGGCCTCGTCGAGCTCCTGCTTCTTCTTGATCGCGGCTGACGCGGTCTTGAAGATCGGCTCCAGGAAGTGATCGAACGCGTGCATGCCGAGGGGGTGGGCGTTCAGGAAGCCCGCCACCAGCGACAGCGCGCCGAGGATCGCGAGCGGAAGCCACATCTGCCACGGCGACTCGTGCGGCGTCGGGCCCTTGAGGTTCGGCCCCGGCTCCACGTGCTCGTGATGGCCGTGGTGGTCATGCGCCGCGGGCTGCCACTTCTTCACGATCTTCCAGCCCTTGAAGTCGCCGAAGAAGATGCCGATGAAGAGCCGCGTCATGTAGAAGGCGGTGAACACGGCGCCCGTCAGGCCGAGCCCGTAGAGCAGCGGCCCGCCCCAGGTCGGCCACTGGAACAGCTCGAACTCCCGGCCGTCGGGGAGCTGCATCCTCGGCGCCATCATCGTCACCGACGAGGAATACGCCTCGACCAGGATCGCGTCCTTGGAGAAGAAGCCGCTCGTCAACGGGAAGCCGACGATGGCGGCCCAGGCTGCGGCGAACGTGAGGTACGTCGTCGGTAGGTAACGCCGGAGGCCGCCCATGTGGCGCATGTCCTGCGACGCGTCCACGTCGTGGATGCGCGCGTGCATGGCGTGGATCACGGAGCCGGCGCCGAGGAACAGGCACGCCTTGAAGAAGGCGTGGGTGATGACGTGGAAGAACCCGGCCGTGAACGCGCCCACCCCCACACCGAGGAACATGTAGCCGAGCTGGCTCACGGTCGAATAGGCGAGCACCTTCTTGATGTCGTTCTGGGCGAAGGCGATGGTCGCGGCGAAGACGGCCGTCAGAGCACCGATCAGCGCCACCGTGAACATCGCCGCCGGGCTCAGCACGAAGACGAACGACATCCGGCACACGAGGTACACGCCCGCCGTCACCATCGTCGCCGCGTGGATCAGCGCGCTCACCGGCGTGGGACCCGCCATCGCGTCCGGCAGCCAGACATAGAGCGGGATCTGAGCGCTCTTACCGGCGCAGCCGAGGAACAGAGCGAGCCCGACCAGCGTCGCCGGGTAGGCGTAGACCGGCTCCTTGATCGGGCCGATCGGCTGGAAGATGGCCATCGGCCGGGTGAGACCGTTCACCCCCGCCTCGACGCCCTGCCAGTCGAGCGCGCCGACGAAGTAGACGAGCAGACCCATCGCCACGAGCAAGCCGAAGTCGCCGACGCGGTTGGCGATGAAGGCCTTCTTGCCGGCCTCGGCGTTCTTCGCGTCCTCGAACCAGAAGCCGATCAGGAGGTAGCTGCAGAGCCCGACGCCCTCCCAGCCCACGAACAGGATGGGCAGGCTGTCGCCGAGGATCAGCACCAGCATCGAAAAGATGAACAGGTTCAGGTAGCAGAAGAAGCGGTGGTACCCGGCGTCCTCCTCCATGTACTTCGAGGAGTAGAGGTGGATCAGGAAGCCGACGCCGGTGACGACGAGCGCCATCGTCCCGCTGAGCGCGTCGAGCATCAGCCCGACGGAGAGCGAAAACGTGCCGCCGCCGCCGCGGGAGAGCGACACCCACTCCCACCCGCGCCAGGCGAGCTTGGCCGGCCCCTCCTCGCCTTCGGCGAGCATGCCGAAGCAAACGAGGCTCAGGATGAACGAGCCGGCGATGCTCGAAAGCCCCATCAGCGTCACGGCCTCTTTGCCGAGGCGCTTGCCGAAGAGACCGTTCACGAGCGCCCCGACGAGAGGCAGAAGGACGATGAACGCGAGGAGCGTCATGTCTTTCGAGGAGAAGAGGGAGGAGAGGGCCTGCATGATGGGTCGTTCGGTCGATCAGAGCTTGAGCTGGTCGCCCTCGTCGCTCATGACGGTGGCCTTGAGCCGGTAGAACGCGAGCACGATGGCGAGCCCGACGGCTGCCTCGGCCGCCGCGACGGCGATGATGAAGAAGGCGAACACCTGGCCGCGCATGTCGCCCGTGTGTTGGCGGTTGAAGGCGACGAGCGCGAGGTTCACGGCGTTCAGCATCAGCTCGATGCTCATCAGCTGAACGAGCGTGTTGCGCCGCACCAAGAAGCCCAAGGCGCCGAGCGTGAAGAGGATGCCCGCGAGCAGCACGTAGTGTTCGGTGTAGACGCCGAGGAGATCCATCACGCGCTCTCCTTGTGCAGCGGCCGGCCGGCGTCGCGCGGGTGGAGCGGGCCGTGGAAGAGGCGCTGGGTCGCGGTCTTCTTGCCGGATTCCTTGCGCTTTCCGCCCGGAGCCTGGCGCGCGACGGCGATCGCGCCGACGACCGCCACGATCAAGAGCGCCGTCGCGAGCTCGAACGGCACGATCGCCTGCGTGAAGAGCTCGCGCCCGACGAGCTCGACGCTCCCGTGCTCCGGGGCGACGCCGGTCAGCGCCGTCGGGCGCGTGACGCGCCCGACGAGGAAGAGCGCACCGCCCGCGGCCGCGGCGATCGAGATTCCGGCCGCCACGCGCGAGAGGCGCGTCTTCGGGAGCCCGCCGGCAACGGCCCCGGCGTCGGGTCCGAGCAGCATGATCACGAAGACGAACAGCACGACGACGGCGCCCGCGTAGACGATCAGCTGGATCGCGGCGAGAAACTGCGCGTTCAACTTGAGGAACAGGCCCGCGATGCCGACGATGGTGACGAGCAGGCCGACGGCGGAGCGGATTGGGCTCCGTGCCGCGACGGTGACGATCGCGCCGAGCAGGCTGACGAGCGCCATCACCGCGAAGAAGAAGTTTCCGGCCTGACTCATGGCGTGAGCCTCTTGGTCTGCGATTTTCCGCCGGTGCGCACGTAGTCCTCGAAGTTCTTCCGGTATTTCCGCACGAACGCCAGCGCCGGCTGGGCCGCGCCGTCACCGAACGCGCAGATCGTGTTGCCCGTGATGTCGGAGGCGATGTCGTGAATGCGATCGAGCTCCTCGATGGAACCCTCCCCTGCCACGATCTTGTCGAGGATGCGTTCGATCCACCCGCAGCCTTCGCGGCAGGGCGTGCACTGCCCGCAGGACTCGTGCTTGTAGAAACGCATCAGGTTGTGGAGCGACAGCACCGGGTCCGCCGCGTCCGAGAGCACGATCGCGCAGCAGGTGCCGAGCATGCTGCCCGCCATGCGGAAGGTGTCCACGCCGAGCGGAAGGTCGAGGATGCTTTTCCCGTTGTAGGGGGCGAAGCGCGGATCGGAGACGTTCACGACCTCGTCCGGGAGGTGCACCGGGCACGACGATCCGCCCGGGATCACGCCGATCAGCGCTCGATCGCCGAGGACGCCGCCGCCGAGATCGTAGATGAGCTCGCGCAGGGTGAGGCCCACGCGCGCCTCGTAGAGGCCGGGCTTCTTCACGTGGCCGCTCACGCCGAACAGGCGCGCGCCGCCGTCGTTGAACGGGTGGAGCTCGGAGAGCTTGCTGAACTCGTCGCCGCCGAGATCGAACACCGTCGGCACGATCGCGATCGTCTCGACGTTGTTCACCGTCGTCGGGCAGCCGAAGGCGCCGTACTGCGCCGGGAACGGCGGCTTCAGGCGCGGCTCGCCGCGGCGGCCCTCGAGCGAGTTCAAGAGCGAGGTCTCCTCGCCGCAGATGTACGCGCCCGCCCCGGTGTGGACGTAGATCTCGACCGGGTAGTCCTTCCCGAACGGCGTCTTGCCCAGGTAGCCCTTGGCCTTCGCCTCGGCGATGGCGCCCTCGAGCCGTGCCTTGGCCAGGTGGAGCTCGTCCCGCACGTAGATGTAGGCGGCGTGGGCGCCGATGCCGTAGCAGCCGATGATGCACCCCTCGACCAGGGAGTGCGGGTTCTGCTCCATGATCGCCCGGTCCTTGAACGTGCCGGGCTCGCCCTCGTCCGCGTTGATCACCAGGTAGCAGGGCTTGGTCGCCTGCTTGGGCATGAAGCTCCACTTCGTGCCGGCGTCGAAACCCGCGCCGCCGCGCCCGCGAACGTGGGCCTTCTTGACCTCCTCCACGACGGCTTCGCGCGTCATGCTGAGGGCCTGCTTGACGCCGGCGTACCCGCCCGCGGCCTCGTAGGCAGAGAGCTTGTACCCGTCGGGCTTGCCGAACGAGTGGGTGAGGTAGGTCGTCTCTTTCAGCATCGCTCGCCTAGCGCGTGAGCTCGTCGAGGAGGCTGTCCACCTTCTCGACCGTGAGGTTCTCGTAGTAGCGCTTGTCGACCTGCATCATCGGGGCGGTCCCGCAGGAAGCCAGGCATTCGGCAGTGCGCAGCGTGACCTTGCCGTCCTTGCTGGTGCCACCGGCGTGGCAGCCGAGCCGCTTCTCGCAGTGCGCGAGGATCTGCTCGGAGCCGCGGAGCGCGCACGACAGGGTCCGGCAGACCCACACCTGGTGCTTGCCGACCGGCTGCTGGTTGAAGAGCGTGTAGAACGTGACCACGCCCTTCACGTGCGCCGGGCTCAGGTCGAGCCGGCTCGACACGAACTCGATCACCTCGGGCGAGACCCAATTCCCGTTCGCCTCCTGGCAGAGGTGAAGGACCGGGATGCAAGCCGCCATCTTGTTCGGGTAGCGCTCGAGGATTTGTTCGAGCTGGCGGCTCTGCTCGACGTTGAGCGAAAAGGCCATCTTGGTTTCCGGACTAGGTCAGCGCGGGGGCGCAGCCGAGCGGTGCGGCCCGCCGGCGAGGGCGAGGGAAATTAAGCACGGGGGTTTTCGGCGAGGCGAACCGTAGTGAGCGAGAAAGCAGGGTGTCAAGAACCGCTTGTAGTGTGCCCTGCGGCGCTCTAGGGTAAGGCTCCGACTCGATAGCGAGCGAACCTCGC
>Ga0315910_10001740_pt1 | contig 19752 bp, 17 predicted proteins | sample EdamamesoilMG_FD_204470 | JGI IMG/M metagenome (GOLD analysis project Ga0315910, IMG submission 204470) | Garden soil microbial communities collected in Santa Monica, California, United States - Edamame soil | ecosystem: Environmental > Terrestrial > Soil > Garden | place: USA: California...
CGCTCGATGAGCAACGCACGTGCCAGCCGAGATCCCGAGCGAGCGCGCCCCCCGCGCGAAGCTCGCTTCGTAAACCCGTCTTCATGCCGCCAGCGCACGGAAGCTGGCTTCGCCGCCCAGGTTCGCGCCGGTGCCGTGACGCGGAGCGCGCTAGCCCGTGCGAATCCTCCGCAGCACCTCGCGCAGGAGAACGTTCGCGGTCGCCACGGCCATGCTCGGGTCGGCGCGGAGCTCGGCTCGCACCGCGTTCACAGGCACCTCCTCGCGACCCAAGTCATCGAGCAGAAGGGGTCGAGCAGAAGGGGCAGCCCTCCCGCCAACTCGGCTTGCCGTGCATCGCGCGCACGCCTCACATCCCACCCGGCGCGCTCGGTGTTGGCGCTCCGATGCCGGTCAACGGCGCGCGGCGAGCCCCACCGCCGGCAGCGTTACTGATTCGAAACACCCAGATGAGTGGGTGTCCGTAAGGGCTTTGATGCCGGTCGAGCTTTCCACGCCGGCCTCTCGAGCCTGCGTCATGATCGCCGAAGCACCGCAGTCACGGCCCAACCAGCCCCTGATACAACCGGCCCTGATACAACCAGCCCTGGTACAGAGTCTGGATGGATCGCGCGCCGCTCACTGGAAGCGTTACCCGAACGAGCTCGCTCGCACAGCGAACGTCGGCGGCGCCCGCAAGGTCACTCGCGAAGGGCACCGTCGAGGCAAAACGGCGCATTGGCGCGTGGCTTTGCGACACGGTCCGAGCGCCGCGAGGACTGCCCGTTTTCAGATTTTCCTGCGCGACAAGACCACGAGTCGGGCGTCGGTGTCAGTCGCCCCGCTGGGTGATGCCACGTAAAGCGACAACGAGGCCGCGCCGTCGTCTATCCCAGCGGACCCTCAGGGAGCACTCGGCGCTGGCGCGGGCGCTCGATCATGCCTAAGAATCGAGGGGATGGCGCAATGCCGTCCCCGTCGAATGGATTCGACCCGTGGGAACGATCAAATGCAACGTCGAGCTCAACGACGGCTGGCGCGTCGCCGCCATCGACGTGGGCGCGTCGCCGCTCTGGTTGCTCGAGCTACGACGTGGCTCGAGCCCGGGTCAGGTGTTTGCACGCATCGATCTGGATAAGGGCGCATTGCTCGATCGAGCGCACCTCGGCACGCACTCCATCGACCAACACACGCTGTTGTCGAAGGTCCTGAATTCGGCGCGCGAGATGCGGCTGAAGTGCTATCCGCAAGGCCACCGCGTGGAGACCACGCCGCCACCGCCGATCGAGGACGAGAGGCAGCGGGCCGTGGCGCCAGAGGCCGTGGCGGAGCCGCGCTCCGCAAAGAGGTCGCATCGGCGCTCGGGTCGCTGAGGCCTGTCACTGGCGCCGTCCCACCACTCGTCTCACGTTGCAGCCGCTGGCGAGGTCGCATACCTTCGCTCGCGAGGGACGTGGCAACGCTATTCAAGGGCGCTGGACCGGGCAGCTACTGGCATGAAAACGACGCGCGCCAGACGGGCTTTGTGTGGCCCGACAAGCTGAAGGCGTCGCGCCACACGGTCATCGCGCACATCGCGCAGATCCAATCGCCACTCTCCCCCTACGGCTCGTTCTCTTCCTCGTTCGAGATCGCGCTCCACTACGCGCGCAGTGGCGGAGCGGGCGGACGCGTCTCTGCCAGCACGCCGGGTGTGATCTACGAGGTCGACGTCGAGGGCCTCGAGCTGCTGCACCCCGTTCGGCACATCAGCGCCGCGCCCGATCTGGCGAGCGGGGAAAAGGAACGGCTGCCGCTGCCGATTCATCACAACGGGCACTACGAGCTCATCCTCGGGGTGGCATCGCCCACCTACCATGGTCACTGCCTGCGTACATCGCCTGGAAATCCGCGCTGCCCCAACGGCGAGTACCAGGTCGAGGCTGACCTGACGGCCACGGTGTTCGCCCTGAGGGACGCGGAAGTGCTGGTGCGCGGCCGTGTCGAGCCCAGGTGTGTGACCGCAGTCTATCTGGTGCGCGACCAACACTCGGAAGAGTTCGAGCCGCTCGCGCGCGACGCGAGCTGGCCTCGTTCTCCCCGGCAGCGCGCCAATTAGGTTGCTCCCCGTGGGTGCCGTACTGCCAGCGTCACCTTGATCGAGCGGGAAACAGAGTGAGGGCCGCCCCTCCTTCCGAGACGCCGGCGCGGCAAGTCCCTCTAGACGTGCACCTGGCGAATGGGTGGCGTGCGATCTCGGTCTCGCTGAATGGCTCGCCGCTCGCGCTGGTCGAGTTTGTCAGCGACTCGCGAGGCACCGCGTATGCGCGCGTCGACCTGGACAAGGGAGTGCTGCTCGATCGCGAGGTCGTGGACATCTCCCCCGAAGATCGCGACCGCCTCGTCGGCGAGCTGCGCGGGCACGCGCGTGAGCACGCGCATCGCTCGCGCTCACCAGCGCGCTAGCTCGACGACCCGGCGCTCCGCCGCGCCCCGAAGCTGAAACCCGAGGGCATCTACGTCGGCGAGGTGGTGGTGACGAGCCTGGTCAAGGGCACGCCGTTCGACAGCGGCAACGCCACGCTCGAGCCGAGCACGGTCGCCGCCAAGTTCTGGCAGCTGTACCAGAGCCGCTCCGAGGTCAGCGCGCTCGTCGGCTGAGCGAGCCGCCGCGCCGTCGGGCGCTGGCTCGCGCCGGCTGGCTCGGGCGCGGGGCGTCGAAGAGAGCACGCAGGCCGAGCCCCATCAGCACGGCGAGCAGCCCCGCCCAGCGGCTCGCCGTGCTCGCGCTCGCCGCCGCGCCCACGCTGCAGCCCTGGGCTCGTTCGGGCGTGGGCCTCGAGAGCGTGAAGTCGTCGTCGACGGGCTCGCGCACCTCGGGGGGTGGCGGTGGCACCTCGAGGTCGGGCACGTCGGTCCAGCCGGAGAAGTTGCCGGCGAGATCGAACGTGCCGAAGCGCGCCTGCACGGCGTACCCCGACCTGGGCCAGTTGCTGCAGTAGGCGCCCGAGATCAGGTGCAGGCTGGGCTCGGGGGTGAGCCAGCGAAACACCGGGGCGTCCGCCTCGAGCGCGCGGTAGCCGTCACCGAAGTTGGCAGGCAGCAACACGTCCTCGAGCGACGCGAACGGCGCCGACGTGGCGCCCAGCTCGCCAGCGAGCACGTCATCGACAGCGAAATCGAGGACGAGCTGCCCAGGCGCCGCCGTGCTGCCGATCAGCGCCAGCGGCGCCGGCGGCTCGTCGTCGATGCTCTCGCCCGTCGTGAACTGCCGGGAGAGACTCGGCCCCGAGCTCTCCTCGACGGTGTACACCGTATTCGGCTGGAGTGGCTCGAGCGGGATCAGCACCGGTATCCCGGAATTTCGCTCGGCATATCCCGCCGCGGGAACGAGGCGCCGTTCGCTCGCCACGACCCCTTCGGGCCCGCGCAACGACACCTGCGCCCCGGGCCAGCCGCCCCAGATCAGCGTGTTGAGCGGCACCTCGCGCTCGCCGTCGCGCGGCAGCCGGAGCTCTTCATCCCGCGCGCAGCTGAGCGCCCCGGCGTCAAACGCGGCGCCGAGCGTGGCGAGCACGACGCAGCTGGCCACGAGCACCCGTCCACCGCGCACCGGGCTCGGTCTCATCGACGTTTGATCTGCGCTTGTCTTCATCGCCTGCCCTTCCCCGTTCGGGTTATCGATCTGCCCGAGCCGCGTCGCCCATCCCGCTGCGCCGCCTGCCCGCCTCGCGCTGCCTTTGCTCTGCAAGTGCTCTGCAAGTGCTCCGCAAGTGTTCTGCAAAGGCACGAACCAGGCCAAGCGCGCCGTGATGGCGTGAGCCCCAGCGAACGGGCCACTTTCGCGGCGTTCGAACGCGCCGCGTTCACCGCATCGACGCCCTCGCGGCTGCAGCCTGTGTCAGCGCGTGCGCCAGACTCGACGGTCCTGGCACAGATTGGCATGACGCCGGGCGCTTCTTTAACCACCAGCGCGCGCGCTCTCTCGCGATCATCGAGATCAGGCCGGCCACGTCCGCGCCCCCGCCCTCGAAGCCCTTCAGGCCGGGACGCGTACGCCTCGCCGTCGCGCGGCCCGAGGCAACACCACTCGCGTTGGGCGTACGCCTCGTGGCCACGACGAACGGCATGGGCTAGCGCGTGGGAGCCCCCCGAGAGCGCTCATGACTCGATGGCGCGCCGATTCGATCGGCGCAGCGCGGGCCCCTCGGGCGAGGTGGTCGGGAGTGTGCGGAGCGGCTCGAGCTGAAACAACCTGGCGGGTGGCGCGCGGCGCAGGCGTCCGGGATTTGCCGAAAACGCGCCGGCCCCGCGGGCTCGCGATGAGGTGGAGCCCGAGCTCGGCCGTGAAACATGGAGCGTGGCGCGCGCTGAATCGAGGGGTCGTGGCGGTAGGACGAGGGTCGGTCGGGTGCGATCGCGCAGGCCGAGGGTCACGCGCTGGGCGACCGCGGGCTGGCTGGCGCTCGGGCTCACGGTCGCGGCGGGCTGTGACCAGGAGTCCGCCGAGAGCGAGCAGGTCCGCGAGGCCCGGGAAGCCCTGTGCGGCGCGACGTGCGCAGCGGCCGTTCGCTGCGCCGAGAGCGTGACCTCCAGCTGCGAGAGCAACTGCATGCAGAGTTCGTTTCTGTTGCGCATGACCTCGGACGCGCTCTCTGTACAGGCCGATTGCTTGGCGCAGACGACCTCTTGTGACGACGGGTTCGCGGAGCTGTTCGACGGCTGCGCCAACGAGGCCTGGCTCGAGTTCCCGGCCACGGAGGCCTCGCTCCAGACCTGCGAGCTCCTGGCCGCGCCGCTGTTCGAGTGCGGCTGGTTCGATTCGCTGGATCAGTGTGCTTCCTACTTCGCGGTCTTCAGCGCGCCGGCGCTTCAAAGCTGGCAGAGCTGCGAGGGCATCTTCGACTGTGAAGCGCTCGACCTGTGCGCCGACGCGACGCTCTATGACTATGGCAACTAGGACTCGATCCTCCACGTGGCTGGCACACACGCCGCAGACCGAGCTCTTCGGCGGCGCGGGCTGGCTCGGGCTGCTCGCCGTCGCCCTGTTCGCGGCTTGTGGCGGCGACGGCGCAGAAGACGGCGCCGATGGCGACGGGGATGTCAGCGTGGAAATCACGCACGACGACGCCGTTCGGCTCTCGGTGTTTGCGGGCTGTGAAAACGAGTTCCACGGCAGCTGCGACGTGGTCGACGCCGACTGCCAGAACCGCGTGTTCGCGACGGCGCGCTGCCTGCGGCAGCAGCCCGACGCCGTCTTGCCGGTGGTGCGGGTCATCTCGAAGGAAGAGCTCATCGCCGAGGTGATGAGCGACAGCGGCGAGGTCAGCGAGGTCACCGACGAAGAGGCCATCGCCCAGGCGGCGGACGAGGCCGCCGACGAGGCGCTCACTCGCGCGCTGGAGCTGCTCGGCCTGGCCGAGCCCGAGGAGCTCTCCGAGGAGAGCTACGCCGAGGTGTTCATCAGCACGGTGCCAGCCTACTACTCCAGCGCCACGGACATGGTGACCCTGGTCGACGACGCGAGCGGCGGGGCCTCGACCAAGACGCTGACTTTGCTGCACGAATTCGTGCACGCGCTGCAAGATCAGGATCTGAGCCTCGCCGCGCTCAATCGCGACGAGGAGATGAGCTTCGACCAGCTGCTCGCCGCGACCAGCATCGTGGAAGGCGAAGCAAAGATGCTGGAGAGCTTCGTCGCGGCCGCGACCTGGGGGCTCGGCCAGGACCCCAACTTTCGCAAGTCCTACACGACCTGGGTCCCGAGCGCGGAGGAGAGGTTCGCCGGGCAGTCGCCGCTCCTGGTAACGCAGCGATATTTTCCGTACAGCTACGGCGCGCGTTTCGTGTTCGACGTGTTCGTCGGCCAGGGCCACGCGGGCGTGCGGGCGTTGTTCGAGACGCCGCCCACGAGCGTGTTGCCGATGTTGCTGAACACGGTGGGGCCGGTCGACGTCCAGTCCGAGTCCTTGAGTGAGCTGCCAGAGCCGAGCGCGCCCATCGGCTTCGCTCAGCGCGGGACAGAAGGCCTGGGGCCCTGGGTCTTCACCAAGTTCGTGGAGCGCGTCGTGCCCGACGCGCTCGACATGAGCTTGCCGAGTCACTGGCGTGGCGATCGGCTCTCGACCTGGTCGGGCGACGACGAGGGCGTGGCCGCGGTGTGGACCCTGCGCTTCGACACGCTCGCGGCCGCGGCCGAGCTGTTCCAGTCGGTGCGGGATCTGACGCTGATGGGCCTGCCGTCGCCCAACGCGTTCTGCCTGCAGTCGGGCTCGGACGTGATGATCGGAGTCACCGGCAGCGCGAGCGCGCGCGACCCCTGGGCGGCAGCGGTCGCGGCCGCGACGAGCGGCTCGGACGCCGCTGCGGCAGCAAAACCGGGCGGAACCCGGTCGGCAACGCCCCCGACACCATCGGCGGAGTCCCCGCGCTTCGTCCCTCCGAACCCACCTCCGCGCCGCTCGAGGCCCGGCTCCACCTCGTGGCGCGGCAAGCTCGCGCAGCTGGTGCAGCACGTGCGCTGAGCCATCGAGGGGCACGCGAGGCTGCGCGCAGAAAATCGGGCGCTGCCCATTACATCGCTGCAACCGACAATGCAACGCCCCATCGAGCGCGCGTTGCAGCCGTTCGTGTGCCGATGTAGGTACGCTGCCTACCGAAACACTCCTGCCAAAACGTGTCTCAGCGAGGAGTTGAGGCCGAGTTCGGGCGCGCCAAGCGCAGAGCCCGCGCGACAACAATCCCCAGATCTCGGTATTTCAGCGGATATTTCAGGTGCATTGCACGCTCGGGACGCGCTCGCGAGATCAGTCACGAAGCGTTCCGGTGCACGTGGCAAGGCGCCGCGCCTCGAGAGATAATGGCGGTTCCGTTCACCCCGAGAGTTGTCCGCTTGACCTTGCCCGAGCTCAGCCCAGGAAAGCTGCTGCAGAGCCTGTCCTCCCGCTTCGAGCTGCGCGGTGGCCTGGGCTCGGGCAGCATGGGTGTCGTCTACCGGGCGTACGATCGCTACCTCGGACGAGAGGTGGCGCTGAAGACCCTACGCGCCGAGGACCCCAACCTCTTCTACAGCCTGAAAGAGGAGTTCCGAGCGGCGGCCAGCATCGTGCACCCGAACCTGGTGGAGCTGTACGAGCTGTTCGTACATGGCGCCGAGTGCTTCTTCACGATGGAGCTGCTCGACGCCGTGCCCTTCACGCGCTCGGTACGGCAAGGCGGCTCGTCCGTGCCCGCGCTGTTCGACTCGCCCGCGTGGCTCGGCCCGAGAGATCCGCGCGAGGTGCTGACCAAGAGCGGCACGCTGCGGATCGATCGCCGAGCGGAGGTGGGCCTGCACGAGAGCGGCGGCAGCTCGGGCACTGCGGCGCGGCTCGCCGCGGGCGCGGCGCAGCTGGTCGCGGCAGTGGCGGCGCTGCACGACGCGGGTCGCGTGCACTGCGATCTGAAGCCATCCAACATCCTGATCACGACCACCGGGCGGCTGGTGGTGCTCGACTTCGGTTTGTCGGCGCCGCTGCTCGGACAGCTGGCGCGGCCCGGCTTCTCCGGCACGTTGAGCTACGCCGCCCCGGAGCAGCTGTGGGGCGGAGACCTCACGGTCGCGACGGACTGGTATAGCGTGGGCGTGGTGCTGTTCGAGGCGCTGACGGGCGAGCTGCCCGCCGGCGAGAGCCAGCTGCGCGAGGTGCTCGATCAGACGATGCGAGCGCTCGACGCCGAGAGCAGGAGTCAGCTGCCGCCGCGCTTCGCCGAGCTGCTCGGCGGGCTGCTCCACCTCGATCCAGCAGAGCGCCCCTCGCGGCAGACCATCGTCGCGACGCTGGTGCGGCCGCGGCCCGGCTGGAGCACGCCGCCGGCGCACGAGCGGCAATTCGTGGGCCGCACCAGCGAGATCGGGCTGCTCTCCCGCGCGCTGCTCTCGGCGCGCGATGGCTGGACGACGGCGGTCGCCGTGCACGGCGAGTCGGGCATGGGCAAGACGGAGCTGATCCGCGAGCTCGCGCTGTGGGCCGCCCAGGAGAACGCCCTGATCGTGCGCGGACAGTGCCGGCTCGACGAGTCGGTGGCCTATCAAGCGCTCGACCAGGTGATCGACGAGCTGAGCAAGCACCTCGCGCTGTTGCCCAAGGCGGACCGCAACACGCTCCTGCCCGACGACTTCGCGTGCCTGGTGCGCGTGTTCCCGGTGCTGGCGCGGCTGGGGCGCCCGGCGCACCCCATCGAAGAGCTGGACGCGGCCGTGTTGCGTCAGCGCGCGGTGGTCGCCTTGCGCCAGATGCTGTGGCGGCTGTGCGCGTGGCGCCCGCTGGTGGTGTGGATCGACGACGCGCACTGGGGCGACGCGGAGAGCCAGAGCTTGCTCTGCGATCTGCTGCAAGCGCCGGCGCCTCCGCTGCTGATCGTGATGTCGCACCGCGAGGGCGCGGGCAGCTGGCTCTCGCCGCTCGCCGAGGCGCTGGAGCAATCGCGGGGCCAGTGGCTCGACGTGCCGCTGTGTCCGCTCGACGCGGGCGCCACGGGCCAGCTGGTGGCGACGCTGCTCGGTCCGCTCGCGGAGGAGCAGCCGTTGCTCGCCAAGCGCGTGGCCGTGGAGAGCGGCGGTGTCCCGCTGTTCATCGGTCAGCTCTGCCGGCTGATCGCGGAGACGACGCGCCCCGAAGACGCGCGCGAGCGCTTGACGCTGGCCGAGGTCATCGATCGACGCGTCTCGGCGCTCGCCACCGAAGAGCAGCGGGTGGCGGAGATGGTCGCGCTGATCGAGGCGCCGTTGCCGCCGGGTGTGGTCGCCGAGGCGGCGGGCTTGCCCGCCGAGCGTGGAGATGTCGTCTCCCGGCTGGTCGCGGCGCAGCTGCTGCGCTTGACCGGCGCCCGCGCGACGCCGAAGCTCACGAGCTTCCACTCGCGGGTGCGCGAGACGATCCTGCTGCGCCTGGATCCGGCGTCGCGCAAGCGGCACCACGGGCTCTTGGCCGCGGCGCTCGAGCGGCTGGAGCCAGGGGTCGATCCGGAGATCTTGCTGCACCACTGGCTGGGCGCGGACGAACGCGAGCGCGCGCTCACGGCGGCCTTGCGCGCGGCGAGCGCGGCGACCGAGAAGCTGGCGTTCTCGCACGCGGCCGCGCTGTATCGCACGGCGCTCGGCTTGCTCGACCGCTCGCGCCCCGAACGGCGCACGGTGCAAGAGAGGCTGGCCGACGCGCTCTCTGCTGCCGGGCGCGCCGTCGAGGCGGGCGAACACTACCTCGCGCTCGCGGCCGGCGCGACGGCGCCCGACTCGCTGCGCTGGACGCAACGAGCCGCCGAGAACTTCCTGGTCGGCGGCTCGCTGGACAAGGGCATGAGCGTGCTGGGCGGAGCGCTGCGCCTCGTGCAGCTACCCGAGCCGCCGACGACGGCGCGCGCCGTCGCCAGCGGGCTGACGCGCGTGGTGTTGTTTCGATTCTCGCGCGCGCGACCCGGGCGCGAGCGCGACGCGCACGAGGCGCTGCGTGCCGACCTGTGTCTGAGCGCGGCCAAGGGCCTCGGCGTCGTCGATCCGATGCTGAGCGCCTACTTCGCGTTCTCGTCGCTGCACTCCGCGGAGCGTTCTGGGGATCTCTCGCGCCGGGCCTCCGCGTTGTGCCTGTCCGGCTCGATCCTGGCGTATTTCCGCGGGCGCCTCGGGCGCTGGGGTGAGGAGTGGCTGCGCGAGGCCGAGCAGATCGCCGACGCCTCCAAGGACTGCTTGCTGCGCGGACGCGTCAGCGTGTGCCAGGGGCAGGCGGAGCTCACCCGCGGCTTGTGGAGCGCGGCCCTCGAGCGCTGCGAGGCCGCGACACGCTGGCTCGAGCGGCACCCCGACGCCGCGACGTGGGAGCGCAACATGGCGGACGTGATCGCCATCCGCGCGCTGGAGGAGCTGGGCGAGCTGAAGCGGGCCTGGCAGCGCGCCGCAGACTGGCGCAGCGACGCGCAGAGCCGCGGCGATCTATACGCGGAGACGACCGCCGACCTGTACCTGGCCTTCGCCAAGCTCGGCGCCGACGACGCCGATCAAGCGGAGCGCGTGGCGACGCTGGCGCTGCGCAAGTGGGCGGCAGGGCCGCCGCCGTTTCACGAGTTCTATCGCATGCGCGTCGTCGCCTACGCGCAGCTCTATCGCGGCGACCCCGAGGCCGCGCTCGCCACGCTCGACCTCGCCGAGCAGACGTTGCGCGCGGCGCGCCTCGACAACTTCCCGACCGCCATCCTGGAGGTGTGCCTGCTGCGAGCCCGCATCTATCTGGGCCTGGCCCAGCGGGAGCGCGAGGCAGGACGGGCGCTGGCGCGCTGCGAGCGCAATCTCGATCGGCTGGAGCGCATCGGGCGCGATGACGCCAGCGCCCACGCGACCTTCCTGCGTGCAGCCGTGGCCTCCGCTCGGGGCCGACGCGAGACGGCGCTGGCTCTGCTCGGGGTCGCCAAGGAGCGCTTCGCGAGCAGGAACATGGCGCTCGGCCTGACCTACGTGGCAGCCGCCGAGCACGCGCTCGGCGACGCCGAGGGCGCGGGGCGGCTGGCGGCAGAGGCCAGCTTGCGCCGGCAGGGCATCATCCAGCCTCGGGCATGGCTGGCGCTGCACGCGCCCGGATTTGCCGAATGGAAGACAGCCGCCCCATCGTAACCTCGCTCGGGGCGAACGTCACATAGGCCTTGGCCTCGAGGCCGCCGTCGGCACAACAGACGAGCTTGGCGTGGCTGAGCGCGTAGCGCTCCTCCGGGCCTGCGGCCGCCAGCAGGGCGCGGAGCGCTTCGGCCTTGGCCGGCGTGCACGCGCCGCGCTCGAGCAGCGCGGCGATCAGCCTGGACGCTCCGCCCGGATGGCCCTGCACCGGCGCCTCGATCCCGACCCGCGGGTGGACCCCGTTTCGGCCGAAGCCGAGCGCGACGCTGACCCAGCCGCTGCGATCGGCGAGGCCCACGAAGTCTCGCGCCGCCGCGAGCGACCCGCCCCAGCCGACCCGCCGCAAGAACCCCTCGAGCTCGGGCGTCGGCAGCGCGATGAAGAACCGCAGCGACTCGTCCGGGCGCGGGATCATGAACCCCAGGTGCGCCAGGTGGAAGTTCTCGGGTAGCACGCCGAGCACGAGCTCGAGCGCCTCGCTCAGCGCCGGCGCGCGCTCACCAACGAGCCAGGTCATGGCGCGGCACAGGCCCTCGAGCGTGCGCGGGCGGTCCCAGGCGTGCGACAGCTCGTGGGCATTGAAGAAGAGCGAGGGGTCCGCCGCCGGCGCGCCCGCGGTATCGAGATCGTACTCGAGGAATACGGCTCGGAGCGCTCGCGCTTCGTCGGTGCCGCGCGTCGCCCAGCGCCCGAGGCAGGCGGCCGCCGCGTGCCAGCGCTCGGGCGCCGCGACCCCGGCCTGCCCGAGCGCCAGCTGCCTCACGTGAGCCGCCAGCGCGCTGCGCGCCCGATGGCTCGCCGCGCTGAGGCCCACGTCCACCTGGTCCGCCTGATCGCTCGAGACGCGGCACTCGACGCACACGAGATCGACGTCGGGAGCCCCCGCATTCGAGAAGGCGAGCAGCCGATCGCGCGCGCGCTCCCCGAGCAGCGGCGCGGGCATGCGTGCCAGCGCACGCCGCAGGCGGTCCGAGGTGGTGAAGGTCACGCGACCTCGAGCTCGACGGCGTTCTCGATCAGCGTGGCGCCCGAGAAGTTCCGCACGCAGACCCGATAGCGACCGGGCGCCGCGCGCGAGAGGTCCATCTCCCGCACGCAGAGCTCTGTCTCCTGGAAGCTGCCGGACGAGTCCCGGGCCACGTACACGAGATCGGGCCCCTTGCCCTGGACGGGGCGCAACACCACCTCGGCGTTGCGCATCAACCCTTCACCGAAGAGCCGGAACGCGGGCACGACCTCTGCTGGAACACGCCTCGGCTCGACGCCGCGCACGCGGGACTCGGGCACGGGCCACTGCGGTGAGAGCACCGCGTTCTCGAGGCCGAGCTGCGCCTCGGCCCCCACGACCGAGCCGATGCGCAGAGGATCGAGCGAGTACAGCGTCGCCTTCTGCTGCTCCGACAAGTCGTAGTCGTGCATCATGCCCTCGGGATCTTCCAAGAACCGATCCATCACGACATCGTCCGACATCAGATCTGCGAGAAAGTACAGAAGCATTTTCTTCTTTTCGGCCATCTCGAGCATCCTTTCCAAGACTAGATGAAGGATCACAAGCGAGCGAGGACGGGTCCGACGTCGGCGATGCCGACGCCGTCGAGCGGCATGGCGCTCTTGCCGCTCTCGCGAAACAGCGCGCGCAGCGCGGCGGGCGAGTGCCCACGCGCGCGCGGATGGGAGCGCACGGCGGCGACCTGGCCCGCCGTGAGCGCGGCGGCAGCGGACGTGCCGTAGTCGCCCTGGTTCTTGAACAGCTCGTAGCCGGCGAAGCCCTGGTAGTTGGCGACGTCCGGCTTGCCGGAGCTCGGACACAGGCGTTCCACCGAGCTGTCGAACGGCGTGCCGTCCAGGTTCACTGCCGTCACCGTGAGCACCGCGGGGTGGAGCGCCGGCCCGTGGATGCGCTCGGCGTGGTGGTCGGGCGCGGAGAAGATGACGTCGACGCCGGCCGCGTCGAGCTCGCTCAGCGCCTGGTACAAGGGATGCCGAGGATCGTCCGGGTCACGCCCCCCGAGCGCGTCGTTCGGCAGCGTCTGCCAGGCGTTGACCACGACGATGTGATCGAAGCGGCGCTTGCGAGCGAGCTCGTTCAGGTGGTCGTAAGCCGCGAGGATGAGGTGGATGCGCTTGAGCCCGACGGGGCGCGGCGCGTGCGTGGGGAGATCCAGTAACGTGCAACCCGGGGCAGCCAGGCACACGTCGTAAGCGCACATCGAACCGTGGCTGCGCCGGCCGCGCGCGAAGGGCTCGGGCAGCGGGGCGACACGGCTGTGATCGACGTCCAGGACCGGAAACGGGCCGCGCTCCAGCTCGGGCAGGGCGCGCAGCTTCGTCGACAGCGACTCGACGTGGATGCCCTCGTCGACCACGGCGACGGCCACGCCTTGCCCAAACAAGCCTCTCGAACGCAACAGAGGCAGCCCTGCGACGTCTTCGACTCGATCGCGCGCACGTCGGGCGAGGTCGCTCACGAAGACGCGAGCCGTCTGTTGTTCCGACACCATCGGGCGTGCCGCTCTCGGCATGAATGCTCCTCCCTAGCCTGGCGATCGCCCAGATCGCTGGCTGCCCCCATTCGTCATTCCTGAGCAAGCCGACCGGCGCCGGCGCTCCACGCCTCTCGTTGACGAGCCCAGCGTCGTGAGGTCGCGGATCGACGCTTCATTTTGTTACAGGCGCCCGCCGGTGCACACGCGTGGCACGCAGCCTCGAGCGATTTGGTACCGGGCGCCGTGCGTGCGCGGCATGATGTCGCGCATGACGAGCTGGAACGACGCCCAATACTTGTTGTTCGCGAACGAGCGCACGCGTCCGGCGCGCGAGCTCCTGGCGCGCATCCCGCTCGCAGCCGCACGCCGTGTCGTCGATCTCGGCTGCGGCCCCGGAAATTCCACGGCCCTGTTGCGCGAGCGCTGGCCGGACGCGGCTCTCACCGGCGTCGACAGCTCCGCCGAGATGTTGCAGCGAGCCCGGCGAGATCTGCCCGATGTCGATTGGGTCAACGCGGACGCCGGCAGTTTCACCAGCAGCGAGCCAGTGGACGTTCTGTTCTCCAATGCCATGCTCCAGTGGTTGCCGGATCACGCCAGGCTGCTGCCCGCGCTACTGTCGCAGCTGGCCCCCGGCGGCGTCCTCGCCATACAGATGCCGTACAACTTCTCGGAGCCCAGCCACCGCTCGATGCGCGAGACGGCCGGGCCATGGGCGGCACGCACGGCCAGCGTGCGCACGCGCAGCCCGGTCGAAACCCCCGCCTTCTATTATGACGCGTTGGCTCCGATCGCCAGCGCTGTCGACATCTGGCAGACACGCTACGAGCACGTCATGCCTGACGTCGGGGCAATTGTGGAGTGGGTGAAGGGGACCGGGTTACGCCCGTACCTCGACGTGCTCGAACCAGACGAGCGATCGGATTACCTCGAGGCGTATGCTCGAGAGCTCGACGTGGCCTATCCTCCACGTCGGGATGGCCGCCGTCTGTTCTCGTTTCCGCGCCTGTTCATCCTCGCGACGCGCTGAAGGCGCGGCTCTGCATCGGCCTCGGCGCCCGAGCTCAGCTCGATTGTCCGGCTGGGCTCGGCGGCACCACGAGCTCCATCTCGTGCACGTGGCCCGCACCGACGCGAGCGCCCAAGTCCCGCCAGCCGTGGCGCTCGTAGTAGCGCAGGGCGCGGTCGTTGGTCGGGCTCACGCTCAAGCCCGCGACGCCCACGCCATGGCGCCGCAGCAGCGCGACCGCATACTCGTGTAGCTGCTCGCCCAAACCGTGGCCGCGAGCGTCGGGCCGCAGATAGAAAAGATTGATGTATCCCGATGTGCGACCGATCACCATCTCGATCTGTCCGACGATGTCTGGCCCCGCCCAGGCGTGCACGTGGCCGTCCGGAAAATGGATGACGCGGTCCCTCAGCCATTCGAGATAGCCGCGCCCGTCGGCGCCGTTTTCCTCGACGAACAGCGCGTCGGAGCCGAAGCTGCAGACGTAGGAGTCTCGCCGGAACGCCACGCTGAGCGCGCCGTCGCGTTCCACGTCGATGGGACGAAATTGCAAGCGTTCGCTTGGCCTTCGACGCGTTACCGAACCCACCCCCTGCACCATGGCACGGGCGGCGGGCTGACGCCCGCCAATACGCTCGGCCCGCCCGGCGCGAGCGCGAGCCGCCCGCAGTCCCTGCCCGTTCCACGTCTCGACGCCGCAGCGTCGAGACCCCGCGGCGCCGAGACCCTGCGGGGGCTGGTCCGCAGAGCGGCGCTCCGCGCGAGACCCCGCCTCACAGCCAAGTACCCGTCGACCTTCATGTTTCCGGGTGCGGGGTGGTGCTCACTCCGGCCTTGGTCGGCATGGGCACGTAGGGTATGAGGGCGCATGAGCACGCAAGCCCCAGCGAACGAGTCCGTGGCGGACGCAGCGCCCGGGCACGCGCATGGCAGCCACGCCGGGTTGGCGTCGCTCTCGCTCGGCGCGCTGGGCGTGGTCTACGGAGACATCGGCACGAGCCCGCTGTACGCGCTCAAGGAGTGCGTGCACGGCCCGCACGCGGTCGCGCCGACCGACGCCAACATCCAGAGCCTGCTGTCTCTGATGTTCTGGAGCGTCACGCTCGTCGTCGGCGGCAAGTACCTCGGCTACATCACGCGCGCCGACAACGAGGGCGAGGGCGGGATCTTGGCGCTGCTGGCGCTGCTGCCCAAAAACAAGCGCGAGCGAGGCCCCGGGCGTCTCGGTTTCCTGGTCGGGCTGATGTTGTTCGGGGCGGCCCTGCTGTACGGCGACGGCGTGATCACCCCGGCCATGAGCGTGCTCTCCGCCGTGGAGGGCCTACGGGTCGCCACCCACGTGTTCGATCCCCTCATCGTTCCGATCACGGTAGGCATCCTGCTGGCGCTGTTCGTGGCACAGAAGCACGGGACGGCCTTCATCGGGCGCATCTTCGGGCCGATCATGCTGCTCTGGTTTTCGACGCTGGCGTTGCTCGGGTTGATCGCGATAGCGCGCCACCCGGGTGTGCTCGCCTCGTTGAATCCCTGGTATGCCGTGGCGTTTTTCGGGCGCGAGCCCGCGCACGCGTTCCTCGTGCTCGGCTCCGTCGTCCTGTGCATCACCGGCGCCGAGGCCCTCTACGCCGACATGGGGCATTTCGGCCGGCAACCGATCCAGATGGCCTGGTACGTGGTCGTGTACCCCGGGTTGGTCCTGAACTACTTCGGTCAGGGCGCCGAGCTCATCGCGGCCGAGCCAGGGCCGGAGCGCCTGAAGGTCGCCGCAAACCCATTCTTCGCACTGGCGCCCGGTCACGTCTGGGTGCTGCCCCTCGTGGGGCTGGCGACACTGGCCACCGTCATCGCCTCCCAGGCGTTGATCTCGGGCGCCTTCTCGCTGACCCGGCAGGCCGCTCAGCTCGGTTACTGGCCGCGGGTGACGATCAAGCACACGTCGAGCGAGACGGAGGGGCAGATCTACATCGCCAGCGTCAACTGGCTGCTCGCGATCGGCTGCATCGCTCTGGTGCTGGTGTTCAGGGAGTCGAGCCGCCTGGCGGCGGCCTATGGCATCGCCGTGACCGGCACGATGGGCATCACCTCGATCGCCTTCTTCAACGTGGCGCGCGAGCGCTGGCGCTGGTCGACGGCGCGCGCTGCCTTGCTGGTCGGGACGTTCCTGCTCGTGGACCTGGCATTCCTGGCGTCGAACGCGATCAAGTTCTTCGACGGGGGCTTCGTGCCGGTGGTGCTCGCGGCAGGCATCTACATGATGATGCGCACGTGGAAGCGCGGGCGCGATTTCCTGCGTGTCCACTTCGTGCGTAACCTGCGCCCGCTCGACGAGTTCATCGCGGGGCTGGCTCGACGACGCGTCACGTTGCGCGACGGCAGCGAGCTGCCCGTGGCGCGCGTGCCCGGGGCGGCCGTCTTTCTCACCAGCCCCACGGATGGTGTCCCGCCCCTGCTGCTGCACCATGTCCGTCACGTCCGCGCCCTGCACGAGAAGGTGATCCTGGTCACGGTCAGCACGGCGCGGGTGCCTCGCGTGGTCGAGAGCCGGCGCTTCGAGTACGGGGAGCTGGCGGAGGGTCTCGCGCGGCTGACGATCAACTCCGGCTACATGCAGTCGGTGTCTATCCCGCACGCGCTCGAGGTCGCGGTGCGAGAGTGCGGCATCGAGCTCGACGTCTCCGACGTGACCTATTTCCTCGGGCGCGAGACGCTGCTGGCGCGCAGCTCGGGAGAGATGGGCGGCCGCGAAGAAGAGCTGTTCGCGTTCATGTCCCGCAACGCGGTGAACGCGACCCGCTACTTCGACATCCCGCCCGAGCGCGTGGTCGAGGTCGGCATGCAGATCGACCTCTGAGCCTGGACGCGGCCGGGCTGGGCCCGGCCTGGCGCGCAGCGCAGGATCAGGTGCCGGAGAGGCAACCGAGCACCTCGCGCGGCAACCCCATGCATTTCTCGCCGGGATCCGCCTGACCACAGGGGTGCTCGAACGGATCGGCCAAGCTCTCGTCCCGAGCGTCCGGGCGCCGCCAGACGGATGGACCGTAGCCGGTCGACTCGTAGGGGGCGATCGCGTCGATCCCGCTGCCGAGCGCCGCACGGCGCACGAGCCAGCGCTGTCGGCGCCGGGGCTCGAGCTCCGAGTAGGCTTTTACGTACCAGCGCTCGACGTTGCCGCTGCGGTCGATCACGTCCGCGTCCTCGGGCCCGACGAAGTAGCGCATCTCGTCGACGACGAAGCGTTCGCCCGGACGGGTGCGCAGCATGTTGAGGACCGCCGAGCGCAACGGGCTGCCGCGCTCCGGACTGAGCCAGCCCTTCACACAGGTCGGCGATACGTTCCCGGAGGTGCGCCCCGACACACTCGACACGGCCGGCGGCGCGGGCGAAGTCGGCTTGGCCTTGGCCGCGGGCTCGCGCTGAATCCCGGCGTCGGCGCTCGCCTTTCGCTGGCCCGACGCCGGCTGGTGCACGGCGGGCGTGAGCGTGTACGTCGCGCTCGTCAGCCCAGATGCGGGCTCTTCATGGACATCGGCCGAGTCTCGAGCGCACCCCCAGACGGCCAGACTGCCCAGCGCGACGCGGGCGACATGAAGCGTGAGGGCAGGTAAGCGGCAACACGACATGAGTGGACCGCGGACGATTTCACACAATCCGCCATGACGCAAAGATAATACCCCGTCTTACCTTTACCGACATAGAGGTCCGGGATGGGGCAGCTCTTTGCCGGTTTGCCGGCGCTGGATGCCGGCGCTGCCGTCGCGAGACGCCTGGCCGAGATGGGCCCAGGATGGGACGATTGGCGAACGATGGCCGAGCCGGCGATTGACGTCGAACGGACCGCGCATGAACCGCGCATGGACCGACGCTGCGTCCACGCTGCTTCGGTCCTCATCAACCGGTGAGACGCAGCCTCCCCCGGGCTCCCGCGCGGCGCAACCCAGGCAGCGCAGCCCAGGGACGCCGCGGCTCGAGGGCGCGGCGCCCATGGCGCGAGGCCCCGACGCATGACATGAGGCGCGAGGTGCCCCGGCTCTTCGTCTCCGACCTCGACGGCACCCTCGCCGACCGCGACGCGCGGCTCAGCGCCTTCAGTCGCCGGCAGCTGATCCGCCTGCTCGAGGCCGGGCTGACCTTTTCGGTCGCGACCGCGCGCAGCGTCCACACCCTCGCACCGATCATCGAGGGCCTCCCCCTGCGCTTGCCCGTGGTGGAGCTCAATGGTGCGTTCATCACGGACCTGAAGACGAGGACACCCCTGGTCTGCCACGCGCTCGCGACGCCCGTGGCTGCTCAGGTCGTGGAGTGGGCGCTCGCGAGCGGCATCCCACCCTTCCTGACGACGTTCGGGCGAGGCCGGCAGAATCTGTACCCGCCGCTCGCGCTCTCGAACCCGGGCATCGCCTGGTATGACGCGAGCCGGCGCGCCGCGCGCGATGCGCGCCTGCGAGGCGCCTGCGATCCGCGCAGCGTGCTGGGCGAGCAGGTCGTGTGTCTGACGCTGATCGCCGAGCGCGCGCGCCTCGCGCCGATCGCCAGCGCGATCGGCGAAGCCTTCGCGGGCCAGCAGAGCACCCTGCTCTACGAGAACGCCTACCAGTCCGGCTGGTTCTGGCTCACGGTGCAATCTCCGCTGGCGACCAAGGCCCACGCGCTGCGCGCGCTCGCAGACGGCGCCGGTCTGGCCCTCGATCAGACGACGGTGTTCGGGGACGAGATCAACGACGTGCCGATGTTCGAGCTCGCCGGTCACGCGGTGGCTGTCGAGAACGCCGTGAGCGAGCTCAAGCGCATCGCGCACGAGATCATCGGGCCGCACCATCGAGACAGCGTGGTGCGTTACCTGCTCGCGTCAGCCAGCGCCTGAGCTCTACGGCGCAGGCTGCACGCAGCCTGCGCGCAAAAGAAGTCGCGTCATCGAGCCCGTGTAGGACGATGTGCAGCACGCGGTGACGCGAGAACCACCGGCGACAAAGCGAGCTGCATGCGTCACGCACGAGGCGTTTCACGAACCGCATTTCACTAGTGATCCATCGACTGAAACGAACTCGACATGACCCGATCGCTCCGGCACATTCCGTAGCCCGCATCAGCGGGCGCACGCACGAATGCGTGTCGTCATCGGGCGCTGTGACGCGTCCGAGAAGGAGGACTGGAGTATGGATGTGATCGATATCCTCGCGAGCCTGAGCCGTGCGCTGCGCCGTACAGGCTGCGTTCAGGCCGTTGTCGTCGTCGCCGCGCTGCTGACAATCGGCGGCTGCAGCGACTCGAAACCCGAAGCGCTGGCGCCCGAGGTCGTCGGACAGCTCGAGGTCAACTTGGTCGGCCAAGGCTCGGGTGGCACGCTGTTCCGGCTGAGAGACGCCATCGTGATGGTGCAAGGCCCGAGCCAGACGCTGTTCTTCGACAGCGAAAGCAACCCGGACGCCACGAGCTTCAGCGCCGTGGTGCAGGCAGGAAGCTACTCGAGCTTCCTGCAAGAGGGCTGGCGGCTCGAGCGCATCGACGGCGACAAGACGGTGACCGACGTCCAGCTGCTCTCGCCGAACCCCAACTTCTTCGAGGTCGTCGCCGGGCAGGTCACGCGCGTCGCGCTCTCGTTCCGCGCCGGCCCGGACCTGGTCGTGACCGACCCTGGCTTGCTGGAGATCACGCTGGAG
>Ga0315910_10001741_pt1 | contig 19744 bp, 13 predicted proteins | sample EdamamesoilMG_FD_204470 | JGI IMG/M metagenome (GOLD analysis project Ga0315910, IMG submission 204470) | Garden soil microbial communities collected in Santa Monica, California, United States - Edamame soil | ecosystem: Environmental > Terrestrial > Soil > Garden | place: USA: California...
GGGCCCTGGACGCGCGAGCGCTCGGCCAGGTCGGCCACGGTGGCGAACGGGAGGCCCGTGCGCGGGCAGACGAGGACGTGGGCGTAGCCCGTGATGAGCGCGTAGCCGGGCACGGCGACCGCGCTCGCCTCCGTGCTCCAGCGGCGCAGGATGCGCGTCGCGCCGGGGGCGAAGGCGAGGCCGTCGGAATAGGGGGTCGGGAGCGGCGGCGCGAGCTCTTCCTCCAGGAGCCAGCGCGCCGCGTCCAGGCCGGGCGTGGGACTGGCGGCGCAGCGGAAGCCGAGCGCGCTCGTGGCCTGGTTCGGATCGGTGAACTTGCGCACGGAGAGGCGCACGCCGAGCTCGTCCATCTGGAACGAGCCGCCCACGACCACGCGCTGCTCGGAGTCGAAGGGCGCCAGGCCCTCGATGGCGCGCTCGCGCCCGCGCACCGGGATGCGCAGCGGGCGGTAGCCGGGGTAGGGCTCGCACGGGCTCGCCGTCCACTCCCACACATTGCCGCACAGGTCGAAGACGCCCTGGGCCGCGCCGGCGGGATAGGCGCCCACGGGCGCGCTGCCCTCCTCGCCGGCGTGCAGCGAGCGGCAGTAGCGCCGGTCGTCCCACGGCTCGCCCCAGGGATAGGTGTGCGAGCCGTCGCCGCGGCCCGCGCGCTGGAACTCGAACTCGCTCATCAGCCGCAGCCCGGCCCAGCGCGCGTAGCGCTGCGCCTCGGGGTAGGTCACGAACACGACCGGGTGATCGAGCTCGCCCGGCGGCACCTCCCAGCTCGACTCGTGCCAGTGCGCGCACCACCAGGCCTCGGGATCGAAGGTCGCCGGCGCGAAGCCCGTGCTGGCCGCCCGGGCGCGCTGGCGCGCCTGGGCCTGCTCCTCGAGGAAGGCCGCCTGGCCGGCGCGCAGCGCGGCGGCGCCCCACGAGCGCGGGGGCCGCGCGCCCGTGGCCTGCACGAATGCGCGGTACTGCTCGTTCGTGACCTCGGTGGGCATGAGCGCGAAGTCGTCGACCGCGCGCGTGAACTGCGGCGTCTCGGCCGGCAGCGCCAGGCGCAGCTCCTCGTGCGCGCGGATCCACTCCTCGACCTCGGCCACGGGCGTGCCGACGCGCGTCCTGCCGCCCGCGACGGGCACGAGGCCCGGCGGCGTCTCCCCGCCGGTGACGAGCGTGAGCAGGTAGGAAGCCAGGACGAACGACGGACAGGCGCTCATGGGGACTCCTCGGGCCGGACCGTGGATCGAACCGGCGCGAGGCGGAGGTCAAGGGATTCCCTCCGGCGTGCGCGGCGCACGCACGGCCGCAGGACTTTCGCGCGCGGCGCGCCCGTCGCGTGGGGGCGGCGCGGGGCCGTCGCGTTGCCGGGATCCGGGCAGGGGGGTAGCATGCCCTTGGCCGTTTTGTGCACGGGGGCTGGCCCCGTGGAGGTGATCTAGTGGTTCTTGGCACGCTCCTGCTGCTCGGTTGTTCCGTGGGCAGCGACGACCCGCTGGTCTGGGAGACCCGCAACGCCGAGCACCTGCTCAACCGCGCGGCCTTCGGCGCGAGCACGGCCGCGCTCGAGCGCGCCGTCGCCGCCGGACCGGCGGCGGTCGTGGACGGATTGCTCGCGGTCGAGCCGTGGGTCGAGGAACCCTTCTATCCCCGCAAGCGCCTGGACGGGGAGGTCTACCAGCGCATCATGAGTCTGCCGGTCAAGGAGCGCAACGAGGGCCTCGACCGGCTGCACGACGAGGACCGCGCGCAGTCGCTCGACTTCCTGACCTGGTGGATCGAGCGCATGCTGGCCGAGCGCGACCCGCTGCGCGAGCGCATGGTGCTCTTCTGGCACGGCCACTTCACGAGCTCGCTCGGCATCGTGAAGAGCTCCTACGAGATGGTCCACCAGAACCAGCTCTTCCGGCGCCTGGGCCTGGGCGACTTCCGACTGCTCCTGCGCGAGATCGTGCGCGACCCGGCCATGCTGCTCTACCTGGACAGCGCCTCGAACTACCGCCTGCACGCCAACGAGAACTTCGCGCGCGAGCTGCTCGAGCTCTACACGCTGGGCGAGGGCAAGTACACCGAGGCCGACGTGCAGGAGGTCGCGCGCGCCTTCACCGGCTGGGGCGCGGTGGACGGGCGCTTCTCCTTCAACGAAGGCGGGCACGACACGGGCGTCAAGCGCGTCCTGGGCGTCGAAGGCGAGCTCGACGGCGACGACGTGGTCGAGATCCTGCTCGCCCAGGAGGCGTGCGCGCGCCACATCGCGCGCTCCTTGATGCGCTCGTTCGAGGGGCTCGAGCCCGAGCCCGCGCGGCTCGAGAGCTACGCCGCCTCCCTGCGCACCGACTGGCGCATCGACCGCTTCCTGCGGCGCCTGTTCCTCGATCCGGCCTTCTACCGGGACGAGGCGCGCGCGAGCCGGGTCTCGAGCCCGCTCGACTACCTCGTGGGCATGGCCCATCGCGTCGGGGTCACGCCCGATTCGCGCATGGTCTTCGCCGGAGCGGCCCTGCTCGGCCAGCGCCTGTTCTTCCCGCCCACCGTGCGCGGCTGGGAGGGGGGCCAGGGCTGGGCCACCACCTCGGCCCTGGTCCTGCGCGGGGGCTTCGCGGGCGTTCTGCTCGGCCGTGTTCCGCTGGGCGAGCTCCTCGGGGGGGCGGACGAGAGTGAGCCCGAGGGCATGCAGGAGCAATCCATGGCGTCCGGTGACGCGGGCGCGGGCATGCAACCCGCCCCGGGCGTCGGCCTGCCGCGCGACATCTCGGCCGAGGTCCGCGTGCTGCAGCAGGTCGAGTGGCGCCCGCGCCTCAACCTGACCCAGCGCTTCGCGCGCCGCGGCGCGGGGAGCGACGAGGCGCTCGCCCGGGCCCTGGTCGAGGAGCTCCTGGCCGTCCCGGCCCCGCCCGCGCTCGTGACGCGCGTGGCCGAGGTGCTGCAGCGGGCGCGCGCCGAGCGGGGCCTGGGCGAGGAAGCCTGGACCAGCCGGCCCGAGCTGTGCGAGCCGCTCCTGCGCGAGCTCGCCCACGCCGTCCTGTCCCTGCCCGAGGCCCAGCTGGACTGACCATGGTCACGCGCTTCGACCGCCGTCTCTTCCTCCTCGGCAGCGCCGGGACCCTGATGCGACCGGCCCGGCGTCGCCCGGAGCCGGGCCCGGTGCTGGTGCTCGTGCAGCTCTCGGGCGGCAACGACGGCCTGTCGATGGTCGTGCCGTATTCCGACGACGGCTATGCCCGCGCGCGCACGGTCCTGCGCATCCCCGCCGAGCGCGTGCTGCGCATCGACGAGCGCATCGGATTCGCGCCCTCGCTGCCGGGGGTTAACGCCCTCTACCAGGCGGGTGAGCTCGCGCTGTGCGAGGGCGTCGGCCATCCGCACAAGAACCGCTCGCACTTCAAGTCGATGGACATCTGGCACGTCGCCGGCCCGCTGCGCGACACGCGTCCGGGCTGGATCGGGCGCTGCATCGAGCGCAGCGGGGAGACGTCGCCCTTCGCCGTGGTCCACCTCGGCTTCCGCCCGCCCTACTCGCTCGCGTCGGATCGCCATCCGCCCCTGACGGTCGCGCCCGGCCTGCTGATGGCCGGCGACGCGGGGCGCTCGCCCGGGCTGCAGCTGGCGCGCGAGCTCGAGGCCCCGGCGCCGGAGGAGGGCGCGACGCTCGTGGCCCTGCGCGCGCGCTGGCACCACGCCCAGGAGATGCTGCTCGACGTGCGCGCGGCCCTGGAGCGCAGGACGCCCGCCGTGGTCTACCCGCCGACCGCCTTCGCCCAGGACTGCCGCAGCGCGGCGGCGCTGATCCACTCCGACCTCGGGGTGCGCGTCGTCTCGCTCGAGCTCGGCGGCTTCGACACGCACCGCGACCAGCCCATCCGGCACGAGCGGCTGATGCAGGAGCTCGACGGCGGGCTGGCCTCCTTGATCGCGGACCTGGCGCGCAGCGAGGGCGGACGCGAGGCGCTCGTGCTCGTGTTCTCCGAGTTCGGGCGGCGGGTGGTCGAGAACGCGTCCATGGGGACCGACCACGGCGCCGCGGGGCCGGTGCTCGTGCTGGGCTCGAAGGTGCGCGGCGGGCTGTACGGCCGGCCGCCGTCGCTGACGGAGCTCCAGGACGGAGACCTCGTGTTCACGACGGACTTCCGCTCGGTGTACGCGGGCTGCATCGAGCACGTCTTCGGCCTGGCCGCGGACGAGGTGCTGGACGCCCGCTACCCCGCGCTGGGCTTCGTGTGAGCGCGCTGCGCCCGATCGATCCGGAGCCGCTGCGCCTCTCGGTCCTGTTCGTGAACCACGAGTCGTGGGAGCACCTGGCCGAGGCGCTGGTCTCGCTGCGCCGCCACCGACCGGAGTCGGTCGCGGGCCGCCCGCTCGAGCTCGAGGTCGTCGTCGTCGACAACGCCTCGTCCAGCGGCGGAGCCGGGCGCCGCTGCGCCGAGCGCGCGCTGGCCGCGCTGGGTGGCGTGCTCGAGCTCGCGCCCGAGAACCGCGGCTATGGCGCGGGCATGAACCGCGCGGCCGCGCGGGCGCGGGGCGAGCTCCTGCTGTTCTGCAACCCCGACCTCGTCTTCCAGGCGGGCTGCGTCGAGCGCCTGGCCGAGCTCCTGCTCGCGTGCGCCGACGTCGGCGTGGCGGCGCCCAGCGTGTTCCTGGACCGGGAGCTCTGCGTGCGCGCGCCCGCCCACGTCCTGCCGACGCCGCGCGACCTCGTCGGCGGCGCGCTGGCCATGGTCAGCCCCTGGTGGAACCGGCGCTACTCGAGGAAGCGCACGGCCCGGGCCGCCTGGGAGTGGCAGCGGGAGGGCGACCTCGACGAGGCCATGTTCGGCGGCTGCTGCTTCCTGATGCGCCGTGCCCTGTTCGAGGAGCTGGGCGGGTTCGACGAGGGCTTCCCGCTGTACTTCGAGGACACCGATCTCGCGCGCCGCGTGCGCCGTGCGCGCCGGCGCATCGTCCAGCTGCGCTCGGCGCGCGTCGTGCACCTCTACGGGCGCTCCTCCGCGCGCGCTCCCGAGCGCGCGGCCGCGGCCTACGAGCACAGCCGGCGGCGCTACTTCCGCAAGTGGCACGGCTGGCCGGGGGCGCTCCTGTACCGCCTGGTGCGTGCGGGGCTCTCGAGCGCCGCGGCGCGCTCGGCCCACGGGCGCCTGTGGGCGACCGGCGCCGCTCCGCTCGCCGCCGACGCGCGCGCCCTCGAGCTCCCGCGCACCTGCTCTCGCGTGCTGGTCGAGCTGTGCGGCGATCCCCTGTTCCTGCTGGCGGGCGGCAGCCTCGGCAGCGGGGCGCGCTGGGAGCTGCCGGCCGACGTGCGCGCGCGCGGCGAGCCCCTGTGGCTCCGCGCCCTCGACCTCGACGGGCCCGCGCCGCGCGAGCTCGGCCGCTGGCGCCTCGAGCCGCGCCCGCAGCCGGCGGCCTTCAACCGCGTTCTCGAGGACTTCGAGGGCGAGCTCGCCTGCCCGGAGGCGGCCCTCGTGCGCGCCGAGCTCGGCGAGCTGGTCGAGGACCTGGCGCGCCGCGGGGCGGTGCTGCGCCTCGACTCGCAGCGGGAATGGGAGCTCGCGCGCGTCCTGAACGAGCTCGAGCAGCTGCGCGCCGAGCGCGGTGTGGAGCGCGTGCTCGATGCGGGTGCAGGCAACGGGGCGCTCGCCTACCTGCTGGCGCGGCGGGGGTTCCGCGTGGTCGCGCTCGACGTGGATCCGGTGGCCGTGGAGAGCACGAGGCGTCAGGCGCGCGAGCTCGGCCTGGTGGAGCTCGAGGCCGTGCTCGCCGCGCGTCGCTGGCCGCTGGCGGACGAGTCGTTCGACGCGGTCGCGTGCGTCTCCGTCCTGGAGGGCGTCCTGCGCAAGGACCGGCCGGCCTTCTGGGGCGAGATGCGCCGCGTCCTCTGCCCGGGCGGAGCGCTGCTGCTCACCTGCGACTTCGGGCCCGACGCGCGCTTCGTCGGCGACGCGCCCCTGGACCTCGTCGAGCTCGAGCGCGACGTGATCGCGGGCTCGGGACTCGCGCTGCACGGCCCGGCCCCGCGCGCGCCGCGCTTCGGGCCGGCCGGGGCGCCCGTGCGCGCGCGCGCGGCCACGCCCGACGGCGGGAGCCGCGACATCGCCTACACCTTCGCGGCGCTGCGCCTGGAGAAGGCGCTCACGGGAACAGGAAGGACGCCAGCCGCATCGCCAGGCGCAGGTCTCCCCGCAGGCGCGCCCGGCCCGCGTTGAAGAGCGCCACGGCCGAGCCCTCGCCGCGGAAGAGGCCCTCGAGGTCGCGCGCCGGGAGCTCGAGCCGCGCGTCGGCCTGGCCGCCGAGCCCGGGGCGCACGCGCAGGCGTCCGCCCGCGAGCTCGAGCGTCCACTCGCCCGCCTCGTCCGCGCACAGGTGCAGGCGGCCCTCCACGCCGTCGAGCTCGGCCGGCGCCATGGCGTGACGGCGCACGGCCTCGGTGAGCGCGTAGCGCACGCGCGCGCGGGCCTCGGGCGGGACGGCGTCGGGCACGGGGCCGATCGGGCGCGGGCCGAGCTCCGACTCGGGCAGGCGCGGGAACTCGGGCAGGTCGGGCGCGTTCACCGGCCAGACGTCGTAGCGCGATCCGATGAAGGGGCCGGAGAGGAGCTCGCGCCGCGCCGGCGTCACGCGCGCCAGCAGCTCGGGCGAGTAGGTCAGCCCGTGCCAGTTCGTGCAGTGGTACGGCGCGTACGAGTAGTACAGCGAGCGCCGCAGGCGCTGCGAGCGCACCTCGCGCGCTCCGTGCAGCAGGCTCTCGGCGAAGAGGACCACGTCGCCGCGCCGCACGTGGAACTCGTGGTACCCGGGCACGGCTTCCCAGGGCACGGGCGGCGCCGCTTCCTGGCGCTGCAGGAAGGCGGACGCGTGCTGGCTGTCGTGGCGCGGTAGCGTCCAGCCGGGATGGACGGCCGGGCAGGGGAGGGGCTCGTCCGAGCGGTGGCTGCCGGAGAAGGCGACCAGGGGACCGTCCTCGGGCCCCACGTCGCACAGCCACACCACGGCTGTCAGGTGCTCGCAGCGCCGCGAGCGCCCGTCCGCGACGTAGGCGCCGTCGATGCGGTGCAGCGGCAGGCCGACGCCCGTGCCGCGCGTGATGCTCTGGGCCGCGGTCAGGCGCGGCGGCCCGGGCACGAGCGCGCGCACCCAATCGAGCACGACCGGGAGGTCGACCAGCTCCTCGAAGGCCGGGCCGCACTCGACCACGTTGAGCACGCGCACCTCGTTGACGACGGGTGTGAAGCTGCGCGGCGCGTGCGGCGGTCGCTCGGCGTCGGGCGCCGTCTCCTGGAGCCGGAGCGCCGCCTCGAGGGCGTCCACCTGCCGGGGCTCGATCGCGCCCGGAAGCAGGCAGAAGCCCAGCCTGTCGAAGGCCAGGAGAGCACGCGAAGGTACGGTCACAAGGGGTCTAGATCAGACCCCCGAGATCATAGCGCGGGCCGCGGCGGGCGGCAGGAGGCCGCGGCTAGGGCGGCCCTCTCACCCGTAGCGCAGCACTCTCACCCGCAGCCGCGTGATCTTCACCTCGGCGCCCTTGGGCAGCGAGAGCGCGAAGGCGCCCTTGCGGACGCGCGTCCACTGCACGTTGGTCGTATTGGGGTCGCTCTCGCCCACCAGCTCGTCGACCAGGGTGCTGCCCACCAGCTTGAAGTTGTAGGTGTAGGTCTTGCCGACCTCGAGCTGGCCCTCGTCGGTGCCGAGGTCGATCGACTCGATGTTCTCCTGGTAGGCGAGGGGCATGCGGAAGAAGACCTCGGCGCTGCCCTGCACGATCGTGAACTCCATGTCGACCACGAAGTCGCGCCAGATCTCCTTGTCACCGATGCTGAGGATGCTCTGGCCGGCGTCGGCCGTGCCCGGGTCGAGGCCGATCAGGTGCATCTCGCCGTTCTCGATGCGCACGCCCTTGAAGGTCTGCGCGCCCTTCCACTCGCCCTTGTGCTCGTCGGAGAGCGCGTCGCGCCAGGGCGTGCGCTCGATCTCGTCGGGCGTGAAGAAGCGCGTGACCGTCGTGTCGGAGAGCTCGAGCAGGGCCTTGTACTTCTCCTGCAGCTCGTTCTTCTTGGCGGTGAGCTCCTGGTCGCTGCGGTTCTTCTGCGCGGCCAAGGCGATGGCGTTGAAGATCTTGAACAGCTCGTCCTCGCTCTGCTGCACGGTCGTCAGCGCGACACGGTCGAGCGTCTCGCCCGCCCCAGCCGCCTGGGCCGCGCTGATCAGGCGCTCGACGTAGACGCGCTCGGCCTCCTGGCGGTCCTTGCTGACGCGCGCCAGGAACTCGGCGCCCATGATCTCGGCCCGTCCGGCGAGCTCCTCCAGGCCGCGGCGCATCTCGGCCAGCTCGCTCGGCGGCAGCTCGGCCGCCTTGGCCAGGATGGCCTCGATGCCGTCCAGGCGCTGCGTGAGCTCGCGCCGCTTCTGTTGCGTCTCGATGAAGTCGCGCGCCTTGGCCTGGCGCGAGACGACGTCGGTGGCGAAGGGCTCCTCGAGCCAGATCGGGCGGTTCTCCTCGGCGAACGTGATCAGGGCCGCGGCCTGCTCCTCGTTGTCCATGGGCAGGCCGAAGAACTTCACGCGGAAGTCCTCGATGCGCGCCAGGCGCGCCTGCTCGGCGTCGTTCTCGGCCTTGTGCGTGCCCATCACCTTCCAGAGCACGCCGCCCGCGACGGCGAACACGAGGAAGGCGACGCCGATGGCGACCAGGAGCTCGCGCGTGCCCTTCTTCTTCAGGTCCTTGCTGGCGAGCTCGATCTCCTTCTTCTTCTTGGGCGCGGGCCGGCCCGGCCGGGCCGCAGCCTCGCTCCCGGCCACGACCTTCTTGGCCGGCATGGGCGCGGCGGAGCTGCGCGCGGCGGAGGCGGGCTCCGGTGCGCTCGGGGCGGGGGTGCTCGGCGCGGACTTCGCCGCCGCCGCGGGCTTGGCCGCCGTGCCGGCGGGCTTCGCCCCCATGCCGGCGGGCTTCGCCCCCATGCCGGCGGGCTTCGCCCCCATGCCGGCGGGCTTCGCCCCCATGCCGGCGGGCTTCGCCCCCATGCCGGCGGGCTTCGCTGCCGCAACCCGGGGCGCCGGGCGCGCAGCCGGCGTCTCGGCCGCCGCAGTGGGGCGCGGCGCGCCGGCCGCGGAGCGCGGGCGCTCGGCCGCCGGGCGCAGGTCGGACGAGGGCGGCGCCGTGGCCTGGGCGGCCTTTTTCGCCTTGGCGGCCGCGCGCGCGGCGGCGCAGGCGGGACACAGGATGCGCAGCGAGGTCACCTCGGTGAGGTCGGACGCGCGCTCGAAGGAGGCTCCACAGCTCTCGCAGGTCTGCATGAGTTCGTCAGGGGGCAGGGGGCTTGGGCTTGGGCTTGAGCGGGGCGAGGGCGCGCCGGCGGATCTGCTGCGACATCGCGGCGGCCGAGGGATCCTTGGCCTTCTGGCCGCGCATCGACATCAGGATGCGCACGACCAGGAAGGTGACTGCCGCGCCGATGAGGATCTTGACGAACCAGTCGAGCTTCGTGCTGCGCGGCGCCACCTCCGGGTCGAGCCAGCGCACCTCGCGCGCGATCAGGTAGGGGAGCTCGGTCATCTGCCCCTTCACGTTCTCGTAGCGCAGCGTGCGGTAGAAGACGGCCTCGACGTCGACCACGTCCCGGCGCAGCTCGAGGGGCGGCGGCGGGCGCAGGAAATCGACCACGACGCCCTCGGAAGCGTCGGACTCGGCCACCCAGATGCGGTAGGTGTCGACCTGCTCGCCGATGGGCTGCAGCAGGCGGATGGCCTTGAGGTCGGCGACCATCCCGCGCACGCTGGCGATGCGCCCGCGCCAGGCGTCCGGGTCGGCCAGGGCGGCGTGGAAGTCGAAGGGCGCCTCGACCTGTAGCTTCAGCTGCTCGGGGTCGTAGTGCGAGAGCAGCTCGAGCAGGCGCCGGTAGCCGGGCGTCTCGGCGAAGTCCTGGCCGTCGACCGCGCCCACCAGCGCGCCCTCGAAGAGCGCGTCCACGCGCCGCTCGGTGGCGGGGGGCGCGTCGCCCGCGGGCGCGGGCACCTGCCCGGGAGCCGCCTGCTCGGCGGGCGACGGCTCCGGGCCGGGGGCGGGCTCCTGGAGGGCGGGCGCGAGGCCCGCGAGGAGCAGGGTCAGACGTGGGAGGAAGAGCGACATGGCGCGCGGGGAGGCGTCGCGCGCGCCCCCGCCCCCGGGATCACTGGCCGGCGACCGGCGGCGGCGCGCCCAGGGCGAACTCGATCTTGTCGATGTGGTTCTGCTTGCACAGGTTCATCACCTTGATCACGTCGTTCCAGGGCACGCGCGCCTCGGCGTCGATCGTGACGGGCGTGTCGGGCTTGTTCATGCGCACCCAGTCGTCGTGCGCCTCCTTGATGAGCTGGGACAGCTCCTGGTCGGTCTCGATGCGCCGGTTGCGCAGCTGGCGCACCGTCACCTGCCGGGCCTCGTCCCAGAACATGGCCACGCGCACCTCGTCCAGCAGGCCCTCGATCTGCACGCTGCCCGTCGCGCCCTTGCCCTTGGGCAGCCACGAGTCGAACTTGCCCTCGAGCTGCTTGAACTTGAACGAGATCATGAAGAACACGCACAGGCAGAAGATGATGTCCACCAGCGGCGTGACGTTGATGTTGACCGGGTTCTCTTCGCTCTCGCCGACGCTGACGCCTGCCATGACGCGCTCCTAGCTCCCCGGGGCGGGCACGGCTGCGCCCACCTCGACCTTGTAGATCCCCACCGCGCTGCAGGTCTCGATGACCTTGTTCACGTCGCCGTAGGGCGCCGCCTTGTCGGCGCGGATCGTCACCTTCTGCGCCGACAGACGCACGCCCGCGGCCGGGTCGATGTCCGGTTCCAGGTTCTCGTCGGCCTCGGCCTTGAGCTGGTTCTTCAGCTCGGCGCGGGGCACGTCACGACCGCGGATCACGATCACCCAGTGATCCGCTTCGCGACAGAACCCGCCCTGGGCGTTGACCGGGCAAGAGAAGGCGGCGCTGTCCTGACGGTGCTGGATGTTCACCGTCGTCGTGCGCTCCTCGGTCTTGTTCTTGTCCGCTTCCTTGATCTCGCTGGCCGTGGGCAGGACCAGGTCGGCCTGCTCGCGCTGGCTCATGTCCGCCCCCAGGAGGAAGAACAGGAGCAGGAGGAACATGATGTCCACCATCGGGATCAGGTTGCAGGTCACGTCCTCCTTGACGGTGGGTGCCTTCCTTCTGCGGGACATGCTGGTACTTCCGGATGGGGGACGTGGGCGGGTGGGGGACGTGGGGAGAGTCGGGACTAGGCCGCGGCCTTCTCGTGGGCCGCCAGGTGCCGCAGCATGTCCACCGACTGCAGGTTGATGGACAGGCACATCTTCGAGACCTTGTTCTTGAACAAGAAGTAGATGGTCAGGAAGAGGATGGCGATGAAGAGACCCATGGTCGTGTTCACGAGCGACTCGTACACGCCCTTGGCCAGGTCACCGGGCGTGGGCGCCTTGAGCGTCTCGATCGTCTGGAACGACGAGATCATGCCCGTCACCGTGCCCAGCAGGCCGAGCAGCGGGGCCACGTTCCCGATCAGCGAGAGGTAGGAGATCTTCGTGTTGAGCTTGAAGGTCTCCTCGTTGGCCGCGGCCTCGAGGCCGGCGATCATCTCCTGGTAGCCGGCGTCGCGCATGCGCAGGGCCGCGCCCACGACGTTGCCGAGGTAGCAGGGGTTCTCGTCGCACAGCTCGATGGCCTGGTCGTACTCTTCCTCGTTGATCAGCGCCTCGAGGTCGCCCGCCAGCACGGCCGGCGCCAGCTTCTCGCGCCGCAGCGACACCATGTGCTCGATCACCAGCGTGGTGCCCGCGATCGAGCAGCCGAGCATGAGGTAACCGACCGGGCCGGTCGTCTCGAACAGCTCGAGCCACGACTTCTTGTTGCCGTGACCCTCGCCCCCCTCCTCCTGGAGGGCGAAGCTCATGCTGGCGAAGGCGGAGAGGAGGAGCGCGATCGCTCCGGTGAGGCGCAGCAGACGCAGGATCTTCATGTCTTGAACCGGTGACAGGGGGATGGGGTGATCAGCTATTTCTTGAGGAAGTTCGAGTTCGGGTACTCGAGCTGCAACTGCTCGTTGCGCTCGCGCTCGCGATCCCGCCAGAGCTTCTTCTTCTCGGGGTTCTGCTCCAGCTCGGACAGGAACTTGAAGCAGGTGGCCGCGCCCGCCAGGGCGCGCTCGTATTCCTCGGTGCTCTCGCCGGGCAGCGGCTTGTACTGGACCACGGTCCTGAGATAGGCGTACAGGGCCTCCAGGATACGGTCCTGGTCCTTCTTGGCCCGGCCCTCGGTCACCTGGATCTCGCCCAGGCCGTTCCAGGCGCCCGACTGGACGCGCGGGCTCTGGCTCTCGCCCACCAGGGCCCGGAACAGGGGGTCGGCCTCGCCGGACTTGTTGTCGCGCAGCAGGGTGCGCGCCTTGCCCAGGCGGGCTTCCTGGGCCAGGACGGGGTCGACCCCGGCCGTGGTCTCGACGGCGGCGTAGCGCTCGCGCGCCTCGGCCACCTTGCCCTGGCCCTCGAGCAGGCGCGCCTCGAGCAGGCCGAGCATGCCGTCCACCCCGGCGCCCTTGGCGCCCTGGGTGAGCTTGTCGAGGCTGGCCTTGGCGGCGGCCGGGTCGTTCTTGAGGAGCTGGAGCGCGATCAGGTTCTCGCCCGCCTGGCGCAGGTAGCGCCCCTGGGGGAACTCGGCCAGGAGGCGCGTGTAGCCGGCGATGGCGCCCTCGACGTCGCCCTGGCGCTGCTGCGCGTAGGCGAGGTGGAAGGACGCCTGCTGCACGATCACCGGCCGCAGGCCCTCGCTCGAGAGGGCCGCCTTGAGCTGCTCGGCGGCGACCTCCATGTTGCCGGCCGCCAGCGTGGCCAGGCCGCCCGAGAGCTCCGGCGGGGCGTCGAAGTACTCGACCGACTGCACGCCGTCCCAGGGCACCACCTTCTTCGCGCCCTTCTCGGGCTGGAAGGAGACGCCGGCCACGGTCTCGTCGAGCACCTTGCCGAGCTCGGTCGTGCCGTCGCGCAGGAACAGCGAGTCGCTCTCCTGGGCGGCGGGGACGGCGACGAGCGCGAGACTCGCCAGGGCGAGCGCGCGCGCGCGCCGCAACATCGTCGTTCTCTCCGTGGACATCGTGCGGGACATCAGTTGGGTTTCTTGGTCTCGGGCGCGGTCTTGGGCCGGTTGAAGACCTTCTTGGCGAGCTCGGCCTCCAGGGCCTTGAACTTGTCCTGGAACCCGTACTTGCCCTTGTCGTAGTCGGCGCTGTTCGTGCGCTTGACGTTGCGGATGCCCGTGTCGGCCAGCTCGTACTCGCCGCGGTCGGAGGCCAGGCGGATCTGGAAGTACTTCGCCTGCCACCAGGTGCGCGAGTCGTCGACCGAGTTCTTGATCATGCGGTTGTAGATCGCGCCCGCGCGGTCGAGGCGCGCCGCGTCGTTCGAGCCCAGGGCCACGAGGTGCGTGACCACGCCCCACTCGAGGTAGGCGCTGACGAGCTCGGGCCGCGACTCGATCACGGAGCGGTCGAAGACCTCTTGCTTGGCCGGGTCGAACAGCGAGACCTGGTCGAACAGGCGCGCGTAGATCGTCTCGGCGTCGGCCAGGCGGCCGAGGATGGCCAGCGTGCGCGCGAGCTCGATCGAGACGCGGTAGTTCGGCGCCTGGGCGTCCAGGCGCTCGTACATGGTCAGCGCCTTCTCCCACAGCTCGGGCGCGATCACCTCGCCCTGCCAGTCCACGAACGTGTACTGGTCCTGGGGCACCTTGTTGGAGTTCAGGCCGATCGCGTACAGGCGCTGGGCCACCTCGAACACGTTGTCGAAGACGAGCGGGGCCGTGCCCGAGAGCGCGCCCTTGACCGAGAGCTCGTAGTACTGCGCCGCCTTGCGCCACTGCGCCTCGGCGGCCTTGGGGTCCGAGGCCTCGTTCGCGCTGGCCGACTGGTCCAGGGCGCGCGCCAGCACGCCGGCCGCGGACGCGATGCCGGGCGCGTCGGGCGAGCGCTGGATCAGGCCCTCGAACAGGCGCAGGGCCTCGTCCACCTTGCCGACCGACTGCAGCGCGCGGATGCGCAAGCTCCACACGCTGGCGCTGAGGTCGGGGTTGCTGGCCACGCGCTCGTCCAGGCCCTCGAGCAGCTTCTGCACCTCGGCGCCGCGCTTGCGGTCGATGAGGACGCTGCCGAGTCCGAGGCGCGCCGAGGTCTCGTAGCCCACCAGGCGCTGACGCACGGCGGCGTCGAGGGTTTCCTCCTGGCCCTTCTTCACGAGGTCGATCGTCTTCAGGAAGAGCTGCTCGGCCTTCTCGAGCTGCGCCGCCCCTTCTTCGGGCTTGCCCTGCGCCAGCGCCTGGGCCTGGGCGAGCGCCTGGGCCTGGGCGTAGGTCGCATTGGCCGTGCGCAGCGAGGCCTCGAAGTAGATGGGGGAGCTCGCCTCGATCTGGCTGTAGAACTGGATCGCGCCGGCGAAGTCGCCCTCCTCCTCGAGCTTGCGGCCCTGCCAGATGCCGGCGTTGGCCGCCTTCTCGTGCGTGGGGTACTTGGTGGCCAGCGCGTTCATGCGCTCGTCCGCGCGGCGCGAGTAGAAGCGCGCCTTGTTGTCCTTGCGCGCCAGCTCGCCGTACGTGTTGACGGCCGCGTACAGGGCCTCGGGCGCCATCGAGCCCTTGGGGTACAGCTCGGCCGCCAGGTCGAAGGCCATCGAGGCCTCGTTGAGCTTCCTCTGCGAGCGGTAGATCGAGCCCGCCAGGAAGTAGGCGGCCGCGCCGATCTCCTGCTCGTCGCGCGCGCCGCGCACGGTCTCGCGCGCGCGCCGGCACAGGTCGAGGGCGCGCGAGAACTCGCCGCGCCCGTAGGTCGTCTCGGCGATGCGCAGGATCTTGTCGGGCGCCAGGTTGACGATGGGCAGGTTGCCCAGGATCTCGCGGCCCTTGCGGCCGGCCCAGCCCTCGCGGTCGAAGTCGACCAGCGCCTGCGCGCTGGCGCTGGCGCCGCCGATGTCGCCGCCCTGGCGCTCGGCCTCGGCCTTGGCCGCCAGCACGCGCGGGCCCGAGCTCGTCAGCAGGGCTTCGGGCGTGGTGTCGAGGAAGTCCTGCGCCACCGCGACCGCCTCCATGGTGCGCTTCATGCGCGTCAGGAGCTCGACGCGGTTGAGCGTGGCACCCGAGATCAGGTCGGCCTCGTCGGGCCCGACCTGGTAGACGCCCTTCTCGTCGCGCTCGAACTGCTCGCGCAGCGTCGTGACCGTGTCCTCGAAGTCGACCAGGGCCTCCTCGTCCAGGCCGAGGTCCTCGTGGCACAGGCCCTGGTAGATGATGCCCTGGAAGTTGAGGCCCGAGTCCTGGTACTCCAGGCCGAAGTCCTGGAATCCCTCCAGCGCGGCCTCGAGCAGGGCCTGCTTCTCGGGCGAGCCCTTGGCGTACAGGCCGGCGTGCTGGTAGTCCATCTTCGCCAGGTTGAAGCTGGCGATCATGTGCTGGCGCAGGGCGTAGTCCAGGTTGCCCGTGCCCTCCGCGAGCACCTTGGAGAAGCGCTCGACGCGATCGCGCAGCGTCTTCTTGGCCTCGTCGAAGATCTTCTCGCCCTCCTGGGTGAGCTCGGCGCGCTTCCCGGCATCGGTCTCCTTCTGCAGCGCCGCCGTCAGGGCCGTGGCGAGCTCGAGGTAGACGTTGGGCAGGTTGGCGCGCACGACGTCGGCCACGCTCGTGCGCGCGTTCTCCTTGATGAACGCGTTCTCGGCCTCGATGATCCCGTTCAGCGTGGCGCGCCGGGCGGCGAGGTCGTCCAGGCGTCCGGCGCGGTCGAGGTCGAGCTCGAAGCCCAGCGCCTTGATCTCCAGCGCCTCGGTGGGCGAGGCCCCGTTCTTCGAGATCACGTCGCACATCTGCGCGGCGAGGTCGGGGTAGCGCCCCTCGAACAGGCTGCGCGCGAAGGCGGCGTTCTCGCGGCCGAGGACCCACTTGCTCTGGGCGCTGGCCACCGAGCTCAGGACGAGCAGCGTGGCCCAGCGCGCGACGATGGTGCGGTTCATCGACTACTCGGGGACTACTTGGGCGCGGCCTGGAAGGCTTCCGCCTTGCCGGTGGGGGCGACGCCGAAGGCGTTCTCGTAGCGGTAGTAGACCTCGAGGGTGAGCACGTTGATGGCCGTGTTGTACAGCGCATACCCGGTGTGCCCGCCCCAGCGGTCGTTCTCCATCCAGCCGCCGCGCGTGCACACGTCGCGGCCCTTGCTGGCGTCCTGCAGGGACAGGATCACGTCGACCAGCTCCTTGTTCCACGGCTCCCAGTACTTGCCCGCACCCTTGCGCGGGCTGTCGGGCCCGTCGAACTGGTTCAGCGCCAGCGTGCCGTAGTACCAGTAGTAGTAGTCGATCGAGAGCTTGTCCTTCGAGACCGTCGGCAGGTCGCGCACGATGTTCTTGGCGGCCAGCTCGAGGAACGGATCGTCGAGGTCGTGGCGCACGAACGTGCGCACGAGCATGCCCAGGGCCGACATCGTGCCCGTGTGGTAGGTGAACTGGTCGCCCGGGCCGGTGATGGCCGTGCCGGCCATGTAGGGGTTCTGGTAGCCGACCAGGCCGGGCTTGTCCTTGGGCGAGGTGTACTCGGCGAAGGCGAGCGCGCCCTGCATCACGTCCTCGGGCACCTCGAGCTTGACCAGCGCGGCCGACTTCAGCGCCATGACCACCCAGGTCGTGACCGAGATGTCGACTTCCTCGGCCAGGGCCGCGAAGGTGCCCTGGTCGATGGCGCCGGAGGCGAGCTTGCCCTCCAGGTGCTTGCGCGAGAAGTAGCGCCAGCCCCACAGCCCGCCCTCGGGGTTCTGCTTCTGGGCCGCGACCAGGTAGTCGACCCCGCGCTGCGCGGGGCGCTTGAGCTCGCGGTTCCTCGAGATGCCGTAGGCCTCGCACAGGGCCATCGTGGCCAGGGCCTCGTTGTACATCCCGAAGGAGAAGTCCGGGTTGCCGATGCTGCCGCCGGCGGTGTTGGCCTCCTGGCGATCGACGAGCCACTTGATGCCCTTCTTGACCACCTCGCCGGCCTGGTGGCGCTTGCCCATGGCCGTGTCGACGATCTCGATCTTCGAGCCGACCGAGATGCCCTGGCCCAGGAACGCGAGCAGCGCGAGGCCCGTCAGGCCCTCGTTGAAGTTGGGGTTGACCTCGGTGCCCGCGGGGATGCAGGGCTTGTCGCCCGTGCAGTGGCTGGCGAGCGTGTCGACGCCCCACGAGCCGTCCTCGTTCTGGTGGCGGATGAGCCAGCGCAGGCCCTCGAGCACGGCCTCCTCGGTGCCGACCGTGGCGCCCTTCGGCGGGCGGCCCTTCTTGGTGCGGTTCGAGGTCGCGGCGCGGCGCGAGGCGAAGGCCGAGGGCGTGCCCGTGCCGTAGTGGCCGCCCGAGCCGACGCCGATGGCGGTGCCGCCCGTGAAGGCCTCCGAGCCGTCGTCGGCCCCCGTCGGGTCGCCGATGTCCTGGTAGAGGTCCTCGGGCACCTCCTCGGTCGGGACGAAGGTGGTCTCCTCCTCGTAGGTGACCAGCTCGGCCTGCACGTCGTTCTCGGGGATCTTCTTGCGGTCGAGCTCCTCGGGCGGCTGCACGACCTCCACCGCCTCCTCGCGTCGATTCGAGACGGCGATCTCCGTGGCGACGTCGTTCGCCTTCTGCATCTCGTGCTTGACGTACATGACGCTCATCACCGCCGCGAGGATGAGGTGCAAGCCCGCGGCGATGAACAGCCACGGCGAGTTCTTGGCCAGCGTGACGATCCAGTCGACGAACTTTTGGATGGCCATGAGCGCGGGTCCGGAGGGGTGAGGAAAGGGCCCCCGCGGCGCGAGGGCGGAAGAGCATAATGGCATCCTCCGACCTGTACCACCCCAGCGGTGGCCGGTTTCCCCCGTCCGGCGATTCCAGCCGCTCGCTCCCCGCCGGGAGCGCCCGCTCCCGGCCGTCAGGAGCGGGGGGACGGCCGTCCGCGAGCCCTACCCGCCGCGCCGCGACGAGTCACGTGCCGCCGAGCCGAACACGTTCTCGTAGCGGTAGTACACCTCGAGGGTCAGGACGTTCAGGGCCGTGTTGTACAGGGCCCGGCCGCGGGAGTTGCCGCGCGCCTCGGCCAGCCAGCCGCCGCGCGAGCAGGCGTCGCGCGCCTTGCTGGCGTCCTGCAGCGGGATCAGCGACTCGATCAGGCCCTCGTTCCAGGGCTCCCAGAACTCGCCCGCGCCACGGCGGGGGCTGTCGGGGCCGTCGAACTGGTTCAGGGCCAGGGTGGCGAAGTACCAGTAGTAGAAGTCGACCGAGAGGCCGTCCTTCGAGACCCTGGGCACGTCCCCGGCGATGTGCTCGGCGGCCTGGCCGAGGTAGGGGTCTTCCAGGTCCTTCTCGACGAAGGTGCGGATGAGAATGCCCAGGGCCGCGTCGCGCCCGGTGTGGTAGTCGAAGCGCTCCTCCGCCGCCCGCGCCGCCTTCTGGCCGAGCGCGTCGGCGGTCGCGGCCGAGCGCCCGTAGGCGAGCGCGCCCTGCAGCACGTCGTCCGGCACCTCGAGCTGGCACACGCGCGCCGAGTTGAGCGCCATCACCACCCAGCACGTGATCGACAGGTTCACGTCCTGGCCCTGCTCGACCCAGGTCGCGTCGTCGAGCTCGCCGCGCGCGTGCTTCTCGTCCAGGTCGCGGCGCGAGCCGAGGCCCCAGCCCCACAGCTCGCCGGCCGGGTTCGCCTTCTGTGCCCCGATCAGGTAGTCGAGCGCCTTCTGCGCCGGGCGCTTGAGCTCGCGGTTCTTCGAGATGCCGTAGGCCTCGCACAGCGCCATGGTGGAGAGCGTCAGGTTCTCGGGCTGCTCGAAGGCGCGCGAGTCCTTGAACGAGCCGTCCTCGAGCTGGCGCTCCATCAGCCAGCGGATGCCCTTCTTCACGACCTCGCCGGCCTGGTGGCGCTTGCCCATGGCCGTGTCGACGATCTCGATCTTCGAGCCGACCGAGATGCCCTGGCCCAGGAAGGCTAGCAGCGCCAGCGCGGTCATGCCCTCGTCGTAGGACGAATCCAGCGCCGCGTCGGGCGCGATGCAGGGGTGCGCCGGATCGCAGTGCTGCGCGAGCGTGGAGGCACCCCAGGAGCCGTCGTCGTTCTGGTGGCGGATGAGCCAGCGCAGGCCCTCGAGCACGGCCTCCTCGGTGCCGACCGTGGCGCCCTTGGGCGGGCGGCCTTTCTTGCTCTTGTTCGAGGTCGCGGCGCGGCGCGAGGCGAAGGCCGAGGGCGTGCCCGTGCCGTAGTGGCCGCCCGAGCCGACGCCGATGGCGGTGCCGCCCGTGAAGGCCTCCGAGCCGTCGTCGGCGCCGGTCGGGTCGCCGATGTCCTGGTAGAGGTCCTCGGGCACCTCGTCCTCGGTGGGCACGAAGGTGGTCTCCTCCTCGTAGGTGACCAGCTCCGACTGCACCTCGTTCTCGGGGATCTTCTTGCGGTCGAGCTCCTCGGGCGGCTGGACGATCTCCTGCGGGGCCTCGTCGCGGCGCGTGGAGACGGCGATCTCCGTGGCCGTCTCGTTGGCCTTCTGCATCTCGTGCTTGACGTACATCACGCTCATCACCGCGGCGAGGATGAGGTGCAGCCCCGCGGCGATGAACAGCCAGGGCGAGTTCTTGGCGAGCGCGATCAGCCAGCGGACGAACCTGAGGTCCTGTACGGCCATGGTGCGGAGAGGGCGGGGTCGGGACGACTGCCGCCCCAACGCACGCCCGCCGCCACCGGCTCACGCTTCCACCGGAATCCCGGGCCGCCGGAATCC
>Ga0315910_10001742_pt1 | contig 19730 bp, 14 predicted proteins | sample EdamamesoilMG_FD_204470 | JGI IMG/M metagenome (GOLD analysis project Ga0315910, IMG submission 204470) | Garden soil microbial communities collected in Santa Monica, California, United States - Edamame soil | ecosystem: Environmental > Terrestrial > Soil > Garden | place: USA: California...
GGGCAGCGCCATGGCCCAGGCGTAGCAAGTCTCGACCCCAGTGGGCCAAGTTCCGGGGATCCTCGGTCAGGTCGGCAATTGGCCGGCCAAGATGGCGCGCGGTCCTTCGCGGAACAGGAAGTCGACTTCTTCTTCGCCGTATTTCTTCTTGATCCACGCCATGCCCGCTGCGACTAGCGCCGCGTCGGCGGGGCGATGCGCATCGCTGCACGCCGCGTGGTACAAGCCGCGCTCGAGCAAGTCGCGCGCGCAGCGCTTGGGGCGACGCCCGTACTTGCCGTCGAGCGCAGCCGTGTCGAGCAGGGCGGCGACACCGAGGTCGACGAGCCGTTCCAAGAGCTCCGGTTGCTCCCAGATCGATTCGTAGCGCTCGGGGTGTGCGATGACGGGGAGCAGTTTGTGGCGCCGGATGTCCACCAGCCGTTGTTCAATTTGCGCGGGAAAGGCCAGGGGATAAAACTCCAGCAAGATCGCGTGCTGACCGGGATAGGGCAACGCTTGGTCCGCGAGAATTCGATCGAACACCATGGCATCGAAATAGTGCTCACTACTGAGCCCGACGCTGGGCAAGTCTGGCGCCGGCCCGAGGTGGGGTTGCATGCGCTCGAAGGCGCTCATGAGGTCGACGCGCTCGTTGTCGAACATCCCCGGTCGCATGTGCGGGGTGGCGATGACTTCGCCGAAGCCGATCTGCTTCAGCGCGCGCAGCATCTGAAGTCCTTCGTCGGCGGTGCGTGCGCCGTCGTCGATCCCGGCGATCCAGTGACAGTGAAGGTCGACGTACCCGCTCACACTCCAAGGCTAAGCACGGAACGGTTTCCGGCGCGAGTCGCAGCGCGAGGCTTCGTCCACTCAGCAGCTGTGCGGCTGCCAGGCCATTGGGCCCGACGGCATGGCTGGTTTGGCGCGCCCGAGGATCCGCCTGCATCCAGCGACGACCGCCTCCAGGCCTGGCTCGCGTGCGTCCACACCTGTGACGAGCACGCTGATGCCGTCCACGGTGAGGCTCTGCACTTCCCGGCGCTGCTGGCCCCGCGCACGCGGCGGACTCGCAATCGGAGCGTACGCAGCGAGTTCTTCACATTCGGCGAAATGGCCCGATCCGGCCACCAACAGCCCCGACTCGTCGGCGACCGCGAGCGCCGCATACCCTTGCCGCCGTCGCGCGGCGTCCAGGAGCAACCCTAGGGCTTTCTCCATGTTTTGGCTTCTGCGCTGGCGTCGTTCCGGGCTCGGGTGGCGGTTCGATGGGGAAACACCGACAGGGTTCAGTCTGCGAGTCATGTTGATCAGCGTGCCGAAAAAAACCGGCCTGGGCCAAATTCGAGCGTCGTGTGCTAGACCCTACGGCGTCGATGCGAGACACCTTGGCACCACTCTTGGCCGAAAAGCGTGTGGTCGTGTGCGCCGGCGCTGGCGGTGTCGGAAAAACGACAGTCGCCGCCTCGCTCGCGCTGAACGCGGTCGTTGCCGGCGCGCGGGCCCTGTGTATCACGATCGATCCCGCGCGGCGCCTGGCCAACAGCTTGGGCCTCGGGTCGATCGGCTCGAGCGAGCACGAGATTTCTCCGGAATGGTTGGCGCGCTACGGCGTGGCGGCGCGCGCCCCGCTCAGTGTCGTGATGCTCGACGCGAAACGCACGTTCGACGAGCTCGTGACGCGCCACGCTTCGAGCGAGGCCGCCCGGCAGCGCATCCTAGGCAATCGCATCTATCAATACGTGTCGTCGAGTCTCGCGGGCACCCAGTCGTACATGGCCATGGAAAAGGTGTTGGAGGTCAAGCTCGACGATCGCTACGACGTGATCGTCCTGGATACGCCGCCGATGAGTCATGCCCTCGACTTTCTGGGCGCGCCCGAACGGTTGATGGACGCCATCGACAGCCCCGCCGTCCGAGCGCTCGTGCAGACGCTGGAGCTCTCCGGGCGGTTCAGCATGAATCTGCTAGCGAAAGGGCTCGCGGCGGTCCTGAAAGGCGTCGGCAAGATCACGGGTACCGGTTTCGTCGAAGAAGTGGCCGAATTCGTGACGGGTCTCAACGACCTGTTCGGCGGGTTCAGAAAGCGCGCTCTCGACGTGTCGCGTGCCTTTCGCGGGGCAGAGTTCGGGTACGTGGTCGTCGCGACGCCGACGCCCACCGCCTTGAAGGAAGCCCACTACTTCGCCTGGCGGCTGCGCGAATCCGGGATGAACGCTGATGCGCTGGTGGTGAACCGGGTACACCCCCGCTTGTCGGAGCCGGCGACACTCGAAGCGTGCACCCGAACCCTCGCCTCGTGGGGGCAGCGTTTCGACGAGGGCGCTCCCGAGCGCTTGCTCAGAGCCGCGCGCGAGCATCTGCAGCTGACGGCAGCGGAGCAAAGGATACTTGCGGAGCTCGACGCGCTGTTCCCGCTAGAGAGCGTCCCCTGCCGCGTGCTGGTCCCGGCCCTGGCCGCGGACGTGCACGGCGTGCTCGAACTCAGCCGCGTCGCGGGCTATCTAGCCCCCACGCGCTAGCGACCACGTTCACTCGCGGCGGCGGCGTTCGCGGTACTCGACGACCACGGGCACGGATGAGAAGCCGAAGGCTTTGCGGATCTGATTCGCCACGAAGCGCTTGTAGCTCTCGGCAATCTGCTGCGAGTGGCTGCACATCGCGACGAACACGGGCGGCCCGAGGCGGGCCTGCGTCATGTAGTAGATGCGTGGAGCCTTACCGCCGCGCGTGGGAGGCGGGCTCCGCTGCAGGACCTCTTCGAAGAAGCGGTTCAGTTCGCCGGTGGAGACGCGATGCCTGAATTCCTTGGCGGCTATGTCCACGTGCTTCATCAGGTTCTGGATGCCGTTTCCGGTTTTCGCCGAGAGACCCACCAAGGGCGCCCAGGGCGCGAAGTGCAGCGTTTCTCTTGCGGCGTCGACGGCACGCTTCTGCGCGGCCTTGTCCAGTAGGTCCATCTTGTTCAGGCCCACTACCAGCGCGCGCTTGCGGTCCGCGCACAAGCCGAGCAGGCGCGCGTCTTGCTCGGCCACGCCGATCGCGGCGTCGCACATGAGCACCACCACGTGGGCGCGCGAGATCGCACGCAGCGAGCGCATGACACTCGCCGCCTCGATGCCCGCGTCGACCTTCGAAGGACGCCGGACACCGGCCGTGTCGACGACCATGTACTTGCGCCCGCGGTATTCGACGCGTGTATCGATGGGGTCGCGCGTGGTGCCTGGCTGGTTGTCGACCAGCGCGCGCTCCGAGCCCGCCAAGCAGTTCAAGAGCGATGACTTGCCGGCGTTGGGTCGCCCCACGAGCGCGAGCCGGGGCAGGCGTTCGGGTTCCGGAGCAGCCCCGCTCTCGCCCTCGGCGCTGCTGTCGCTCTCGCTGTCTTCCTCGTTCTCTTCTGCGGCGGGCAGGGGCAGCGCGGTGACCAGAGCTTGCACGAGCTCGTGAGTGCCACGACCGTGCAGCGCCGAGATGTGGATCAGAGATTCAATTCCGAGCTCGTAGAGCTCACTGGCGGCCAGGGCTTTCTTCGGATTGTCGACCTTGTTGGCCAAGTAGACCACGGGTCGACCGCTCTTACGCAAGAGCGCGATGGAGGCGCGGTCGGGTTCAGTGGGCGGACCTTCTGCGTCGAGCACGCACAGGATGACGTCGGCTTCGTCGATCGCGGCGACGACATGCCGAGCGATACCCTGCTTCATCGGGTCTTCGGTGGTCGGGTCGAAGCCACCGGTGTCGATCAGCGTGATGTCGCGGCCTCCCACGTGAGCGTCGGCATAATGTCGATCGCGGGTGACGCCGGGAGCGTCGTGCACGATGGCGAGGTTCGAGCCTGTCAGGCGATTGAACAGTGTGCTCTTGCCGACGTTGGGACGCCCGACGATGGCGACGATCGGCGTCACTGGCGGCCCCGCTTGCGCACGTCGCCGAAACCATGCGCGAGCCCAGCGGTTTCACGCGATGCCACGGACTCGTAGCCGAGCTCCTTCAGCTGTCGCGGCATGTCCTTCCAGCGCGGCGTGATACGCACGAATAATCTGAGGTGGACGCGTTTGCCCAAGAGCTCGCCGAGCCGCTGCCTTGCTCCCATGCCGATGCTCTTGATCACGCTGCCGCCGCTGCCGACCAAGATGGCGCGCTGCCCTTGTTTCTGTACGTGGATCGTCGCACTCGCCCGGAAATCGTGCTCGTCTTCGTCGATTTCGTCGACGGATACCGCAACGGCGTGGGGTACTTCGCGCGCGGCGAGGTTCAGCACCTGCTCGCGGATGAACTCGCACAAGAAGAATCGCGCCGGCCGATCGGTGAGCGTGTCGGCAGCGTAAGCGGGCGGGCCCTCGGGGAGCAAACCGGCGATCTCGCCGAGCAGGCGGTCGACGCCGTCGGTCTTGGTCACGCTGACCGGAACGACGCTGGCGAACTCGGCCTGCTTCTGCAGCTCGTCGATGAGAGGGATCAATTGGCGCTTGTCGCGCACGAGATCGATCTTGTTGATGGCGAGGATGACAGGCGCTTTCCCGAGCTTGGGTAGGAGCTCGAGCAGCGATCGGTCCTCTTTCGACACACGCTCCGCGATGTCCGTTTCTTTGGTGGTCAAGCGACGCGTGTCGGTCATGAACAGAATGCAGTCGGTCGTGCGTGCTGCCTCCAGAGCGGCCAGGTTCATTCTGCGACCGAGTTCGCTCTTGGGCTGGTGGAGCCCCGGGGTGTCGAGGAAGGCGATCTGAGCGTCACCGTGCTGAGCCACACCGAGCAGCACGTCGCGCGTGGTCTGCGGTAGCGGAGAGGTGATCGCCAAAGGTTCGCCCAGCACCGTGTTCAAGAAGGTGGACTTGCCGACGTTGCTGCGTCCGATCAGGGTTACCGTGCCAAAGCGCATGGGGGGGCGGAGTGTGACAGATACGGAGGGCGAAGCCAGTCAAAGCGCGGGTTCCGTCACCGAAACCGCCCTCCGGTGAGCTACGCGCGTGTTTCGCCAGCGCGTCGCTCGCAGCAGTGACCCGGCTGCGGGGCGATTTCTTGGCCCATCCGGGGGCGATCGCCAAGGCGGGTTTCACGAGGGTCGGGTTTGGCAGGGGGCTCTGGACCTGATCGGTTCAGAACCTCGTTCCCCAGGGAACGCCACTCGGTTGCGGCGCTCCGAGTGAACGAGTAGCAACCTCGAGAGCCAGACCATGCTGGGTCACGATCCCGATTCGGCGCCCAGTGGGCCGCCCCTACCCATCCTCGAAGCCGTGCCCCGGGGCGAGCCCGCGCCTCGCTCGCGTCGTTCGCGGAACGCGCTGTGTGCGCTCAGCGTGGTCGTTGCGACTCTGAGCCTACTCGTGCCGCTCGGCAGCGCGGGGCTGTGGGAACCGGTCGAGGTAGAAGCGGCCGAGTTCGCGCGCCGCATCGCCATCAACCTGCTGGGTGCCGGCGAGCTCAGCCTAGCGGGCGCCGTCAACGAAGTCCCAATCCGCCGTGAGCTCGGGCGGGGTGAGCTACCGTTCAGTTCTATGGCCCTCGGGTTCAAGCTGTTCGGGCTATCGGACTGGGCGGCTCGGCTGCCGATCGCGCTGTGGGCGTTGGTCGGTGCCCTAGCGACCTATGCGCTCGTCGCGCGCCTCGCGAACGCGCGGGCGGCGTGTCTATCGACCTTGGTGCTGTGCGCCACGCCGCTGTACTTCGTGCAGGCCCGCTCGCTCGCTGGTGACGCCGTTACGATGGCGGCGCTGATGCTCGGGCTCGCGGGTTTCGGCGTGGCGCTGCTCGACCCGCGTCTGAGTCCGCGCCAGCGGTTGCCCTGGCTGCTCGGCGGAGCGCTGGGCTTGTGTGCGGGCTTCTGGTGTCGAGGGCTCCTGCTCGGAGTGGGTATTCCGCTCGCTGCGGTCAGCGTGGCGCGCCTCAGCAGCGTCCGGGCCTCGTCAGCGTCGCACCAAGGGCAGCGCGTCGTCGACGCTGCACTCGTGCTGACCACGAGCGCGGTGTTCGCCGGAGGCCTCTGGGCGCTCTCTCGCTACGCCTCCGGTGGTAGCTACTCGATTCTCGTGGGCGCGAGCCGGGCGCTCGTCGATGCGGAGCGCTCTCATGACAGCGGCGTGCGTGCGCTCGGGCACGCCCTGTTCCCGGTCAGCGCCCTGTTGCCCTTCGCGTTCGCCAACTTGCTCGGGTCTGCGGGCGCGGCGGGTGAGCGGCAAGGCGAACGCGCTCTGCGACAGCTCGTCGCCGCCGCGCTGATTGCCGGCTTCTTCGCCCACGCTGCGCTGGCTCCCGTGACCGGTGACTTGCCGTTCGCGGCCACACCGTGCTGCGCGATCGCCGTCGGTCTCATGCTCGGCGACCTGAGCGAGCGGCGGCGTGGGTCACGCGTGGTCGCGATGGGCGCAGCAGCGCTCCTCGTGCTTTTGTTCTTCGACTTTCGAGCGCGTCCCGAAAGCGCGTTTGCAGCCTTTGGCGTTGCTGGCCTCGAGTTCCCCAGGGAGCTCGAAGCCACTCACCAGCACGTATGGTTGGCAGGTACCCTGCTGGTGCTTGCGACGTTCTTCTTTTCGGTTCAAGAAGTCCAAGGGGCGCAGGCGGATGCCGCGCCCGGCGCACGCGCTGCCGCGGACTTCCGACTCTACCTGGCTTCGCTGCGCTCCGCCTATCGCGGCAACTTGTGGTTCGGGCTCGTTGCTCTGTGGCTGCTCACCGCCAGCTGGTGCCTGGCGCTGGTCATCGGCGAGCGTGTTTTGTCCCTCGGCTTGTTCAGTGGCTGGTGGTCGCTCGCGCGCCGCGCCGTGTTGCACGCCTGGTGGGTACTGCCAGCGTTGGTGTTGCTCGCGCCGCTCGCGGTGTTCGCCGTGCGCGATGGTGTGGGCTGGCTCGGTCGCAAGCGTGGCGGGGGTCGCCGCCGTCGGGTGTGCTCGTCGCGCACGGGCCTTGCCAGCCTCGGTCTGGTCGTTTCGGGGCTCTTCTTGGGCCTGTACTACTATCCAAGGTTGGCCTCGGAGTTTTCGCCCAAGCGCGTGTTCGAGGCCTATCGGGCTCGCGCGCACGCGGGCGAGCCGCTCGGGCTGCTCGGCGTGTCGAGCAGCGTAGCAGCCTACTACACACGAGGGTCCCCAGCGTGGCTCGCGACTCCCGTCGAGGCGGCGCGCTGGCTCGAAGCCAAAGGCCAGCGGCGTTTTCTCTTGGTGCGCTCCTCCGATCTGCCCGAGCTGAACGCGCTCTACCGCAGGGCGGCGCGTCCCGCCCAGAACCTTCCGCTGATCGGCACGGGGCCGGGTGAGATGTCGCTCGGGTCGAATCAGCTTCGCGGTGAGACGAACCGAAACCCGTTCGAGTCGTTGGTGAAGAACCGCGCGCCCGTCGTGGCGCACCCCCTAGCTGCCAACCTTGCGGGGCGGCTCGATGTCGTAGGTTGGCAGATCCGAACCGAAGCCGGTTCGCTCGCGCGTGTCGTGCTTCCCGGTCGGCCTTATCGACTGGAGCTCTGGTACAAGGTTGTGGGTCCTTTCATGGACGAATGGGATACCTTCGTACACGTCGATGGGTTCGGGCGGCGCTTCAACGCTGACCACGCGACACTGCAGGGCAGGTACCCGATGCGATGGTGGAACAAAGGTGACATCATCGTGGACGAGTATCCGATCACGTTGGATCCGAACTTCACGCCGGGCGACTACCGCTTGTACTTCGGAATGTACCGAGGTCAGCGCCGACTGCCGGTGACGCGCGGTCGTCACGATGCTGATCGCATCGACGCGGGAGTGGTTGCAGTTCGCTGAACCGAGGCGGGCGGCCGGCCGCGGGCTGTGTCGTTGCGCCGTGGATTCATGCGCTCCAGAAGCCCGTTCGAGGCTTCGCGTGACAATGCGCCGGAATAGAGCTAAGGCCGAAATGTGGCCAAGGACGAAGCCGATGAGGGCCCGACTTCAGCGAACAGGCGCAGCGCGGAACGGGTTCCCGTGACTTGGTCCGTCGACTGCGAGACCGAGGACACCTTCCTCTACGCGAACATCACCAACATCTCCGAGATGGGAATCTTCGTGGCCACGCGTGAGCCACTCGAAGTCGGCACGCAACTCACGCTTCGCTTCGCCCCGCCCGGTGCTCGCGAAGCCTTTGTGCTCTTGGGGCAGGTGCAATGGATCAACCCCGTGCGCATGCTTTCCGAGAACGTGAACCCCGGCATGGGGGTAAGCTTCGTCGATCTGACGCCTGAAAATCGCGAACGCATCGTCGACGCGATTCACACCATCGCCTACGTCCGCAGTGCTTCGAACTGAGCGCAGTGCTTCGAACTGAGCGCAGTGCTTCGAACTGAGCGCAGTGCTTCGAACTGAGCGCAGTGCTTCGAACTGAGCGCAGTGCTTCGAACTGAGCGCAGTGCTTCGAACTGAGCGCGCCTGCTCAGCAGTACCCGCGCGGGCTTAGAACGAGGAGTCGCTAGCCCGGTTCGGCGGGCTCGCCTGAGTCGCGGGCTTTGCCTTCGCGGGCATCTTCGCGGCAGGCGCCGCGGCTGCCTTACGTGTCGCGACCGCCTCGGGCGGCGGTTCTTCCAAGCGCTGGAGCGCGTGCTGCGCGCGATCCGCGTAGGCGGGCACGTCGAGCAGGAGCTGGTAGCGAGCGCGCGCCAGATCGAGGAGTCCGAGCGTCCGATAACAGGTTGCTGCTTGCCACACCGCTTCCTGCGCCACGTTGGTTCCGGGGAACTTGCTGTTGACCGCGTCGAATTTGGCAGCGGCGACGCCGCAGCCTGCGCTGTCGCGCGCGGCGTGCGCAGCATACAGGTGCGCCGCCGGTGCCTGTTCACCACCAGCCTCCGCGATGGCTTGGAACTGCTCCTGCGCGGCCGAGTAGTCGCCGCGACGGTACGCACTCATCGCTTGATCGTAAGCGGTCTCGTCCGCCTTCGCGTCCGCCGGAGCCACCAGCGCTGCGGTCGCCGGCGGTGGTGCTTCGGGTTCCGCGGCGCGGGCGGGAGCGCTCGCGGGTTTCTTCGACTCGCTCGCTGAGTGCGGCCGCTCGGCTATGGGGGCTTGTGCCTCGACCGCTTCGGGAAGGGGAACGATGGCGATGGACTCGTCCGCTTCACGGATGCCGCGCTCGGTCACGTGGACGCTGTCCCCGTCACCGGGTTTCGATCTGAGAAACAGGAAACTCGAACCAAGCATCAGCACCAAGAGTGCAGCCATGGCCAGTTGCGGTCGCATGGCGTAGCCCGCAAGCACCGAGATGCCGCGCCCCACGCGCTGCCGCAGGGGTAGACCTTGTCGCGCCTGGCGCTCGAGTCGCAGGATGCGTTCCTCGAGGCCCGGTGGCGGCGCGAGGATGGGGAGCACGCCGACTTCACGCGTTGCGCGCAGACGGGCGCCCATGGAGCCGCAGCGCGAGCAGTGATCCATATGCCGTTTCGCGGCGGCGCTGGTGAGCTCGTCGAGTTCGTCGTAGAGCATTTCCAGCGCTACTTTGTCGAACTTTTCACAGTCCACCGGTCGTCTCCGTCGAGCGCGCGGAATGCTCGAAGCGCCCTGCAAGGTCGAGCTGCCCGTTCGGCAGCCAGCATCGCGTGTGAAGCATGGGAGTGTTCATCGAAGCGCCCTCGCGTATTCCTCGAACTGCTCCAAAGCTTGTTGCAGTCGATCGAGCGCATACCGCATTCGGCTCTTCACGGTGTTCTCACCGGTGTTGGTCACGCGAGCAATCTCTTTGAAAGGAAGCTGCGCGATCTCTCTGAGCAAGAACACCTCTCGTTGTTCGTCGGGAAGCGCGTCGAGCGCTGCGGTGATCGCTCGCACCACCTCGCCACCCACGGCGCTGCGTTCCGCGTCCGCAGCGGGGTGAGCGTCCGGCAGTCGCTCGTGCAGGTTGACGTCGCCTGCGTCGTCTCCAGACTGCTCGAGCGACGCGTGGCGTCGATGTTTGAGTTTGCGCAGCTGGTCGATGCACAAGTTTCTGGCGATGGTGTAGAGCCAGGTCGAGAAGCGTGCTTCGTGTTTGAATTCGGCAGCCTTCTGTACCAAGCGTAGGAACACCTCCTGGGTCACATCTTCTGCGAGCGCCGCTTGGCGTAACTGCCGAATGGAGAAATTGTAGATAGGCCCGTGATAGCGTCGTACCAGCTCAGCGAAGGCTTCCCGTTCTCCTCGCTGATAACGAACCATGAGCATTTCGTCGCTGGCCTCGGTGCGCACATCAGCCACCTCGCTCACCCCCATGCCGGACCGGCTCAAGGTGACGAGTTTTTCCTCCATGGTCCGGGGGATACCGGTTGGAGCAGGCTGCTTCGGTTCGACGTCCCTGCACGCGATTGGATCTACAGTTTCGCGCCTCAAATCCCACGGTAGCGCCCGTCGGGTTCGGGGCGCAACCAGCGCGATATTTGTTTATTTACCGCTGATTTTGTATCGGGCGGCTGGCTTGCCTGGCAGCGAAGCATTGCCGTGAAAGCAGAATCGACGGACCTGACCGGATGCCCGGTGTCGCTACAGGTTAGGCGACCGGTTTGTGCGCTGCTCGTCCAGCGGGCGCCACAAGCCTGGGGTCGGTGGGCCGGCTTATCGGAACCCTCTGCTGAGAGGGAAATTATTGTTGGCAACTGGACGGCGCGGAAGGAACATCAGGCCTTCCACTACGTTGTGGGCGTTTCGATGCGAGGCGTTAACCAGGTCCCCGGTGCCGCCGAGCTATCTTCCAAAGGTGAGGGAGAGGGTTCAACTATGCGACTTGTCAAGGTTCTCAGTGTGATCGCGGGCGTCGTGCTCTTCAACACCTCGGGTCTCTGGGCGCAGACGCCGCCCGCGACAGCAGGTGCACCGACCCCAACCACCACCGCTGCGCCAACCAAGCCGCCTGCAACAGCTGCTGGGGGCACGGCTGCGCCCGCAACGACAACTCCGCCGGCGCCAGCACCGGCTGCGCCTGCTGCGGGGACAGCGCCGACGACCGCCGCTCCGACGACCACGCCTCCCGTGGAAGCCGCGCCGACGCCGCCGGCGGCTGCGGGTGCAACCACTGCGCCCATGGATGGCGCTACTTATGTGGTGCGTTTGCGCGATCTCGAACAACGCATCGACGAGCTCAAGGAGCAGATCCGTCGAAGCCACACCCGCCTGAGCCTGCTGAGCGACACGATCCTTTCCGGTGGTGTCGGTGGTGCCCGCGCCGAGATCACCTTTCGGAACGACATGAGCAACGCTTTTCGGTTGACCAAGGCGCTGTTCGTTCTGGACGGCGCGGTGCAGTACAACAAGCAAGACGACACCGGGGCGCTGTCGGCTCAAAAAGAGATTCCGATCTTCAGCGGCTCGATCCCCCCGGGTGACCACACCCTGCAGGTCGCCATCAAGCTGCAAGGTCACGGCTTCGGCGTGTTCTCGTACCTCAGAGGTTACAACTTCGACGTGAAGTCGAGCCACAGCTTCACGGTGACCGACGGCAAGACGGTCGAGCTCGAAGCAGTCGCATGGGAGAAGGGCGGGGTGACCACGCCGCTCGAGCAACGCCCGGCGATCCGCTATGTCGAGAAGCTGCGCACCTCGGCGCAACCGGGCGCCACGCCCGCGGGCCCCGTGCAGACCCAATCCTCGGGCCAAACGACTCAGTCCGGAGCTTCTGGCAGCTTCTCAGCCGGCACGGGAGCCAAGTGAATGCGTCACGTCGCTCTCTTTCTTGCCAGAGTTGCGCTACCCGGCACGCTGTTGGGTCTAGCCCAGAACGCGGCGGCACTCTCTAGTTCCGCTGCTCGGGACCAGGCGCAAGCCACTATCTCCGCGGTGGACTCCAAGGCCGCAACCGCCGCCAACGCGGGTAAGATTCGCTACGTCCCCCCCAGCATTGCCGAGCGCATCGCCGCCGGCGAGTTGCTCTTGCGTACGAAGGACTACGAGGGGGCAACGGACGAGCTGAACAAGGTCATCGAGATCAGCCAACAGCAGACCGTTTCGGAGGAATCGAAGGTCGACGGCATCTACCTGCTCGCCGAGGCCTATTTCAGGTCGGAGCAGTTCTTGTCGGCGCGGCGCTACTATCGGCAGATCATCGAGCGTGCGCCAGCGCCGCCCTACGATGACTACGCCGGTCGAGCGTTGAGTCGCCTGGTAGATATCGCCCTGCGCACCGACACTCTGGACAGTCTGGAGTTCGTGTTTGCGCGCATCGATAAACTCGGCACGAGCGATGCTACCGGCTCGCTGCAGTACGCGCGCGGGAAAGCCTTCTTCGCCAAGAAGGACTATGCCGCTGCCCGTACCGCCGTCGGCGCTTTGCCGGCCACTTCGCAGTTTGCCCATCAAGCCCAGTATCTGTTGGGCGTGATACGAACTCGTGAGGCGGTCGAAGCCGCGCTGGCGAGCGCGCCGCCCGCCGAGGGCGCAGCGCCTGCCGCGGGGGCAGCGCCTGCCGCGGGGGCAGCGCCCACCGCGCCCGCGGCCAGCTTCGACTCTGCGATCGAGCAGTTCCGCAAGGTCACGCGGATGCCGGGGACCACCAGCGACCAAAAGCACGTGGTCGATCTGGCATGGATGGCGATTGGTCGCCTTTTCCATGAACGCGATCAGTACTTGGAGGCCGCTGAAGCCTATAGCCATGTCGATCGGTCATCGCCGGAGTTCTCGACGATGCTCTACGAGCTCGCTTGGGTGTACGTGCGACTGGGGGACTTTCAACGCGCCCAGCGCGCGCTCGAGGTGCTCGCGATCACCGATCCGAAGAGTCTCGAGCTGGCCGACAGCAGCTTGCTGCGCGCCGATCTGATGCTGCGCTCGGGTCAATTCGACAAGGCCCTCGCGCTGTACCAGGAAGTGCGAGAAGAATACGATCCGGTGCGCGGGCAGGTGCAGACCTTTCTCGACACCACGACCGACCCGGCCGTGTATTACGACCGCTTGACCGAGGACGATATCCCCGAGGGCGGTGTGGTATTGCCGCCGATGGTCATCGAGTGGGCGCGCGAAGAAGCCAAAGACGAGCGCGTGTTTGCCGTGATCGACGACGTGACGCGTTCGCGTAAGCTGATCAAACGCTCGCGCCGCATGGCGAGCAAGCTGAACGCGGTGCTGAGCGGACCCACCCGGGTCAAGGCCTTCCCCCAGCTGAAGCTCGCCCTCGAACAGGTCGTCGGCCTCACCAATCAACTGTCCATGGCTCGGTTGACGCTAGCGAAAGGCCTGGATGACGAGGCCGGACCGGCGAGTGGGCGGCTCGCGAGCGTGCGCGACGAACGGCGCCGCCTGATGAAACGCCTGGGGTTTCTGCCCGTCTCCGACGGCGACTTCGCCGCGCGCGAGGCTTCTGGCGAGCGCCAGTGGAATCAAGTGTCTCAAAAGCTCCAAACGCTCACGCTGCAGGCTGATCGCTTGCAAGCCGTCGTCAATGCGTTGCGCAAAGTGCTCGACGACGCGGCGAAGTTCAACGTCACCGTCGATGCCGCGAGCCGCGAGCGCTTTCGTATGGAAATCGAGGCGAACGAACGCGATTTGACGACGTATCGTCAGCGCATCCAGCAGTTCCGCGACGCGATCGAGATGGGTCGCGCTCAGATCGGCTTCGGCGATCAACGCTACGTCGAAGACGACCAGGTGCGGGCGCGCTTCAAGGAAGTGTTCGCCGAAGAGGTGTCGCTCGTGGCGTCTGGACAAGACGAAGCTGGCGCGGCCGAGTACGCGCGCAACATCCAGCCCATGTTGGGTCGAGCGGACACCATCGAAGCCCGCCTAAACAGTCGCCGTTCCGAACTCGAGGCAGAGGCCGCGAGGTCCGCCGAGCGGATGCTGCAAGTGGTGGTCACGGAGGCCGGGAAGGTGGAAGCGGCGGCGGATCGCCTCGACTCCCTCGACCAGCAGGCCCGCCTGTTGGTGGGCGAAGTCGCGATGCGCAACTTCGGTTTGGTGCGCGACCGGCTGAAGAGTGTCGTGCTTCGCGCCGACGTTGGCATCGTGCAACAAGCGTGGGAGCTTCGAGAGGAGCAGATGCGCCGGGTCCGAAACTTACAGCGCGAACGCGCGCGGGAAGAGCAAAACCTCAACGATGAGCTTCAAGAGGTGCTCGATGATGCGGAGGATACGCAATGAGGCAAATGGCGACGCGTGGGTTACGGGCAGCCGCCGCGACCCTTCTCTGCATGTTGTGCGGCTCCACGTTTGCGGCCTCGCAGCCAGCGACGGGCACCACTCCGGCAACTGCTGCGCCCGAGGAGAAGGAAGAGTCGGCCAAGCCGACGACGGCGCAGACGAGCTCCGGCAGTTCGGCGCCCTTGTGCGCAGGAGGTCGGGTCACGGGATCCGAGCCGAAGGCGACCGTGAACAAAGGTGCGGAGCCGCCTCCACCGCCGACGCCCCAGCAGCTGGCGGCGTTCGATATTCTCAAACGTGAGGCTCAGCAATACACGACCGGAGCCAAGGACTTCCAGCGTACGCTGACGACGATCGTGCGCCACCACTACGAAGAGCGGCGGCGTCGCGTGCTGTCGGCGCTCGACAAGGAGCTCTCCATCGAGAAAGAGGGGCTGGGCACCGCGCGAGGCGAGGCGATTCGTCGTCTCGAAGAGTTCGTGGCGACCTACAGCGGGAAAAACGCGGATCCGTCCGCGACTCCCGATGGCATGTTCCGCCTGGCTTCGCTCTACGAGGAACGAGCACGTGACGACTTCGACGCTGATCTAACGACCGGGCTCGAGCCCGCGATCTCGCTCTACCGCAGGATCATCCAGGAATACCCGGAATACGAAGAAATCGCGGCGGTTCACTACTACCTCGGCCACGCGATGACCGACGCGTCCCGACTCGATGAAGGGCAGCAGGCATGGCGCGCGCTTGCCTGCGCAAACCGCTTCAAGGTGCTGCCAGATCCGGAGGACTCCGGCAAGATCAAGCTGCAACCGCTGCCGCAGGACCACGACGAAGAATTCTGGAACGAGTGGTACAACAAGAACCCTGTTCCGTTGGATCAAGCTGGTCCCAGGCGCGCGGCTCGCGCGCGTCGCGGTGGCGCCGGCGTGCAGGAAGAAGAGCTCTCGTACATCGATCCGTACGCGGGTTGCGAACCGATTCCGCAGGACACGTTGCCCGGCGAAGAGCCGCGCTACCTTGCGGAAGTGTGGTGGCAGCTCGGCAACTTCCACTTCGACCAGATCGATACGCGCGGCGGTCCGTACAACCTGAACCGCGCCGTGTCTGCCTACGATCGCTCGCTCGTGTACGAACGCCCGCCGCTCTACGGCGTGTCCATGTACAAGCAGGCGTGGTCCTACTTCAAGCAGCAGCGCTACCACACCGCGATCGACTGGTTCGTGAAGCTACTTCACTACGCCGACGAGCAAGAAGCCAAGACGGGGGATCCCGGCGCTGACTTCCGAGCGGAAGCGTTCACGTACATCGCAGGTTCGCTGACCTACGTCGACTTCGAAGGGCCTCCGCCCGACGATCCGTACATTCCGCGCAACGACGTACTCGACGTCGAGACGGATCCGCTGGTCGCCGAAGAAAAGATGGCCGTTGCCATCGAGCGCGTGCAAGACCCGGAGCTGATCCCGCAAGACAAGAAGTGGACTGCGGAAATCTACAAGGGGTTGGCGCAAGAGTTCATCGAGATCACCCAGAATCGCAACGCGATCCGCATGCTCGAGATGACACTCGAGAAGTTCCCGATGGATCGGGATGCCCCCGTCATCCAGAACAAGGTCGCCGAACTCTACGACCAGCTGGCGCGGCTTTCGCCCGAAGGGTCACCCGCGCGGGCAGAGCACAATCAGAGCGCGTTGAAGGCGCGCACCGAACTCGCGAAGTATGTCGGCACCACCCCCTGGACCGACGCCAACAAGAACGATCCAGAGGCGCTCGACCAAGCCGAACAGCTAGTGCGCGGCGGTCTGAAACGCGCAGCAGCCGATCACACGAACTACGCCCGCAGCTTGTACCAACGTGCGCTCGAACTCAGCGATCCCGACGAGCAGACCCGCTTGCTCGAGAAAGCGATCGAAGAGTATCAACTCGCCGAAACCGGCTGGCAGGCGTATCTCCAGCAGGACCCAACCGCGATGGACTCGTACGCGAGCAGGTTCTGGTTGGCGGACGCTCGCTACTGGGTCGTGGTCTTGCAGGTGCCGATCGGGCGCGTGCCCAAGCCTGACGAGGTCGAACGCGCGTGGTCGGCGGCAGTCGACGTCCGGGATTCGAACGAAGACGACAAGTACCTGCAACCAGCGGCGTACTACGCGGTAAATATCACCGAGAAGGTGCTCGAGGCGAAATACAAGCAGTACGCCGACACCAATGGCGCGCAGGGCATCGAGAAGCGTGACGAGGTGGAGTTCTCGGGTGAGGGTGAGTCCCGCAAGGCGGTGAAGGAAGATGTCCCCAACGAGATCCTGAGTGGGATCTGCGCGCGTGACGAATACAATGCGCGCATCCCCGAGGAGCGTGATCCGGATCGCAACGGCATTCTGTATGCGTTTCAGGCTGCGGACTGGTACTTCCTGTACGGGCAGTTCGACGACGCACGCAAGCGCTTCACGCCGATCTACGAGACCCACTGCGGCAAGGACAAATGGGGTTACCAGGCGTGGGAGAAGCTCATCAGCATGAGCAACTTCGAGGGTAACGCCGCGGAGAGCCGGCGCCTCGCCGAGAGCAAGAGCTGCGCTTTCGACGCGGATTCGAAGGCGCAAGAGGAAGCCATCAGAAAGCCCGTGAAGCAGGGCGTCGCCTACCTCGATGCGCGCGCTCTCTACGAGAAGGCCGAGAAAATGCCGGACGGGCCCGAACGCGAGGCGACGTGGCGAGCAGCGGCAGCGGCTTACAAGGTTGCGCTCGACGCAGCGCCGGACCGGGACGAAGCGCCCGAGGCCGCCATGAACGGGGCGTATGCTTACAAGCAGGTGGGCGAATACGACAAGGCGATCGAAATGTACGAGCTGTTCATCTCGCGCTACGGCGACGAAAAGACGCTGCAGCGTCTGAAGAACGGCGATCCGAATGCGAAGCCTGCTCCGGTGCAGATCATCCGTCAGGGGCTCTCGGTGCTCGGACAAGTCGCCCCGAACAAGCAGAAGTACGAAGAACGCGTGCAGTTCTTGAAGCAGGCGTACGACGCGCTCGCCGGGGCCTACGTGCTGTTCTTCGACTACCCGAAGGCGGCGGAGACCTACGACAAGATCAGCAGTATCGAGCACTTCAAGCAGAACGACCGCCGCGAGTCGGCGCGCCAGGCGCTCTCGCTCTACGCCAGCATCGGCGACGCCGCTGGCATGGCACGTTCACGCGGGCGTTTCGGACAGCTGGGAGCTTCCGCTAAGGAGCTTGCCGAGGCCGATTTCATCGTTGTGTCCTCCGACCTGAAGAAGTGGGACGAGCGCAGCCCCAATGCTGGCGCCAACGCCAACGCCCGACGCACGGCGGAGGCGGCGATGGAGGGCTACTACAACAAGAACGTGAAGAACCCGGCGGCTGCGCAGTACAACGTGCGTGCCGCGTATCACGTGGCGAAGATGAAGAAGTCGGCCAAGTCGGGCGACACGAATCGTTGGTTCGAACGCACCATGACCGCCTGGGGCGTCTGGAAGAACAGCGCGCCGCGCGAGGGTGGTAAGAACACCGCGCTCGGCTCGCCTGAAGCAGGCATGGCCGCCGAAGCCGAGTACACGATGCTCGACGAAGACCTGGTCAAGAAGTTCGACTACGACTCGGGCTTCCATCGCTACAAAGGCACGGTGACCGAGGTCGTCAAGGAGTACCAGAACGACGCTATCGAAGCGAAGAAGTGGTACGACAAGCTGCAGAAGGTCGTCGATGAGTACGTCTCGCCAGAATGGGCTCCCGTAGCCATTGCGCGTCAAGGTTCGGTGTACGACTCGCTGCGCACCGGGCTGTACAACACCCGCCCGCCGGAACTGAAGATGTTCAGCGCTGCCCAAGAGAAAGCGCTGCAGAAGGCCGAGGAAAGCGACAACCCCGATCTTCAGGAAAAGGCCGATGCGATCCGGGTCACCGTGCAGCAGGCATGGCGCAAGAAACGCGACCAAGAGCTCGACAGCGCCGACCGCATCGTCGTGGATCGCTACGCGACCTCGGTGTTGCTCGCGCGTCGCTTCAACGTGTCGAATCCCAGCGTCACGCGGGCGATTCGCCGCTTGGCGTTTTTGACAGACGTGATCGGGGAAGCCAAGATGAAGACGTTCACCGATGCCGTCAAAGATTTGAACTACACCCCCGGAATGTTCCAACGCATGCGGCCCGGTGTGGTTTCCGCGCCCAAGCCCGATGGTATGCCGGCTCCGCTTCCGGTGATGATTCAGTGAGGGAAACAAGATGAACACCGTTCGCACTCTCCACTGGTTGGCACTCGTCGCCCTGGCTCATTCGGTCAGTGGCTGCGCCAAGCAAGGCGCGACAGCGGAAGCTGCCGCGCCTACGGCGGACCCTGGGGCCACGCCGAAAGCACCCCCCGTCGGCGTGCCAGCCGCAGGCGGCGGTCAGTTCGCCGTCAGCGACGCGCCGTCGAGCGGCGAAAGCGCAACGAATCGCCCCGACATGAACAGCGGTGCGCAGCAGGCCTACCAGGCCGGCATGCAGGCGTTCATGGCGGGCGACCTCCCGGGCGCCAAGACGCAGTTCAACAACGCGGTCGCGGCTGATCCGAAGGCGTACCAGGCGTACTACTCGCTGGCGGTCGTCCATGAGCGGCTCGGCGCGCCGGGCAATGCAGGCTCCGCGTACCAGAGCGCGATCGGTATCGTGCCGGACTACGAACCCGCCATCGCAGGCTATGCGCTCTTGATGGCTCGAGCAGGCAGAGTTTCCGAAGCAGAAGACTTCCTGCGCTCGAAACAGGGGGCGTACCCGAAGAGCGCTGCCGTCAGCACCGCGCTCGCCGAAGTGAAGTCACTGCAGGGCGACTCGCGCGAAGCCCAGCGCCTGGCGCAGGAAGCCCTCAAGAAGAACCCGGACTATCGCCCAGCGATGGTGACGCTCGCTCGCGATCACTACCGCAATCGCAGGCTCGATCTCGCGCAGTACGCTTTGAAGGGCATTCTCGATGGATACGGCGAGGAGAACCCGGCCCGCGACAAGAACAACGCGGAAGCGCACCTGCTCAGGGGCTTGATCTACAAGGAAGAGAACCGGCGGGGCCCTGCGATCCAGGAGTTCGAGGAGGCGATTCGGCTGCGTCCCGATCTGGTCGAGGCCCGCGTCCAGCTTGCAATCTACTTCATGGAAGCCGGCAACGCGACCGGAGCGATTCCGCACCTCGAGACGGCGATTCGCTACGACAACTCGAACGTGCTCGCGCACCTGAGCCTGGGAGACGCGTACCGCCTGATCGGCAAGTCTGCCCAAGCCAAACAAGAACTCGAGTGGGTCGCGCAGAAAGACCCGTCGCTGGCTCAGCCTCACTACAACCTGGGCCTCTTGTACTTGCTGAACACTGATGTGCCGGGAGTGAACCCCACACAAGCCGCGGACAAGGCCATCCAGCACTTCGAGAAGTACAAGAGCATGAAGTCTCGCTCCGAAGGTGCCGACGACACCGAAGAGCTGATCAACCGCGCCAAGGCAAAGAAAGCGCTGATCGCCGAGGCAGCAGCTGGTTCCGCGCCGGCTGATGGTGGTGCTCCGGCTGGGGCGGCAGGCGATGGCGGCGGAGCCGCCGCAGGCGGAACGGAAGCAGGAGGTGCACAGTGAAAGCGATCTCGTTAGCAGTGGTTTTGGCGGTGAGTGGCACGGTGTTGCCCGCATTTGCGCAGCAAAAAGGTAGAGTCGTGACGATCAGTGAAGTCACCATCGTCGGCCGGG
>Ga0315910_10001743_pt1 | contig 19728 bp, 19 predicted proteins | sample EdamamesoilMG_FD_204470 | JGI IMG/M metagenome (GOLD analysis project Ga0315910, IMG submission 204470) | Garden soil microbial communities collected in Santa Monica, California, United States - Edamame soil | ecosystem: Environmental > Terrestrial > Soil > Garden | place: USA: California...
GCGCGGAAAAATGAAGCGAATGGGCCGCGGCGATGCCAAGCGTCCCAACTGGAAGAAAGCCATCGTCACGCTCCGAGAGGGCGACGACATTCAGTTCTTCGACGAGTCGGAAACTGAAAACTCCGATTCGAAGAAGGAGGAATAACCATGGGTATTCGTGTCTACAAGCCGACCTCCCCGGGGCGCCGCCAGTACTCTGGCAGCGACTTCAAGGAGATTACCACCAGCGAACCCCTGAAGAAGCTGCTCGAGAGCAAGTCCAGCTCCGGCGGCCGCAACAACTACGGGCGCATCACGACGCGTTTTCGTGGCGGCGGGCACAAGCGCCGTTACCGCAGCATCGACTTTCGACGCGACAAGATCGGCGTGCCGGCTGTCGTTGCTCACATCGAGTACGACCCGAACCGCACGGCGCGTATCGCCCTCTTGCATTACAAGGACGGCGACAAACGCTACATCTTGGCGCCCGATGGTCTGAATCAGGGCGACACCATCCTATCCAGTCGCTTCGCTGACATCCGGCCGGGCAACAGCCTGCCGTTGCGCGACATCCCCGCGGGCACGATGATCCACAACGTCGAGCTCCGTAAGGGGCGCGGCGGCCAACTGGTGCGCTCGGCGGGCGTTGCAGCGCAGCTGATGGCGAAGGACGGTGACTATGCGCAGGTCAAGCTGCCGAGCGGTGAGGTCCGTAAGGTCCATATCGAGTGCCGGGCTTCGGTGGGTCAGGTCTCCAACGGTGACCACCAAAACCTGAAGCTGGGCAAAGCTGGGCGTTCGCGCTGGCTCGGCCGTCGTCCGCACAACCGAGGTGTTACGATGAACCCGGTCGACCACCCCATGGGTGGTGGTGAAGGCCGAACCAGTGGCGGGCGCAATCCGTGTTCGCCGTGGGGTCAGCTTTCCAAGGGCCTCAAGACACGCAGCAACAAACGTACGGACTCGATGATCGTCAAGCATCGGAAGGCTAAAGGCTAAGCATGGCGCGCAGTATCAAGAAGGGGCCGTTCGTCGACGGCCACCTAGTCAAGAAAATCGAGGAAGCGGCTGCCGCTCAATCGAAAAAGGTGATCAAGACCTGGTCGCGCCGCTCGACCATCGTGCCCGAAGCAGTGGGCCTGACGTTCGCGGTGCACAACGGACGCAAGTTCGTGCCCGTGTTCGTCACCGAGAACATGGTGGGTCACAAGCTGGGCGAGTTTGCTCCGACGCGGACCTTCCATGGTCACGCCGGGGACAAGAAGAAGAAAGCCGGCGGCGCGCCTGCTCCCGCCCCTGCAAAAGGCGGCAAGTAGGTTTGATCGAGCCGGAGAGGGTCACGCCGGGCTCGCTCCGAGCGATCGCCGAGCGGGAAGCGCGGGTACTCCTACGGGGCCGCGCTTCTCGCTGGGTTGCGCTGGGCGTCTTGCTCGTGAGTTGTGGCGGCGATCCTCCGCCGCCTCCCAAAGCACCACCGCCCGCACCTCCGCCCAAAGTCGTCGAAGAGCCCGAGCTGAAGGCGGGGCTCAACCACCACCAGCTCCGCAAGGTCATGAACGAGGTTGCCGACCCAGCGGTGCGTGGCTGTTACACGGTAGCTTACTCCGGTATCGAGGGCGGGACTGGGCAACTGGTCGTCGACTTCAGCGTCAACCCAGACGGATCCGTCCGATCTGCGACCATCAGCGACTCCACGCTCGCGAACCCCACGTTCGAAGACTGCGTGAAGAAGGTCTACCAAGGGCTGACCTTCCCCAAGGCTCCCGGCGCCACAGACGCCAGCCGCCCGTACAACTTCAGGAACGGTCAGAACCAAGCTGCGGCGGCCCCCTCAGCCGCCACGCCCTGACCCGGTGTGGTGGGTCGATTCGACTTCGCTCGCGCTGCAGGCGAGCAGCGGGAAACCTAGCGCCGGTGCGGCTTATCAGCTCGCGGTGCCCATATTAAACTCCTCGGTTGGACGTAGAGCGACCAAGGACAATGCCTCCTCCCACCGACCCCAGCGACCCCTACCAGGGGTTCACCGTCGAAGTCGTCGGGGCCAACCCGCGTTGGCTCTCGGAGAACGAGTTCATCCGCGCTGGCCTCTTCGAGGCGGCCCGCATCGTCATCGTTCAGCGATCGTCGCTGCGCATTCACGTCGACAACGTGGCCACCACCCTCGCCCCCATGTTCCGCGCGCTCGATGGTCTCGACCGGGCGACGCATCGAGCCCTGATCGATTCACGCGCAGCGCCCGGCCAGAACGACGCTGAATTCGAGAAGGTGTTCAACCGCTTCCGTACGCGGCTCTTGGTCGGCTGGTTGCGATCGGCCGTGCTGGTGAACACGATTCCGGGGCACCTCCAGCTGCAGCGCCACCAGCGCGAAGGCCTCGATGCCGAGGTGTTCATGGATCCCAATCGGGCCATCGACTGGCTGCTCAAGCCCGTGCGCCCCGCCCGGTAACGGAGACCATAGCTGGCCGCGAAGCAGCGCGCCCGCCCTCTGACGAGGGCGCGCTGCTTCGCTCTCGGCCCGCCCTTTGTCTCCTGGGCGGGCATCACTTATTTCTTTTGTCCTCGGCGCTTCGCGCCTGCGGCTGCTGCGCGTGGGGCCCCAACGCCCCAACCCCACTTGCCCCGGGTCCACCGAAACCTCTAACGGCTACTCGCAGCGAGGCGCGCTGTTTCGCTCTCGGCTCGCCCTCTGTCTGCTGGGCCCGGCTTTTCTTTGCTGGTGCAAGAAGCGGTTACTTCAGCACTCGGTCGACGTGGGCGAGGGCGTCGGGGAGCAGATGAAACCGCTCTTTTACCTGCACCAGGTCGAGGGTGGTTTTGGTCGAGAGCGGCTCTTGGGTCTGGTAGGCAGCCGGCAGGACCCAGCCTTCGTCGGCGATGTCGAAGATGACGTTTGCAGCCTGCATCCCGAGTTCGGTGTGGTCGGGCAACACTGCGAACGTGCCGAACGACAACTCTGCGGCCACGAGCGATTCAGCTCCGACGATGGCGGGACGCCACGGTCGCTCGTTGAGGCCGGGGAGCCAGCCTTTGGAGATGAGTTTGGGGGTCAACAGGTGGTCGTCGTTGAGCACCCAGACAGCGTCGGTCTTTTGCTTCAGCGTGCGCAGGGCGGCCTTGATTTCCGACTCGTTCGGGTCTTCGCTGACGGCTTCGCCGACGATGGTGATCTGCTCTCGCGCTGCGAGTTCGCGCTGGTCATTGACGAAGCGGGCGAGCGAGCTCCGATACACGACGCCCACGCGTTCGATGCGCTCGGCGAGGATCTTGCGCAGGTTGGTCACGGACGTAATCAGCGGAATCTCGTAAGCGACGCCGGTGGCGTTGGGGCCGAGCCGTCGAGCCTGCAAGAACGAGGTCATGATCGATACGTTGGGGACTCGCTTGGCGGCCGGTAGTGCGCTTTCGTAGCGGCGATACGCCGTCACGGTGGGGTTGTTCATCAACACGATTCCCGCCGGTCGGTGGCGCTGGACGGCTTCCTCGATGATGCGCGCGTCGTTCCTGCCTTCGATGCGTACGGCGATCAGCCCGAACTCCTTGCCCAACTCGTCGTTCAACCCCGTCCAGGCTTGCTGGGTCTGCGTGGTCTCCGGCATGCACACGAGAACGGTTTCTCGACCGGGATTCGGTTGCTTGTGCAGTTCGCGGTAGCCGCCGCTAGCGCCTTGCGACTGAACGGGCACTCGTGAGCAAGCAGCGAGTGCGGTCGACCCGGCCACCAGCGTCAGTAGCTCTCTTCTCGTCATTGCCATGAATCAACTCCCACGAGTTTGGACGTGGCCACCGGCAGCGAGCGCATCGCCGCGACGATCGCTGCTCCGGCGCCCGCAACGGCTGCGACTGCGGGCAGCCCAACATTGCCGGGCAACTCGCGCTCTGCGAGCTTCAGGCGGCTCGCTGAAGCGAGCGCCGCCTGCAACCGGGCTGGCAACACGATCCCGTCCGCTCGGCGCATCTGCAAGAGCGGCAGCAAGTCTTCGACTTTCGTCACACGAACCACCTTCGGGTGCGCCCCAAGTAGGTCTTCGACGAACGAGGTGGTCCCCGAGCGTCCTAGGATGTCGAGCGCGCCCACCGAGGCTACCTGTGTGGGGACCGGCGCCGTGTCCGCCCCTACCAGCACGTACTTCTCACTCGGAGTGCCCGCGCGATGGCCGGCGAGTGCTATTGACAACCGTTTGCTTCTGAGCACCACCGGGAGCGTCAGTACCGCATCGGGACCTTCGGCAAGCATGCGCTCGAAGTCGGCGATACGGCCCACGGTGGTCACCGAGACTCCGGGTAGACCGCTCGACAGCGCGTCTTGCAGGGCTCGTTGTTTGACAGCCGTATGCAAGAACACCAACAGTTGCGGCGCTGCGGCCTGCGCGCGTCGCTCCGCGAGCCAGGCCACGCCCAAAGCGGCGAGTCCAGCGCCGAAGCGGGAAATAGCGGGATTACTCATCGATCAGCAGCCACTGCACTTGAAGACTCAACTGTTAGTACCAAGTCAACGGCACGTGATGAGCTAATATTAGCGGCATAGAAGAGCCATTGCCGTTGGGCCCAGGGGTTGTATCGAAGCATTCGTGGCCGTAGCTACTTTGAGACCCGAGTAGAGCCAACGACGTTATGCGGCTGAGAGCAACGCTAAGCACTTCCTTCCTGGCAATCATGGCGACGATGCTGGTCGCACTGTCCCCGTTTGATGCAGTGGCGCAAGACGCCGCGAAAGATGCTGACAGTGGCGAAGACGTCGATGATCTCGATCTCATGCGCTTGCTCAACGTCGAAGTCTCGACCGCCAGCAAGGGCGCAGAGAGTCTCGATGACGCTCCCGCCGTAATCACGGTGGTCACACGCGAGGACATTCAGCGCTGGGGTTACCGGAGCGTGGCGGAGGTGCTGTCCCACACGGTGGGCTTCTTCTTGGTCGACGACCACATCCTGCCGAACGCCGGGGTGCGCGGCGTATCGGGGGGGCTCGGGGCGGAGAGCAACATCATCAAGGTGATGATCGACGGTCGCTCGGTTGCCTTTCGCACGACGTCGGGAAACTGGTTGGGCGTCGAGCTGATTCCGCTCGGCTCCGTGCAGCAGATCGAGATCATCCGCGGGCCGGCGTCCGCATTGTACGGCGCCGACGCGTTTCTCGGAGTGGTGAACATCATCACCGTCAAGCCGGAGGACGCGCGCACGGTCAACGTGCGCGTCGACGGCGGCTTCAGCAATACCAACCCGAGCGGTACGGCGGACGTCGTCGTCTCCAAGCAGTTCGACAACTTCGACGTCCTGTTGGGCGCCGCGGTAGAGGCTGCCGACCGAACTGGGCTCGAGCTGCCGGCGGAGTCCCCCGACCCGACGCTGCCCGCCTACGTGGGCGATCGTCGCTACTCCCTCGACTTGGAGCGGCGCTCGGCGGTGCTGCAGAGCCGGGTCGGCATGCGCGGCAAGCGCGGACACCTCGAAGTGTCGGGCTACTTTTCTGGTATCGAACGCGGGGGTGACTTCGCGCAGTGGGCCCAGCTGACGAACGACACTGGCCCGAACGGCGAGCAGTACGGCACTCAGATTGGTCTGCAGCAACTGCGCCTCAACTTGGACGGCTTACTCAAGGCTGCGAGCGAGCTCGACCTCGCGTTGCAGGCGACCTACTTTCAAGGCGGAGTGCTCGACAGCGACCGCATCGAAGTCGGTAGTGAGCTGTTCTACGTCGAACGCGACGAGTCGTATCGCGGCATCGATACCACCCTCGAAACACGCTGGCATCCCACTGACGACTTCAACGCGATCGTCGGCGTCGAGACTCTGGTCGACGAGGAGCATTTGGAGCCGCCGGAGCGCATCAATCGTGCAAACGGCGAGGCGCTGGGCACGGCGCAAGGCGGCACCGATGCTCAGCTCAACAACGTGGGCGCCTTCGTCAGCGCCAACTATCAAGTCGTCGACCAGTGGCTGAAATTGACGGGCGGCGTGCGCTACGATCGACACAGCCAATACGGCGACCAATTCACCGGGCGCGTCGGAGCGACGTCGCGCTGGTCGCCGAACCTAGTGGCCAAATTGTTGTACGGTTCGGCGTTCAAGGCGCCCTCTCCGTATCTGCTGTACGCGGAACCTTTGCGCGTCGGTGACGTGATCGGCAACGAGAACCTCAAGCCGCAGCGCATTCACACGGCCGAGTATCAGATGTCGTACAGGCCCACGCGGTTCTTCGATCTGACCTCGGGCGTGTCGTACAGCTGGCTCTTGGACAAGGCCGAGTTCACCCCTCAAGGCATCAACCAGACGGCGCGCAACGTGGCGAGTCAGAACTCGTTCTCGTGGGAGTCTCGTGCCGACTTTCGCTACTACGAAAGCATCACCGCGTACGGTGCCTTCGAACTCGTCCACTCGGAGCGCGACCTAGGGCAAGAAGGCTTCGTCGCGGATACGGTGGGCAGTAAGAACGTCGTGTATCCGCCCTGGATCGCGCGCGCCGGGGCGACGGTCGACGTGCCATCGGTGCCCAGCGTTCCGCTCGAACTGGGCAGTGAGGTCACCGCGGTGGGACCGCGTCGCGCTGCCGACGCCAGTTTGGTCGAAGCCGGTGAGGATCTCACCTTCGATCCATACTTCATCGTCGACCTGTTTCTCGCGACCCGCGCCATGTATTTGATACCCGGTCACGAGACGCGAGCCGCCCTGCGTGCGAGGAACCTGCTGTCCGAAACCGGTCCGAACCCGGGATTTGCGGGCTTCGAGTACCCGCTGCCGCCCGGCGAAATCTTCCTCCAGCTCTACCACACGTACTGAGCGCGCCTGCTCTCGCTGGCACCGGTTCCAGCAGCGCTGCGTCTACCGTTCGACGTGCTTCACGCGCGTTTGCTTGACCCCAGCATGTTGTTGTCTCGACTCGTCAGAACTGCATCAGCGTTTGTTGCCGTCTCAGCGGAGCCGCTCGCAGCAAGACTTGTGGTCCATGGCATGGCTGTCTCGCCCTAAGAATCCTGGCGCAAACCGACACGAATTGGAAAACCGCCAGTTAGTCCGACCCCCGAATGTCCGTTGATCTCGATGCCGATGGTGCTGCCCGTTCCCCCCGTCTCGATGTCGCCAAGTGGTTGGCAGGCACGGCTGTCTCTGCAAACGAAAGGGCAGTGGCGATGACCAACCGGAGTACGATTGACACGATCATTCAGGGGGCTGTCGTAGACCTGTTTCATTCGTTGGAGATCGCATCGGCGCCGCTGGCGCCCGCGAGCGGGCAAGCGCTGCGTGAGCAGCCGGATCTGGCCGCGTTCGTGCACTTCAATGCCGCCGCTGGCTCCGGCGTGCTCTGCTTGGGTTGTCCCTTGAGCGTGGTTCAGCTCGCCGAGAAGGCCTCCTACACGGCGCTCGCGAAGGAAGATTGGATTCGCGAGCTGATGAACCAGTTGATGGGGCGAGTAAAAAAGCGCTTTTTGCAGTTCGGGGTTCATCTGAACGCCAGCTTGCCGTCTCCTGCTAGCAAGCAGTTCATCGACCGGCACGGTGTGTCTCTGCACAGCAAGACCTACAATTTCCGTACGATTCGCGGGTCGGTGGTGGTCGTGCTGGATGCCCAGATCGACGACAGGCAGTTTGCCTATTGCGGCGCTGTCCAGCTCAGAGACGAAGGGGACATCATTCTGTTCTGAGGGCGCCCGGCTCTCGCCAGGCGCGCCAGGTTCTTTCGAGGCGCAACGCCCGCCTCTCTCTCGAAAAGGAGTATGCGTGAAAAAGGTACTGATCGTCGATGATTCTGAAACCGTCCGGACCCAGGTCGGGCGCGCGCTGATAGATGCCGGATTCGAAGTCGTGGGCGCTGGCGATGGAATGGAAGGCCTCCAGCAAGCACAGAAGAGCAAATTCTCTCTGGTACTGCTCGACATCAACATGCCTCGCATGGGCGGGCTCGAGCTGCTCGATCGACTCAAGGCAGAAGACCAAACCAAGCACGTTCCGGTGCTGGTCCTGACGACCGAAGTGCAAGAATCGATGATCGATCGCGCCAAGAAGGCGGGTGCTGCCGGTTGGATCGTCAAACCCGTGAAGATGGCGCTGCTCGTCGCGGCGGTAACCAAGGTCGCGGCATGATTGAAGATATCGAGCTGACCCGGCGCGTCGCAAGCATGACCGCGGAGGCCTGCAGGGAGCTGTTCGACGCGTATGGCGTCGCGCTCGAGCCCGCGACCACCGAATGGCACACGGACCACGAGCGCATGCTGTGCGGTGTGATCGGCTTCGTCGGAAGCGGCGTGCGCGGCAGCTGCGTGCTGGCTGGTCACGACACCCCCATCTTGCGGTCGTGTCCCGAAGGCGACCAAGTGCGTGATTGGGTGGGCGAACTCACCAATCAGTTGGCGGGTCGCATCAAGTCCAAGTTCCTCAAGCACAGCATCGAAATCGGTCTATCGACGCCCGTGGGGTTGAGCGGCGTTGCGTTGCAGCCGCTCCCTCGGAATGAGCTGAAACCCACGTGTTTCTCGGCGCTCGGGGGCACGGTGCTGGTGTGGGTCGAGGTCGACGCTGAGCCATCCTTCGAGTTCAGTGAGCACCCGACCGCCGAAGTGGGACACGCCGAAGGCGAGATCGTCCTGTTCTGAGCCGCTGTACGGGATAGCCATGCGATCGATGCTTCGAACCCTGACTGGCAGCGCCCTCGTGTCGATGGCAGCGCTCGGTTGTGCTGAACCGAGCGCGGACCAGGTGGCGGACCCCGTGGAACGCGCGCAGGTGTCTGAGAGCCAGTTCAAGCCAGCGGGCATCGAAGACACCGTCGACCTCTTCGCGGCAGAGCTCAGCCGAGCCAAGGCCGCGGAGCTCAGGCTCGGAGTCGCGCTCGGGGGTGCCGACGACGCTTGGGATCCAGTTCGAAGCGGTGTGGAGCGGGCTTTCGCCGAGCTCGGTGTCGAGGGAGTCGTGGCGGCACCGAGCGAGTCGGAGCAAGCCGATTTCGTGAAACGAGAGCGCGAGGACCTTTCGAATGGAATCGCCGTAGCGCCGCTGGCGAGTTCACTCGAAAGCGAGGTCGAGCGAGCTCGCGCGGGTGGCATTCCCGTCGTTACCATCGAGAACGACTTGGCGTCCGAGCGCGAGCTGTTCGTGGGCTTCGGACAGTACGAAGTCGGACAGCGCCTGGGCGACATCGTGATACAGGCGCAGGGGCTGCGCGTCGGAGACGTCATCATTTTGGGCGTGGATGACGCGGAGATCTCGCCTGCGGGATATCTTCGATCGGTGGCAGCCAAGAGCGTCCTGGAAGAGGCGGGCTTCGATGTGGTCATCCGGAACAGCAGCACCGCTGCCGACGGTGAGGCGCGCGACATCGAGACGCTGAAGGAACACCTCCTGGCCGAGCCGCGCCCGCTTGCGATACTGGGGGTCCTCGAGACCTCGTATCGGGTTGCGCTAGCCGCGGAAGCGGCCGAACGCAGCCTGGCCGCCGAGGACGCCGCTCCCGATGAAGAACAGCCCGCGGGGCTGGTGCACTTTGCGAACGTGCCCTTCGTGGCCTATGGCTTCGAACCGGCCACGCAAGCAGCGCTCAGAAGCGGTTTTCTGTACGCGGCGCTGGTCGAACGCCGTCACTACATGGGCTACTTGGTTCCGTACGTTTTGAGCGGTCTCAACCTGCTCGGCGTCGAGCGTACCAAGTACATCCTGACCCCCCATTTGCTCGAGGATGGCACGCTCGACGTGGGCATGGACTTGGTTCGCCCCGACGACCTCGACGCGTATCTCGAGTTCCAAGAGTTGCTCGCACGCTGACGCGAATCCCTCGAGGTTCGACGCGAGGTGAGCCTAGCAGTGCTGAAGCGAGCGCTCGCTCGAACGCGTGGGCGTCTCGCGGCGCTCGTTCGTCTCGAATGTCCCGAGCGGACACGCACACCGCCAGATAGTCTCCGCCAATACTCCTGCCACACGCTCAGTTTCGCAAACGAACAGCCGTCACAGAAGATGACACTAACGGCGGATAACGCCGGGAAACTTGTGAAGATGCTCATAGCGAGACCAGCAACGAAAGCAGCGACGTGTAGCCCCGAAAAGGTTGGCTATTGCAGCGCACTCTCGAGGCTCGGCAGACCCCTGGCACTCGTCTGCGCGCTGGGAGCGACGGCAGCCTGTGGCGCCGAGAATTCCGACGGCGATGGCGACGCGGTCGTCATTGGTACGGCGCTGCCGTTCACGGGCGAAGAGGCCACCATCGCGAGAAACCTGGAGCAAGCGATGTTGCTGGCGCTCGAGGATGTCGATAAAGCAGTCGTCGGCGCGCCGCGCCTGCGTCTCGAGATCAGGGACAGTCGATCGGGCGAGGGCCGCGGCCTCGATGGGCTGCTCGAGCTGCTCTACGAGGAACAAGTCAAGTACCTGATCGGTCCCGAAGAGAACGAGCTCGCGGACGAGATCGTGCCCGACCTCAAAGGTCTCGACGTGTTCAACATTCTGCCGGGCTACGCCTCGCCGAAGATCGAACGCATCAGCCGCAAGGGTGCTTGGTTGCGGCTGTCACCGTCGCACTTGGGTTGGGGTTGCGGCATCGCGGAGCTCGCGGTGCAGCAAGGTGTTGGGTCATCCAACGCGATCATTGCGCGCGACGACTTCAACCAGGACGTTGCCTCCGACTTTCTGTCCGAATACAACGATCTGGGCGGCGATGTGATCTCCTCCGTGACGGTGTCGAACGGGGAGGACTCGTACGCGTTCACCGAACGCGCGCTCAAGTCCGGCGCCGAACGCACCCTGTTGTTCGTGAATCCAACCACCGCCTCTACCATCGTGACGGAATGGGCGGTAGGCGTGCGCGAGGGTAGCTGGCTCTTGGGTCCGACGCTGCATACCCCCGGCTTTTTGCAGAACATCCCGCGCGGCTCTCTCGATGGCGCCTACGCGATCTCGCCTTCACTCAGCCTCGAGACCGAGTGCCAAGAGAAGAACGTGAAGTACCACGGGCCCGTCGACTGCAGGCCCACGAACGCTGACGAGTTCCGAGAGCACTTCGCGGCGCGCTGGGATGGCGAAGTGCCGTTCCCGGCCGCGTACTACTACTACGACGCAGTGGTGCTGCTCGCGATGGGGCTCGAGTATGCAGCGGCGCAGGGCAAGAGCGCGCCGAAGCCTGCCGAGCTGCAGGCGACGATCGTGGACATGAGCAATACGGCGTCGGTGCGGGGACGCTGGAACGACCTGGGGACGGTCTTCCAAACACTGTCGGAGGGTACTCCGGTCGGCTACGTGGGAGCGGCCGCCAAGTACGAGTTCGATGAGTACGGCGCCGCCGTACACCAGTTGTTCGATACCTGGCGCGTCAAGGACGTGGAATACGTAGCCGAAGAGACGCTGCAGGTTCGTTGCGTGAGGCAAGCAAGATAACCGCTGTCCGCGCTTCGGCTACTTACTCTACAACCAGAAGGGAACTACGATGAACAGAGGGTCTATTGCAATAAGTGCGACCATGATGCTCGCGCTAGGTATCGTCGCGTGCGGCGAAAACAAGGACGCGAACGACAAGAAGGACATCACCCGCGTCGAGGTGGCAGACAGCCCGTTCAAGCCGAACGACCTGGAAAAGACCATCGATGACCTCGTGGGTGCTCTCGCCGACAGCGCGCCCGAAGACATGGAAGTCACTGTGATCACCAAGCCCCTCAACAGCGGCTACTGGGAGCCGGTGCGCGTCGGCGCGAACCGCGCAATGGGCGAGCTCGAGCTCGTCGGTCAGGTCGAAGCGCCAGTCGTCAGCGAAGCGGACGATTCGCAAGAAGTCGTGAGCGGTCGTCAAGTCGACCTTTTCAAGCAGCGCCGCGAAGACGGCTACAACGGTATCGCCGTTGCGCCGATGGACGACATGATGACCGAGGAAATCAACACGGCCGTCGAACAAGACGTGGTGACCGTGACGCTCGACAGCGACTTGCCCGACAGCGCGCGCCAGCTCTACGTCGGCACCAACAATCGGCAGGCGGGTTACACCGCAGGTGAGACCCTGGCGGGGCTGATCACGGAGACCAGCGGCACCGTCTACTGCTTGGGCACCACCGAGCCGGGATGGGTCGACGGCTACGAGCGCACCTCGGGCGCCGCCGAAGCTCTCGAGAAAGCCGGCTTTACGGCTGTGATGCACACGGTCGGTTGGGGTCCAGAGACCATCGAGAACGACTTTACCGTGCTGACCGAAGCGCTCGAGAACGCCGACCCGCCGGTGGTGGGTATGGTCGGTATGTTCTCGAACGCCTACCGTGCCGCCGAGGTCGCGGAACAGTTCGGACTCGAGCCGGGCGAGATCAAGATCGTGGCGTTCGATTTCGAACCGGACACGCTCAAGTACATGGAGAGCGGCTACATTCAAGCCACGCATGCGCAGCGGCAATACTACATGGGTTACCTGCTGCCGTACGCGATGTACTCGATCAAGGTGCTCGGCTTCGAGGCGACCACCGACATCCTGAAGGACCAGATGGTGGGTCCGAACCGTTTGGACACGGGCCTCGATGTGGTGATGGCCGATCAAGTCGACGACTTCGGGGACTTCCTCGATTCGCTCGGTATCGGCGGGTAGTTCGCGGACGAGGGCCCGTCCCGGGGGAGACGGGCCTGTCGTCGAGCGCGCGCGGGAAGGGTAACGGGCTTCGAGAGGTCGGACCCACCCTTCACCGCGCGTGTCTTTTTTTGTGGGGTCAACGAAGTGGGTGAGGGTGGTTCGCGCTTCCCGAGAGGCTTCGCGCACTAGCCAGGCCCGCTCTGCCCTCGATCGCTGAAAGCAAACTTCCACAAGTCGCCCGAGCATTCCCGCATGTTCCAACCCATCCAGAATCCACTCCTGTCAGCTCTCGATTCATCGAATCTAAGCTTTGGCCCGCTCGGTGCCGTCCCAAGTTGAAATGAGCGACTCCGCCAGGGCCGAACCCCCCAGTTCATCGATGACTCGGATCAAGAGTCTGCGGCGCAAGTTCGTTCAGACCCTGCTGCTGGTCTCGGTCCTCATCACGATCCCCACACTCGCGGTGGTCACGACGATGAGCGTCCAGAGCTCGGCGAGCCATCTGACGGCGACCGAGAAGCACATCGAACGCGGCATCGTGAGCAAGGGTACCGTGCTCACTCGCAACCACGCGCTCGCCCTGCGTGGGTTGACGCTCGACAACGCCTTCACGGACATGCAGAGCCTGGTCGGGCGTGCAGTGAAGGAAGACCCCGACCTGGTCTACGGGATCTACGTGGACTCCGAAGGGGCCACGCTGGCCTTCTGTCAGCAAGGCAAGACCTGTGACGCCGAGCACACCCCCGACAAGAACACCTGGAGCCGGCTGGGGCTGAATCGACAGAGCCTGCTGGTCGACAAAGAGGCGGTGCGTCGCGCCGTCGTGCTGGGCGAAGACGTGTTCGAGGTTTCCGTGCCGGTCGCCGGCGAAACCCCGCAAGATCCGGCGCTGGGCACCATCCGCTATGGGCTCTCGACGCGCCGTATGACAGGCGCAATTCAAAGCGCGAAGCTCGAGTCCGAAACGGCGTTGAAGAACTCGCTGACGCTACTGATCTCGTGCATCGCTCTAGCCACGGTGATCGGGCTGTTCTTGAGCCGCAAACAAGCGGTGAAGATCACCCGCCCCGTGCAAGACTTGACTGTCGCGGCGATGCAGCTGGCCAAGGGTAACCGCACGGCCAAGGTGGAGATCGATTCGGGTGACGAGCTTCAGCAGCTCGGCCTGTCCTTCAACATCATGGTCGACCAACTGCAGGCCTCCTACGGCGAGCTCGAGGAGATGAATCGCACGTTGGAGCAGCGCGTGCAGGAGCGCACCGGCGAACTCGCCGCGAAGAACCGGGACATGCGCCTGGTGCTCGACAACGTCAACGAGGGTTTCATCACGCTCTCGGCCGAAGGTGTGATGGCGAGCGAGCGTTCGCGCGTCGTCGACGAATGGTTCGGGCCGGGCATGGCGGGCGACACGCTGTGGGCGTTCTGGTCGCGAGTGTCGCGGCCCTTTGCCGTCGAGTTTCGGCTGGCCTGGGAGCAGCTGAAGGACGGCATGCTGCCATTGTCTCTGTGCCTGAGCCAGCTGCCTGATCGACTCAGCCACGACGGGCGCACCTGGAGCATGACGTACCTGCCCTTCGGAACGGATGACCGCTTCGAAGGCATGTTGGTGGTGATCGCGGACATCACGGAGAAGCTCGCGCACGAGCGTGAAGAATCCGCGCAGCAAGAGCTGATGCAAAGCTTCAAGCGGCTGATGCTCGACCGCAGCGGATTCACGGCGTTCCTGAACGAGGGCACCGAGATGGTCAACAAGATCCGCTCGGGAGGCTGGGCGCCCGACAGCGTGGAAATGAAGCGCACGCTGCACACCCTGAAGGGGAACACAGCCCTGATGGGCCTGGGCTTCGTGGCCAAGATCTGCCACAACCTGGAGGACCATTTGGAGTACTCGGGGGAGATCTCGCCGCAGCTTCTCGAGCAATTGGACGAGCGCTGGAACACCATCCGTGGCCACGTCAACAACTTCGTCGGCGATGACAGCCGACGCATGGTCGAGATCCCGGCGGCGGAGTATTCGCTGCTGATCGCCAAGTTCAGCAATACCGCTGACAAGCAAGCGTTGGTGCATCAGTTGCTCAAGTGGCAGCTCGAGCCGGTCTCGCGCTACTTCGATCGCATGGCTGAGCAAGCACGGGCGCTGGCGCTACGGCTCGGGAAAGGCAACATCACGGTGCACTTGGACGGCGGCAACATTCGCGTCGACGGTGAGCGCTGGGCCTCGTTGTTCTCGGAGCTCACGCACGTCGTCAGGAACGCCGTCGACCACGGGCTCGAGGAGATGATCGAGCGTAAAGCCGCGGGCAAGCCCAAGAGTGGCACGATCATCTTCAAAGCCTATACGCGCAACGATCGGTTGGTGTTCGAGATCAAGGACGACGGGCGCGGGATCGCGTGGGACAGCGTGCGTGAGAAGGCCAAGCAGCTGGGCTTGCCGCACGCCACCCACGCGGACCTGGTGGATGCCTTGTGCTACGACGGCCTCAGCACTCGCGAGGCGGCCACGCAGATTTCGGGCCGAGGCGTCGGCATGGCCGCGCTGAAGACCCAAGTACTCGAGCGCCACGGTCGCATCGAGGCTACCTCGACGGCGGGTGTGGGGACGACGATCAGCCTGAGCTTCCCGCTGTCGCACAAGAGCGACGTGCTGGTCGATGTGCCGGCGCCCGTGGAAGCGCCCATCTCGAGAGCCGGCAATGGCTGAGCTAGCCGGAAACGACAGCGAAGTCGCTCGCAGCGTGATCGACGAGTTGATTCGTTCCGCGACGCTCGAGCTGTTCCGGACCGAAGCACCCGCGCTGACGCCGGCGCGAGTGCGGCGCGGCTCACTGCCCGAGGCCACGGAACGCTTCGGGCTCGGGGCGCGGGTGAGGTTTTCAGGGGCGGGCGGTAGCGGGTTTCTAGCACTCGGATGCTCCGCGCACTTCAGCGCGGGCGCCGGTGCCGAGATGGCGAACTTGGCCTGGGTCGCGGAGCGCGTGGAGGCGCTCGGCCACCGCATCGAAAAGCGGCTGCGCCAGTTCGGGGTCGCCGTGCGACTCGAAACGCCCGAGCCGCTCTCGGTATTCGAGCCCGAGCTGGGGTCAGCGACGCCTCCGTTCAGGACTACCCACCTGTTCGGCGCCGGGAACGCGGAGCTCTTCGTTCACCTGGATGGGCAGTTGGACATCGAGCGCATCGCTAGCGCGGGAGAGGTCCCGCTGCGGGACGAGGGCGACATCATTTTCTTCTAACGAGTGAAGGAGCAAAGGTGAGGACGATACTCATAGTGGACGACTCCGAAACGGTGCGAAGCCAAGTCGGGCGTGCCCTTAAGGAAGCAGGGTTCGCCGTCGTTCAGGCCAGTGATGGTCTGGAAGGACTGCGAGAATCACAGGAAGGGGACTTTGCGTTGATCCTGCTGGACGTGAGTATGCCGCGGATGGGGGGTATGGAGCTTTTGGATCGCCTGCGCCAAGAGCCCAGAACACGCGACGTGCCGGTGTTGGTGCTGACGACCGAAATGCAAGAGGCCATGATTCAGCGAGCAAAACGCGCGGGCGCGGCCGGTTGGATCATCAAACCCGTCAAGATGCCGCTCTTGGTCGAGGCCATCAAGAAGGTCGCCAGGAGCGAGGCATGATCGAAGACTTCGAGCTCACCCGTCAAGTTGCAGGGCTGGCTCGCGAGGCCTGCGAGGAGTTGTTTCAGGCCTACGGCGTCGTGCTCGACCCTGCGGCGGAGCAAGAGCAGCGAACCGACCAGCACATGCTGTGCGGGGTCATCGGGTTCGTTGGTACGGGGATCCGTGGCAGCTGCATGCTGGTGGGCCACGATGGGCCGATTCTGGCGTCGTGCCCAGAAGGTGGACGCTGCCGTGATTGGATCGGTGAGCTGACCAACCAACTGGCGGGACGGGTGAAGGCTAAGTTCCTCGCATATGGGGTCGAGGTGCAATTGTCGACCCCGGTTGGATTGAGCGGCGTCGCTCTGCGACCGCTGCCGCGGAGCGAACTCGGGCCGACGTGTTACCACGCACATGGCGGCGACGTGGTGGTGTGGGTCGAGGTCGACTCGGATCCCGCGTTCGTGCTCGGCCGGACGGCAACGCCTGCGGCGCGCCGCGCCGAGGGCGAGGTCGTGCTCTTCTAGAAGGCTGGGCTCCCTTTGGCGGCGGCCCTGTTCTAAACGGTCCAGTAGGCCTGTGGGCTGTCAGCCCGACTTGGGCTTGCGCTCAGGCCAACCTGGTTTCAGATTGGCCATCGACCATCTATGCTGCTCGATGCCAACGATCTGCCGACGGGTGAAACACTTACTGCAGACGTCTGTATCGCCGGAGCGGGGGCAGCGGGTATCACGCTGGCGCTCGCGCTACGAGACGCCGGTTTCGAGGTGATTCTGCTAGAAAGCGGCGACTTCGAAGACGACGTGAACACCCAGGCCCTGTATCAGGGCAGCATGAGCGGCATCGACACTTGGCAGCTCGACGATCACCGCTGGAGACTGTTCGGGGGGTCGACGAGTCGCTGGGCGGGCTGGTGTCGGCCGATGCATCCGTTCGATTTCGAACGCCGCCCCTATATCGAGAAGAGTGGTTGGCCAATCACGTATGCCGAGCTCGAACCCTATTACGAGCTGGCTCAGGCGCGCGTCGAACTGGCCGATTTCATCTACGACCTCGACACGATCCAGGCAGCCAGCGGTCGACCCGTGATCGAGAGCCCTAGCGGGCGATTGCGCACCGAAATCTACCAGTACAGCCCGCCGACGCGGTTTGGCGAGAAGTATCGCGCCGATCTAGAGGCGGCCGAGAACGTGCGAGTCTACTTGCACGCGAACGTGCGGAACATCGACCTGACGTCGAGCCACGATCAGGTAAAGCGCTTCGAGTGCGTGACGTTAGAGGGCGTCCGTTTCAACGTCGAGGCGCGTGCGTTCGTACTTGCGCTCGGCGGCATCGAGAACGCGCGCTTGTTACTCGCCTCGAACAGCCAAGTTCCTTCTGGGGTAGCCAACTCTAGCGACTGCGTCGGCCGCTACTTCATGGAGCACCCCCACTACTTGGGTGTTTGCATCTGGGTGCTGAGCCGACCCACGGACACGAGCTTCTACGAGTTCCACGACATCGACCTACCCCACGGGCGCGTGCGCGTACGGGCGATGCTCGCGTTGGCGCCCGACGTGCTCGAGAGCGAGGGCCTCGTCGATTTTTCGGCCAGCATCGCGGAGACGGCCGTGGCGCCGGGGGACACCGGTCCGATCGACGCCGAACAAGTGCGAAGTCTGATCAGAGACCGCGAAGAAGAGCGAGTGTATCTGCTCAACGTTCGGGCCGAACAGCGCCCGTTTCGTGACAGCCGCATCACACTGCGCAGCGACGTCGACAGCCTCGGCATGCCGCGGGTCGATCTGAAATGGCAACTGCATCCCGAGGACAATCGAAGCATGCGGCGCGCGATGGAGCTCGTGGGGGCCGAGCTCTCCGCCGCGGGGCTCGGCCGCATGTGGACGTCGACCAAGAAAGACGAGCTGAGCTGGGTCACGAATCCTGGCGGGCATCACATGGGAACGGTACGCATGAGTGAGGACCCGAAAGAGGGGGCCGTCGACGAGCATTGCCGCTGCCATGACGTCGAGAACCTGTACATCGCCGGCAGCGCGGTATTCACGACGGGCGGCGCGCCAAACCCGACCCTGACCGTAGTGGCCCTGGCGGAGCGTCTCGCTCAGCACCTCAAGGAGCAAATCGGGTGAGCCGAGTCGTGGCGGCCAAAGACGCGAGCGCTCTCCCCAGGCGCAACTTCTTGGGCTGGGTCAGCGCAAGTCTTCCGATCACCCTGGCGGCTTGCAACGACGAGCCTATCGTTTTCGTGGCCGACGACAGGCCGCCCGGCTCGATCGATTACGGAGAGCTCGTGCTTCAGTACTTCGGCGAAGCGGGGCGGGGCGACGCTGAAGCCATCGGTAACTACTATGCCCAGTTCAGCAAGCTGAGCTCGAGTGAGGCGTTCGAGGCGACCGCCGAAACCCGTGCATTCATCGACGCAAATGCAGACATCCCCGAAGCGCTGGCGGCTTTGGATGAACTGGTGCGCGAAGATTTCTTGGAGCTCCGTCTCACCGACGTCGGCGGTTGGACCCTGTCTTCCGCTGAAGTCGATCTGTGTGTCCTCGCCTGGCTCGCTTGAGCGCGGGGAACTACTCAGGGCAGCCGTCGAGCGACTCGATCCAATCCCAGATCAGCTTCGTGCCTAGCTCGTCCTCGACCTGCGACCCCAGCGGCGGCATGCGCCAGGTCGGGTCTTCCGTGGCCATGCGCGCATAGACGATCGAGCTCGCCGGATCACCTGGCGCGATCAAGAGGCCGCCACCGTCGATCGGGTCGCCCTGGATCGGCGGTTGGTCACAGGTCTTGGTGAGGCGGAACGGCGTCGAGATCCTGAGATCGAGCTCACCCTGGCCCAAACCTCCCGGACGGTGGCAGTGGGAGCAGTTGGCGTGCAGATAGGCGCGCGCCCGTTGTTCGAGATCGCCCTCTGGGTCGTTCGGGGAGATCAGCGCTTCGTCGTCGCTCTCACCTTCGAGCAAGCCCAGCTCGTGGAGCGTGTGGATCTGGTCGGCAGTTCTTCCCGTCGACGGGTACTCCATCGAACGAGCCATCTGGCGTTGCTCGAGTCCGAGGCTGATGCCCGCACTCTCGGTGTGGCAATCGAAACACTGGTCTTGGGTTGGGACGACCCAAGTACCGTCGTCGAGCTCGACCGTCGCGCCATCGCTCGTGAGCACGGCTTCGTCCTGCTCTTCGTTCCAGACGTAGGTCGCCGCGAACCAGTCGCCGTCGTCATCGCGAGTGATGAGCCTCGTCTCGAGGCGCGTGTCGCCGAGCGAGAATTCTTTCACGAGCACCCCCTCGGGCGGCAACTCGAAGTCACCGTCGCGACCGACCAAGAGGGCGCTGTTGTCCGGCACCGCGAGGTAGCGCCCCTTGTCGGCGCCATCGGACCACAGTGGCGCGTTCACGGAGTAGGGCACGAGCGCGGCGCTCGCTTGCGGTTGCTCACCCTCGAAACAAGGGTGTTCGGAGAGCTTTTTCGGAAACTCGTCGCTCCCGAGGCAGCTCGGGTTCGGGGGCCTTGCGTCGAGCCCCAGACTCGTGTCCACGGCCTTGGCGCCCTCGTCGGCGCCGCAGGCCATCAGCATCACGGAGAGGGTCAAAGCACTCGCTCTCGACCAAGTAAGCATGACTTCGGC
>Ga0315910_10001744_pt1 | contig 19728 bp, 15 predicted proteins | sample EdamamesoilMG_FD_204470 | JGI IMG/M metagenome (GOLD analysis project Ga0315910, IMG submission 204470) | Garden soil microbial communities collected in Santa Monica, California, United States - Edamame soil | ecosystem: Environmental > Terrestrial > Soil > Garden | place: USA: California...
AGCTCGGTGTTGCGTTTCTTGAGCTCGTGCTCCGTCGCCTTCACGCGCAGCGCCGCGAAGATGCGCGCGTCGAGCTCCTCATCCGCGAACGGCTTCGGGAGGTAGTCGTCCGCGCCGACGTTCAGGCCTTCGACACGCTCCTGAAGCTCACCGCGCACGGTGAGCATGATGATCGGGATGTCGCGGCTCTCGGACGACATCTTGAGCCAGCGACAGACGGCGAGCCCGTCCATGTCCTGCATCACGACGTCGAGCACGATCAGGTCCGGCTTCTCGATGCGGGCGAGCTTCAGGCCTTCGATACCCGATTTCGCCCAGACGACATCGTAACCCTGCCGCTGGAGCGTGGAGCGAATGTGAGCGCCTTGCGCGTCGCTGTCCTCGACCAGCAGTAGTTTCCCCTTGACGGACACGCACATAAGCTTGTCGCGATGGTCGGCATGGGCGCAAGCGGAAGTTGCTGTTTGCGACGGGTCTGGGTGACACCGGGCGACTCTCCTCGCCGGGCGACCGCGCCAGCGCTGGGGAGGGGCCTCGAGGGCCCATATTTGTCCCACACTCGTTCGCGAGGGTCTGTGTTATGGGAGTCGGCCTCACCCATGACCTCGCTTTTCTCTCGCTGGCCTGCCGCGCCGTCCCGCCCTTCCGTTCTTTCTGGAGGGCGCTTTCCTTCAGCGCCGTGCGCTGGCCTGGGGCTCGCGCTGGTGCTCGGATGCGGCGCGCAGGAGGCGGTTGCTCCCGCGCCGGCCACGCCCGAGCCGCCTGCAGCAGCTGGGGCCGATGTGGGCGCAGCGTCGCCGTCGGCCGCTTCCGCGCCGCCGGCCACGCCCCGCGAGCTGCCCGCGTTCTGCGCCGGGGTGAGCGACGCGCCTCCGCCCGGGCCCGGCGTGAGGCCCACGAAGGTCAAGGACGGCTTCGTCTTCGTCGAGGGACCGGTGTGGAGCGAGGCCCAAGGCGCGTTCTTCTTCTCGGAGATGGACTTCAGTCACGAGGGCAAGAACGGGCCACCGTCGACCATTCACAAGCTGGTGTTGCCCTCGACCTTCGAGGTGTTCATCCCGGACGCGGGCAGCAACGGGCTCGCCATCGATGCGCAGGGGCTGGTCGCGGCGACGCACGACACGCAAACGCTGTCGCGTTACGATCTGGCGACCAAGCAGCGCAGCGTGTTCGTCGCAGACTACCAGGGCAAGCACTTCAACTCGCCCAACGACGTCGCCATCAGCTCCTCGGGCAATGTCTACTTCAGCGATCCCGACTGGCAGCTCGGCGCCCGCACGAACGAGACCGGCACCACGGGCGTCTACTGGCGGCTGCCGAGCGGCGAGGTGCGCCTGCTCGACGGCGGTCTCGCCAAACCGAACGGGGTGACGCTTTCGCCGGACGAGACGAAGCTGTACGTCGGCCACACGGGCGGCTCGATCGAAGTGTATCCCGTGCTCGCGGACGGCAGCGTCGGTCAGCGCCGCGCGTTCGCCGAGGTGAAGGAGCCGGACGGCATGGCCGTCGATTGCCTCGGGCGTCTGTACGTGGCGAGCCACACGGCGGGCGAGCTGATCGTGCTCTCGCCGGAAGGCCAGGCCGTCAGCGTGATCAAGGTCGCGCCGCGCGCGACCAACGTCGCGTTTGGTGGGCCCGATCACCGCACGCTCTTGATCACGGCCGGCACCGGGGTCTACAGCCTGAGCTCCGCCACGCCGGGTTTCCCCTACTGAAGTCGGCGTGTGGGCGAGGCTGAGCGCCACGGCGTCAGCCTCGCGCCGCCCGGGCGGCCCGCGCGAGTCAGGTCGCCGCCGGGGCCTCAGCTCGCGGCATAGACGGCGCCGGACGCCGCGAGCGCGTCGCCGCGGGGCGTGAAGCCCTGCGCCGCGAGCGCTCGAGTCAGCGCCTCGAGGCACAGGCTCACGTTCTGCCGTGACGAGCCGTGCCCCATCAGCCCGATGCGCCAGGCCTTGCCTTTGAACTTGCCGAGCCCGCCGCCGATCTCGAGCGAGTAGTGATGCAGCAGGAACTGCCGCACGCGCGCCTCGTCGATGCCGTCCGGGACGCTGACCAGGGTGAGCGGCGGCAGGCGCTCGTCCTTGGCGACCGGCAGCTCGAGCCCCAGCGCCTCGAGCCCGGCTGCGAGCGCCAGCGAGTTGCGGCGGTGGCGCGCTTGGCGCACGGGCAGGCCCTCGGCGAGCACCAGCCGCAGCGCTTCGTGCAACCCGTAGAGCGCGTTGATGGGCGCCGTGTGATGGTACACGCGCTCCTGCCCCCAGTAGCGCGTGATCATCGTCAGATCGAGGTACCAGCTCTGCACCGGTCGCGTGCGGCGAGCCAGGCGCGCCATCGCGCGCTCCGACAAGCTCACCGGCGCCAGCCCCGGCGGGCAGGACAGGCACTTCTGCGTGCCGGAGTAGGCGATGTCGATGCCGTTCGCGTCCAGGTCGACCGGCACGCCGCCGAGCGAGGTGACCGTGTCCGCCAGGAACAGCGCCCCCAGCCGATCGGCGAGCTGCCGAAGCGGCTCGAGCGGTTGCAGCACGCCGCACGAGGTCTCGGCGTGAATGGTCGCCAGCACGTCGTATTTGCGGCCTGCCGCGGCGCGCTCCAGCAGCTCCGCCGGCACCGACCGGCCCCACTCGACGTCGACCGTCGTGACCTCGGCACCCGCGCGCTGCGCGACGTCGGCGAGGCGCTGCGAGAAGACGCCGTTCAGGCCGATCAGCAGCTTCGAGCCGGGCTCCACCACGTTCACGACCGCCGTTTCCATGCCGGCCGAGCCCGTGCCGCTCATCGGCAGCGTGCACGGGTTCTGCGTACCGAACACCGTGCGCAGCATGTCGCGCACCTCATCCATGAGCCGCAAGAACTCGGGATCGAGATGGCCGATCGTCGGGCGCGCCAGGGCACCCAGGACGGCGGCAGGGACGGGGCTGGGGCCAGGCCCCAACAGGATGCGCTCGGGAAGCGCGAACGAGCTCGGGACCGACGACATGGCGGCGGAGCTTAGCCGAAATTCAGGCTCGGGAGAAAAGCCTCGGGCTGTTCGTTCCACGCGGGCGGATCGTCCAGCACACGGAAATTTTCCGGCCCTGCCGTCTCGGTCGTTGCCTTTTCGCCCTGCCTTTGGCCTCGGCTCGAGCGGTCGCCACGTTCAAGCGGCACATACGTAGTCGGCGCCATCGACCAGCCCGAACGCCGCCAGCGCGGCCCGCACCTGGGCGCGCGGACCGGGGCGCGCCACGCTGACCACGATCGGCAAGCGCGTCTCTCGCGCGAGCGCCGGCAGCGCGGACGGCGGCGTGACCGGCGCGCCGAGGATGCGCTGCCCGATGCGCCCCGGATGCAGCTCGATGATGGCCTGCGGCCGCTTGCCGTGCGCGATCAGAGCGCGCGCGAGCTCCCGCCCCGTCTTGCCATATCCCCACAGGATGTAACTCGGCGCCGCGCGTAGCAGCCCGAGCGCCAGATAGTGCGCCTTGCAGCGCACGAAACGCTCGATGGCGTAGGTCGGCGACGTGCGCGACAGCCGGCTGCTCCCATCCCGCCAGCACAAGAGCCGCTCGGGCACGACGCCGAGCCGTAGCCCCGCGCCGAGCAAGCGCAACACCAGGTCGTAGTCCTCGGGCCAGCCTGCGTCGCGGTAGCGATGGGCTTCGAGCACCGAGCGCCGCAGCATCAGCGTGGGGTGGGCGAGGGGACACTCCACGAACGCGTCGCGCGCCACGTCGTCCGCCGAGCGCAGCGAGTTGAGCCAGCCTTCATATTCGCGCCGCCCCAGCTCCGCGCCCGCACGCCCGCGCGGAAAGATGCGCACGTGGCAGCCCACGCCAGCGAGCTCGGGGTCGGCCTCCAGCGCGCTCACCTGACGCGCCAGGCGCCGCCCGAGCATCAGGTCGTCCGCATCCATGCGCGCCACGAACGTCCCGCGGCACTGCTCCAGACCGCGCTCCAGCGCCGGCACGATGCCCGAGGGCGAAAGCGAGACGACACGAAAGCGCGCGTCCTCGGCGGCCACTCGAGCCAGATAGGCCGCGCTCCCGTCGCGCGAGCCATCGTCGACCGCCACACACTCCCAGCGCGCACCCCGCTGCCGCTGGATGCTGGCCACGCACGCGGGAAGAGTGGCCTCCGCGTCGCGCACGGGCAGGAGGATCGACACGAGGGGCAGGGCCCGAGAGGGCTCGCTCGCAGGGGAGGGCATCGTCAGGCACGCTAGCGCGAGCGACGGCCGCGCGTCGTCTTCGAGATTTGGGGCTCCTGCCCGAACACTGGCCGCCAGGCGTCATGGCCTGCCGGTGCGGGGCCCGGCTGCGCGCAGGGCTGCCGAACGGGCGCCGTGAGGGGTCCCGTTCGGCTGAGCTGGGCGCGTTGGCGCGTTGGCTACCGCGCCGGCGCGGCGGGGGCGGCGGGCCGTTTGTAGGAGCGATATCGATCCAGATAAAACGCCGCGGGGTTCGCGATCTCGCGCGCGCTCGCGCGGTTCTCGACGGCGTGGCGCCAGCGCGCGAGCCGATCGAGCCCGCCGGGCAGCTCGAAGCCGGTAAACTCCTGGAACGCCGGCAGGCGCTCGAACCACGGATAGAAGGCGAAGTCGACCAGCGTCGGCTGCGCGCCAAACCAGTAGGGGCCGTCGCCGGAGAGCTCTCCGAGCGCTTCGCGTTCGATGCGCTCGAGCGCGGAGCCGAGCTCGGCGCGGCCTGCCTGGCGCTCGGCGTCCGTCGTGCTCCACAGCACCTTGGTGAAGGCCGCGGCCAGGCGCGTGTTGGCAAAATCGATCCAGATGCGGGCGTGCGCACGCTGGACGGCGTCGCGCGGCAACAGGCGCGGCTCGGGGAACACCTCGTCGAGGTATTCGTTGACGATGGCCGACTCGACGATGCGCCGGCCATCATGCTCGAGCGCTGGCACCTTGCCGTAGAGCGACACCCCGGAAAACCAGGCGGGCTTGTTCGCGAGATCGATCTCGACCAGCTCGAACTTCAGCTTCTTCTCTGCCAGAACCAGCCGGCTTCGATGGGCAAAGGGGCAGGCGCGAGCGCTGTACAACTTCAACTCGGACATCGTTCTCCCTTCCGCGCCCGAGGGCGCGACGGGCTGACCCGGCAGGGCCCGCCCTCGGCCGGGAGCAATGGCATTTTAGGAGACGCGTGTCCATTGCCATGGCCGTGCTGGCGCTCCAGCGCCAGCCACTCGGCGCGTCTGGCCTCGGTCACGTCGCGATACAATCGCGGGCCGATCCGGACGGTAACACGTCGCGCAGGGTGCACTCGACTCAGCAATCGATCAGCAAGAGCGCCCGGTGCGCGAGGACATCGGGCGCAACATCGTGCCGGAGGACGCCTCGACCTTGGTGCGCGTCATCAACGGCACGACGGCAGCTGGTTCATCCGCGCCGGTGCGGAGCGGTTTGTAGATGCTGGCGCGGCGCTTTCGTTCTGCAGCCTTCGCCCGCGCCGTTATAGCGCACGGCGAGGCGCACCATGGCAGCTGCCGCCGTCCGCCGCTTCGCAATCGCACACTATCGCTCCTGGGCAGGCTGTATGACACGCGGGCGAACCAGAGGACGCCTGGGTCATTGCGTGCGCGACCCATCCAGCCAAGCCGCCCCTCGGCAGGCCATGACGCGTGGCGAATCGCACGCCGTCACGAGCCCCAAGGAGCCGAAAGCGATGAGCGCGTCTTCGCCGATCGTGATCGGAGATTGCCGCCCTGATATGGATCGAGCGCAACCCACCACGTCTCTTCGCATGAAGTCCCTCGCATGAAGTCCCTCGCATGAAGTCTTTCGGCTGGGCAGATGTGGCCTGGGCCGTGGCGATCGCCGCGGCCGGGCTGGGCGCGTGGTTCTTCTTTCGCGTACCGGAGCCCGCGAGCACGGGGCTCGATCTCATCGCGAGCGTGTGCGCGCGGCGCTCGTCTCGTGTCGAAGCGGTGGAGCGTCACGTCGCCGACACGCTGGAGCTGAGCGCGGCGCCGGGCGGCGAGCCCGAGGGCGAGCACACGCTGTCGCATGCGCAGATCAACGCGCGGCTCGACGAGCTGGTGGCGCTGGTGCCGGGCTGCGCCTTCGAGCTCGAAGACTGGGCCATTCGCACCGGGCCAGCGGGCAGCGCCTGGCTAGAAGGCGATCTCGTGTACTCCGATTCGCAGCCGTCGGATTTGCACGCGCGGCGCCGTCCGCTGCGCGCGCTGTTTCGCGAGGTGCGCCTGGGAGGCGAGAAGGTCCAGCGCCTCGAGCGCGTCGTGCTCGGCCCCTTCGAGCGGCATGTGCCAGAAGCGCGGCCTTGAGCGCCAATGAAAGGGCGCGGCCTCGAGCGCCGATGAGGGGGCGCGGCCCTGACGCTTTCGCCGTTGTCCGTCGGTGGGGGCGTGTCATAACCGTAAGCTTGGAAACCCTGCCCAGCCGCTTCGGCCAGCCGCTGTTTTCCCGCGCGCTCGCGCCCCGAGGTTCTGTCCGGCGAGCCATCGCTGCCGCGTCACGCTCAGTCCTGTCACTCGCGGTCCTGTCGCTCGCTTGCGGTCGGGGCGACACCACGGTCGTGACGCCGCCGGCAGAGCCGTCTCCGGCGGCACGCGCCGCGGCCGCGGGCGGGCCCAGCGCGGCTGCCGTGAGCTCGCCTGTCGGAGTGGGCGCGGGCGGCTCGGACGGGGCTCGGCCCGCGGCGGGGGACGGCGGGGGGCCGCCTGTCGATATCGTGGGCGCCGTGGTCGGCGGTGGCGGCGCGCCCGCTGCGGCGGCGACCGAGTCGTTGCGCCTCACACAGCCGGGCCGGTTGATCGCGATCGGTGACCTGCACGGCGACCTCGCCGCGACGCGCGCGGCGCTGCGGCTCGGGGGGGCGATCGACGACTCCGACCGCTGGATCGGGGGTACGCTGAGCGTGGTGCAGACCGGCGATCAGCTGGACCGGGGCGATCAGGAGCGCGCGATCGTGGATCTGTTCACGCGCCTCGCGCCGGCGGCGCGCGAGCGCGGAGGGCGCGTCGTCGCGCTCAACGGCAACCACGAAATCATGAACGTGCAGGGCGACTTTCGCTATGTCACGCCGGGCGGGCTCACGGGCTTCGAAGGCATTCGTCCGCCCTCGCCGCTGGCGTCGGGGGCGCCGGGGCCCTATGCGGAGCGTGCTGCCGCCTTCCTGCCGGGCGGTGCGTATGCGCTGGAGCTCGCCGAGCGCAACGTGGTCGCGATCGTGGGCGACAGCGTGTTCGTGCACGGCGGCGTGTTGCCGTCACACGTGCGTTACGGGCTCGAGCGCATCAATCGCGAGGCCCGCGAGTGGATGAGGACCGGCGGGCGCACCGCGCCCGAGGCCGTCGCCGGGCAGACGGCGCCGATCTGGGTGCGGGATTATTCGCTCGACCCGGTCGCCCCGAGCGCGTGCGAGACGCTCGGTGAGGTGCTGTCGGCGCTCGGCGTTCGGCGCATGGTGGTCGGGCACACGGTGCAGACCTCGGGCATCTCGTCGGCGTGCGACGATCGAGTGTATCGGATCGATGTCGGGCTCTCGCGCTACTACGGGAGCGGCCCCATCCAGGTGCTGGAGATCGAAGGGGAGCGGGTCCGTATTCTGAGCGCTCCGCGCGGCTCCTGAGCGCGCTCTCCGAGGGGCGATGACGCGACCGGCCAGGGGCGCTCTGCCCTGACCACCGCCGACAAATATTCAATCGTCTCGGATCGACGCCGGATCTCTGCGATCACTCTCCGGCTGTGGTGATACGCCGGGGTGACGCTGTGAGAGCGCGCAGAGCTGCCCGCTGCCTCAGCGCAGGTGCCGGCCGCGGACAGAGGCGACTTGGTCCTTGGCGCCGCCGCCGGGCTCGGCGTAGTAATGCGCCGTCAAAGGAGAGCGTACCATGTCAGAGTTCAAGACCATCCAGACGTACCTCGGCGACAAAGCCGCTTATTATCTGGAGCACAAGAGCAAGACGGTCTCGAAGGAGCGCCTGCACCTGCCGTCGTCCGACTTCGTCTCGCGCGAGTTCGGCGGCTCGAACCGCAACCCGCAGGTGTTGCGCAGCCTGGAGGACCTGTACTCGCACGGTCGCCTCGGCGGCACTGGGTACTTGTCGATCCTCCCGGTCGATCAGGGCATCGAGCACTCGGCGGGCGCCTCGTTCGCCAAGAACCCCGACTATTTCGATCCCGAGAACATCGTGAAGCTCGCGATCGAGGGCGGCTGCAACGCCGTGTGTAGCACCTACGGTGTGCTCGGCAGCGTGGCTCGCAAATACGCCCACAAGATCCCGTTCCTGGTGAAGTTCAACCATAACGAGCTGCTCACCTATCCGAACAAGGCCGAGCAGATCACCTGGGGCACCATCAAGCAATGCTGGGACATGGGCGCCACCGCCGTCGGCGCGACCGTGTATTTCGGCTCGGACGACGCCACGCGGCAGATCGTCGAGGTCTCCAAGCTGTTCGAGCAGGCGCACGAGCTCGGTCTGGCGACGGTGCTCTGGTGCTACACGCGCAACAAGGCGTTCAAGGTCGGCAAGACCGACTACCACATCTCGGCGGACCTCACCGGGCAGGCGAACCACCTCGGCGTCACGCTCGGCGCCGACATCATCAAGCAGAAGCTGCCGGAGAACAACGGCGGCTACAAGGCGCTCAACACCGGCGAGTCGTCCTATGGCAAGCTCGACGAGCGCATCTACACCGAGCTCACCAGCGATCACCCGATCGATCTGACGCGCTACCAGGTGCTCAACTGCTACTCGGGCAAGATCGGCCTCATCAACAGCGGTGGCGCCTCGGGCAACAACGATTTCGCCGAGGCCGTCGTGACGGCGGTCGTGAACAAGCGCGCCGGCGGCTCGGGGTTGATCAGCGGCCGCAAGGCGTTCCAGCGTCCGATCGCCGAGGGCGCCAAGCTCCTGCACACGATCCAGGACGTGTACCTCGCCCCGGAAGTGACGATCGCCTGATGGCGGCGCGCGGCTTGGATCCCGGCCGCGCGCTCGTTAACATGGGCTCGTGCAGCGCGAGCGGCTCGAGTCCAAGGCCATCGTCTCCGCGGGGTATGACGAGGCCACGGGCGTATTGACGCTCGAGTATCGATCCGGGCACGTCTATCGTTACGAGGGCGTGCCCGCGTCGCTGTATGCCTGGCTCCTGCGCACCAAGAACAAGGGCGGCTTCGTCCGGCGTATGATCGCCGGGCGCTACGGAGAGCGGCCCGTCGTGGCCGAGCCGCCGCCGGGCGCACCGCCCGCGCCCAGCCTGGAAGAGGCCTTGCTCGCCTCCCTGGCCCAGCTCTCGAAGCCGGCGGGGTGACCCGCGCTGCGGGGCCGGTCGCGCCGCGGCGCGAGCCCCGCCAGGCCCCGCGACGCCGCGCCGCGGCGTGCCCCGGGCTGCAGAAATCACCCGAAGGAACGCGCCGCTCGGTGTAAAGGGGCGGCATGGGTTTATCGGTTGGCGGTTGGGCGACAGTGGCCTCGCTCGTGGTGCTCGGTTTGGCGGGGTGGGTGATTCGTCGACCCGTCGGGGAGTCGATTCGAGGCGAAACCGGCACCGTCTCCAGCGCGCTCGGAGCGAGCACGACCACGCCAAACCTCACCACCAGCGCGCGCGTGCGCTTCGAGCCCGCGGCGACCGGCTTTGCCGGCCCCGTCGACCTGCAGTTCATCCCGGGCACCCCCCACGACGCCATCGTCCTGGAGAAGGGCGGCCGCGCCCGCCTGGTGTCGCTGTCCCAAGGCGGCCAGCCCGCTCCCGCTGCGGGCGGCGCCAGCGCCGTCCCCGCGCCCTCGGAGCCCGGGCCCGACGTGTTCACGGTCGACGTCGAGACCGAGTCGGAGCTCGGCCTGCTCGGCCTCGCGTTCCACCCGCGCTACACCGAAAACGGGCTCTTCTACACCAACACCAACCCCAAGGGCGGCAAGCTGCGCACGACCATCAGCGAGTGGTCCTGGCGTGCCGACAGCGCCGGTAAGCAGCTCGCGGCGCAGAAGCGCGTGCTGCTCGAGATCGACCAGCCCTACAAGAACCACGACGGCGGCCAGGTCGCGTTTGGCCCCGACGGCTATCTGTATGTCGGCATGGGTGACGGCGGCAGCCGCGAGGATCCGCAGAATCACGGCCAGAACATGCAGAGCCTGCTCGGCAAGATGCTGCGCATCGACATCAACTCCGCCGACGGCTACGCGATCCCCAAGGACAACCCGTTCGTGGGCAAGCCCGGCATCAAGCCCGAGATCTGGGCCTATGGCTTGCGCAACCCCTGGCGCTTCACGTGGGATCCGCGCGGGCGGCTGATCGCCGCCGACGTGGGGCAGGACAGCTGGGAAGAGGTCGACATCGTCCCGGTCGGCGCCAACATGGGCTGGAAGGTGCGCGAGGCCACCCACTGCTTCTCGCCCAAGCAAGGTTGCCCCACCGCCGACATGGTCGAGCCCATCTTCGAGTACGATCGTGCAGCGGGCCAGAGCATCACGGGCGGCCAGGTCTACCTGGGCGAGCGACTGCCCTGGCTGCGCGGGCGCTACATCGTGGGCGACTTCGTCACCGGCCGCGTCTGGGCGCTCGAGCTGCCCGAAAACCCCGGGCAACCCGCCAAGGCGGAAGAGCTCGGCGTGTTCCCGCACGCCTTCTCGGCGTTCGCGAGGGCGCCGAACGGGGAAGTGTTCGCGCTCGATTTCGCGCGCGGGCTGGTTCTGCAGATCGTGCCGGTTTGAGCGCGAGCGCTTAGGGCAGATGCCCCCCGACAGCGTTCACTCCTCGGCGTCCCGCGTCCCCACTCATTTGCACTAGCCCGACTCCAGAGTCACCCCGACCGTCCGTTAATATCACCCGAGGAGGTGAAGGGCGTAGGGGGCTTCGAGGGGGTTCTCGGGTTTCGAGGAGGGCATGTCGGCCTGGCGCGTCGCGCGGAGCATGACGCCTTTGGGAACGCTCATGGAATTTGCATTCGAATTTTTGGACAGTCGTCGCATTCTCATGTTGCACGGTGAGGAGGCGCCGCCCGCAGCGGGCTGGGCTGATTACCTGCAGCAGCTCTCGGAGAAGGATGTGTCGACTCTGGGGCTCCTGGTGTTCACGAACGGCGGCGCGCCGGATCCGGCGCAGCGTCACGAGTTGAATCAGGTGCTGGCGGGGCGCTATTTCGCGCGGGCGATCGTGCACAAGAGCGCGGTGGTGCGTGGGGTGGTGGCCGCGGTCGGGTGGTTCGCGCCAGGGGTGGCTGCTTTTCGTCCCGACAGCTGGCACGCCGCGGCGGCTCATGCCGGCATGGTGGAGGGGGAGCTCGCGCGGGTGGCGCGCGCCGTGCGGCGCCTGCACACCAGCATGAGCACGCAGATCCCCTGGCTCGACGAGGCGCTCGATGGGGGTGCATGTCCGCCGTCAACGGGTCTCGGGCGCCCGCTGGCTCAGGTGGGTGTCGCGGGCCCGCGTGTCACGATCACGAAGGCGGGAGAGCGCGTCGGGCCGTGACACACGGCCGTCGGCCCGTCAGGACGTGACGAAGCGGCCGCAGCCGTTTTGCCACAGCTGGGTCGCGCGCCTCGTGAGGGGGCGCGAAAACCCTTCCTTCAGCGCGCCGGCGGGCGTGGGCGCGTGTCTTGCAAAGCACGTTGCCGGAGGTTCGATCATGACCATTACCCTCACTGGTCTTCTAGTGCTCTTGATCATCGCTGGCATCTGCGGCGCGCTCGGGCGCGCGCTGGGCGGCGGGGTCGGAGGCGGCTTCATCGTGTCGATCGCGGTCGGCTTCGTCGGCGCGCTGATCGGGATGTTCCTGGCTGGCGCGCTCGGGTTGCCCGAGGTCTTGTCGCTGACCGTCGACGGGCGTCCGTTCCCGATCTTGTGGTCGATCATCGGCGGCGCGCTGCTCGTGGCGCTCGTCAACGCCGTGGCGTATCGGCCGGTGCGCACGCGCGGCTGGCGCTACCGCTGACGGGAGCCGTGACCCCGCGGGCGTTCGAGCCCGCGGCACGCTGCGCCCATGGAGCTCGGCGCGAGCGCTGGCTCGCGCCGAGCAGCGCGCTTGCGAGCTCACGCCGTCACTTCGCTGCCAGGCCGTGTGTCGCCTGCGCGTCAGGCGTGAAGGCCTCGGCGTCCTGTGCCGCGCCCCGCGCGGTCCGGCGTCGCGGTGACAGGAACGAATACAGCGCCGGCACCAGGTAGAGCGAGAGGAAGGTGGCGCCCGTGAGGCCGCCCACGACGGCGATGCCGAGCGATTGGCGGCTGAGCGACGCCGCGCCGAGCGAGAGCGCGATGGGCAGCACGCCCAGGATGGTCGCGAGGCTGGTCATCAAGATCGGGCGGAAGCGATCGCTGGCGGCCGCGGCCGCAGCCGCGACGCGCTCGAGCCCCATGTCGCGCTTCTGGTTGGCGAACTCGACGATCAGGATCCCGTTCTTGGTGACGAGCCCGACCAGCATGATGATGCCGATCTGGCTGAAGATGTTCAGCGTGGAGCCGCTGAGCTGCAGCGACAGCACCGCGCCCGAGAGCGCGAGCGGCACGCTGAGCAGGATCGTGAACGGGTCGATGAAGCTCTCGAACTGCGCGGCCAGCACCAGGTACACGATCAGCAGCGCGAGGCCGAAGGCGAACAGCAGGCTGGATGAGCTGTCGGCGAACTCGCGCGCCTGGCCGGAGAGCGTGTGGTTGAAGGTCGACGGCAGCACGGCCTTCGCGACCTCGTCGAGCGCTCGGATGCCGTCGCCCAGGGTGTAGCCGTCGCCCAGCCCGGCAGACACGGTCGCGGACACGTAGCGGTCGAAGCGATACAGCGCGGACGGCACGGTGCGCTCGCGCCAGGTCACCAGGTTGTCCAGCGAGACCAGCTCGCCCGTCTTGGTGCGCACGCGCAGCTTCTTCAGATCCTCCGGCTCGTTGCGGAAGGGCCGGTCGAGCTGGCCGAGGATCTGGTACTGCTTGCCGTTCATCACGAAGTAGCCGAAGCGCTGGTCGCCGAACGTGAGCTGAAGCGTGCGCGCTACATCCAGGGCCGAGACGCCGAGCTCGGCGGCGCGCTCGCGGTTGACCGCGACGGCGGTCTCCTCGCGGTTGACCTTCAGATCCGCGTCGACGAAGCGCAGCTCGGGCCGCTTCTGGGCCGCCTCGAGGAACGTGGGCAGCACACTCAGCATCTCCCCCTGCGAGGGCGCTTGCAGCACATACTGGACGGGTTGGCCGCCGAAGCGATCGCCGATGGTGGGCGGCTGAGCGGGGAAAATCCGCAGCCGCGAGAAATCGGACAGCCCGCGCGAGATGTCCTGGAAGATCTGGGCCTGGCTGCGCTCCCGTTCGCCCGGCTCCTTCAGGTAGATGTTCTGGACGCCGGTGTTGACGGCCCCGCCGAACACGGCCGTGATGCTGTACGAGCGCGCCACCTCGGGGACGTGATCGCGCACCCAGAGGCCGATCTGATCGAGGGCGCGCTCGGTGTACTCGAAGCTGGCCGTCTCGGGCGCGCGCACGTTGACGCGCACGTTCGAGCGGTCCTCGAGCGGCGCCAGCTCACGGGGCAGGGCGCCGAAACCCCACACGGTGTAGGCGGCGAGCAGCCCGAGGATGGGCAGCGAGAGCCAGCGGGCGCGCAAGAAGGCCGCCAGCGAGCGGCCATAGAGCTCGCCCATGCCGCGGAAGAAGGGCTCGGTCTTGCGGTGCAGCAGGCTCGGCTGGTGCCGGGCTTTGAGCAGGAAGCGGCACATCATCGGCGAGAGCGTCAGCGCGACGAACGCGCTCACCAGCACCGAGCCGGCGACGACCGCGCCGAACTCGCGGAACAGTCGTCCGGTGAGGCCCTGCAGGAAGATGATCGGCAAGAAGACGGCCGCCAGCGCCACGGTCGTCGAGACGACGGCGAAGAAGATCTCCTTCGAGCCCTCCAGCGCCGCCTCCAGCGGGCGGTGCCCGCGCTCGATCTTCACATAGATGTTCTCCAGCACGACGATCGCGTCGTCGCACACGAGCCCGATCGCGAGCACCAACCCGACCAGCGTCAGGATGTTGATCGAGAACCCCAGCGCGTACATGATGAAGAACGCCGAGATGATGCTGACCGGGATGGCGAGCACCGGGATCACCGTGGCGCGCCAGTCGCGCAGGAAGGCGAAGATGATGAACGCCACCAGGGCGAACGCGACCAGGAGCGTCTCCTGCACCTCCGAGACGCTCTTGCGCACGTAGGTCGTGAAATCGTAGCCGATCTCCGCCGTGTATTCGGCCGGCAGCACCCGCTGGATCTCGTCGAGGCGCTTGTAAAACTCGTCGGCGATGGCGATGGCGTTGGTGTTCGGCTGCGGGATGATGGCCACGCCGACCATCGGCACGCCCAGGTAGCGCATGCCGGTGCGCATGTTCTCGGGCCCGAGCTCTGCCCGGCCCACGTCGCTCAGGCGGATGATGCGCCCTCGCTCGCTCTTGATGGTCAGCGCGTTGAACTCTTCCGGCGTGCTCAGCCGGGCCAGCGAGCGCAGGCCCATCTCGGTGCTCGCGCCCTCCAGCCGCCCCGCGGGCAGGTCCACGTTCTCGCGCTGGATCGCCGCCTGGATGTCGCCTGGGGTCACGCCGTGGGCGTTCATGCGATCGGCGTCGAGCAACAGGCGCATCGCGTAGCGCTTGTCGCCAAAAATGCGCACCGCAGACACGCCCGGGATGGTCTGCACGCGCTCCTTGATGATCGTGTCGGCGACGTAGGCGACGTCGAGGATGCTCTTCGTCTCGCTGCGCAGCGTGAGGAACACGATCGGCGCCGAGTCGGCGTCCGCTTTCTCGACGATCGGCGGATCGGCGTCAGCCGGCAATTGCTGGCGCGCGACGGCGACTTTGTCGCGGACGTCGTTGGCGGCGGCGTCCATCGGCACGGCCAGGTCGAACTCGATGCGGATCTGGCTGCGCCCGTCGCTCGAGGTGCTGTTCATGACGCGGATGCCGGCCACGCCGCTGATGCTCTGCTCCAGCGGCTCGGTGATCTGGGCGGCGACGACCTCGGGGCTCGCCCCGCCGTAGTTGGTCGTGACCGTGACCACCGGCGGATCGACCGCCGGGTACTCGCGCACGCCCAGGAACTTGAAGCCGACGAGGCCGAACAGGACGATCAGCACGCTCATCACGATGGCCAGCACGGGCCGCCGGATGCTGACCTCGGCGAGGCTCATCGCACGGCCTCCGCCGAGGCGATCTCGACGGGCATGTCCTCGCGCAGGCGCAGCAAGTTGGTCGTGATCACGGCGTCCCCCTCGCGCAGGCCCGAGACGATCTGCGCGCGATCTCCGCTGCGGAAGCCGACCTCGACCGGGGTGGAGCGGGCGCGCCCGCCCGCCGCCACGAACACGCGACGGCCCTCGATGCCGGGCACGATCGCGAGCGCCGGCACGAGCAGAGCGCGCTCGACGCGCAGCGGCACCTCGACGTTCGCCGCTGCCCCCGGCACCAGCGCCGTCTCGCCCTCGATCAGACCGCGCACGAGCAGGCTGCGCGTGGCCGGGTCCACCGAGGGCTCGATGGCGGCGACCTTGCCGGTGAACGTCTCGCTGCGCCCCTCCACGCGGAAGCGGAACTCGCCGCCTTGCCGGACGGCGCCCGCGTAGCGCTCGGGCAACGTGAAATCGAGCTTCATGGATGAGGTGTCCTGCAAGGTCGAGAGCAGCGTGCTCGGCGACACCCACGCGCCTTCGCTCACGCGCCGCAGGCCCAGCCTGCCGGCGAAGGGCGCCCGGATCAGCGTCTTGCCGAGGGTGACGCGCAGGGCGTGCCGCTCCGCTGCCGCTTCGTCGACGCGGGCTCGGGCCAGGTCCAGCTCTTGCCGGTTGGACAGACCTTCGGCGGACAGCCGTTCCGTGCGCTCGAGGGTGGCCTGAGCGAGCCGCGCCTGCACCTCGAGCTTCGCGAGCTCGGCCTGCAGATCGCTGGCGTCGAGCTCGAACAGCACGTCACCTTGGCGGACGATCGAGCCCTCTGCGGCGCGCACGCGCACGAGCCGGCGCGACAGCTCGCTGACGAGCTGGACCGACTCGCGCCCGAGCAGCGTCCCCGTCGCCGTGACCTGCACCTCGAGCGGCTCCGTCGAGATGCGCTGGACCTCGACCTCGATCGGCGCGGGCGGCAGCGCCGGCGAAGCTGACGCTACGCTGACGCTGGTCGCCGGGGCGCTCGAGCCGGAGCGCCGATCGCTCCACAGCCAGGCGCCGCTGGCGAGCGCTGCGAGCATGGCCCCGGTGGCCAACCATCCCTTGGAAATCATGGGCGGGACTTTGCGGCTGGCTCAGCCAGCTGACAAGCCCCGGGGGCGCCGCAAACCCGGCCCGCGCGTTCCAGATTGGCCATTTTAAACCCATCGGCGCGGACTATGCTCCCGGCCCGACCGCGGGGTCCAACGGTCGCGGAAAGTTCCCGAAAGCGAGCGCCCATGCAGAAATACCTGAGCCACGTCACCATCTACGATCTGCCGAGCCGCTCGAGCCGAGTCCTCTTCACCGGGGAAGGCATCATCGAAGCGCCGAATTGGTCGCGAAACGGCAAGTACCTGCTCGTCAACACACGCGGCAACCTGCTCCGCTTGCCGCTGGGCTCCGAGCGGCCCGACCTCGAGCCCATCAAGCTCGGCGACGGGGGCTTCGTCTGTAACAACGATCACGATTTCTCGGCGGACGGGAAGCTGATCGCGTTCTCAGCGTCGAGCCCCGACTCGCCCAAGTCGCGCGTCTATGTGTGCGACGCGAGCGGCGAGAACATCCGGCTCGTGACACCCAAGGCGCCCAGCTACTTCCACGGCTGGTCGCCAGACTCGCGCTTCCTCGCGTTCGTGGCCGAGCGCGGCGACGGCAAGTACGAGCTCTACCGCGTTCCCGCGACGGGTGGCGCCGAGGAGCGGCTCACGTTCAGCGGCGGCTATGACGACGGCCCCGAATACAGCCCCGACGGCCGCTGGATCTACTTCAACTCGAACCGCGGCGGCCGCTGGAACATCTGGCGCATGCCGCCCGACGGCGCTGGCGCCAAGGACGCTCGCGCGGAGCGAGTGACCAGCGACGCGCCCGAGGACTGGTTCCCGCACCTCTCGCCCGACGGCAAGCGTGTCGTGTTCCTATCGTTTCCGCACGGCACCGAGGGCCATAACGATCGCATGCCGGGTATGTTGCTCCGGATGATCGAGACCCCGGGCGAGCGCCCCGAAGCGGGGTCGATCGAGCTGCTGGCCGAGATCTTCGGCGGCCAGGGCACGATCAACGTCAACTCCTGGTCACCGGACAGCACGCAGTTTGCTTTCGTGCGCTACGAGCCGGTGGCGTGAGCCGAGCAGGCTGCCGTGGACGCGCGCTCGAGGCGCGCGCCACGGCCTCGGCCCGCGTCAGTAGTTGAACTGCACCTGCAGGCGCAGCAGGTGCCCGTCCTCCTGCGCATAGGGCGGCGCGCGACCGTCGGTTCGCTCTGCGAGCGTGAAGGCGGCCGTCACCTCCAGCGCCTTGATGATCTGCCACTCGATGCCCGCCTCGAGCTCCTTGATCGAGTACTTGGGCGCGTTGCGCTCGTGCTTCTTGCCACCTTCGTAGTTCATCACGCGGACGTAGGGGATGAAGTTGTCGAGCTTCAGCGAGGCGAGCGCGTAGCCGCCATGCAGGAACTCTCGCTGCACGACGCCCGTGTAGCTGGTCTCTCCCTCCTCGTCGGCGGCCCCGGCCAGGTTGGTCAGCTCGGGCCCTTCACCGATGTTGTACTCGAGGTTCAAGCCGAAGGGCTGCGCATACAGGACGAAGTGAGCGGCCGCGCGCCAGTCGCGCACGCCGTCTTCCGGTGCGACGAAGCCCTCGTCGGTGCGCACCACGAACTTACCAGTGTAAGCGCTCAGGCCGCCCTCCAGCCACTGCTCGCCGATCTGGAACGGGACCGAGATGCGCCCCACGATGTGCTTGTTCTTGTTCGCGTCGTTCTGGTTGATGGTCTGGCCCTGGTACACGCCGCCACCGATCATCCCGTAGTCGCCGCTGCCCTTCAGGCCCGAATCGACGAGGTGCTTGAACGCTTTGCGGATCGAGGTGGGCGCGTAATAGAAGAACACGCCGAGGTCGCGCTCGCCGTTGAGCGCGCTGTTCAACGCATCTGACCGATCCATGGTCAAGCGGTTCTGGCTCGACTGCGGGTTCTCGAAGCCGAAGGGAACCTTCGACTGCCCGACGCGGAAGCGGAACTCCTTGGCGGCGTCGACCGCCGCGTCAAAGTACCAGTCGCGCATCTGCGCGATGTGCAGCGTGTCGCCCGCGCTCGCCGCTGCGTCGAGCTGCAGGTACATGTTGACCTGGGGATGGATGTCGCCGGTCAAGACCAGGCGCGCCCGACGGATGAGGAAGCCAGCGTCCTGCCCCACCGAGCGGTCGCCTTGCAAGTTCACCAGGTTCTCGTTGTTGGCGAGGAACTGGTTGTAACGGAACTGCGTGTAGCCACGCATGTTGATGTGATCGAAGAAGTGAGCGGGCTTCTCGGGTGCCGGCGCGGCAGCGGGCGCGGGCAGGGGCGCTGGAGTTGGTTCCGGCGCGGGCGCTGGAGCAGCCACCGGCGGCGGCGCCACCTCGGGCACGGGCGCGACGACCGCCGCTGGCACCGGAGCGGCGGCGCTGGGGGGCGGCGCGGCCGGAGCCACGGGGGCGGCCGGGACCACGGGAGCGACCTGCGGCGGAGCCGCGGGGGCCAGCGTCGGCTGGGGCAAAGGTGCCACGCTGGGGGGCGGCGCGCTGGGCTGCTGCGCCTGGCTGTTCAGCGCGAGCAGGGTAGGGACGATGACGGCGCCGAGCACATGTCGCAGCCGCCGAGTGAAGCAGGGGAGCGTTAAGGTCTGCACGCGGCGTCATCTAGCCGAGGCATCCCGCGCCACTTGTGACATTCACGCGTCTCGCGTGTCGTGCCCGTGACAATTCGCCGGGTTCAGTCTGTGTTAGGTGGCCCGGTTTCCCAGCGTTTTCGTCGCCCTGACGCCGTGACGCGAACGCCACGCGCTCCGATGATCATGGCGCGAAGGTGTCGCAGGCGTCGATCTCGGCCTTCGCGTAACCCTGCGCGAACCAGTAGATCCGACGCCGCGGGATCGCGTACGTGAAGGTCTCGGAGGGCGCGTCGTTGTCGCCGGCAGACGCCAACCGGCGTTCGGTGCCCAGGTCGGAGGCGTGGCGAATCGACGCTTCGATCTGCGTGGGCTCGGTCCACGGGGACTGGCGCGTGCGACGGCTCCAGACGCCAGCGAGGCAATCGGCCTGCAGCTCCAGCTGCACCTCTACCCAATGTGAGGCGACCTTGCGCTCGGCGAGCAGCTCGTCGAGCTTCCGATCCAGGCCGAGCACGCGCTGCACGTGGTGGCCGATCTCGTGCGCGATCGCATAAGCGCGAGCGCCGGCGGCGTCCGACCCGAGCCGGGCCCCGAGCGCGCGCTGAAACGACAGGTCGATGAAGGCCTGATCGGTCCCGTAACACGCGCCACGGCCGAGCCCCACGCCGGGGCCACAGTCACTCTTCGTGGGCTCCTCGAGCAGCACGGGCTGGGCGGACGTGTATGGCTTGCCGCGACGCTTGAAGTCGTGTGCCCACAGCGTGTCGGCGTCCTTGGCGATCGACAGCACGAACGCCTCGAGCGCGGCCGGATCCTCTTTGCTGCGCGCCGCCGGAGCGGGCGCTGGGGGGGCCTGCTCGGCGCTCGGCTGCGCGGTGTCGAGCCAGCGCGCGGAGGCCTTCGCTCCGAGCACCGCCAGCACGAGCGCGCCCGCAGCCAGCAGCGCCCGAGGGCGCGTCGGGGAGGG
>Ga0315910_10001745_pt1 | contig 19722 bp, 17 predicted proteins | sample EdamamesoilMG_FD_204470 | JGI IMG/M metagenome (GOLD analysis project Ga0315910, IMG submission 204470) | Garden soil microbial communities collected in Santa Monica, California, United States - Edamame soil | ecosystem: Environmental > Terrestrial > Soil > Garden | place: USA: California...
AACCGGCTCCGGTTCTCTCCGTCGGCAAGAGCGTTCCGCCGAAGAGCGCGCCGCCGCCGCCGCCGCCACCCGAGCCAGAAGCGCCACCGCCCTCGGAAGCGCCGCCGCCCTCGGGTCCCGAGATCGACATCATCGTCGAGTCGGCGCCCCCGTCGTCGGCGACTCGCGCGGCGCTGGTGGAGCTCGAGTCGGATCGCTTGACCGCGGCGGTGGCCGCCGCGCGCGAAGCCCCGACGCTGCTTGCGATGCAGGCGCCCGTCGAGGAACCGGTGGTTCCCCTGACGCAGCGCTCGGAGCCGCCGGCCGAGGCGATACCCGTCCCGTTGACGCGGCGTTCGGAGCCGCCCCCCGAACCGCGACGCTCGGAGCCCCCGCCGGAGCGCACGGGTTCGGATCGATCGCCGCCCACTCGCCGCTCCGACCCCGGGGTCGTGCGGCGGCGAGGGCCCGGCGACGATCTGATCGGCGACCTCTTCGAACGCATGCACGAGCTCGCGTTCATGGTGGACCTGATGTCGGGGGCCGATTTTCTGGTGCGTGTCCTCGGCGAGCTCATTCCCTGCGAGGGCATCGTCGTGCACGCCTTCGATCTGGCGCGTCACGAGTTCGTGGTGGTTCGCGCTCGCGGGCCCCGCGTGAAGGAGGCACTGCTTTTCCGCACGCCGGACGCCGATCCGTTGGTTCACGAGATCATGAAGAAGCGCAGCATCGCCTCGAACGGCGCGGCGCCGGTTCGCTCCGGCGCGTTCGAAAAGCTCGGGGTGGAGACGCGCTTCGCGCTGTGCGGTGCCGCCCGCCAGGGCGGGCGCTATCTCGGGCTGGTCGAACTGGCCAATCCCCTCGGCGACACGCCGTTCCACGAGGGCGAGGTGAACGCCTTCGAATACGTGTGTGAGCAGTTCGCCGAGTTCGTCGCGCAGCGGCCGGTGGTGCTCGATCCCGACGTGGTCCTCGGGATGTAGGCCGCGCGCATGGCCGACCCGACCCGACGAGAGCGGCTCCTCACGTTCCTGCTCTTGCCGGTGATCGTGGTCGCCGTGCTCGTGCTCGCGGGGGTCATGTTTCGCTCGAGCTTTCAGCTCGAGAAACTGCGCGAGCAATCGGTGGTGGAAGCGACGCTGCTGCTCGCGAACGAGAAGGCGGATCGTCTCGACAAGAACATCATCGAGCAGGACAACGCCGTCCGATCGAGCGTGGACGTGACCGAACGCAGCGAGTTCGGCTCGCGCTGGCTGGAAAACGCTGCGCTCCAGACCCCCACCGTCCGCGCGGTGTTCCTCGTGGATTTGAGCGCTCCTCAGCGCGACGTCGTCGCCGTCGCTTCACGCGCACCGGGGCCCGAACACGAGCGCTTCCGCCGGCTGCTCGCCGCCACCCTGCTCGGCGAGATGAAGATCGACGCGCCGCCCTACGACCAGCTCCGCCACCTGCACACGGCGCGCCGCGGTCAATCGTACCTGCTCAGCCACTGGCAGCACGAGCACGGGGGCCGACGCTACCTGGTGGTGGCCTGGCACGACGTGCCCCGCGTGGTTCACGCGCTGTTCCCCAGTCTGTATGCCGATGCCGAGCAGAGTCGCGTGAACGTGGTGGATGCCGACGGGCGTATCGTCTTCGGCCCGCCGCTCGCGCGGACCGGCATGACACTCGGTCGGCAATTCGAAACCACGCTCTACAAGTGGACCGTCAACGTCACGATGGCATCGGGGGAGGAGCTGGCCGCGGCCGTGCAGCGGCGGCGCGTGCTCGAGATGGTGCTGGTCGGTCTCTCGAGTCTGGTCGTGATCCTCGGCCTGATCGTGGTGGTGGTGGCGGCCGCGCGCGAGCGGAAGCTCTCGAACCTGAAGAGCGACTTCGTCGCCAACGTGTCGCACGAGCTCAAGACGCCGCTCTCGCTCGTGCGCATGTTCAGCGAGCTCTTGCAGAGCGGTCGCGTCGACAGCGAGGAGAAGCGGCGCCAGTACCTGCAGATCATCGTGGGCGAGAGCGAGCGTCTGGCCGCCCTGATCGAGAACGTGCTCGATTTCGCCAAGGTCGAACGCGGGCGTCAGGCCTACGAGTTCACGGACGGGCCGCTCGGCGAGGTCGTCGCGCGCGCGGTCGAGGCGTGCCGGTTGCGCGCAGACCGCGACGGTGTCGAGCTCGAGCTCGACGTCGCTCAGGGCCTGCCTCCGCTCCGGCGCGACGAACGGGCGATCGAGATCGCCGTCATCAATCTGGTCGACAACGCGCTCAAGTACGCGGCCGGCGGCAAGCGCATCGTCGTCGGCGTGCGAACGGCGGGCAAGGAGGTCGAGATCCGCGTGGCCGATCAGGGTCCCGGCATCCCGCAGGAAGACAAGAAGCGAATCTTCGAGCGCTTCGTGCGCGGACGCGCGACGCAAGGAAAACAAGTGCGCGGCAGCGGCATCGGTCTCGCTCTCGTCAAGCACATCGCCGAGGCTCACGGCGGGCGCGCGTGGGTCGAGGACGCGCCCGGACGGGGCAGTGTTTTCGTGATTGCGCTCGACGCGCGGCGCGTCGCGGCCCGCCAGGCGAGCGCCGAGCCGATGGAACCGATCTCTACTCGCTGACTTCGCCGTCGTCCGTCGCGCCCTGGAGCTCGAGGAGCTCCTTGTCCGTCAGGTAGATGCTCGAGCCGGCGCGCCGTGGTGCGCCGGACGCTGGCGGCGCCGGGAGCGGAGGTGGCGGCGTCACCGTGGCCGCTTCGTCTTCGTCCGGCTCCACGTCGAGGGGGGCACGTCGTCCGCTCTCGCTCGGTGCCGCACTCGCCACCGGCGCCTCGCTCGCCGGCACCTCCGGTAGCGGCTCGGGCAGCGTGATGGCGTCGAGCAACGGGTTGTACTTCGTCATCACCTCCTCGAAGCTCGTCTTGAGCGAGCCCCCGAGCGTCTTCATCCCGTCGAGGTCCAGCTTCTCCGCATCGAAGAACTCCTTGTTCTTGGCGGCGCTGAAGTGGAGGTGCGGGCCCGTCGAGCGTCCCGTCGATCCGACGTAGCCAAGGAGCTCGAGGCGCTTCACCTTGTCGCCGACCTTGAGTCCCTCGCGAAAGCGCGACATGTGCGCGTAACCGGTTTCGACGCCGCCGGAGTGCTCGAGCTTCACCAGATTTCCGGCCGGCCCCGAGTAACCGATGTACAGCACCGTGCCCGGCGCCGAAGCGCCAATCGGCGTTCCGGTCGGGGCGCCGAAGTCGGTGCCGAGATGCGGCGTCACCTTCTTCAGCACCGGGTGCATTCTCTTGAGGTTGAAGCGTGACGTGATCGGCGCTCCGGGAATCGGCTTGCGCCAACCGCCGTGGTGCGGCGAACGCCCCTTGGCGTCGTAGTACCCGCGTTCACCCGGCACGTCGAAGTAGTAGACGCGCACCGAATCACCGGCGCGGCGCCGGAGCTCGAGCGCCTCCACGCCCGCGTAGCGCGCGAATTCACCGAGCACGGTGACCTCCTGCACGATCAGCCGGATCATGTCGCCGCGCTCGAGCTCGTCCATGGTGGTGTGGCCGTCGAGTGCGGACAGAACCACGCGCCCGAGCCCGCGCTCGAATCCTGCTTCCTCGGCCGAGGCGTCCAGGCTCTTGCCGTCGTACACGAACGAACCGGCCACCGGTGCACGTTCCACTTTCAGATCGAGCTTGGTGGTCGTGAGCAGTCCGTCGGCGCCCTCGCGCGCCTGGTACACTTCCTCTGCACCGGCGATGTACTCGAACGCCTTGAGGCGTTGCGACTTGCGATCGAGCAGAGCCATGAAGCGGTCGGTCTTCTTGCAATGGTCCAGGCTCTTTTTGCCCTGGAAGGCGACGACGATCCGATAGCTCTCCTTCGACGGCACGCCGGCCGCCTGCACGGCTTTCAAGAAGGCGTCCGACCCGATGCGTCCTTCGATCAGACGAAGCGCCGGATCGCTCGCGCTGTCGCTCACGCGGTAGGGCCCCGGGAGCCGCTGGCGCTCGCGTTTTTTGGCCTGCTTTCGTGCCGGTGGCTCGGGCGCTGCCGTCGTCGGCGGCGGAACGGCGCTCGGCGCATCGCTCACGCGGTCCCGTTGCGGCGCGACGCGCATGGCGACGGCCGTCACCGACGCGATCACCGCCATGCCCATCAGCGTGCCGAACAGCGCGACCACGGTGGGCGATAGCGCCGAGCGAGTCGACGTCGTCGGAGTTCCGGGCGCTCGCGGCGGCGGGACGGCGAGCTCGGGTTCGTTCGTTTCGATCGCGCGACGCCCGATGTCGTCCAGGTCGTCCGCCTGCGCCGGGTCGGGTGCCTCCCCGTCGCGCTCGAGTGACGAGGCCGCACGCTCGAGCAACCGGCCGCGGAGCGCCGCGCCACGCACCAATTCGTCGCCCGCCGGAGCCTCGCCCCCTGCCGTCTCACCGCCGGGGGTGACGGACGGGGGCGCTTCGAGCGAAAGCTCGGGCTCGAGCTCGCCATCGTCGCGTACCAGGGGATCGACGATCCTCCCGACGTGGCGGCTACTCGGGTCGGTAGGACGCGAGGCCACGGCGGCCCATCCGGTAGCAGTGCTCTCCAGTCGTGGCAACCGGTGATTGGCTGGTCCTCACACAAAGTGTCGTGATTTTCGACTTGTGGAGCACGCGCCGACAAGGGATGATCCGTGTGAGCGGGTCGCCTTTCGGCCCGTCCCGCGTGCGAGCGCCGAGCCCTTCGAGCCATGGACGACCATCTGAAGCAGCTCCTGTTGCTCGGTCGAGAGCACTACCAGAAGCGCGAGTACGACAAGGCGGAGTACCTCCTGAAGCAGGTCGTTTCGCAAACGGATCGGTTTGCCGACGTCTTCGACATGCTCGGTGTCATCGCCCACAACCGCGGTGATTTTTCGGAGGCCGAGCGGTACTTCGAGAAGGCCGTGCGCCTCAACCCGAACTACACCGAGGCGCAGCTCAACTTGATGGTCACCTACAACGACCTCGGCAAGTACGAGTCGGCGCGCGAAGTGTACGCGAAGATCCGGAGTCGCGGCACCGAGGGCGGCGGCGGCGATCCATTCGCGAAGGGGAAGATCGCGAACATGCACGCCGAGCTCAGTCAGGCGTACCTGGATGCAGGGATGGCGAAGGAGGCGGTGGGTGAGCTCGAGCGCGCGGTCGCGCTGTGTCCTCAGTTCGCCGATCTTCGCACCCGCCTGGCGATGCTCTACCGCGACACCGGCGCGCCGGATCGGGCCCGGGAACAGCTCGAGCTCGCGCGGGCGAGCAACCCCGGTTATGCCCAGGCGCGAGTCCTTTTGGGCGTGACGCTCCTCACGTCCGGTGAGCTCGAGGGTGCGGAGGTCGAGTTCAGCACCGTCCTCGAAAAAGACCCGGACAACAAGGGTGCACAGATGTACCTCAAGGTCGTCAAAAGCAGGCTCGCCAGCTCCGAGCGCCCGCCCAAGTAGGTCCGCCGACTACCCATGGCAGTCTGCAAATCGTGCGGTGAAGAAGTCGACGAACTCGTCGCCGTTCAGGTCGCGGGGAAAGCGAAGAAGCTTTGTAGCGACTGCGCGGAACGCGCCGAGGAGGAAGCCGCGGTCGGTGAAGAAAGCGAAGCGGCCGTGCAACGGATGATGGAGTTCAAAGGCCGCCGCTGAACCCGATCCGCTCACAGCGGAAGCCGATTGAGAGGCGCCCGACCCGTGCTAGGCGTTCTCTCATGGGCTTAGGTTCGAAGTTGGTGAAGGGGATGGTGGTGGCACTCTCGCTCTACGCGTGCGCGAAGGCGGACGATTCCGATCTCGTCGGTTCGCCCGAGTCGTCGGCGGGCAAGGGCGGCAGTGCGGGACGCGGCGGAGCCGGTGGCGCCGGTGGTGTCGGCGGCGCCACGGGCGGAGCAGGCGGCGCGAGCGGCAAGGGCGGCGCGGGCGGTGTCGGTGTCGGTGGCGGCGCGGGCGTCGGCGGGAGCAGCGGATTGGGCGGCACCGCCGGCATCGGCGCGGCAGGGGGACCTGCCTGCGGCGAGATGACCGAGGCCGGGCTCGTCGTCCACTACCTGGTCGGCAACGCGGCGGCTTCTTCCGATCAGATCTTCATGCATCTCTACTTCGAGAATCAGTCGGACGAAGCGCTCTCGATGGCGAGAGTGACGGTCCGCTACTGGATGACGGCGGAGACGATGGCGTTCAACCCTGCGGTCACGGATTACCGCGGCGGACAGATCGCCGGCGAACACGCCGAGTACGTCGACGACGGCGAGTTCAGCCACCTGCTCATCACGTTCACCGGCAACGAGATCCCGGCCAACAACACCGATCTCAATCCGAGCGAGGTTCAGTTCAGGATCCAGGGCCAAAACGGCGCCCGCTTCGATCAGTCGAACGACTGGTCCTTCGCTCCCGCGCTCACGGTTCGCGCCCCGCACGACCGCATCACCGCCTACGTCGATGGCCTGCTCACCTGGGGTCAGGAGCCGTCCGGACGCTGCCCCGGTGAAGGCCAAGGCGGTCAGGGCGGCGAGGGTGGCGAACCTGGGACGGGCGGCTCGACTGCCGGTGGTCAAGGCGGCGAGGGCGGGCAGAGCGGCGCGCCGAACTAGAACCGGCAACGGTGCGCGCGCGGGTGAGGTGTTTCACAACCCTGCGGTGCAAAGTTCTGATGAGAACCGACGGAGGCGATCCGTGGCACGCGCCTCACGATCTTGGTACGCTCGACTTTGCGTTTCGGCGCCATCGTCATGCAGCGCACCAGCCATTCCAGAGTCTGGACGACGATCCTGCCCAGCGTCGTCTGCGCATTCCTGATTGGGTGTGGCGGCCCTGGTGAGGACAGCACGGACGATGACGGCGGCAACGGCGGTACCGCCGGCGCCGGGGGCAGCGCGGGTGGAGGCACCGCGGGCAAGAGCTCCGGTGGTGCCGGTGCCGCGGGGATGATCGGTGGCACGGGCGGCGGGTCCAGTGGATCTAGCGGTGGAGGCGGCGCCAGCGGAAAAGGCGGTTCGGCGGGCGTGAGCGGAGCGAGCGGCGCCGGCGGTGTGAGCGCATCAGGCGGCATGGGCGGAAGCTCTGGTGGAAAGGGCGGCGTGAGCGGAGCGAGCGGCGCCGGCGGTGCCGGTGGTTCATCGGGTGGCTTCGGCGGCGCGGGCGGAAAGGGCGGCGGCGCCGCGGGCAGCGCGCAGGCGGGCAACGGCGCCGCGGGCACTTCGTCACAGGCGGGTTCGGGAGGTCAGCCGATGACGTGTGACTCGGTGGGCTCGTCGATGACGGTCAACGCGACGATCCGGGTGGGGCCGGGACAAACCTACGACGGCGAGTGCCGGCGCTTCATCGCGGCCCCCAACCTCGGAGACGGGAGCCAGGCCGAGGGTCAAAGCCCCGTCTTCGAGATCGGTGACGGCGGGACGCTCATCAACGTCGTGCTCGGGGCCCCGGCCGCGGACGGCATCCACACCGAGGGTGACGCAACGCTTCGCAACATCACCTGGGAGGACATCGGCGAGGACGCGATGACCGTGAGCGGGCAAGGCACCGTCACGCTCGACGGCGGCTCCGCCGTGAACGGCGCCGACAAAGTGTTTCAGGTCAATGCGGCGAGCACCTTCCGTATCTCGAACTTCACGGCCAGGCAGGCCGGCAAGTTCATCCGTCAGAACGGCGGCACCACGTTCACCACCAATCTCTTCATCGACAACTGCGACATCTCTCAGATGTCCGAGTCGATCGCCCGCACCGACAGCAGCACGAGCACCGTCTCGATGACGAACACGCGCTACAGCCGCATCGGCGACACGAACTTCATCGGGTTCAACGGTCGGATCACCGAGTCGAACAACACGGCTTACTAGGGCATCAGAGCGGCTCGCTGAACTAGAAGCGGGGCAGACGCGGTGTTTTCTTCATCCGGGACGCTGGCCGTCCCGGGCCGTTCACACAGGTCGCCAACATGTAACCTCCGTGACGACGAGCGGGGCGTATCGTCGACCGCATGCCAGCGACGGTACGGATTGGATACGGGGTCCCCCAACCCGACGGCTCGTACCTGAATGCGGACCGTCTCGCTGACGCGCTGGTCACGACCAGTGTCGTGATCGCTGCCGAGGATCGGATCATCGTTGCGCCCGACGTGGATCTCTCGTTCAGCCCCACGCTCAAAATCGAGACCTCTGGCGGGCTCACCCTCCAGGCGCCCCGCGTCGTCGTCGAAGGGGAGCTATCGCTGGGGGAGGGGAACTTCGTCGCTACCAGCAGCACTCTCGACCTCCACGGGGCTCTCGTGTTCACCGACGGAGATCCCTCGCCCGGCGCACGCATCTCCGGCACCTCCACCCTGGTCCGCGTGCAAAACGACGAGGTCCTGCTCGAGCAAGCGATCGCGGCGGCCGCGGCTCAGGGGGCCACGGTCGCGGTGGCGCCCGGCCACTACCACGAGAACGTCACGGTCTCGAAGCCCGTCACGCTGCTCGGCTCCCCGGGAGATCCGTTGGCGGCGGGGGCCACCCCGGGCGCTCCGCTGCTCACGGGCACCATCCCCGGAGGCTCGGTGCTCTCGATCGACGGAGTTTCCAAGGTGACCGTCAGCGGCTTCAGGATGGACGCGACGACGAACCTCGATGCTCCCTCGGCGATCGGTGTGTCGGCGACCTCCGCGAACGAGCTCGACGTGACCAACAACTCCTTCGACGGCTTCACGCACGCTGCCGTGAGCGTTCAGTCTTCATCCGCGGCAAGCGTCTCCCACAATCTGATCGCGAGCCCGGGGCTTCACGGGATCGTGACCTCGGAAGTCGCGGCGCCGAACACTCACGACAACGTCAATGCGGCTTCAGTGTTCGCCATCGCAGCCACCGCCGGGTTCTTCCTCGCCGCCGCGCTCCTGATCGCTGGGCGTCGCCGGGTGCTGGATGCGATGAGATCAATCAAGAGGCTGGATTGGTCGCAGGACTCGACGCGGCGAGCAGCCTGGCAAAAAGCAGCGCACCAGGATTCTGTTCCACAGCGGACCTAAGGCGTCGCCTGGAGCTCGGGCTCGAGCTCGGCGGCGAACGCCTCGACGGAGCGCTCCTCGAGCGACGGTGCAGCGCTGCCGAGGAGCTCGGCAAGCACGGCGTGCGCGCGCTCCGCGGAACGCGCGACGCCCGGCGTCTGCCCGCCGAGCGCGGCGATCGACGACACGCCGTGCTCGCGGATGCCGCACGGCACGATGACCTGGTACGCCGTGAGATCCGGCGCGAGATTCAGCGCGAAGCCGTGCATCGTCACCCAGCGCGAGATGCGCACGCCGATGGCGCCGATTTTCACTAGATCCGCCGCCGAGGCGGCGTCCGTGAAACGGGTCGGCGCCGCGCGATCCGCCCATAGGCCGACGTGCTTTTCGTGGAGCCCTGCCGCCACGCCGTACTCGGACGCAAGCCTTCGCATCACCTCGGTGAGCGTCTTCACCCAGCGCCGAACGTCCCGCCGATCGGGTGAAAGGTCCACGATCGGGTAGGCGACGAGCTGGCCGGGTGCGTGCAGCGTCACGTCGCCACCGCGGCTCGAGGAAGCGAGCTCGACGCCGCGCGCGGCGAGTGCCTCGCGGGAGAGCAGGAGATGCTCCGGCTTGGCGCCGCGCCCCAGCGTGACCACCGGCTCGTGCTCGAGCAGGAGCAGCGTGTCCTCGACGACGCCGCGTTGCCGCGCCGCGAGCAGGCGCTCCTGGAGCGCCTCGACTTTCGCGTAAGGCTGGCGGCCGAGCCAAGCGGCCCGGAGCCGTTTCACTCCGGCACCTGTTCGCCCTGCGCGCGCGCCATCTCGCGGTACTCCTCGATCCCGTCGACGAACGTCCCGGCGAGATCGGGATCGAACTGGGTGCCGGAGCAGCGCTCGATCTCCGTCACCGTCACGTCGTGCGGCAGCGCGCGGCGGTACGAACGGTCGCTCGTCATCGCGTCGTAGGTGTCGGCGATCGAGATGACGCGCGCGATGAGCGGAATGTCCGCCTTGGCGAGCCCGAGCGGGTATCCGCGGCCGTCCCAGCGCTCGTGGTGCAGGTAGACGCCGGGCACGACCGGCCCCAGAAAGCGGATCGGATCGAGGATCTCGCGCCCGTACACCGGGTGGCGCTTGAAGATCTCGTACTCGTCGAGCGTGAGCTTGCCCGGCTTGTTCAGGTTCATCACGCAGCCGATCTTGCCGATGTCGTGCATCAACGCCGAGTGGCGCACGACGTCGATGTCGTGCTCCGGCAGCCCGAGCCAACGGGCGAGCGCGACCGCGTAGCGCGCCACGCGCTCGGAATGGCCGGCGGTGTAGTGATCCATGCGGTCGATCGTCCGCGCCAGCGTCTGGATCGTCTGCTGGAACGTCGCCTGCAAATCCTCGTACAGCCGCGCGTTCTCGATCGCGGCGGCGGCTCGCGAGGCCATGATGCTGAGGAGCTTCCTTTGCCCTTCGTCGAAGCGCCGGCTCGCGGTCAGCGACACCACCGCGATCCAGCCCATCAGGCGGTCGCGCATCTTGAGGGGCACCACGGCGACGCTCGAGACCTGGCGCGCCGGGTGTTCGGCGAAGAGCTCGCGCGCTCGCGCCCCGTGCTCGACGAGCGGGCTGCCGGTCCTGAGGTGCTCGGCGATGCGCGTCCGATCGAGCTCCCCGAGCTCCTCGCCCGCCGGGAGCTGCGCGGAGGGCGTGAGGCTGCGCTGGAAGTAGCCGCCCTCGCCGTCGTCGAGCCAAATGCACACGGTATCGGCTCTCACCTCCGAGAGGGCGCCGTCGGTCAGCGTCGCGATCACCTCGTCGAGCGACAGGCTGGCGGCGATGGCTTCGCTCACCTTGTAGAGCGAGAGCGCTTCGCGGAGCCGGAGGTTCTCCGCCGTGAGCCGGCGTTTCTCGAGGCCGCGCTGCACGATGTGTACGACTTCCTCCACCTTGAACGGCTTCAGGATGTAGTCGTAGGCGCCGCGCTTCATGGCGTCGATGGCCGTCTCGACCGTGCCGAACCCCGTCATGATCACGGTCAGCGTGTCGGGGTGCGTCTTCGACACTTCCTTCAGGAGATCGAGCCCGCCCATGCGCGGCATCTTCAGATCGCTGATCACCATGTCGTAGCGGGCACGCTCGAGCTCGTTCACGGCGCTCGAGCCGTCCTCCGCCGTGCGCACGATGTACCCCTCCATGCCGAGGAAGTCGGCGATGATGTCCCGGATGAACTTCTCGTCATCGACGACGAGAACGCGCGGCCTATCCTCGGGCAAACCCGAGTCGAACTGGGTCATGGGGAGAGCGGGGGGCGAACCAGCCGCAGAGTAACACGTCAGCCGCGCGATCCGAGCAGGCCGCCGAGGCCCCGGCGCGGCTCGGGATCGTGCTGCTTCAGGTAGCTCAGGTTCAGGCCGTTCACGAGCGCGTGGGCCGCGAGGGGGCCGGCGAGCGAGCCGGTGAGCGCGAAGATGGCCCCGAGGAGCAGCCCCACGACCGTCGCCCACCCGGCCCAGATCCAGCGGCTAGGGCCGGCGAGCTGATGGAGCACGCCGAAGAGCAGCGCGGAGAGCCAGAGTCCGAGCCATGGTTGGAGGAGGCCGCGGAACAGGAGCTCTTCGCCGAGCGAGCTCGTGACGGCGAGCGCGACGATGCCGAGACCGCTCAGGCCCTGCGTCAGCGGCCGGAGCTCACGGTGGAGGTCGCGCGCCCAGGCGAAGCGGGGCACGGCGTAGCGCGTCCCGATCGCGACCAGCAGGCCGAAGCAGGTGCCGAGGCCCAGGCTGTAGAGCACGTCGCGCGGCGTTTCGAGCGGGAGCCACGGCGAGGCGAGGGTGAGCGGGAGCGTGCCCCGCGTCCCGAGCGCGATGCCGGCCGCGATGAGCGCCATCACTGCGTACGCGGCGGCGAAGCGGCCCCAACGCGCCATGCGGTCCGACTATGGCACGCGCCCCTCCGGCGTGCACGGAGGGATGCTAGAGTCGCCCGCCGTGCAGGCCGAGGAGCAGGCTCGCTTCGATTCTGCGCTCGATCTCGTGGAGCTTTTGGCTCGCCGCATTGCGCGCGAGATCGGGCCGAGCGCCGAGCTCGACGAGCTTCGGAGCTTCGGGCGTGAAGGGCTCTTCGACGCCGCGCGTCGCTTCGACCCGTCGCGTGGGGTCCCGTTTCGAGGCTATGCGAGCTTTCGCGTGCGTGGAGCGATCCTCGACGGTGTGCGTTCGAGCGCACGCTTGCCGCGGCGCGCCCACGAGCGACTGTCCGGTTTGATGGCGGCGGCGCGGCAGAGCGAGGGGAGCGCCGAGGATGCGTTCGCCCCGCCGGCCCCGGGCTCGACGCCGGCCGATGCGGAACGGGTCCTCGGCGAGCACCTGGCCGCGATGGCGACGGCGGTTGCGGTCGGGCTGCTCGCCACGACCGGGCACGGCGACGCCAACGAGCGCGTGCCGATCTCGCAGGCGGCGACGCCGGAGGAGGCGCTCGGTCGCGCGGAGCTCGTCGAGCTCGTCCGGCGTTCGATCGAGTCGCTCCCGCGCGAGGAGGCGGAGCTCGTCCGACGCCACTACCTGGAGGGCGAACGCTTCGACCAGGTCGCCGCCGAGCTCGGTCTGTCGAAGAGCTGGGCGAGCCGCCTGCACACGCGGGCGATCAAGCGCCTGACGGCCATGCTTCGGGATCCGGGCTGAAGCAGTACCAAAGGCGCGGCGCCGACTACAGGCTCACGGTTTTTTGCTACTCTTCGCGGCGTGACTTCACGCGTGCTCGTGGCCATGAGCGGAGGTGTCGACTCCTCCGTTGCCGCCGCGCTCCTGCTCGCCGAGGGGCACGAGGTGGTCGGGGTCACGCTGCATCTCTGGGACTACCCCGACGACGGCAGCGTGCGCGGTCGTTGTTGCGCTCCCGAGGACGTGCACGATGCGCGCCGCGTGGCGGACAAGCTCGGATTCGCGCATTTTGCCTTCGACCGGCGCGCGCTCTTTCACGACCAGGTCGTCGGGCCCTTCGTCGACGCCTACGTCGCGGGCGAGACGCCGAGCCCCTGCGTGCGCTGTAACCGCGGCGTGAAGCTGCCCGAGATCCTCGCCCTGGCCGGCAGCCTCGGCGCCGAGCGGATCGCGACCGGGCACTATGCGCGTGTCGTCGCCGCGGGCGGCCGCTACGAGCTTCACCGGGCAAGGGACCTCGGCAAGGACCAGAGCTACTTCCTGCACACGCTCGGTCAGGCCGCGCTCGCGCGGCTCGTCTTCCCGCTCGGGGAGCTCGACAAGGCGGCCGTGCGGGCGCGCGCCCAGGAGCTCGGCCTGCCGGGTGCCGACAAGGGCGAGAGTCAGGAGCTCTGCTTCGTGCCGAGCGGCCGCTACGACGCGTTCGTCGCCGATCGAGCGGCCGATCGCGTGCGGCCGGGGCCGATCGTCGACGACGCCGGGCGGGTCGTCGGGCAGCACCAGGGCGTGCACGGGTTCACGGTCGGACAGCGGAAAAACCTGGGGGTATCGCTGGGGCATCGCGCCTACGTCACCGGCATCGACGCCGATGCCGCCACCGTGCGGCTCGGCGAAAAGGATGCCCTCCTCGCGTCCGGCGCGTTGCTCGAGGAGCCGAGCTTGATGGCCGGCGTCGAGGCACCGTTCGACTGCGACGTGATGGTGCGTTACCGCGGCGCACCGCAAGCCGCGCGGGTGACGCCGGCGGGAGCCGGACTCCGCGTGGACTTCTCGCGGCCCGTGAGCGCGGTCGTGGCCGGGCAGTATGCGGTGTTTCTGCGCGGCGACCGCGTTCTCGGCGGCGGCGTCATCCGCACGCGGCTCGCCGCCGGAGGCGACGAGACCCGGTCCTTGCCCGTCGTCCTGCCGCTCACCGAGGGAGGCACGCCGTGACCTTGCTCGCGCGGCTCGGCCCATTGACGATGCTCCTCGCGCTCGGTTGCACGGTCGGGGAAGGGGAGGGCTGGGTGAAGAGCGACCGGCTGTTCATCGAGGACTGCTGGACCGGGAGCTTCAACCTGGGGCCGGATTTTTTCGCGGGGAACTCGCACCGCGACGAGTCGATCCAGTTTCGCATCCAGCGCGGCGACAACATCGAGGAGCACTCCGACGGCGTCGTCATCATGCTGAACGAGCTCAAGACCGCGCGCCCGCCGATCGGCGAGGCGGTGCGGGTGGGCATGCCCGTCGGCGTGCAGGCGCCGGGCGAGCCCGTCGTTTACGATCCCGACCCGCCGACGGTGAGCCTCGCGCTCTACCTGCACGACAGCTGCCACGCCCAGAACGGCACCGTGTACTCGATCGACGGCACGATCACCTTCACCTCGCTCTGGAGCGGCGATCTGAACGAGGACAGCGCCGACAAGCGCTTGACCGAGGCGACCTTCGACGCGACCTTCGCCGATCCACGACTCTTGCTCGGTGAGGACCCGAACGATCCCGAGCTCACCAGCCGCGTCACGGGCTACTTCAGATTCTTCTTCCAGCGCGGCCAGCCGGCGCAACCCTTCCAGTAGCGGGGTCGATCGTGATCACGCTGGTGGACCAACGATTGCGGGCGGAGGCCGAGCGGTTCCGGCTGCGGTTTGCTTGCGAGGAGTGCGTGCATTTCGTCGCCGACCAGGCGCTGTGCGAGCACGGCTACCCGCCCGGGCCGCGCCGCGAGCCCGCGCTCGACGCGCGGCACACGCTGGTCTTTTGCAAGGAGTTCGAGCTCGTCTGAGCTCGGGATTGTCGCGGTGGCCCGCTCTCATCCGCCGACCTTGCTCACGCTCGCCTCGCGGACGTTGCTCGAGGAATGCCGGCTCGAACACGGGGAGCACCTGCTCGCCGCCGTGTCGGGAGGAGCGGACTCGCTCGCCATGCTGGACGTCCTTTTCCGGCTCTCGACGAAGGTCGGCTTTCGACTGTCCGCGCACGGTGTCGATCATGGTCTGCGCGCCGACGCCGCGCGTGAGCTCGATCTCGCGGCTCGCCACGCCGAGCGACTCGGGGTCGCGTTCGAGCGCAGCGTGCTCCGCGTGGCCCAGGGTTCGAACCTCCAGGCGCGCGCCCGCGCGGCCCGCTACCAGGCGCTCGAAGCCGCGCAGCAGGCGGTCGGGGCGTCGCTGCTCGCCACCGCGCACCATGCCGACGACCGCGCCGAGACGGTCCTGCTCCGTCTGCTCCGCGGTTCGGGCCCGAAGGGCCTCGGCGTCCTGCCTGCTCGCGCCGGGCTTCGCATCCGGCCGCTCCTCCGCGCGCGCAAGGTCGACATCCTCGCTCACCTCGAGCGCCATCGCATCTCGTATGCCGACGACCCGTCCAACCGCGACCGGCGTCACCTCCGCGTCCGGGTGCGCGAGGAGCTCCTGCCGCTCCTCACCGAGCTCTCGCCCGGCATCGTCGGCCACCTGAACGCACTCGCCGACGCGCTCGCGCGTGGCGACGAGTCCGCGCTTTCGGGCGTCTCGGCGTTGGTCGAGCTCGGCCGCGCGCAGCGAGCGCTCCTCCACCGTGCGCTCGAACGCCGCGAGCCGCGTGTTCGTGTGCGCCTGAAAGGCGGCATCGAGGCGCGATTCGACGCGCAAACCGGGGCCTTACGCCTGGAGCGGAGCGGCCGTTCGATCCGGTGAGTCCTTTCCGGGGAAACTCGGGGGGAGCCTCCTCCGTACCAAGTAACCAGATCCCCCGAGTTTCAGACAAAAAGTCCCCCTTGCCCCGGCCCGCTCCCGAACGGTCGACGAGGGCGTGGCTGGATGGCATGCTACCAATTCCGCACGACGAGGTCCTGCTTTGAGGCAACCGCACAAAACACTTTTGCTCTGGGTCGTGCTCATCGTCGCGTTCCTGGCGATCTGGCAGTTCCTGAACGACGTCGACGGGCCGCGGAGTGCGGAGATCCCCTACAGCGAGTTCATCACGCTGGTGAAGGCGCCGCGTGACCAGCGTCACATCGAGGAAGTCGAGATCCGAGATCGCGACTACTCGTTCACGATCAAGAACCCGGGTGGCAAGACGGCGGCCGAGCGCGGTCGCACCGTGGGGCCGAGCGAGGACAGCGCCTCCGAGCTCCTGAAGCACAACGTCAAGATCACGTTCCAGAAGGAAGAGAGCGGCTCCATCCTCACGCCCGCGCTCACCATCCTGCTCCCGATGCTGTTCGTGATCGTGATGTTCTACCTCTTCATGAGGCAGATCCAGGCGGGCGGCGGCAAGGCGATGAGCTTCGGCAAGAGCCGGGCGCGCCTGCTCAGCGAGTCACAGAACAAGGTGACGTTCGCCGACGTGGCCGGCATCGACGAGGCGAAGGACGAGGTCGAGGAGATCATCGCCTTCCTCAAGGATCCGAAGAAGTTTCAGCGCCTGGGCGGTCGTATTCCGAAGGGCGTCCTGATGATGGGCCCGCCCGGCACCGGCAAGACGCTGCTCGCGCGCGCGATCGCAGGTGAGGCCGGCGTCCCATTCTTCAGCATCTCCGGCTCGGATTTCGTCGAGATGTTCGTCGGTGTCGGTGCGAGTCGCGTGCGAGACCTGTTCGAGCAGGGCAAGAAGCACGCGCCGTGCATCATCTTCATCGACGAAATCGACGCCGTCGGTCGCCACCGCGGAGCGGGTCTCGGCGGCGGACACGACGAGCGCGAGCAGACGCTGAACCAGCTTCTGGTCGAAATGGACGGGTTCGAGTCGAACGAGGGCGTCATCATCATCGCCGCGACGAACCGACCCGACGTGCTCGACCCGGCGATCCTGCGCCCCGGTCGCTTCGATCGGCGCATCACCGTGCCGCGCCCCGACATCCGCGGTCGCGAGGGCATCCTGGCCGTTCACACCAAGAAGGTGCCGCTGGTCGGCGACGTTGACCTCGGCATCCTGGCCGCCGGCACGCCCGGGTTCGTGGGCGCGGATCTCGAGAGCCTCGTCAACGAGGCCGCGCTGCTCGCCGCGCGCCAGGACAAGGACGCGGTCTCGATGGAGGATTTCGAGCTCGCCAAGGACAAGGTGCTGATGGGCAGCGAGCGCCGCTCGATGGTGATGAGCGACGCCGAGCGCCGCACCGCCGCCTGGCACGAGGCCGGCCACACGATCATCGGCAAGATGGTCGAGGGCAACGACGCCGTGCACAAGGTATCGATCATCCCGCGCGGCGCCGCCCTCGGCGTGACGATGTTCCTGCCCACCGAGGACCGCCACCTGATGACGCGTGGTCAGACGCTGGCCCGCATCGCGATGGCGCTCGGTGGCCGCGTGGCCGAAGAAGTCGTCTTCAACGAGGTGACGACCGGTGCGCAGGACGACATCAAGCGCGCCACGCGCCTGGCGCGGGCGATGGTGTGCGAGCTCGGCATGAGCACCAAGCTCGGCCCGGTCGCCTACGGCGAGAACGAGGAAAGCGTGTTTCTCGGTCGCGAGATGACCTCGCGACGCGAGGACTACTCGGAAGACACCGCGCGCGAGATCGACCAGGAAGTGCGCAGCATCGTCGAATCGCAGCACACGCTGGCCCGCCGGATCATCGTCGACAACCGCGAGCGGCTGGATCGCCTCGCGACGGCGCTGCTCGAGCGTGAGACGCTCGACGCCGAAGAGATCGCCGCCGCGCTCGACGGCCGCGAGCTGCCCCGCCGGCAGCGCGTCGTGATCCCGACTTGGTCGGAGAAGCGCAGCAAAGAAAAGTCCGACAAGAAGCGCCCCGCGAGCCTCTTCGGCACCCCCAAGCCCGCGCCGTCTGGCTAACGCCCGCCATCCTGCCCCGTTGAAAAGATTCAGACGGTGGCAGCGGGCGGAGCAGTAGTGCTAAATTTGTCGCCTTGGCTTCGGCAACGGAACTTCGGCGACCAATAGCTCTAGCCGCGTGGTTCTCGGGCGCGCTGGGTGGGTCGCTCATCGGGTGTACCGACGGTGACATCTCGCCTTCCGGCGGCGGATCGTCGGCAGGCAGGGCGGGGGCCGGCGGCGCGGGCGGCAGCGCCGGACAGGCGCTCGGTGGATCCGCGGGCAGCGCCGCGGGAAAAGGCGGCAGCGCGGCGGGCACGGGCGGTTCGGGCACCGGAGGTGCCGGTGCTGGAGGTGTCGGCGGCGCGGCCTTCGCCGGCTCGGCGGGCCAAGGTGGCGGAGCCTCCGGAAGCGCGGGGCTCGGCGCGGGCGGCAAGGCGGGCGGCGCGGGAAGCTCGAGCGGCGGCAGCGGTGGCGCGATGGCCGGCGCCGGCGGCGGCGGCGGGACCGGCGGCTCGGGTGGCAGCGCCGGCATGCCGGGCGGCTCGGTGTTCTCCGACTGCCGCTTCCATTTCGGCACCATCGACTCCAAAGCGACGGACGGCGGCGATAGCCTCATTTCCGAGCTCGATTTCTTCACGCCGGGCTGGATGCTCGGCGACTCGTTCGATCAAGGGTACGTGTGCGACGCCACCGAGCCCGGCGGGGAGCTCGAGGGCAAGATCCCGATCGTGGTCGCGTACCTCGCGGCCGGCATCGTGAAGCGCCGCCACGGCCTGTGCGACTGCAACGTCACGAGTTGCGGCGCGAACAACGACCTTTGCCACCAGGGTGCAGCGCGCGTCCAGGAGAACATGACGCGGATCCTCGACGCGTACCGGAGCTACTCCCAGGGCTACGCGAACTGCTACGGCACCACGAAGCCGATCATCTTCGCGATGGAGCCCGACTTCTACCAGTACACGGGCGACGACCAGACGGCTCCGTGGACACCGGGCCAGGCCGGCGAGAACATGACCGAATTCGTGCAGGCGCTGGCGAGCGCGCTGCCGAACGCGCGGTTCTCGCTCGATGTCTCGCCGTGGGTCGCGCCGAACAACGGCAGCGATCACGGCGCCGACTGGTTCTCGAATTTCGACATGTCGCTGTTCACCTTCGTCAGCACTTCCGGGGGTGGGACGAACGCGGACACCGAAAAGATCCGCGACAGCAACAACATGACCTGGGCCGGCCTGCGGCAGGCCTCCGGCAAGCTGATCCTCGCCGACACCGGCTACGGAGCGAACGGCGTCTCCGCCGGCGAAGACCCGAACTGGAACGTCGCGGCGAACATCAACGCGCGCATCGCCGACGGTGTCGTCGGGATCTCGCAGTACAACCCCGGAGCGAACTGGAGAAGCTCGATCATCGGCGTGCGGCCGCAGCTCGACACGCCGCCGGTTTGCCCCTGAGCGGGCCGCCAGTCGCTAGCGACCGCAGCCGGCTTCGAGCCGTAGCGAATCCAGAAAGACGCTCGTCTTGCCCGTCGGATCGGTGCGGGCGTAGGCGACGAACGTCACCGTGCGCCCGCCGAGCCGGCTGAGGTCATTGGTCGAGCGCGTGAACGCGGTCCAGCCGTTGGTGGTGTTCTGGTTCGTCCAGCGCTGGGCTTGCCACATGGTCCCCTCGTCGGTCTCGAACTCGAGATACGCTTCGTCGTACTCTCCGGTGGAGTCGTCGACGGAGAGGATCAGGTAGCTGCCCGAGAGCGTGAGCTCGGACGCTTCGGCCGGGACCACCACGTCCTGTTTCAGGATGACCGTGTTGTGGTCCCACTGGTTGTCGGGAACGCCGCCGAGCCACGCGAGGTAATTGCCGGCAAACGGAGCGACGCCTTCGGCGACGAGGTCGGCATCGTTTCGATGAACGACGATGGTGAGGCCCGGCCACGTCGTGCTCTCGACCCAGCTCGTCGTCGGGCCGGCCTCGAAGTCGGCGTTGGCGAGGAGCTGGTTGTCGCAGCCACCGATGGGCTCGCTCCCGGAAGAGCCCCCGCCGCCGCCCCTACCCCCCCCCCCGGTTCCCCCCCCCCCCCGCGCCCCCCCCCCCCCGCGCCCCCCGGGCGCGGGGCCCCCCCCCCCCCCCCCCCCGCGCCCCCCCCCCCGCCCCCCCCCCGCCC
>Ga0315910_10001746_pt1 | contig 19721 bp, 20 predicted proteins | sample EdamamesoilMG_FD_204470 | JGI IMG/M metagenome (GOLD analysis project Ga0315910, IMG submission 204470) | Garden soil microbial communities collected in Santa Monica, California, United States - Edamame soil | ecosystem: Environmental > Terrestrial > Soil > Garden | place: USA: California...
GACATCCGCTTCTGTTATACGAAACGGAAAGGTACTTAATAATATTATCGCCTCACAGGCAGTACACCAAAAATACGGTGGAGTGGTGCCTGAACTCGCCTCGCGTGCGCATCAGCAAAATATTGTGGCGGTGGTAGATCAGGCAATGGAAACTTCGGGAATTTCAAAAGCTGAACTGGATGCTGTTGCCTTTACCCGAGGCCCGGGTCTGATGGGGGCATTGCTGGTAGGTGTATCGTTTGCCAAAGGGTTTGCCATGGGGCTTCAAAAACCGTTGATCGAAGTTAACCACATGCAGGCGCACGTACTGGCTCATTTTATTGACGATCCTAAACCGAGCTTTCCATTTTTATGCCTCACGGTAAGCGGGGGCCATACCCAGATTGTGTTGGTGAAAGACTATCTTGACATGCAAGTAATTGGCCAGACACAAGATGATGCCGTAGGCGAAGCCTTTGATAAGGCCGCTAAAATCATGGGGCTGCCGTACCCCGGAGGTCCTTTGATAGACAAGTATGCAAAAGATGGAAACCCCAGGGCCTATCGATTCTCCGAAACAAATATGCCCGGCCTCGATTTTTCGTTTAGTGGTATCAAGACTTCGTTCTTGTACTTTTTACGCGATCAGACTAAGGTAAACCCAGCTTTTGTAACCGAAAACCTCAACGACATCTGCGCCAGCATCCAGCATCACTTGGTGAACATGCTGCTAACGCGCGTGGAGCAGGCAGCCAACCAAACCGGCATTAAACAGGTTGCCATTGCAGGAGGTGTTTCGGCAAATTCAGGGCTGCGCAAAAGCCTTACGGAACTTGGTGAGAAGAATGGATGGCGTATTTTTATTCCGGCCTTTGAGCATTGCACTGACAATGCAGCCATGATTGCCATGGCGGCTCACTATAAATTTTTAAAAGGAGACTTTAGTCCCCTGGAGGTAGCCCCGCTGGCAAGGATGCCCATTTGATAAGGTGATTAGTCTACCGGCACGCAAATCAAAAAAATAACGGGCATGAAGGATACTGTTCATATAGGCGATACCATGGTTTACAAGCACACGGTGCAGCAAACCGATGTGGCAGCCTTTCATGGCGAGGTAGTTCATTCGGTTTGTGCTACCTTCGCGCTGGCTCGCGACATTGAGTGGACTACGCGACAGTTTGTGTTGGCCTTATGCGATGACGATGAAGAAGGTATCGGCACTTTTTTGAGCATCGATCATCAGCGTCCTGCTTTTGTTGGCGAGCAAATTGTGTTTACCGCGCGTATGGAGCAGCTTCAAGGTCATGAACTGATATGCAGTTACCAGGCGCATGTTGGCGAGCGGTTGATTGCCACCGGAAAAACAGGACAAAAGATTTTGAAACGGGAAAAGATAGAACGAATTTTTAAGCAGGTATGAGTAAGCAACGATTTTCGAACGATATTAATATCCGAAACAAGCAGGCCGGTTTTCAATTTGAATTGCTGGATAAGTATGTGGCCGGTATGGTGCTTACAGGCACTGAAATAAAATCTATTCGCGAAGGCAAAGTAAATTTGCAGGACGGATTTTGTTACTTTAACAACGAAGAATTGTTTGTGAAGGGTATAAACATCACGCCCTACGCGCAAGGCACACATTACAATCATGCGGCTACCCGTGAAAGAAAATTGCTTTTGAAACGTTCTGAATTAAAGAAACTCGAAAGCCGGATAGAGGAGAAAGGCCTTACGCTGGTGGCAACCCGGTTATTTATTAATGACCGCGGAATTGCTAAATTGGAAATAGCGTTGGCGAAAGGAAAGAAACTTCACGACAAACGCGATAGTATTAAAGAGCGCGATGCCAAGCGTGAACTGGATCGGTTAAAACTTAAGTGAATTACAACGTGAATTTGGGATTGGTGATTTTTTAGATTTGTCCAAATGATCATCAATCGAATAGAGATCAATAGATAATAGATAATAGATTTCCTTGCATGGAATTTTTTGATTTTGGTGTTTGCCGGTTAAGCGTAATACCCGTACGGGCTGAAGCATCCGAAAAGTCGGAGCAGGTTACACAACTTCTTTTTGGTGAACATTACGAAGTATTCGAGCAGTCGACCGATAAAAAGTGGCTGAAGGTGCGCCTGTATTTCGATCAGTACGAAGGGTGGATTGACGAAAAGCAACACCACGCCATCAGCAAAGAATACTTTGAATACCTTAACCGGGCTGAGTTCAAAATTACTACCGACATCACGGCCAGTATGTTGTACAACAAAAGCCCGCAGCTCATTTTGATGGGAAGTATGATTCCTATTTCCAGTTCGGAGCTTTTTAAAATGGAAGAGCAGTTTGCTTTTAATGGCGAAGCTAAAAACCTGGGGCAGAAACGTGAGTTTGAATTTCTAAAAAACATCGCCAGAAAATACCTGAACGCGCCTTACCTGTGGGGCGGCCGAAATCCGTTTGGCATAGATTGCTCAGGCTTTACGCAAATGGTGTTTAAGATTTGCGGGTATAATCTGTTTCGTGATTCGTGGCAGCAGGCCAGCCAGGGGAAGTCACTGAAAACCGGTGATGCCACACGCCCTGGTGATCTTGCCTTTTTTAAGAATGCAGGAGGTAAAATTGTTCACGTTGGTATTGTGTTGGAAGATGATAAAATAATCCACGCTTCCGGTCGTGTTCGTATCGATCATATTAATGACGAAGGTATCCTCAACCTCGACACAAAGATTTACACACATCAGTTGTCGCATTACAGGCGTATTCTTGCGGAGTAAAAGTTCTGAAGTACGAAAAGCATAAGTCTGCAGGGCAGTGGTATGGTCGCCTCCAGACTTTTCTGACTTTCCCGACTTTCCGGCTCCAACTTTGCCCGTTGCATCATAACCTTATTGCCACTATCTTTCTATCATGAACAGCCGGGTACTTGTGCTTAATCATGATAACAGTCCGTTGATGGTCTGCTCGGTGGAGCGCGCCTTTATCCTGGTGTTCTTAAATAAAAGTGAAATGGTGCGGTCGGCCAACGGCCACAAGTTGCATTCGGTAAGTCAAACCTACCCGATGCCGTCTGTTATCCGCCTCAATCGATATGTTAACGCCCCTTACAAGGGCGTTAATCTTACCCGGCAAAACATATTCAAGCGCGATAACAACGAATGCCAGTACTGTGGCACGCGTAAAGAATTAACAATCGATCATGTTATTCCGCGCGCCCGTAAAGGTGGCGACAGTTGGACCAACCTTGTAACAGCATGCAAAAGATGCAATGCCAAAAAAGGAGATTACACGCCTGAGGAAGCCAACATGCCCTTGAAGCGGAAACCCTACAAACCTTCTTATTCTATTTTTTTAAAAGACCACATGAATGACCAGGCCGGAGAGTGGGACTCTTTCCTCGGTCATCCTACACACCATTGATTTTCTTTAGACATGTTTAGTCTACAAAACAAAAAAGCAGTTGTTACTGGCGGAGGAAGCGGTATCGGCAAGGCCGTGGCCGAATTGTTTGCCAGGCAGGGAGCCGAGGTATTTATACTTGAACTGAATAAGGCATCGGCCGATGAAACCGCAGATCAGATCAGGCAGACCGGTGGTAAAGCATTTTCATTTTCGGTGAATGTTACGGATCAAGCAAAAGTAAAGGAAACCATCGCAGAAATTGCCCGCGAGTATGGCCGCATGGATATTCTGGTAAACAGTGCAGGTATTTCGCATATTGGCAAACTGGATACTACGGCTGAAGAAGATTTCGATCGTGTTTACCAGGTAAATGTAAAAGGCGTGTATAATGTAATGCACGCTGTAATTCCATACATGAAGCAGCAGGGCGGAGGTGTTATCGTTAATGTTTGTTCCATTGCAGCTACATTAGGATTAGCCGATCGCTTTGCGTACTCCATGAGCAAAGGGGCAGTCTTGTCGATGACGCTGTCGGTAGCGAAAGATTACATTCATGATAACATCCGTTGCAATAGTATTTCTCCGGCTCGTGTTCATACTTCGTTTGTTGACGGCTTTCTGGCAAAAAATTATCCCGGCAAGGAAAAGGAAATGTTTGATAAACTTTCCAAAACTCAACCCATCGGCAGGATGGGTAAACCGGATGAAGTAGCTACATTGGCCCTGTACTTATGTTCTGATCAGGCTTCGTTCGTTACGGGCAGCGACTACCCGATTGACGGTGGCTTCATCAGACTTAATACCTAACTCATCTCTTTTTTCGGAGAAGACATTAAAGTCCCTCTCCTCTGGAGAGGGATTTAGGGTGAGGTGAATTTTAATCTGGAATAACTATATGAAACTTTTACGCTTTGGAGAACCCGGCAACGAAAAGCCTGGAGTATTAATTGGAAATGAAATTGTTGACGTGTCATCTTTTGGAGAAGACTTTGGCGAAGCGTTTTTTGAAACCGATGGTATTATGCGCCTAAGCGATTGGTTGAAAAAGAACACCGCCCTGCCTCGGGTAAAAGATGATGTTCGCGTAGGAGCACCCTTTACCAGGCCATCAAAAATTATTTGTGTTGGGTTGAACTACACCAAGCACGCGTTAGAGTCGAAGATGGATATTCCGAAGGAACCGATTTTGTTTTTTAAATCCACTACTGCGCTGTGCGGGCCAAATGATAATTTGATTATTCCTCGCAACAGTGTTAAAACCGATTGGGAAGTAGAACTCGCGGTGGTTATCGGCAAGAAAGCATCGTACGTGGAGGAGAAAGACGCCCTCGACTATGTAGCCGGTTTTTGTCTTCACAATGATTACAGCGAGCGCGAGTTTCAGTTAGAACGCAACGGCCAGTGGGTGAAAGGAAAGAGCTGCGATACATTTGCACCCTTAGGCCCTTACCTGGTAACAAAAGATGAAATAGCCGACTTTAATAACCTGCACATGTGGTTGAAAGTAAATGGAAAAACCATGCAGGACAACAACACCGATGACATGATCTTTGAAGTACCGTACCTGGTAAGCTACATCAGCCAGTTCATGACCTTGCTTCCGGGCGATGTTATTTCTACCGGAACTCCGGCAGGTGTTGGTCTTGGATTTAAGCCACCGATCTATCTCAAAGCCGGAGATGTTATTGAACTGGGTATCGAAGGTCTTGGCGAACAGAAGCAGATAGCAGTCTCATTTGACTAAGCAGGTTGAGTATCGTAACTCCTAAACCTGGAACCTTGAACCCGAAACCTTGAACCCTAAACTCGAAACCCGAGTGATCGACTCTCATCAACATTTTTGGAAATTCAACCCGGTGCGCGATGCGTGGATTACCGAAGAGATGAAAGTAATTCAGCGCGATTTTCTTCCACACGATCTGGAGCCGCTGCTGCGACAACATGGTATTAATGGATGTGTTGCCGTGCAGGCTGATCAATCTGAAACAGAAACTGAATTTTTGATTTCATTGGCCGATCAACATGATTTTATTGAAGGTGTTGTGGGGTGGGTGGATTTGCGTGCCCACGATCTTCGCGAACGCCTTGCATACTTTTCCAATCATAAAAAGATAAAGGGTTTTCGGCATATTGTTCAGGGTGAGCCTGCGGGATTTCTGCTCGATAAAAAATTCATTACCGGTGTGCGGATGTTAGCTGCGTTCGATTTCACATACGACTTATTGATTGGTCATCATCAGCTTGAAGAGGCACTCAAATTTGTTCATCATTGTGCGGATGTAAAGATTGTGGTGGATCATCTGGCTAAGCCAAACATCAAAGGCAAAGAGAAAACACATTGGGAGTTGAACATGGCGGCAATGTCTACCTTTCAGAATGTGCATTGTAAGATTTCCGGCATGGTAACCGAAGCCGATTGGCACCACTGGAAAAAAGAAGATTTCTTTCCTTACCTCGATGAACTCGTTGAAAGTTTTGGACCAGCCCGGTTAATGTATGGATCGGACTGGCCGGTTTGTTTGCTGGCCGCAAATTATGAGCAACAGTTTGCTATTGTAAAGCAGTATGTTCAGCAACTGAGCGATCGTGAAAAGCTTCAGGTGCTGGGCGAAAATGCCAGGAAGTTTTATAATCTTTAAGAATGGATTTACAGCTCGGCAACAAAGTCATCATTGTAACAGGCGGTGCCAAAGGTATTGGTGAAGGCATTGTTGAAGTACTGGCAAACGAAGGTGCTATTCCGGTTATCGTGGGCCGGAACGAATCGGACAATAAAAAAGCGCTGCAAAAAATTGAGAATAAAGGCTTTCAGGTTGCTGCCGAACTTACTCAACCTGACGAGTGCAAAAAGGCAGTTGAGGCAGTACTCCAACAATACAATCGCATTGATGGCCTGGTGAACAATGCCGGTGTTAATGATAGTGTTAATCTGGAGCATGGCAGCTACGAAGCATTTATGGCATCGCTGCATAAAAATCTTGTTCACTATTATTTGATGGCGCAGCATGCATTGCCTGCACTGATAAAATCAAAAGGTGCGATCGTAAACATTGGTTCTAAAACAGCCGATACCGGACAAGGGGGAACGTCAGCGTATGCAGCCTCGAATGGCGGACGCAACGCGCTCACCCGCGAATGGGCCGTTGAATTATTAAAGTACAACATTCGCGTGAATGCCGTAATTGTTGCGGAGTGTTATACCCCGTTGTATGAGAACTGGCTAAAGACCTTACCGAATCCGGAGCAGAAGTTGAAATCTATAACCGAGAAAATTCCACTGGGCAAACGTATGACAACCGCAGCCGAAATTGCTAACATGGTTGCTTTCTTACTTTCCGAAAAATCAAGTCACACCACCGGTCAATTAATCTATGTTGATGGTGGCTACGTGCATTTAGATCGTGCCTTGTAAAACCTCGAACCTGAGCTTGAACCTTAACCTTTAACCCTGAACCACCCCATGCCAATTGCTAATACAGATTCGTCAGCCGACCACAAGTATGATCCGGCTAAGTCTTATTTGGTTCCCTTTATGCTCGTTACCAGTTTGTTTTTTCTCTGGGGACTGGCCAACAGTTTGAACGGAACATTAATTAAGCATTTTCAAACAGCACTTGATCTTAATCGGGCACAAGCGGGTATAGTAGATTCAGCGTTTTACATTGGATACTTTGTGATGGCACTTCCCGCTGCGTTTCTGATGAATCGTATTGGTTATAAAAAAGGAATTCTCATCGGCCTTGCGTTGTATGTGGCAGGAGCGTTGTTGTTTTATCCGGCAGCAGAAGTAAGAGTTTTTAGTTTTTTCCTGGTAGCCCTGTTTATAATCGCGTGTGGGTTGGCATTTCTGGAGACTGCCGCGAATCCATATGTTACGGTTTTAGGCGATCCGAAATCGGCAGATAGTCGAATCAATTTCTCACAGTCTTTTAATGGTCTCAGTATTATTTTCGGACCAGTAGTTGGTAGCTTGTTTATTTTTTCCAAAGAAGAGTATACCAACGACATGTTAAATGCTATGCCATTCGATCAGGCTGAAGCGATCCGAATAGCGGAAGCACATTCTGTTCAGTTCCCATATCTGGTGCTGGCTGCGATGGTATTTGTGGTGGCAGTACTCTTCGCCTTTACAAGGATGCCCGAGATTTCTTCATCCGATGAAAAGCATGCATCGTTCAAAGGTATTACCCGTCACAGACATTTACTGTATGGTGTAGTAGCGCAGTTCTTTTATGTAGGAGCACAGGCTTCGTTGTGGGGCTACTTTGTTGATTTGAAATTACATTTTGCTAAAGATCATCATCTCGAAATTGTTCAGCTTATTTATCGTTATGCAGAAACCATGACTCCCACACAAATTGCCGGCTTTCACGCTTCTTTTGCGTTGGTGTTGTTTATGATTGGCAGGTTTGTGGGCACATGGCTATTAACAAAGTTTGCTTCGAATAAACTTTTAACTGTTTATGCTTTGTGTAGCCTTGTGCTGGCTGTCTATGGTTGGATGGGCTCAGGCTTGTCGGCTGTGATCGCGATCAGCTTTATCTATTTCTTTATGTCGATTATGTTTCCAACGATTTTCTCATTATCCATTCGCAACTTGGGCGATCAGGTAAAGTTAGGATCAGGCCTGGTGATCATGGCCATTGTAGGCGGTGCTGTTCTGCCTCCACTTACGGGTTGGTTATCGTTGATCGGAGTTCAAAATGCATTGATCATTCCAATTGTAGCGTTTGTAGTAATTATGCTTTTTGGACTTCGCGGCTATAAGGTAAAGACAAACGGATGAAACGATATTGCCTGGCGCTCGACTTAAAAAATGATCCGGCTTTAATTGCTGCTTACGAAACCTATCATCAAAATGTGTGGCCGGAAATCATGAAGAGCATTACCGGTTCCGGTATTGAACACATGGAAATATACCGCGTGGGCAATCGGTTGTTCATGATTATGGAAGTGAATGATACTTTTTCGTTTGATGCTAAGTCCAGGGCTGATGCTGATAATCCGAAAGTGCAGGAGTGGGAAACATTAATGTGGCAGTATCAGCAAGCACTGCCCTTTGCCAAACCCGGTGAAAAGTGGATGCTGATGGAAAGGATTTTCAGTTTATAACATGTTGTCTGCGACTACCACGGTTGCCATAGATTGTTAACAGTTGTCTTAAAATTGTTACGATTTGGGTGTAGTTGAATATCGTGGTTACAACACTTATCCCTATATTCAGGGATGGCGTTTCGATACCTCCACCTTCTCCTGTTCTGGACTTTCAGTTCAGTAGGATTTTCGCAAGCGTTATCGGAGGCTGCAGCCGATTTGGCAGCAGGCAAGGCGCTGGCTAATGCAAATCCACACAAAGCATTCGCGCTTTTAGAGCGGGCAATGAACAAAGCCAGCCAACTGCGCGAGGATGGTGTATACCTGGAGAGTTTAAGTGAACTTCGGAAGCTGTCTGGCAATGTACCGGGGAAGAAGCTTGTAGTTTTTCGATGGCATAAAACGGCTGCTGTTCAGTTCGAGGACGCAAGAACCTTGTCGGTTTCAGAGTTCTTCTGTAATACCGCTAACCTTTACCTGGATTTAAGCCCTCAAACCGATAGTGCACTTTACTTTTTCAGGAAGGCGCTGGCAATTCGCACTACTTTACCCACTACTTCACCTGAGCTTATCGCAGAATGTTATCAAGGCATTGCCGATGTCTATAAGTATTTTACCTACCAGTTTAATGAGGCTGAACAAAACTATGAGAAAGCACTCACCCTTCGCCTAAAGATGAAAGATGCCAACGTGTATTCCGTAGCAACTAATTACTTTAGTCTGGCAGCCACGAATCGTTCACAGCGAGATTTTGAGCGAGCCCTTCTTTATGCAGAAGCTGTTCCACCGTTGTGTATTAAAATGAATGATTTTGAGTTTTTGGAGCAGGCTTATGGTATGGTTGCCAATGTTTATCGCGATATGTATAAGTCAGATCAGGCCCGGATGTATTATCAAAAAGCCATAGCATTAAATGCGAGGTATAGTAAGTCGCTCACGCTGCTCACCTGGAGTTATGTTGGGCTGGGCCAAACGTACAAAAATGATAAAGCCTGGGATTTGGCCATTCTGAATTTCAAAAAAGCGCTTTCGCAATTCGAACAATTACATCGAAGTAATAGCCTCTATGAGAACACAAGAAAGCTTTGGGTTCATTGCCAGTTTCATTTAGCTGAGACGTATCGGCTTGCAATGCGGGTTCCAGAGTCGCGGGCTATGCTGCGCCAACTTTACGGCACCTTGAAGTGGATGAAGATGGACAACGGGCGTGAGCTTGTAGAGTATTTTAACGAGGTAGGGAATGTTCATCGTGAAAATAAGGTGTATGATTCAGCCTTGTATTACTATAATCTTTCGATGCGAACAGCGCTGCCCGATTTCAAATCGTGTAATGTTGATAGCAATCCAACGGACGCAGCGATTGGAATCCAATACTTTGTTCATACATCGCTTGGATTGAAAGCAGCAGTTTATCGTAAAAAATTTCAAGTAAGTAAAGATCCACGGTTTCTTCGGCTTGAAACAGCTTGCCTGCGATTATCGGAGAAGTTGTTGGCAGCTGAAAGTAAATCCCTTGATGCAGAAGAGTCGCGGCTTACATTTTTGGATGAGAATTACAATGTGTATGAAAAACTGTTAGATAATCTCTTGCTTTCGGAAACAGTAAGCCCTGGCGATTCTTCTCAGCGGCTGATGTTTCGCTACATGGAGAAGAGCAAAGCCCGCTTTTTAAGTGAAGCTATTGCCAAGGCGGAAGCCACTGAATATCTCACGGATTCGTTAATTCTTAGTCTTACGGCTAACCGATATGCCTGGCGCAAGGTCGAGAACTTGTTACAGGATGAAGGCCGGAAGGCAAATCCGACAGATTCTGTTGTCAACAGCCTCCGGCAACAACAAGTGGATATTGACCGAGAGCATCAGAATTTGAGAGAAAGTATCGAGCACAAGTTCCCCGGGTATTCAAGCGTTAAGTTTGCAAACAACACGGTAACTGCGGCCAATCTTCAGCACTATCTTGGTGAGCAGAATCGGATTGTTATCGAATATTTTTATGGCCTGGAATCGGTTTATGGTTTTGCCATAAGTAAAGATCGCATGATGTGTAAACGACTCGGTTCAGCGGACAGTCTTGCTACACCCATCAGAAACTTCTTGCAGCATTTTTATGGTGATCACTCCAGGTTGGATAAGCAGGTGTTTGCTAACTTCGTTCGTAACTCAGCAGAACTTTACGATGAATTAGTCAGACCATTTTATGATTTGGTACACCATGCGTCTGGGATTTACGTGGTGCCGGATGGGTTGATCAGTCAGCTACCTTTTGAATTGTTATTAACGGAGCAGTTCCCCACTACTGCGATTAACTATAAGTCACTGCCGTATGCTATTCGCCAATCTTCCTTTGGTTATGCTTATTCAGCTTCCCTGTTACTGCATAGACATAATGCCGCGGTTCAAAACCCAACGATTCTTGCGATGGGCTATACCGGTGGCAAGCGGCTACGTTCTCCAACGGAGGAGCTTGTGGAAATTGAAGGGGCAGAGTTGGAGCTAGAGGCACTTCAAAAACAATTCCATTCCGGAAAATTTATGGTTGGCCAGGATGTTACAGAATCAAACTTCAAGAAGCTGGCGCCATACTATGACATCATACATCTGGCGATACACGGTCGTGGCGATATTCAGGAGCAGTTTTCGTCAACCTTGTTTTTTCGAACAGCAAGCGATTCGCTAAATGACGGTAAGCTCCATGCCTATGAATTGTACAGCTTAAAATTTAATGCAAGCCTTGCCGTGCTTACCGCCTGCGAATCAGGATTGGGTGAAGCGCATCGGGGCGAAGGAATGATGAGTATCGCCACGGCCTTTACCTATTCAGGCTGCCAAAATACCCTGATGAGTTTGTGGAAGGTTGACGATCAGGCTTCGGTTGGGTTGATGAACGATTTTTACCAGCAATTACTAGACGGTAAAAGTATTGACCGTGCGCTAACCACTGCGAAACTTAATTACCTGAATGAAGCTGATGAGTATTCGGCAGATCCAGCCATTTGGGCTCCGATGATTGTGTATGGAAATAGTAATCCGGTAGTAGCAAAAAGAAGCAGCCTGATTTGGATCGTAGTTGGCGCGATCCTGCTCTTGCTGCTTCTTGTTGCTGTGAGAAAGAAATAGACCAGCATCACCTTCCTCCAACGGGTGGCCTTAAATCGCCATTGTAGGCTGACAGGTAATAGATGTTGGATGTGGCTGGGCTGTTTTTGTTGAGAATAATTTTAGCAATACGTTCCGTAGAGCCATTCTTTTTCGCCTGAGCTGTAATCGCCTCTTTGTTAGAAGACAAGTGCCTGATGTAATTGATCATAAACTCGAAGGCTGCAATTACTTTTTCAGGTTCGAATACAGGATCTTTCTCAGCTTCATAGATTTTTGAATTGGGGTTCAAATCCAATTCCATGAAAACGGAATCCATGGCATCCAGATCATTGGGATTAACATCTTTTTTGGCATCAACCTTAAAGGTAAATTGAAGGCTTCCGCCCTGGTACGTTGAATTTGGCATAGTACAAAAGGTTTAGGGGTTAGAGAATAAGTAAAAGGTTAGTCTACTTCTTTTAGTAATTCCTTTGCTTTGGTAGCATACGAAACTTCAGTCTCACCCAACTCTTTCAACATCTTTCGTGCGTTCTCAACGTCACCACTTTTAAGGTAGCAAAGACTTAAATACCATTTAGCCGGTAAATCAAGGTCATCAAAATCGTTTAGTAATGTAGTGAAATTCAATTTTGCTTCTTCGATTTGGCCAATCATTAAGTTTGAATTTCCCAATAACATCAGCATGCCCGGATCTTTTTCCGTTTTCTGAAGCTCAGTGAACAGCCTGGCTGCTTCGTTGAAATCTTTTCGGTCGTAGGCCTTAAAGGCATCTGTTCGTAGTGACGAAGGCACCGGGGCACTTCCGCGTGTGGTTGTTTCGAATATATTTGGATACGGCTTGTCATAGTACGTTAAGAACAGTTCTTCGGATGAGTTGGAAGAAGTATAGGTCCAGATACCGATTACAGAAAGGATGGTAACCACTGCGGCCGCGGCATAGTACCCTATCTTTTTTGAATAACGATCTTCTCCCGGAGGTTTTTGCTTTAGCGTCTTTTCAAGGGATTGAAGATACAGGAGATCGCGATGAAGACCGTCCAGGTGAATGCCTTTAATAATCACTTTTTCCTGATCGACAAGTGCTTTAAAAGCATGATCGGTCTCCATGCGGATATTAAACTCCATGGTTTCCGTTTCGGTGAGTTCCTGTTCGAAATATTTTTCGACAAGGTTGATATCGTAGTCATTGTTCATAGGGCGTTTCAATTAGCGTTCTGGTTTTTTCTTCTTCGTACAACTTTCGCAAACGCTTCATGCATTTGCACTTTTGATTTTTGGCAGTCTCTGCATTTTTGTAGTGCAGTTCTTCTGTAATCTCCTCCATGCTCTTTTTACCGTAATAGAACATTTCAATTAGCTGACGGCAAGGTTCGCCAAGCTTGCTCAGGGCATTCCGGGCAGCATGCACCATCTGTTCGGTGGGCGCGTTGTCTGATTCTTCCATGGCATAGTCATTTAGCCAACGTTCCTGGTCAAGCGGTGTGCTTCGGCCTGACTTTCGTCTCCACTCCATCACCAGGTTTTTGCCAACACCAAACAGGTATGTTTTTACGCTGCTTACAAGATGTTCCAGCTTTCCATTCTTAATGTTATCATAAAAGACCAGAATAGTAAGCTGATAAATATCCTGACTGTCGTCCGTTGAGCATTTATACTCTTTCATGATCCAATGCAGAAATTCCTCACGATAGGTCTCATAAACAACACCCAGTTCCGCCTGGCCGCCATTTTTGATTTTCGTTATGATTTCGTCTTGTGTCATGATGTTGCGCTTAATGATAAAAGCGTATAGCGGTAACCCATAGCAACGCATTTTTATTTTACAACGGCTCTACGTTTATATAATAGTAGAGATGGACAGCGCACCGAATATACCAAATTTCCCCTGAAAATTGGGATGTTACCTCAGGCAGCCGTGATCATAAAGGTCAACAAAATTTAAACCCCCAGTTTTATGAAAAAGAACATCGCCCTCGCAATCGTATTCTTAGTAATATGCTTGCACAACCTTATGGCCCAGGAAAGTGCCACGCTTAATGCTTCAGTTGCCCGTGCTTTTGAGACTGATTTTTCTGGCGCAACGAATGTTCAGGTAGAGCCTGAGCAGAAGAGCGTTACGCTTATCAAGTTCCTTTACCAGGATTCGTTTTGGCTTGCCTACTACACAAAGGATGGCCGGCTAATTTCGAGTGGCAGAAAAATTAAATCACACGAACAACTGCCGGTAAATGTGAAAAAGTCGCTGGACGAATTGCAAGGTGAATATGAAAAGAAATTTGGCTCGCTTGCCGTTGGTGCGCCCTTTGAAATGATTTCGGATGGTAGTACTTCTTATTTCGTACCACTGCAGAACAACAGCCTGAGCCTCTTTATTTCAATTGATGGGTATGGATCAGCTTCGATTCGCAGCAAACAAGTTCGGGATGCTATCGTGATCCCAGATAAGTCGGTAATAGCCAAAAAGAATTGAAATAACGTACCAACCCCTCAGCATCCGGCACTATGCAACAGCATGGTGCCGTTTGTGCTGTGAAAATATTTTTTAGTAACCGTGGGTTACATCTTTTACCAAAAAACATGAAGTAGCAAAATAATCGTAGTTATGTTCACCCTTACAATACGCGAAAGGCAGGTCCTGGCGTTGGTGGCCATCGGACTAACCACCAAAGAGATTGCTGACAGACTGTGTGTGAGCCATCACACGATAGAAAGTCATCGGAAGAACTTGTTACGAAAATGGGAAGCGAAGAATTCAGCGGAACTCGTTCAGAAAACAAGTACGATGTTGTAGGTTATTTCGACCCTCTCCGTTGTACGTTGTCTATAGGTGGCGGCATGCGGTACTTTACCGCATGCTTTTTTTTGCAGGTTCGATCACAACGATTGCACTTAATTTTTTTGCTTTGTGGTTGGAAGTGAAGGACAGATGGTTGTAGTTTGCTTGCAACTCAACCAATACAACTATGGCCCTCACCGTATCCGATGGATTTCCCTACTACGCTTCGCTGGTTAACAACTATAATCAGTTGTTTCATTCAACAGAAAACATGGATTTACTCAGTGCGATTTCGGAGGAAAAGTCAACCTACCGGTATGCCGAAGGCAAATGGAGTATCAAGCAAATTGTGGGACACATAACGGACCACGAGCGCATCATGAGTTACCGGATGTTAAGGTTCAGCCGCAATGATGATACGCTTTTGCCCGGTTACGACCAGGATGTGTTGGTCAATAACGGCCGTTTCGATGAGCAACCCTACGCAGACTTAATGGAAGACTTTAAAAATGTTCGGAGAGCAACGCAAAGTTTTAGTAGATCGCTTTCTGCAGAACAATTGCAGCGCACGGGCAAAGCCTGGAAGTATGTAATGACGGTGGAGGAATTTTTGAAGGCCACCATTGGTCACGAGCTTCATCATATCAGCGTTTTGAAGGAACGTTACCTGAAATAGTTCTTAAAAAAGCATTCTTTTGATGTGATTTCGCACACTTTGATTTAGGCTATAACTTTTTGTTGTAAAAATATACCGATCGGTATATTTTTGTGCGTGACTAAAGCCGAACAAACACGTCAGTACATTCTGGATAAAACTGCGCCACTCTTCAACAAGAAGGGATTTGATGGTACTACCTTGTCGGATCTTGAACGGGTAACGGGTCTTACAAAGGGTTCGCTTTACGGAAACTTTTCCGGCAAGGAGGAACTGGCATCGGAGGCATTTCGCTATTCGATGAAAAAAGTAAAAGCAATGGTGGCCGATGCGTTGGAGGGTGCCGTTTCGAATCGTGAACAGCTTGAGGCCTTGCTTACATTTTTTTCGCATTATGTTTTCAATCCACCGGTGGCCGGAGGATGTCCTTTGCTCAATTCGGCTGTAGAGGCAGATGACTATCGAACATCGATGCGCACTGTAGTAGTGGAGGAACTGCTGTCGGTGATTTCTTTTATCGAGCGATTAGTGAAGAAAGGTATTCGGGCTGGTGAGTTTAAGAAAGGAATCAAGCCCCGTGAATTAGCATTCATTTTCTTTTGTTCAATAGAAGGCGCCCTGATGTTTTCGCGAGCGGAGCGTTCGGAAGAGCCAATGAAAATAGTAGTGAAGCATTGTAAATTAATATTGGATCAAATCAGTAAATAACTATGCAACAACGAAGAGTAGTCGTAACAGGATTGGGTGCGTTGGCGCCATTGGGTAATTCAGTTTCTGAGTTCTGGAGTAATCTCATTGAAGGAAAGAGTGGAGCTGCACCCATTACGCGATTTGATACCACGAAATTTAAAACCCGATTTGCCTGCGAGTTGAAGGATTTCGATGCGCGAAATTACTTTGAGAAAGCGGAGATCCGAAAAATGGATCCGTTTACGCATTACGCAATGATTTCAGCCGAAGAGGCGTTGAAAGATTCTGGACTAAACCTCGAACAAATTGACAAAACCCGTGTGGGCGTAATCTGGGGATCGGGCAACGGAGGCTTTCAAACATTTCAGCAGGAAGTAATGGAATTTGCCAAAGGGGACGGGACACCGCGAATCAATCCTTATTTTATACCGAAGGTGATCGTTGACATTGCATCAGGATGGATTTCGATTAAATATGGATTTATGGGACCAAACTTTTGTACGGTGTCGGCTTGTGCAACATCGACCACGGCCATCATCGATGCTATGAATTACATTCGTTGGAATAAGGCGGACATTTTTGTGACGGGCGGATCGGAAGCTGCCATCAACGAAGCAGGTATCGGAGGTTTTAATGCACTGAAGGCGTTGTCCACCCGAAATGATGATCCGGCTACAGCATCACGACCTTTTGATATTGATCGCGATGGCTTTGTTATGGGTGAAGGCGCAGGAGCATTAATTTTAGAGGAGTATGAACATGCTAAAAGACGTGGCGCAAAAATTTATGCCGAAGTAGTTGGCGGAGGAATGTCGGCCGATGCGTATCACTTAACGGCCACGCACCCCGAAGGAGCAGGGGCTATGTTAGGCATGAAGTGGGCGTTGGAGGATGCGAACCTTAAGCCCGAAGATGTGGACTATCTTAACCCACATGCAACATCCACTCCGGTAGGCGATGAAAGTGAAATGAAGGCCGTCTCGAAGTTTTTTGGTGACCATACAAAGAAACTGCACATCAGTGCTACCAAATCAGCAACAGGTCATTTGTTGGGAGGAGCAGGCGCCATTGAGGCGATCATTACCATCAAAACGATTCAGGAAGGAATTATTCCGCCAACCATAAACACCGCGAATATCGATCCGGCAATACCGTCAGGGTTGAATATTGTAACGGGCAAAAAGCTGTTGAAGGAGGTAAAGGTGGCCATGAGTAATACGTTTGGCTTTGGCGGCCACAACGCCACCGCTGTTTTTCGAAAGTTAGAATCGTAACGTAAAAATTGTCTTTACATCTGGCTCTGATTCTACCGTGATGGATCCATTGTGCATTTGCATGATCTGTCGCGATAGACTCAGGCCGATGCCGGAGCCAGTTCGTTTAGTGGTATAGAATGGAACGAAGATATGCTCAAGCGCTTCCTTGATAATGCCCGACCCGTTGTCAATCACTTCGATTTTTATAACATTTTCGTCAACACGCCCAATGAGTTCAAGCGTTGGGTTTTCTGTTTCGGCCAACGCTTCAATGGCATTTTTCAACAGGTTAATTAATACTTGCTCGATCATTTCCAGGTCGGCCTGTACCGTGATGTATTCGGAGCTGCATTCAGAATGAAAATTAATGTTTGTTTTTTTCAACTCAGTTTTCATTAGCTGTGCAACATGTTCGATCAAATCCCTGAGGCGTACCGTGGCAAGGTTGGGTTTGGGCAGCGAAGTGTACTCACGATAGGCATCAATGAATTTGATAAGTCCCTTACTTCGGTTTTCAATGGTGCTTAATCCTTCTCGTAAATCATCGGCACCTTCTCCCTTAAGTTCATAATGATCATCGCCTTTTTTCTCCATGTCGTGATCCAGAATCTCGCGCAAGGTTGAGGTGAGCGAAGAGATAGGCGTAATGGAGTTCATGATTTCATGCCGCAGCACGCGGGTTAAATTTTGCCAGGCTTCCAGTTCCTGTTTCTGCAATTCAGGTTGAATGTTTTGCAGGGTTACTAATTTTACATCGATAGCACGAATGCGAAGTTCGGTTGCTTGAATGGTAAGGTATAATTCATTACTTCCTTTGTACAATTCACTTTTGCCGGGTTCAACACTGTTGATGGCGTGATAAAGCTTGGGGTTTATGTCGATGAGCTCGCGAATGTTTTTGATGGATGTGATACCCATAAATCGCTTGGCATTGGCGTTGATTAACTGCACGTTGCCATCGGCATCAAACGAAAGAATACCGGTGCGTACCTGCTGAACAACGGTGTTTAAATATTGCCAGTGCTCTTCTTTTTCAGACCTGGCCTTTCGGAAGGCCTCCAGTACTTCGTTAAATGCTTCGTTTAGATCTTTAAAGCTTTTGCCGAGTTTATTATCCGATGTAAACCCGGAAATGAAATCAGAGTACCGTACCGATTCCAGGAACCGGGTAAGCTTTTGATTGGTTTGGCTGACAAACCGGAAAAGTTCAACCAACTGGGCAATGATGATTAGTGCGGTAAGCATGGCGGCAAACAGCATGTTGGGTCTGTTTACAATAAACAGAAACAAGAACTGCGTAAGCCCCAGGAGGATTACCCGGAGTATAACCCGGGCGCGAAAATCTTTAAACCCGAAATTCAAGGAAGTAGGTTGATTTTTTTGCGTTTAATGTTGGCGGTTAAGATAAGAATTTATTGAAGCGCGAACATTAAAACTTCAGCCATCCAACGTTAAAGTCCATGCTTCTCTAACCTGCGATACAGCGATGAGCGGGTAAGGCCCAGTTCGGTGGCCGCCTGCGTTATGTTGCCATTATACTTTTTCAATACTTTGCGGATCAATAGTTTTTCAACTTCTTCGAGGTTGTATTGCTCCAGGCTAAGTTGGCCATCTTCTTTTCCGTTGAAAGTAGGAGTAAAGTTGAAGTCCTCAGGTTGAAGTACGCTGCTGTTGCTAAGGATAACCGCCCGTTCAATGGCGTGCTGCAGTTCGCGAATGTTTCCAGGCCACGGATGTTTATGCATTCTAACCATGGCGCCTTCACTTATTTTGGTCACCGTCTTTTCGTACTTGGCAGCGTAGTGTTTTAAGAAGTGATTGGCCAGCAACGGGATGTCTTCCAGACGATCGCGCAGCGAGGGGATTTCAATTTCGATGGTGTTGATCCGGTACAGTAAATCCTGACGAAACCGATTCTCTTTTACCATTTCATAAAGTGGCATGTTGGTAGCACAGATAAGCCGCATGTTTACAGGCGTATCTTTGTTAGACCCCACGCGACTTACTTTTCGGTTTTGGATTACCGTTAGCAGCTTGGCTTGCAGCGGCATCGACAGGTTTCCAATTTCATCCAGGAATAAAGTACCTCCGTTGGCTAATTCAAATCTTCCGGCACGATCTTCCTTAGCATCGGTAAAGGCACCTTTTTTATGACCGAAGAGTTCGCTCTCAAAAAGTGTTTCCGTTATTGAGCCAAGGTCAACGCCAACAAAGTTTTCATTTTGCCGCGATGAGTTTCGGTGGATAGCCCGGGCGATAAGTTCTTTGCCTGTTCCGTTTTCGCCCAGTATTAAAACATTCGCATCGGTCTTGGCAACCCGATCGATGGTTTGGAAAATCTTTTGCATGGCTGCACTCTGGCCGATGATCTCACTGAAGCGGTTGTTCAGTTCCTGATTGATCTCCTGATTTTTAAATTTCAGGGTCTCAATCACATCGCGCGATTCACGCAGCCGCATAGCTGAGTAAAGTGTGGCCAGAAGTTTTTCATTTTCCCAGGGTTTCAACACAAAATCGGTAGCACCGGCTTTTATCGCACGCACCGCCATCTGCACATCACCGTAAGCCGTGATCAAGACTACAACGGCCGATGGATCAAGCTGGAGTATGCGCTCCAGCCAGTAGTATCCTTCGCTTCCGCTGCTTACATCTTTGGTGAAATTCATGTCGAGAAGGATCACATCGTAATCTTCGTTGCTCATCAGGGCCGGTATGGCTTCCGGATTTTTTTCAATATCAACCTGGGCGAAGTAGCGTTTCAGGTGCATTTTGGCAG
>Ga0315910_10001747_pt1 | contig 19711 bp, 15 predicted proteins | sample EdamamesoilMG_FD_204470 | JGI IMG/M metagenome (GOLD analysis project Ga0315910, IMG submission 204470) | Garden soil microbial communities collected in Santa Monica, California, United States - Edamame soil | ecosystem: Environmental > Terrestrial > Soil > Garden | place: USA: California...
TCCCTTCGACCTCTGTGTTTCCTCCGACTGCATCCTCCAGACTGAGCGCAGCCCGCTGGCCGCGATGATCTACGACGCCACATTCTGGGACGAGCGCTTCGACCGCGAGGAGTTCGTCTACGGCACGGCGCCGAACGAGTTCGTCGCTGCCATGGCCGGACGGATACAGCCGGGCCCCGTGCTCTGTCTCGCCGAGGGCGAGGGACGCAACGCCGTGCACCTCGCCACCCTCGGCCACGCCATCACCGCCGTCGACCAGTCTGCCGTCGGCCTGGAGAAAGCCCGGCGGCTGGCGGCCGCACGCGGCGTCGCGATCACCACGGTGGTGGCGGATCTCGCGACCTACACGATCGACCCCGCGGCGTGGAGCGGTGTGGTGACGACCTTCGGCCACCTGCCGCGCGCGCTGCGGCGCACGGTCTTCGCGGCCGCGGTGCGCGGGCTGCGGCCCGGCGGCGTTTTCCTGCTCGAGGCCTACACGCCGGCGCAACTCGCCTACGACACCGGCGGCCCGAAGGACGCGGCGCTGCTCATGACGGCCGACGCGCTGCGCGAGGACCTGGCCGGCCTGCGCTTCGAGATCCTGCACGAGATCGAGCGTCAGGTCGTCGAGGGCCCGGGACACACCGGCCGCGCCGCAGTCGTGCAGGTCTGCGGCGTGCGTTAGCGGAGCCAAGTGGGACGGCATCCCACTCCTCACCGGCCCAAGACCCTCACCGCCGCCACGCTTCGATCGGCCGCATCTCGCCGCAGTCGAGGCAGCGGATGTCCGGATGCAGTGCGCCACAGGCCGGGCAGCGTCCCCCGGTCGCGTACGGCTCGAACGGCTGGCCGCACGCCCCGCAGGCGATCGCGAGGCCGGTGATCGGCGACGCACGGCACACGGGACAGGCGAAGAGCGTGTTGCGCGGCCGACGCTCGAAGGCGAGACGTTCGCGCGCGTGCTTGAAACTCTGCCAGCAGCGCGAGACGAGGAAGACCGCGATCACCACCGTCCAGATCGACCCCGGATCGAAATACCAGGAGAGCGCCACGATGCCGGCCACGCCGGCAAACCCCAGCAGCGAGGCGATGTAGAGGCTGCGCGCGTAGCCGACGACGAACCAGAGCAGCGACTGCACGATCTGGCCTCCATCGAGTGGATACACGGGCAGGATGTTGAAGATGAGCAGGCCCGCGTTGATCCAGAACACCGCGGCCCCGAAGCGCAGCAGGTCGGGCGAACCCGCCGCCAGCGGCGTGGTCTCGCACCACCCCCAGAACCACCAGGCGAGCGGCATGAGCACGACGTTCACCAGCGGGCCCGCCGCGATGCTCCAGAGCATCGCCCCGGGTCGGTGCGGCGGCTGGACGAAGGCGATGCCGCCCAGCGGCCAGAGCACGATCTGGTCGGAGCGACCGCCCACCTGCCGGCACGCGAGCGAGTGCCCGAACTCGTGCAGCAGCACGATGGCGAAGAGCGCGAGATACTCCGCGAGCGCGTAGAACAGCTCGTGGTAGCGGTCGCGGCGCACCGAGACTGAATAGGCCGCGACGAGAAACCACGACCAGTGCAGGAACACCTGGATGCCGGCGAACCGGAAGAGTTTGATGCTGCCGTTCTGGAGCGAGAGCACGCGCGAGGGCTAGCGGCCCGCCCCCCGCCCAACAAGGGCTTTTCTCGCCGCGCCCGCCGCCGGCGATTGTCATCTATTGGATGACAACCGCCCGGGACGGCTCTGACTGGTCGCCGGGATCCGGATCGTCACGCGTCGCGGCGCGCGAAGAATGCGGCGCATGCCTCGCCTGTCTCGCGCACTCATCGCCGGCGCGCTCGCCACCACCCTGATGCTCCATGGCCTGCACGCCTCCGCCGACCAGCGCCCCGTCGAACCGGTCGGGCCCGCGCCGACACCGGCCCTCGACCCTGCATTGCCCACGCTCTGGATCGCCGGCGACTCGACCGCGGGCAACAACACGCCCGAGGCCACCGGCTGGGGCCGGCCCTTCCCGCAGTTTTTCGACACGACGAAGGTCAACATCGCGCTGCGCGCCCGCGGCGGACGCAGCTCGCGCACCTTCATCACCGAGGGACACTGGGACGCGATGCTGGCCGAGGTGAAACGCGGCGACCTCGTGCTGATCCAGTTCGGTCACAACGACGGCGACGCGGTGAACGACGACCGCCGCGCCCGCGGCTCGCTCCCCGGTCTCGGCGAAGAGACCGAGACGATCGACAATCTCCTCACGAAACAGCGCGAGGTCGTGCACACCTACGGCTGGTACCTGCGGAAAATGATCGTCGACGTCCGCACCCGCGGCGCGCAGCCGGTCGTGCTCTCGCTCACCGCGCGCAACATCTGGCAGGACGGACGTGTCGAGCGCGGCTCGGGCCGCTTCGGCGCGTGGGCGCGCGAGACGGCCGGGTGGGAAGGCATGCCGTTCATCGATCTCACTGCGCTGATCGCCGACGAGTTCGAACGCCGGGGCGAGCCGGCGGTGGCGGCCTTCTTTCCCCAGGACCACACGCACACCAGTCCCGCCGGCGCGGCGCTCAACGCCCGCCTCGTCGTCGCCGGCCTGCGCGCGCTGCCGCGCGATCCCGTCGCGGCCTGGCTCTCGGCCGCCGGCGCGGAAATCCCGGCCGCTCCTGCGAGCGCCGTGGTCGCTTCGCCCGCCCCACCCCGGGACGGTGGGCCCGCGGTGTTTGACGCGTGGCTGAACCTGCCCCAGCGCCCGGACGACGACCGGCCCGCGCTCGTCCTCGTCGGCGATTCCACCGTGAGAAACGGCCGCGGCGACGGCGCGGGCGGCCAGTGGGGCTGGGGCGACTTCATCGCGACCCACCTCGACACCTCGCGCCTGCACGTGGTCAACCGCGCCGTCGGCGGGTTGTCCTCAAGAACCTACTACACCCAGCGCTGGCCGGCCGTGCGCGCGCTGCTCCGGCCGGGCGACATCGTCATCGTGCAGCTCGGCACCAACGACAACGGCCCGATCAACGACGACTCCCGCGCCCGCGGCACGCTGCCGGGCAACGGCGAGGAGACCGAGGCCATCGACAACCTCGTGACGAAACAGCCCGAGATCGTGCACACCTACGGCTGGTACCTGCGGCAGATCCTGCTCGAGGCGCGCGCACAAGGCGCGAGCCCGGTGCTCTGTTCGCTCATCCCGCGCAAGATCTGGAGCGGCGGCCGCATCGAGCGCCAGCCCGACCGCCACCCCGACTGGGCCCGCGCCGCCGCCGCGCAGGTCGGCGCGCCCTTCATCGACCTGCACGAACGCGTGGCCACCCGCCTCAACGCCGTCGGCGAGGCCGCCTCGGATGTCCTCTACGGCGATACGCACACCCACCCGAGCCGCCCCGGCGCGATCCTCGTGGCGGAGTGCGTGGCCGAAGGCCTGCGCGCCCTCGGCGCGGAGAATCCGCTCGCGCCCTACCTGCGCTGACGCCCCGCGCGCCCGGCGGGCAGCGTCCCGCTGCGGTGCAGGCCCTTGCGAGGCATCACCGGCTCGTTTTCCACGCCCAGCGCGCGAGCGATCAACACTCGCGCGCCGAGTGCGAACGCTCGCGCGCGAGCGTCGATCGCCGGCGCACCCGGCGCGATCTCCGGCGCGCCGGCGCTGAAACCCGCGCGCCGACGCTCGCGACCCGTGACACCGCGCCCGCACCGTTCCCACCAGCGCCAGCAGTCAGCGCGCGAGGAACCGACGTCCGTGTCACGCCGCCCGCGTCCGGCGCGGCACCGCACGTCGTCCGCGCGCGAGCGATGATCGCGACTGCGCCGGCGACAGAACCCGGCGCGCCGGGCACGACGCGCCGCGCGCGAGCGCCCGCGACCCGAGACACACCGTCAGGACCCAAAACACCTGCGACAGCGACAAAAAGCAGACCGACAGAGACCGAAAGCAGACCGCCAGTAGCTCATGCACGACCGTCAGCGGTTCGATGCAGACCGCCAGCGATGCAAAGCAGACAGCCACCGCCCCGCGCACGACCGCCAGCGATGCGAACCAGACCGACAGCGCCTCCATGCAAACCGGCCGCGATGGCATGCAGTCTGCCCGCGGGCAAAAGCAGAGCGCCCGCGACACAACCGTCGCCGCCAGTGACACCACGTTCGCGTCCACCGGCCCGAAGCGCACCGCCACCACCGGAAACCGGAGCGCCCATGGTCTGCGTGGCACCGTCCGCACAACAAAGCACGCGTACATACGCTCCACACTCGCCACCACCGAGTCAACCCACGCCGCCCGCGCCCCGGCGCAGACCACCTCCGGGCGAAGTCCGTCACGCGCCGCCCCGCTCCAACCCGGCAGGCGCGCCCGCCGCCAACGACATTGCCGCCCCCGCAGAAGCGGCCTTGAGCAACACGCCAAAGCATCTCGGCGGCGCACCGCTACGATGGTGGGGCGGTTTCTCCGCAACCGCCGCGCACGTGACGTGCTCGAAACGACGCGTCCGTGTGCCTGATTTCCAGGCAAGTTCGTCCCTCCTCCATGCACCGGAACGCGCCGGGCCACTCCGCCAAGTTCCGCCCCCTCGACTCCCCGCCGTGTCAGCTCTTGTCCGCGGCTTCCTTCGTCGGTCCGAGAAAGCTCCGCAACATCACTTCCGAGATGATCTCCTCCGGAGAATGCGCACGCAGGAAAGCCTTGAAATCCTTACCCTGAGGCGCCTCGGGGAACCGGTCTGAGACCTTCCCGAGTTTAACCTCCAGTTCGCCGACCGATATCGCCCGCGGTGGAGACATCCTGAACTCGTCCATCATGAAGTTCCAAAGAAAGGCGACCGGCCGTGTCCATTCGCGCCGGATCCCAACAAACTCGAGTTCACGGAATGTTCCATTCGCTTCCAGGATCCACCGAAGCCGCTTGGGTTTCCGCGACGATCTGCTGGCGGCACAGAGAAGCGTATCGGGCTTCGGTACCTTGACCCTCCACCACTGAAGAAACTTCGGACCCACAACCATCACTTCACGTCCCTCACACAGGATGATCGGAAACTTGAAGTGCATCTCGAAATGGGAGCGAAACCTCGATCCAGCACCTGTAGCCGGGCTCAGAGCCGATGCGAGCACAACTCCGGCCCCGGCCGCCCGGTGATCGACGCCGGTTTGCCAGGCATATTCCGGACCGCTTCCGCTTTCAGCGAGTGCGCCTCAAACAACAATGTGCAAAGATTGACCCCTTTTCGGCGCCCCTTTTCGGCGCCAGAACAGATCGCCGCCCCAGCGAGCGCGGGCCTTGGACAGCACGCTGTGGTCGGGCACCTCGTCCTCGAGCGTGTAACCCAGGAACCACAACCAATCCAGCCGCTCGGGCAGCCGCCTCATCAGCTCGCGCTCGCTGGAGACGTTTTCGTGGAAGAGCACGAACATCAGCTTGAGCAGGATCCCCGGATCCACCGACTCATTGCCGTTGCGCCCGTAGGTGTGGGCCACCACCTCGCGCGCAACGGTGAAATCGATCATCGCCGCGACTCTGCGCAGCGGATGATCCGCATGCACGCGCCGGTCCAGATCCACCCCGTAGCTGAACAGCGTCTTATTTCCCTCGTGTACGCCCATCATGATACCGGCAAGTGAAGCGTACAACGTGCCAACTCATCCGCCACGCTGACGATTTGGGCAACAGGCCCTCAAGACCTGACGTCTTCAGCTTGGCCCTAGCCTTAAGTCCGAAGGACTGAAAATGTTACAATTCCAAACTTGAGAATCACCTTCCGGACGATAGGCTAACTCCCGTTTCGTTCGCCCTACATAACTGCTGAAGCCCCTTGCCTCTAGTCTGATGACCGTCTCGGCAAGCGTCGAGATCGCCAGCAGAATTCCGTTTCGAGTACGCCCCCCCCGCCCCCTGCTTTGATGCGAGTGGCATCTGGTTTCGGCCCCAACCGAATCCAAAAATGACAGTGAGAATGCACTACTTTGCATGCCTCTCGCTCTGCCTGACAGTGTCAGGAGGGCTGTTTGCTGAACCGACATACACGGCGCCTGCAACACAATCGAGCTTCGCTGATCCTTTGGGGTTAGCCAGATTGTCGAACACTCCTTCAAATTCGCACCGGGACAGGCGATTGTCGAAGTCCGAGTTTGATTTCTACACGGCCGCTCGGCTCGAAGACGTCGCGCACGAGAAGGGATTCAAACGTCAGCGTTTTGGGGGAGAGGTGATCTTGATCGAGCCAAGAGTCGACTTCCGTGCTGCAATCAGGCATGGAAAGAATCACCCGAGCTATCTGACGCTTAATTGCGCTGCATCAATCGGCACAGAGATTCGGTTTCAGGGTGCCCTGATCAGAATTGCGCCAAGCGCTCACGAGGGATTTGCGACGCTTGCGGTCAAAGATGCAGAAACGTGGCGAAATTTGACCTATGAGCCGCATACCGTGTCGTACGATGGCGGACGCATGGCGTTGCTGGCAATGATAACCATCCAGGCCGACCCGACAAGCGGACTTTGGTCTATTGCCGCTCGCGATGCAGCCGTTGACGAAAAGATCCGAGTCAGCGAAGGAAAGGACGATATCGGCACACTGGCTATATTAGGCGGCGACGCAGGTGCGCTCTTGTTTGAGGTCGTATCGGCAGATAGAAACCCAGTGATTGAGGATGCAAATGGCAACTGGATTGACGACGACTTTGAGTTCGACAACTTGGGAGCACTGCTTGACGCCGGTGCATCAGTAGACGAAACAAATTTCGTCCGCATGGCGTACCGTCGGGACCTGATACAGCATCCTCGCGAGTTCCATCTCAGCATCCCTCCGCCAGACTCGCCGCCAGTGGAACAACGCAACGGCGTTGTTGTTCGTTCTATCAGAGGGGACGAAACCGCCATTATCGTCAATGTGCGTGAATTGGAAAGCGAGGGTGCCAAGTGAGACTTCGCTCATTGCTTTATCTCGTAGTTGGGTTGTTTGGTACGTTGCAGGCAAAGGCATACGTCTATTTCTGCAATAACAACCCATGCACATCCGCCGTCGTAACTATCTGTGAAATTAGGTACATGTCTCAAGGCCAGATGACGATGTTTGATATCGTTGTTCCGTATGGTTCGTGCATCGAGGTGCTTGATATTCCTGAATGGGCAGCCAGGAATCTTCACGGCGTAGTCTACTTTTCGTCCGGAAACATCGCGATTGCGAAGGCGGCCAGCCAAACCTATCCGGGCGCCAACATCTGGCCGAACATCGCGCAAAACGCGCAAGGAAGTTATCGAAACGCTCAGTTTGTGGTCGATGGTTCGTTCTGGGTCGGACAGAGTATTGCGCTGTCCTCTTCGGGGCCAGTTCATCTGAATAAATCAGTTGTAAGCCAAGGAGAGACTGTGACAGTCACTCCAAGTAGTGGGACTGCAATTGGGAACTATACTATTACCGCAACTCGACCTGACGGATGTGTTGCCGTCCTGAACGGCAAAGTGTTCAAGTTCGAATTTGTGGGAACCAAGACCAGCGACTATGCTCCTGCTGGCACGGTTAATCCGGGCGCTGGAAATCCCGTCTATGATGGTCCAAATGCTCGCACATCTATCTCGGGGCTTATCGCTGTCGGATTGGGTGGAGGAACGGCAGCGGCTGATGTGAGTCACAATTTTGACGTCAAGATTCAAACCAATCCGGCTGGTGCGTTCACTGGAAGTGTCACTGCCGCTCTGCATGGACAAACGTCCTATAATACGACCATTCATTTGATAAAATACTCGGGCGATAACGGTGCCACGTTTGGCGTGAGCGTTCGCGTTCCCTTGGTGCCATGGCTGTCGATCTCAATTTCTGGGACCGGCAACAAGCATGTCGCGTCCGGGGCTTGTGGATTTGGCCTCTCGTTTGGAGGAGAAAGCGCAAGTTACCCGACGCTCACCCAGCGTTCGACCGTCGAGTTCGACGTACCCTTCTTTGCCACAAATGATGAACGCAATTGGTCGGGTAGTATATCGGTCGACAAGCTCGACTCGCAGATGTCCTATCAGGTCGGAAGCACATCTAGAGCATTTCGTATCCATTCCGGCGTGATCGCCCATTCCACGTCCACGTTTAGTCAGCTCTGGCCGGCGATCAGCACAGGAGTAATTGAGGCGGTTACGGATGGAACAAACTCTACCGTCATCCTCTACGAGGAAAACAATGAATACGAAATCCAATGAAAACTCATCTCTTACATCCCCGCATTCGGACTTTCGCATTGTTCGTGGTGCTAACGACAGCATCTAGCTCCATCTCCAGTGGGAGTGACCGCTACATTGCCACGCTTGAAATGGGAATTGCGGGGAGCCAGGGCAAGAGCACCATCAAAATCGCTGGTTCGGTGGTGTTCCTCGATGAGAATGGAGCGGTCACATTGCGACTAGATCCTTCTACAATGAGTGTCGACAAGATCGACGGAGCAACGACGCCGTTCGGCAGTTTCGACGAGTTCGAGGTGACCGCCAGACCCGCCACCACCAATGATGGCTGGACCTTGAGCGATAGTGGCGAGCGAACCAGCGGGTATTCCGAGACGCTCAATTTGGCATTGGGGGTATCCCAGGTAACACCTGCCAGCTTGCGGCTTCTCAAAGAGGGGTCAGGGAGGATGGGGTATTTCGATGCAACCACCCTCATGATCTCGGAATCGTCCTTGCGGGTGCATGAAGATCCATCGACGCAGTGGCTGTTCCTCCGGAGAGGATCAACGCTCGTTGGTATTCGAATTAACTGCAAAGGGCCTGCGGCAGACCTGATCGATAGCTTCTACAAGGAACCGACATTGGACATCGCAAGGTTGGTCAGGTCGTCCAACTCGTTTCTGCGCGTGACACGGCTTTCGCTTAGTCAACCGTGAGATCCGGTTCGGTTTCGCGGTAGATCTGGGCGGGTAATCGGGTGCATCCTGGAACAAGCGGGATGCACCCGTCGCCTTTCTACGAAATCCAGAAACGCCTTTTCGTGCATCCGCTTCACCTGCTCCCATATCGCTTCAGGGATTGGCAACGCGAAGAAGGTCCTAATATCCACGGCCAGGTCTTTCGGTTCCCGCAGGATACCCGCTGTGACGGCCTCGTGCCCGCTGGCGAGATGCTGGTATGCTCCGGCCTGAAGGGTGACAGATAAACCGGGGTGATGGATTACACTTCCAGGGCCAAGCCCTGGAAGACCATCACGCCCATGGAAGAGATCGTGCGGTTTGGTCTGTTAGCCCGCGGTGATCGATTCACGTTCACGGACTGTGTGAGCAGTTCGAAGTGAGCCGCAGCACCGGCCACGAGCATTTGCGGCGCTATGCGCAGGACGGGATGAAGGGGTTGCAGCCGCGCAGTCACCGACCGCATCGTTTCCCGCAGCCAACGGATGCGGGCATCGAAGAGCTGATCATGAGGAGCGTGAAAAGGGGTCACACTTTGCACATTGCCTTCCGTTGCCGGGCGGCCAGGTGCAGCGGGCCGGCAGCGGGCGTGAACCGTCACGAGAGGTGACACGCGACCGCCCCGGAAAAGACCGTCGGAGGTGACACAGAGGCCCAGAGATTTCACAGGAGTTCCACAGAGCGACGATTCGGAACGATCCATACGTCGCGGGGCGCTTTCGCCTCCTCGGTTGGACGGAGGATCGCAGGAAGACGACACAACCCTCTGTGGACTCTGTCGTCCCTCCGTGACCTCTGTGGTTCAATTGCGTCGACCGGGCCGGATTGATCCGCGCTGATGCGACGCGCGTCGTGCGGGTTCGACGCTGGCCGCGACGGCCCAGCGCGGTGCCGGGTGCGTCTTGCCTCGGTGCAGCGTTCCGGCTGTCCTCGCCGCACTCCTCATGGCCGCCGAACCGGTTCACTCGCCCAGCCCGCCGGCAGTTTCAAATGATCGCCAGCTCACGTGGCGCGCGATCCTCACCGGGATGGCTCTCGGGGGCGGACTCTCGCTCTGCAACATCTACACGGGGCTCAAGGTCGGCTGGAGCATGAACATGTCGGTCACGGCCGTGATCATCGGCTTCGCCTTCTGGAGGATCCAGCAGGGCTTCGGCGGGCGGCCATTCAACATTTTCGAGAACAACCTCAACCAGACCGCCGCCTCGGCCGGCGCCGCCATCTCGTCCGCCGGGCTTGTCGCCGCGGTGCCCGCGCTCGCGATGCTCACCGGGCAGACGCTCACCTGGCCGGCCCTCGCGGCCTGGACGTTTTCCGTCTGCCTCGTGGGCATCGTCGTGGCCTACGGGATACGCCGGCAGATGATCGAGGTGGACAACCTGCCGTTTCCCGGAGGCATGGCGACGGGCGAGACGCTCAAGGAGATCCACACCGCCGGAGCGCGCGCGATCGCCCGCGTCTCGATGCTGATCACCGGCGCCGTCGCCGCCGCCGCGCTCAAGATCACCGAGCACCTCGCCTCGCTCAAGGCCGTCGGCCTGCCCTTCTCCGTCGCGATGCGCCCCGAGGGCGCGGTGGCAAAGGCCGGCATCGGCAAACTCTCCGCCGCCAACCTTGGCTTCTCGCTCGAGCCCACCTCGCTCATGTACGCCGTCGGCGCGATCGTCGGGCCGCGCGTGGGTGTATCCATGATGCTCGGTACGATTCTCGCCTGGGGCGTGCTCGCGCCGATCGCGTTTCAGAACGGCTGGACCGACCTCGGCCCGGCCGACGCGACGCGCAGCTGGTACACACCCGGGCTGAAGTGGCTGCTCTGGCCGGGCGTGGCCATGATGGTGACGTCGGCCCTGACCTCCTTCGCCTTCTCCTGGCGCTCGATCGCCAACACCTTCCGCCGCCGCCGGCCGGCCGGCGACGGCGCGGCGCCCGCCGCGGTCACGGCCGTGGAGTGGGCGGACTCGTTCGTGATGCGCTATTTCCTCGCCGCGCTCGTCGTCGTGCTCGCGATCTCCGTCGCGCTCCAGACCGCGCTCTTCGCGATCACGCCCTGGATCGCGGCGCTCGGCGTGCTCACCACCTTCCTGCTCGCCATCGTGGCGGCGCGTGTATCCGGGGAGACGAATACGACGCCGGTCGGCGCGATGGGCAAGGTCACGCAGCTGATGTTCGCCGCGCTCAGCCCGGGCCAGCCCGCGCCGAACCTGATGGCGGCCAACGTCACGGGCGGCGCCTCGAGCCAGTGCGCCGAGCTGATGCACGACCTGCGCACGGGCAAGATGATCGGCGCGAAGCCGGGATTCCAGTTCGTCGCGCAGGTGTTCGGCGCGTTGTCGGGTGCGCTCGCCGGCTCGGCGGGTTACCTGCTGCTCGTGCCCGACCCGTCGAGCCAGCTGCTCACCGACGAATGGCCGGCGCCGGCCGTGGCCTCGTGGAAGGCGGTGGCCGAGCTCTTCATGCAGGGCTTCGGCGCGCTGCCGGCGAGCGCGCTCCAGGCGATGACGATCGGCGGACTCGCCGGCATCGTGCTGGCCGTGCTGGAAAAAACACTACCGGCCCGCGCGCGCCGCTGGGTGCCGAGCCCGGCGAGCCTCGGGCTGGCCTTCGTGATCCCGGCCTACAACGCGATCTCGATGTTTCTCGGCGCGGTCTGCGGCAGCGTGCTCCAGCGCTGGTTTCCGAACTGGACGGCGCGGTTTCTCATCGTGCTCGCCTCCGGGATGATCGCGGGCGAGAGCCTCACCGGCGTCGGCCTGGCGATCGACAAGATCCTGTCGGACCTGACGAGCGCGCCGTAGGGCGGGTCGGTCGACCTTCAGGCTGAAATCGAAGGCGGACGGGAGCCCCGGAGAGCTGGGTCACGTTCGAGCAGATCCTCGCCACTCCGTGGTTCGCTCTGCTTTCTCTGCGATCTTCTGTGCACACGGATCGGACTGAATTGCACAGAAGGAAACGGAGAGAACGGAGATCGGACTGGAGAAATGCCTTTCTCTGTTTCCTCCGTTATCTCCTGCCTGCCGGCCGTAGCCTCGGCGAAGGCTGGTAAAACGGATCGGAGTTTTCACAGGAGGCCGCGGAGGAAGCAGAGGGTTGGTGGGCTTCGTGGCTCGCTCTGCTTTCTCTGCGATCTCCTGTGCACACGGATCGGACTGAATTGCACAGAAGGAAACGGAGAGAACGGAGATCGGACTGGAGAGGTGCCTTTCTCTGTTTCCTCCGTTATCTCCTGTAAACGGATCGGAGTTTTCGCAGGAGGCCGCGGAGGAAGCAGAGGGTTGGCTGCGTGGCTCGCTCTGCTTTCTCTGCGATCTTCTGTGCACACGGATCGGACTGAATTGCACAGAAGGAAACGGAGAAAACGGAGATCGGACTGGAGAAATGCCTTTCTCCGTTTCCTCCGTTATCTCCTGTAGAACGGATCGGAGTTTTCACAGGAGGCCGCGGAGGAAGCAGAGGGTTGGCTTCGTTGTTCGCTCTGCTTTCTCTGCGATCTCCTGTCCAAATGGATCGAACGGATCGGAACGAATTTCACAGGAGGCAACGGAGAGGACGGAGATCGGGCTGGAGAAATGCTTTTCTCCGTTTCCTCCGTTATCTCCTGTAAAACGGATCGTCGTTTTCACAAGAGGCCGCGGAGGAAGCAGAGGGTTCGCGACCCACTTTTTAAGCCTTCGTGTTCTTCCTTACCTCACGTGCAGTTCTTCTGCGGGACTCAGGTTGAGCGCTCCGAAGAGTCACTCGGTGAAATGCCTCTGACCTCTCCGTGACCTCCCCGTCACCTCCGACTGCCTTTTCCGGCGTCAGTCGATGCCGCAGGCGCGGCGGGCGCGGTTGAGCACGGTGCGGGCGATGGCGCGGGCCTTGTCCGCGCCCTGGCGCAGCACCTCGCGCACGTATCCAGGGTCGGCCGCGAGCTCGGCGCGGCGCCGGCGCGCGGCGGCGAAATACTCCCAGTAACACTCGAAGAGCTTCTTCTTGAGGTCGCCGTAGCCGAGGCCGCCGGCGCGCAGGCGCGCCTCGTAGTCGGCGGCGACGTCGGCGGGCGCGACGAGCTTGAGGAGCTGGATCGCGAGGTTCCGGTCGGCATCGGGCTTGGGCTCGGCCGGCGTGCGCGAGTCCATGACGATGCCCATGATCTTTTTGCGCAGCACCTTCTCGTCGCCGAAGATCTCGATGGTGTTGCCGTAGCTCTTGCTCATCTTCTGGCCGTCGAGGCCGGGCACGACCGCGACCTCGTCGCGTATCCGTTCCTCGGGCACGACGAAGACCTCGCCGTAGGTCTGGTTGAATTTGATGGCGATGTCGCGCGTCATCTCGAGGTGCTGCTTCTGGTCGCGGCCGACCGGCACGACGTTCGTGTCGAAGAGCAGGATGTCGGCGGCCATCAGCACCGGGTAGGCGAACAGGCCGAAGTTCGGCGAGATGCCCTTGGCGGTCTTGTCCTTGTAGCTGTGCGCGCGCTCGAGCAGGCCCATGGGCGTGAGCGAACCGATCAGCCAGGTGAGCTCGCACACCTCGGGCACGGCGCTCTGCGTCCAGAACACGGCCTTGGCCGGATCGAGACCGCAGGCGAGCCAGTCGAGCGCGATGCCCTCGGTGAAGGCGCGGCGCTCGGCGGCGTCGGTCACGACCGTCATCGAGTGGTAGTCGGCGATGAAGTAGAAGGAATCGCCGCCCTCCTGCATCTCGATGGCCGGGCGCATCGCGCCGAAGTAGTTGCCGATGTGGAGCGTGCCGGAAGGCGTGATGCCGGTGAGGACTCGCATGGTGAGTGGGTCGTGAGAGTCAGGCTGCGCGGGCCGGTGGTGAGAAGGAAAATACAGAGGCAAGACCACGGCATCGCACAGGAGACCGCGGAGAGAGCAGAGAATGGAGAGTCAGCGCGTGAACTTCATCTCTGCTTTCTCCGCGACCTCCTGTAAAATCGCTTCCGATTGCTCCCGCAAACGAGCACGAAGGTCGGACGAGGTCTCCGGCCGGGCCGCGTCAACACTATGCCTGCGGTGGCGGCTCGGCCGGAGACCTCGCCCTACCTCCCGGTCGCGTCAGTCGAACCGCGGGCGGATGAGCAGCTCGGGAGACTTCGGCGCGGCGACCAGGCCCTCGCCGAGGATGCCACCGAAGGCCAGGAGCGGGTGCACGAGCGCGCGGCGGCCGAGGATCGTGCCGGGCTGGAGCACCGCGTTGCAGCCGACCTCGGCGCCGTCGCCGACGATCGCGCCGAACTTGCGCAGGCCGGTTTCGACGCGCGTGCCGTCGGGCAGGCGCAGGCGGATGTTTTTCCGATCGAGTCGGAGGTTGGAGCAGATCACGCCGGCGGCGAGGTGGCCCCGGTTGCCGACGATCGTGTCGCCGACGTAGTTGAAATGCGGCACCTCGGCCCGGTCCATGAGCAGCGCGTTCTTGAATTCGCAGCTGTTGCCCAGCACGCAGCCTTCGCCGACGATCACGCTGCCGCGGATGAACACGCCGGGCCGCAGCTCCGTGTCCGCTCCGATCCAGGCCGGGCCGTGGATCGTGGCGGTGTGCGGCAGCTTCACGCTCGGGTGAATGTAGACATCACCGATGATCTGCACGCCGGGCGGCACGGCGCGCGCGAGCGGCTCGAACGTCCACGATTTCAGCGCGGGGCCGATCGCCTTGAGCCACTCCCACGGCGCGACCTCGCCCGGAAAGTGCGCGGCAAACGGCGCGAGGCTCGGCGGCAAGGTGAAGTAGTCGGAGGCTTTCATGGGTTCGGAAATGGCGATCGATCCGCCACAGAGTTCACAGAGGATCTATCCGAACTTCAGACGAGTTAACCACGGATAAACACGGATAGACACGGATTTGGTCGGATCGCTAATCCGTGTCCATCTGTGTCCATCCGTGGTTGAAGCCGGTTTGGAGCAAGCCGATCCGCTACACGGCGCGGAACACAACCGAGGCGTTCGTGCCGCCGAAGCCGTAGGAGTTGGAGAGCGCGACTTTCACCGGGCGCTGCACCGCGGTGTTGGGCGTGAAGTTCAGGCCGGTGGCGGCGCACTGCGGGTCGACGTGGTCGAGGTTGATGGTCGGTGTGACCACGCCTTCGACGATCGACTTCACCGCCACGAGCGCGCCGAGTGCGCCGGCGCCGCCGAGGAGATGGCCGGTCATGGATTTCACGGCGGTGACATTCGTCCGCTCCTTCGCGGAGCCGAGCAGGGCCGCGATCGCGGCCGCCTCCTCGGTGTCGCCGCCGGGCGTCGAGGTGGCGTGGGCGGAGATGACGTCGATCGCGGAGGCATCGAGCCGCGCGTCGGCGACCGCGCGCTTCATCGCGCGGCGGGAGCCCTCGGCCTCGGGGGCGAGTCCGGAAATGTGATACGCGTCGGCCGTCGCACCGTAGCCGACGACCTCGGCATAGATGCGGGCGCCGCGCGCCTTCGCGTGCTCGTACTCCTCGAGCACGAAGACCACGCCGCCCTCGGCGAGGACGAAGCCGTCGCGATCCCGGTCGAACGGCCGGGAGGCCTGCTGGGGCGCGTCGTTGCGCGAGGAGAGCGCGCGCATCTGCGCGAAGGAGCCGATGGCCAGCGGCGTGACCGTGGCTTCGGCGCCGCCGGCGAACATGATGTCGGCCTCGCCGCGCTGGATCGTGCGCGTCGCCTCGCCGATGCTGTGTCCGCCGGTGGCGCAGGCGGAGGCGATGCAGTAGTTGGTCCCGCGCAGGTTCAGCAGGATGGCGAGCTGGCCGCTGAGGATGTTCGGCGCGGTCTGGATGATGAGAAACGGCGAGATCTTGCGATAGCCGCCGGCGCGCAACACCTCGCCCTGGTGCTCGATCTCGGGCAGGCCGCCGAGGCCGACGCCGAGGTTGACCCCGCAGCGCTCGGGATCGAGGCGGTCGCGGATCGCATCGAGCCCGCTGTCCGCGTAGGCCTCCACGCCCGCCTGCAGGCCGAACTGCGTGAACCGGCCGAACTTGCGCACCTCCTTCGGTATGAGCGGGGCGGTCAGCACCTCGCCGGACGAACCGAAGGGCTTCAGCGAGAACTGCGCGCGCGTCGGGTCGAAATCCTTCACCTCCCCGGCGATCTTCACCGGGCAGGGCGTGGCGTCGTAGCGCGTGATCGGGCCGATGCCGGAGCGGCCGGCGACGAGGTTTTTCCAGGTCTCGGTGGCGTTGAGTCCGACGGGGGTGACGGCGCCGAGGCCGGTGACCACGACACGGCGGCAGGGTTGGGTGGCGGCTGTTTGGCTCATGGATGCTGCTGGGAGGTGGGTGAAGGCGTCATTCCGCAGACAATCTTCACAGAAGAGAACCCAGAAAAGGGAGGCAAGGCGCTCAAACGTCCGCGCGAGGTGTCCCGGGAAAAAAAGACCCGTGGCGCGAGCCACGGGTCAAAAAATGGAGCGGGCGATGAGACTCGAACTCACGACGTCCACCTTGGCAAGGTGGTGCTCTACCAACTGAGCTACGCCCGCGGAAACTGAAAGGCCGGGGACTATTCGTACCGCCTTATCGCCAGTCAATACGGAAAAAGGCGGGAATTTTTCAGGAGACAAACGACGGGGAGGCTGCCCGCTCGCGGGCGCCATTTCGGCCCGCGCATCCCGACCGGGCGCCCGCGATCGGACGGCCTACGATCGGGCCCACACGATCCTGCGCGCACGGACGTCGCGTGCGCTCAGCGATCGATCACGTCGAGCTCGGGCCACTCCACCAGCTTGCGGTGGAGGGTGCGGCGGCTGATGCCGAGCAGGCGCGCGGCGCGGGTGCGGTTACCCTTGGCCTGGAGCAGCGCCTCGCGGAGGAGTTTCTTCTCGTTTTCCTCCACGGAGAGCGGGCCGGGGCGCGGCGGGGCGAGGCCGCCGCCGGTCGCGGGCGCGCCGCCGTTGGCCCCGCCGGGCGCGGAGCCGGAGTCCGTGACGGCGCCCTGCACCGCGCCGGTGCCGCCGCGGAACTTCGGCTCGAGGTCGTACTCGTGGATGCGCGCCGAGCGATGGAGCACGACGGCGTTTTCCGCGAAATTGCGCAGCTCGCGGATGTTGCCCGGCCACGCGTAGGCCTGGAGGCAGCGCATCGCGCCGGCCTCGAACACAGGCGGCTCGATGCCGTTTTCCTTCGCGAAGGATTTCAGGAAGTGATCGAGAAGCAGCGGGATGTCGTCGGTGCGCTCGCGCAGCGGCGGCATCGCGACCTGCACGACGTTGAGCCGAAAATACAGGTCCTCGCGGAACGTGCCCTCCTTCACCATCTGCTCGAGATTGCGGTTGGTCGCGGCGATCAGGCGCACGTCGACGGTCTGCGACTTCGAGCTGCCGATGCGTTCGAACGTGCGCTGCTCGAGGAAACGCAGGAGCTTTACCTGTGTGGTGAGGTTGATCTCGCCGATCTCGTCGAGGAAGAGCGTGCCGCCATCGGCCGACTCGAAGCGCCCGATGCGCCGCTCCGTCGCGCCGGTGAACGAGCCGCGCTCGTGGCCGAAGAGCTCGCTCTCGAGGAGGTTGGCCGGCAGCGCCGCGCAGTGCACGGCCACGAACGCGGCCTTGCTGCGCTGGCTGAGCTGGTGGACGGCCTGTGCGATCAACTCCTTGCCCGTGCCGGTCTCGCCGGAGATCAAGATGGTGGCGCGCGACGGCGCGACGAGGCGCACGCGCTGGAGCACCTGCTGGAGCGCGCCGGAGCTGCCGACGATGCCCTCGAGGTTGAACTTCGCGTCGAGACGCTCGTGCAGCTGCCGGTTCTCCGTCTCCAGCGTGCGGCTCTTGAGCGCGCGCTGGATGAGGATCTCGAGTTTCTCGAGGTTGACCGGCTTGGTCAGGAAATCGGTCGCGCCGCGCTTCATCGCCTCGACGGCCGACTCCACGTTGCCGTAGGCGGTCATCATGATGACCACGGGCTTGTTCGGCAGCGTGAGGGCGCGGTCGATGACCTTCAGGCCGGACTTGCCGCCGGGCATGCGCAGGTCGGTGACGATCACGTCGAACTGCTCGGACTCCATCAGGTTGAAGGCCTGGTCGGCGTCCTGCGCGAGGTAGATGTCATACTGCTCCTCCAGGGCCTGCCGGAGCCCTTCGCGGGTGTGCTTTTCGTCGTCGACGATCAGGACCGTGGGAAGCATGTGCGCGAGAAATCTCCGCCCGCTTCGGGTCGGGTCAACGGGAAAGGACCGCCCGGCACCGAGGGAAACGCCGCCCGCCGACCGTAGCGCAGGCTTCCAGCCTGCTCCGGTCCTCGCGCGCGGTGCGATGCAGGCTGGAAGCCTGCGCTCCGCGCCACGCCGGCGTCGGCCGGAGCGTTGCGATCGACCGGAGCGCGGGCTTCTCGCCGGGGTCGTTCGAGGTCCGAGGTTCGGAGCAGGCTGGAAGCCTGCGCTGCGTCGGGCACTCACCGCGCCCTTGGGTCGTGACACGCTTTCGCGCGCCACCTACCGTCGCCTCTCTCGTTCCATGAAAAAGTCCACGACCAAGTCCCACTTTCCCCGCATCCGCACGATCCGCTACGAGGGTGTCGGCACCGACAATCCCCTCGCCTTCCGCCACTACAACCCCGCCGAGGAGATCGACGGCAAGTCGCTGAAGGAGCACATGCGGTTCTCGATCGCCTACTGGCACAGCTTCCGCGGCGCCGGTCTCGATCCGTTCGGTGGCGCGACGATCGTGCGCCCGTGGGATGCGGGGAAAAACCCGGTCGACATCGCGCTGCGGCGCATGGACGCGGCCTTCGAGTTTTTCCAGAAGATCGAGTCGCCCTTCTGGTGCTTCCACGACCGCGACATCGCGCCCGAGGGCCGCTCGCTGCGTGAGAGCAACGCGATCCTCGACCGCGTCGTCGCCCACGCCAAGCAGCTGCAGAAGGCCACCGGCATCCGGCTGCTCTGGGGCACGGCCAACCTCTTCTCCAACCCGCGCTACATGTGCGGCGGCGCGACCAATCCCGACGCCCACGTCTTCGCCTACGCCGCGGCGCAGGTGAAGAAGGCGATGGACGTGACCAAGGAGCTCGGCGGCGAAAACTACGTGTTCTGGGGCGGCCGCGAGGGCTACGAGTCGCTGCTCAACACCGACCTCAAGCGCGAGGTCGACCACCTCGGCGCGTTCCTCCACATGGCCGTCGATTACGCGAAGTCGATCGGCTTCAAGGGCCAGTTCCTCATCGAGCCCAAGCCGAAGGAGCCGACCAAGCACCAGTACGATTTCGACGTGCAGAGCGGCGTGGCCTTCCTGCGCACGTATGGCCTGGAGAAATACTTCAAGTTCAATATCGAGACCAACCACGCGACGCTCGCCGGGCACACCTTCCAGCACGAGATCGAGGTGGCGGCCGCGCACGGCATGCTCGGCTCGATCGACGCCAACGCCGGCGACCTGCTCCTCGGCTGGGACACCGACCAGTTCAACACCGACGTGCGCGAGCTCACGCTCGCCATGGTCTCGATCCTCAAGGCCGGCGGCCTCGGCACCGGCGGCTTCAACTTCGACGCCAAGCTGCGCCGCACCTCGATCGACATCGACGACCTCTTCCACGCGCACATCGGCGGCATGGACGCCTACGCCCTCGCCTTCAAGAAGGCCCGTCGCATCCTCGCCGAGGGGAAGTTCACGAAATTCGTCGCCGATCGCTACGCGAGCTACGACACGGGCTTCGGCGCCGACATCGAGAAGCGCAAGGTCGGCTTCCGGGAACTCGCGCGCATGATCGACAAGCTCGGCGAGCCGAAGCCGCGCAGCGCGAAGCAGGAGTACCTCGAGAACCTGCTCGCGGATTACGTGAACGACTAGGGCGAGTCTTCACACCTCAGTTCACGAGTGGAGGGCGGCGCTCCCGCGCCGCCGCGAACCCACATCGATGAGCGTGTGCCGCTCCACGATCGCGGCCGGGCAGGAGCCCGGCCCTCCATTCCAGACAAGACGCG
>Ga0315910_10001748_pt1 | contig 19709 bp, 10 predicted proteins | sample EdamamesoilMG_FD_204470 | JGI IMG/M metagenome (GOLD analysis project Ga0315910, IMG submission 204470) | Garden soil microbial communities collected in Santa Monica, California, United States - Edamame soil | ecosystem: Environmental > Terrestrial > Soil > Garden | place: USA: California...
GCTCGACGGTCGCGAGCTCGGCCGGGTGGCGGCGCCGTTCCGCCTGCCGTGGGCGCTCGAGCCCGGGAGCCACGAGCTCGAGGCGAGCGTGGCCGGCTCACCAACCGTGAGGGTGCGGTTTCACGTCGAATGACGACCATTTGTTCATAAATAGATGTAATTATTCATATATCTATTCATTCATAAAACTATGTTGACATAGTTAACGGCGTTACATATATCAACGGTGTTACCGCGCCATGGGCACCGTCGAACGCCGCGAACGAGAAAAGAAGGAGCTTCGAGAGAAGATCCTCGCTGCCGCGCGCGAGCTCCTCGTGAAGAAGGGGTACGAGGCCGTCACGATGCGCGAGATCGCCAAGCGCATCGACTACTCGGCAACCGCGCTCTACCAGCACTTCGCCGACAAGGAAGCGCTCGTGCGAGAGCTCTGCCGCGAGGACTTCGCGGCGTTCGCCCAACACTTCGTCGCCCAGGTCGCCATGAGCGGCGATCCCCTCGAGCGCATGGCACGCACGGGGCTCGCCTACCTCGGCTTCGCCGAGCAGTTCCCCGAGCACTACCGGCTGATGTTCATGACCGAGCTCCCGCCGAACCCGCCGGAAGAGGGCGAGCGCAACGATCCCGCGCGGAACGCCTACGTCTTCGTGCGCTCCCTGATCGACGAGCTCCTGCGCGGCGGCTACTTGCGCAAGGATTTGACCGACGTCGATCTCGTCGCGCAGACGGTGTGGGCCGGGGTGCACGGCGCCGCGGCGCTCGATCTGACCGTGCCGAAGAGCGAAAGCTGGCTGGATTTTCGCACCCGGCGCGAGCGTTTCACCGCGGCGCTCGAGATGGTGGCGCGCAACATGGCCAAGGATCCCGACGAGTTCTCGCGTGTGCTCCGCGCGACGATCGAACGCGTCGAGAAGGAGCGCGCACGCGCCGCGCAGAAGGGAGCCGGCTGATGGTCGATCTCGGACTCAAGACCCTGCTCCACGACAAGATCCGTTTCCTGATCACCGTGTCGGGCGTCGCGTTCGCGGTGACGCTCGTGCTCGTGCAGGCCGGGCTCTTCGTCGGCTTGCTCGACAATTCGACGATCACGATCGAAAAGCTCGGGGCCGATCTCTGGGTCACGTCGAAGAACGCGCCGAACCTCGACTTCGTGCACCAGGTCCCGGAATCGAACCTGTACCGCGCGCGCTCGGTGAAGGGCGTCGCCAAGGCCGACAATCTGATCCTTTCCTTCATGCAGGTGCGGCTCCCGACCGGTGCGGAGGAGACGACCGTCGTCTACGCGATGGACGACTTCGTGGGCTGGAACATGCCGTGGAACGTGACCCAGGGCGACGTGCGCGACCTCAAGCGCGGCCCGTTCATGCTGCTCGACGAGTCGGCGACGAAGCGGTTCGGGAAGTTCGAGGTGGGCGACTACCGCGAGGTGAACGGCACGAGGCTCAAGATCGTCGGCACGTCACGCGGTGCGAAGAGCTTCACGACGACGCCGCTCTCGTTCATGGATATTCGGCGCGCGCAGGAGCTGCAGCCGGAGCTGCTCGCCGGGAAGGCTTCGTACATCCTCGTGAAGCTCGAGCCGGGCGCGGACATTGCGGCCGTCAAGAGCGAGCTCGAAGCGAAGCTGCCGTACAACGACGTGTACACCGGCAAGGCGTGGGCGGAGCGTTCGCGCGGCTACTGGATCGCGAACACGGGCATCGGATTCAACGCGTTTCTTACCGTTTTTCTCGGCTGTCTGGTCGGCGTCGTCGTGGTCGCGCAGACCCTCTACACGTCCACGATGGAGCATCTGAAAGAGTTCGGCACCGTGAAGGCGATCGGCGGGTCGAACTGGGACATCTACAAGATGCTCGGCCAGCAAGCGTCGATCGCGGCCGTCGTCGGCTTCGTGCTCGGGTACGTGCCCGCCCAGCTCCTGAAGCCGGTCATCGCGAAGGCCGATCTGAAGCTCATCATCGTGCCCGAGCTCACCGCGACGGTGTTCGTCGGCACGCTCGTGCTCTGCCTGCTTTCGGCACTCGTGTCGTTCCGCAAGGTCGCGGGCATCGATCCGGCGCTCGTGTTCCGTACGTAGTTTTTTGGAGGCGACCCATGTTGACCATCGCTGCCGAAGACGTGACGAAAACGTTCCGCGAGGGAAGGGAAACCGTCGACGTTCTCAAGGGCGCGTCGCTGCACCTCGAAGCGGGCGAGGTGGTCGCGCTCGAAGGCCCGTCGGGCTCGGGGAAGACGACATTCTTGTCGATCCTCGGCTGCTTGCTCGGCGCGACGAGCGGCAACGTCGAGATTGCCGGCGAGAAAATCGACGCCACGAAACCCGCCAAGCTCCAGGGCGTTCGCAAGCGCCACATCGGCTTCGTGTTCCAGCAGTTCAACCTGTTTCCTGCGCTCACCGCGCTCGAAAACGTGGAGTACGCGCTGAACCTGAAGGGTGTCACCGGCGCCGACGCCGAGCGGCAGGCGAGGGACCTGATGCAGCGGGTCGGGCTCGGAGACCGCGAGAAGTTCCTCCCGCGCGACCTTTCCGGCGGGCAGAAGCAGCGTGTGGCGATCGCACGCGCGCTGGTCGCTTCACCGTCCGTGATTCTCGCCGACGAGCCGACGGCGAACCTCGACGCTAGCGTCGCCGGACAGATCTTGGACTTGTTCAGCGAGCTCGCACGCTCGGAGAAACGCTCGCTCCTCATCGTGACGCACGACCCCAAAGTGCGTCGCGTTACCGACCGCGTCGTGAAAATCGAAGACGGGCGGATCGCCGCTTGATCCGAATCAGGAGACACGTCATGGGTGCCATCAACGCTCTCAAGAACAAGAAGTCATTGATCGCCCTCGCCATGCTGGGGCTCGGTGTGGCCGGATACGAGTGGCACCAGGCGAGGGCCGAGGGTCTCGTCGCCACGGCGTCCGCGAGCGAGCGCAAGCCGGAGAAAAAGCTCGTGCTCGCGGAGGGGCGGCTCGCGACCTATCCGGGAGCGGAAATCACGCTGTCAGCCGAGGTGTCCGGCCGCGTGACGAAACTCGCCGTGAAGGAGAAGGACCGCGTGAAGGCCGGCGACGCGCTCGCCGAAATCGACGTGAAGGTGCCGCGCGCAGCGCTGAGCGAAGCGTACGTGCGTGTTCGCGAGTCCGACTCGGACATCGAGTACTTCAAGCGCGAGAAGGCGCGCTCGCAGCAGCTCTTCTCTCAGAACGTGGTCGCGCAGGCGGCGCTCGACAAGAGCGTCCACGACTCCGACGGAGCCGAGCGCCGGCGGAGCTCGCTGCTCGCGACGGCCGCGCGTCTCAAGGCGGAGGTCGACAAGTCGGCGATCCTCGCCCCGATCGACGGCAGCGTGACGCACCGCTTCGTCGATGCGGGTGAGTTCGTGAACGCGGGCGCTCCGCTCGTCACCATCGCCGATCTCTCGAAGCTCCGCTTCGAGGTCGAGGTCGGCGAGTTCGACGCGGGACGGGTGCGCCTCGGTGCGACCGCGACGATTCGCGCCGAGGGCTACGAAGGAAAGTCGTGGCGCGCGATCGTCGAGGAGATCCCGGATCAGGTCGTCCCTCGGCAGCTCCGCCCGCTCGACCCATCGCGACCGGTCGACACCCGCGTGCTGATGGTGAAGCTCCGTCCGAGCGAGCCGCTGCCGCTCCGCCTCGGGCAGCGTGTCGAGGTCGAGATCGAACGCTAAGCCGTTACTGCTTCGATCGCTCGGCGCACCTTTTCGTCGGCGCCGCCCGTGATCGCGGGGCCGTGTCCGGTGATGAGGTTCGCGAACGCTCGCTCGGAGACCTCGGCGAAGGCGCTCCGCACCCCCGCGCCCTGCACCTTCTGGTACCTCCGCCACACGGCCGCGACGATCAGCCCGCCCTTGAAGCCCATCAGGCCGGTGAGCGCTCGCGCGAGCGACGACGAGTGCCTGCCGTCGACGTGGTTCTGGAGCGCATCGCAGGTCACGAGGGTGCCGCCGCCCTGCGGGGTGAGGTAGGCGACTTCCTTCCAGCCGCTGGTTCCCGGAAATCCGAGCACCCTCGCGCCGGCGATCGGACTGTCCGTGCCGAGCTCGCGGGTCGCCTGCACACCCGCGCGCAGTTTCATCCCGGGGACGGCCCAGACCGTCGGCGAGTAACGGTGCGCGAAATACGGTTCGTCCACGCCGTGCGACTCGCTCAGCGTCACGAGGTGCGTCACCGGTCCGAGCTTTTCGAGTGCCGCCTCGCCCTCCTCTGACAGACGCACGGCGTTCAGGACGACGAGCCCGTGGTCGCTCTCCAGGAGCGTCATCGTGCGGCTGATGGACATCCCCGGCCCCATCCGAAACGTGCCGCGCACGGCGTGCACGCCGGGCGCAATCGTCTCGACCGGGTCGTGGGGAAGGGCCGGCCGGAAGGTCACGAGCGCGAGCGAATCACTTTCCGCCGCCGCACGGCAATGCCGATCCCGAGAACGAGAAGCATCGCGCCCAGCGACCGCTGCCCGCGCCACCCGGGCGACGCCGCGCAGGCGATGCCGGTGATCGCGCCTCGTGGCGTGCCGTTCAGGCTGTATTGAGCGGCCTGGTCGGCATCGCAGTCGCTGTTGCCATCGTAGGTGATGACGACGGACTCGCCGCGGTCGTCGTCGATGACGGTGGTGCCGGAGGAGGGCGCTCCCTGGCAGACGGTGTCGTCGACGACCTCGTTCGCGGTCGTCGCGTGCACGGTGCCGACCGGTCCCGTCCCGCCTTCGCGCGTGATGTCGCCGGATCCGCTCCAAACCGTGCGCGTGCCGTAGTCGCCCGTGACGTGCCCCTCGTACTCGATCGTGATCGTCACGTCGCCGTCGCGCACGAGGCTCAGGTCGAAGTCGTGGTCGTCGGTGTCGACCTCCGTGATCTGCGCGGTGCCGGTTTGGGTGTCGTCGCCGGTATTGGTTCGAGTTCCGAAGCCGTCGTACGTCAGCGTGCGATCGCCCCCCGAGCGCACGACAGTGGCACTGCCGATCCACTCGTTTGCCGAGCTATCAATACAGTCGCCGTCGATCTCGAGGGTGGTGCCGTCGTCGGTGGTCGTCGGGCAATCAGCGTCCGCAAACGTCTCCTCGCCGTCGGCGATGGCGACCAGCTGGTAGATGTTCGTGAACACGCCGAGCGCGCTGACGGAGTTCGCCCAAACCCGAAGGCTATCCTCGTCGGAGAGCGTCCCCGGATCGGCTTCGCCACCCTCGCCGCCCATCGCCGAGCCCGCGTCGCCGCCACTCCCGCCTGCTCCGCCCCGTCCCGCGCCGCCGCCGCTTCCGCCCGCGCCGCCCCGCCCCGAGCTCCCGGAGGTGAACTCCTCGTCCGAACCGCACCCGCCGGCGCTCGCCAGTGCCGTCAGAAAACCGAAGCCGATCATCCAGAGCTTCATGAGCGTGCCTCCTCGCCAAGAATTTTCATCTGCCTTTGCGGCGGCTGGAACGAGAGCTTACCCGGGATCGCGTCTGCTCACGAGCCCCTGGGCACCCCGCGCAAGAACTGCACATGCCGCGCCCCCCGCGGCTATTCATGCGCAAAGCAGCGGGCGGTAGCTCACTCGCGGCACAGCTACATTCGAGTCTTGCCGTCGCCCGTGTCTGGCGCACTCCTTGCTCCCGGATCGATCCATGAGCAAGCCAATCCCGCCCATCTCGAAGTACATGACGACGACACCGGTGACCGTTCCCGGGGACACGACGCTGGCCGAAGTCGCCGACATCATGCGAAAGAACGCCATTCGGCACCTGCCGGTGGTGGAGGAAGGAAAACTCCTCGGCATGCTGAGCGACCGCGACGTGAAATTCGTGGAGTCGTTCTCGGACCTGGATCCGAAGCAGATCACGGCACAGGCGACGATGACGGGCGATCCCTACCATGTGGCGCCTGACACACCGGTCGACGAAGTCGCCAGCGTGATGGCCGAACAACGCTACGGTTCCGCGATGATCGTGCAGAATGGCCACGTCGTCGGCATCTTCACGACGGTGGACGCCTGCCGCTGTCTCGCGGACCTTTTCGCGACGCGCTTGCGCTAGCCGACGACGCCCGCTCGCGCACGCGCTTCGGCGTATTGCTCGCTGACGCCGAAGGTCATGAGGTCGCGTGCCTCGGCGTGGCGCGCAATCCAGCGCAGCCGATCGGGCCCTTCCGCCGGCAGCTCGGCGCTCGACGCGAGGGCGAGGGCGCGGAGCGGCGTCAGCGGCGTGCCGACGGCGAGCATCGCGACGCGGTTCGCCCACTGGTTCAGCGCCGTCGCGAGCTGACTGGCGCGGCTCCCGAGCGAGCCCACGACCTCGAGGGCCAGCATCGACACCTCGTTCGGCACCGGCTGCTTCACTGCGGCCTTGATGCGTTTCTGGGCCTCGCCGAGCCGTTTCGCATCGACGCCTTCGGGCGTGTAGTTCGACAGGGTCGAGAGGTAGCCCGCGATCACCGGGCCGAGCTCGGTTGGCACCGTTCGCGCGAGGGTGGCGGCACGCGCCTGAAGGAGCTTCAGCGCGCGGACCAAGAGGAAGAAGCGCGTGGCATCGTCGCCCTTTTCGATCAAGGCCGAGCCGTAGACGATCAGCGGCGGCGTGGCGCGGGCGGCGAGGCAGGTGGACCCGAGCACGGGCGACACGAGGAGCTCGACGTTGTAGATGCCGAACGCGCCGGAAAGCTCGCGCACCTGCTCGGCGATGCCGGCGGCTTCGGGCGGTAGCGGTGCCGCGCGGAGCGTGCGGGGATCGAGGGCGTACGCGCTGTCGATCGCGTCCCCGGTCTTTCGGAGCAGCGCACGGAGCGCCGGTGAGACGAGGTCCGGCGCGATCAGGTCATCGAGATCCTCGCTCGCGGCGCGAGCGCCCGCGCCGTGAACGGGATAGGGCTGGCCCGTGAGCGCCGAAAGCGTCGCGTCGGCGACCAGCGCCGCGTCGGAGGCTCCGCGTAGATCGGCGACCGTGCCGAGCGCTTCGAACTGGTGGAGCTCGAAACGGCCGGTGCTGAGCGCGCGCCGCGCGTCGGTGGCGGCCCGATCGAGCAGCATCTGGGCGGCGCGCTGCTCGCCGCCGCGCCGGTGGTACTCGACCAGCGCGCGGAGCACGACCACGTCCTGCGGCCATTCCTTCCTGACACGCTCGAAGGTGGTGTCGGCGAGCTTCTTGTCCTTGGCGATCTGTTCGTAGACCGCGCCGAGCGCCAGCATGCGATCGCGCTTGTCGATCGGCGTCGTCGCCCGCGCGAGCAGGCCGAGCGACAGCTCGACGGCGCGCGCCGGCTCCCCGAGCTGTGCCGTCACCTGGATCAGCCGTTCGACGGCGGTCACGACGTCGGGTTCACGCTTGAGCACTTCCTGGTACGCGAGCTCGGCGCGCTCGGGATTCGGCAGGTGCGTCTCGTAGAGCTCGCCGAGCTTCTTGTAGAGCGCGGCTTGCCTTGCGACCTCCGGAGCGTGACGGACCAGGCGGATCAGCGCCTGCTCGGCCGCGGACCAGTCGCCCTCCTTGGTGGCGAGCTCCGCCAGCGCTTCCAGCGCGCCGACGTGATCGGGATTTGCGTCGAGGGCGGCCAGGAGCGCGGCCTTGGCCGCACCGTGGTCGCCGACGCCGGACAGCAGCTTCCCGCGCTGGACCTCGAGCGCGACGCGCTCCTCCGTGTCGGCGGCGAGCTCGATGCGGCGCTCGAGCAACGCGGCCAGCGCCTGCCGGTCACCCTGCTCGATCAGCAGATTCTGCAGCCGCGCGATGCCGTCCTCGTGCAGATGGTCGAGCTCGAGGACGCGTTCGAGTGCCGTCCGCCCGCGCTCGACGTCGCCGACCTTGTCGAGCCAGAGCGTGGCGGCCTGATGCCAGGCATTGACGCGATGGCTCTGAATCATGCTGCCTTCGGCCAGCACCTCCGCGGTGCGCGCCGCACCGGCTTCGTCGCGCAGGCCCTCGAGCACTTCGGACATCGTCGTCAGGCCGACGAAATGGTCCGGCGTTCGCTCGAGGCAGGCGTCGAGCAGCGCACGGGCGTCTTCGAAGCGCCCGAGTCGCGCCGCCGCCTCGGCACCGCGCAGCGCGAGCGTCGCCTTGTCGAGCGGATTTTCGACGAGCTCACCGAGTCGTCGGTAGGCGTCGAGGGCTTTCTCGGGTTCGTCCGCGGCGCGCGCGTGCGCCGCGAGCGAGCGGAGCGCCCAGAGCGATGCCAGGTCGTGCTGGGCAGCGAGCTCGGCGAGCTCGCGCCGGCCGGCCCAGTCTCCGCGCTTGAGCCTGAGGCGGGCCGCCAGCCGTGCGTGCGCGACGCCTTCACCGCTCGGCAGGACGGCCGCGAGCTTGGCCAGTACCGGTTCGAGGTCCTCGTCGCGACCTTCGGCCGAATAGGCGCGGAGGAGCTGGCGGAGGGCCGGCAAGAACGTGGGGTTTTGCTCCAGGATCGCGTTTTGCCAGAGGATCGCGCTCGCCGCGTCGCCCCGCTCGCGGTCGAGCTCGCCGAGCTCGGTGTAGATCTCGCGCTGCAACGCGGGGTCACTCTCGGCGCGCGCCTGGGCCAAGAGGCTCTCCGAGACGCGCGCTGCTTCCGGCGTTCCCGCCGCGGTTCGCGCGGCCGTCAGCGCGGCGAGCGCCCCGCCGCTTTCCGCCGCGATCCGTGCGGTTCGCGCGGCGCCCTCACGGTTCTCGGCGCGCTCGTATTCGAACGCCGCCTGCAGCAGGAGCACGTTGCGAGTCGTCCCGCTGGCGTGCTCCGCGGCGGCTTCGCGCCAGGTGCCGCGCTCGTCGGCACGCTCTGGGTTCATGCGCTCGAACAGCTCGCGGAGGCCGATATCGCTCGGGCTCGAGGCGATCGCACCGCGGAGGAGCTCGCTGGCGGTGGACGGTGCCGCGTCGGCCGTGAGCAGTGCTTCTCGGACGGCGTCGAGGGAGCGTTCGACCTCGTCGGTCGTCACTTCGCGCCGTGCGCGGAGCCATTTGACGAGTCGCTCGGCGTCGCCGTGCGCCCGTGCACGCTGCTCGCCGATGCGATACGCAATCGACACCGCGGGGTCGAGCGCCGTCGCACGTTCCAGCCATTCGTCGACTTGCTTCGTGTCGTGAAGCTCGCTGCGGATGGCTGCTTCGGTGAGCAGGAGGGCGGCATGCGTCGGATCCGGCGAGGCATCCGCCAGGGTGGCGAGGGCGTTGCTCGTCGCTTCCGCGTCGAGCTCGCCGAGGCGCGCCCGGAGTGCGGTCTCGAAGCCGGGATCGGCGTCCGAAGTCGTTCGGTAGGCGTCGCGCGCCGAATCGACGTCGCCCGCGAGATCGAAGAGAAGTCCGCGGACGAGCGCGCGATCCCGCGCCATCGTCGGGTTGGTCGTCGAGTCGCTCCACTCGCCGAAGAGCTCCGCGACCCGCGCGGTCGCCCGGTCGTTGATGGCGAGCTCGAGGTCGAGCACTCGCGACAGCGCCTGATCGGCGTGCTCGTCGCGGTACGCGAGGATGGCCGGCGTCAGGACGGCGCGGTCCTTCCTCGCCCGCGCCATCGCCCGGCCGAGGGCGGCCTCGGTCTTCGACGATGCAGCGCCTGCCTCCGGCGTCGGCCGCCCGGCGATCGAGAGCGCGGCCGCGCGGAGCGGGGAAAGCGCCTCGCCCTCGAGCTCGCGGACACGGCTTTCGAGCGCCTCGCCGTCTTCACCGGTGAGCACGGCGAGCGCCAGACGATCGGCCGGCGTGAACGCGTCCCCACTGCCCTCGAGCGCACCGTCGAGCAGCTTCGGGTCTGCGAGCTCGAGCGCGCGTGCAGCGAGCGATCGGCGCGCGAGCACGCCGTCGGGCCCCGCGCTGAGCGCCAGCAGACGGGCGGCGGCTTGCCCGCGGGTCCCCGGATCGTGGACGAGCAGCGCGGCGGCGAGCCACGCCGTCGCGCCGGCGAGCCCCTCGACCTCACCCACCTCCGCGAGAGCGTCGGCCGCTGCCTGGCGCTCGCCCCGAGCGATGGCCCGCCGCGCCATGGCGAAAGCGACCGCGCCGCCGTGGCCCGCCGGGTCGCCGGTGCCCCGGCGGAGCCGCTCGATGTCCCCGAAAGCGCTCTTCAGACCCTCGAGTCCGGGCACGTCCGGCAGGCTGATCTCCGGCACGCCGACGGTCTTGCCGAGCGCCTGCGCGAGCCGCGCGACGTGGCCTCGCGGGTCCGACGGTTCGGCCTCGACCGCGAGGTCGATGCGCTGGGTCGCCGCTGCCTCGTCCCCGAGACAGAGTCGGTGCACCTCCGCGTCCAGGTACGCGGCATGAGCGCGCGCTTCGGGCGCCGCCGAGCTCCGGAGCTCGAGCTCGAGCGAGCTTCCTACCGTCTTCCAATCGCCTGCGGTCGCAGCAAGCCAGCGGAGCTGCCGTCCGGCGACGGCACCACGCGCTGCCGTGCTCGCATCCTGCGCCGCCCTCCGCGCGCGCTCGAGGTCCCCGGCCAGTGCCCAGATCTCGCTGGCGACGACCAGGGCACGCGAGCGGGCTTGAGCGTCCGAGATCCGGCGGGCTTCGTTTTCCATCCACTCGGCGCGGCGCGTCCATTCGTCGGGCTCGCCCGCGCGCGGCAGGAGCGGCCCTTCGACGCCGCCCGCCGAAGGCGGTGCGACGGAGGGTGCTCGGGGCGGAACGGAGGGCGCTCGCACCGGAATCGAAGGTGCTCGCGCCGCCGCCGGGACGGCCGGTCGCGCTCCGAATGCTCTGAGTCCGGTCGCGCCTTTCGCCGGGAGCGGCGATGCGGGCGACGGGCGGGGCGGCGTGCTGGCCGTGACGAGGGTGGCCTGCTTGCTCCTCGGAGGCGGCGGCTCGCTCGGCTCCGGCGGACCGAGGCTCTCGAGCTCGTCGAGCGCCGCGATCTCGTCGGGGCTGAGTGAGGTGCGCTGACTCTCGGGCGCCTGGTCGTCCAGAACGCCCGGTCGCATCGTGGGCAAGAGGGGCGGGGAGGGCGTCGGAGCCGTTTCCACGACCGGCTTGCGGTACGGAGGCCGACCGGCCGCCGGCGGTTGCAGGGGTATCGACGCCTGCGGGCTGCCCCCCGGTCGAGGGATGCCGGGCGGCGGGCGCAGCTCTCCGTGCGGTGGCCCCGCAGGATCGCGAGCGGGCGGCCGCTGGACGATCGGCGTCCGCGCCATGCTGTCGGTCCCGGGGCGTAGGTTCGGCAGGGCCGGGGGACGCGGCGCCGTCATCGGCGGCGGTCGTGCACCCTCGGGCGGGAGCTCGAACGCTTCGCGGGGCGCGACCATCGTCACTTCGTCGTCCGTGTAGTTCGGACGGAAGGTCTCGCGGTCTTCGCTGTCGAGCGGTTCGGGCTCGATCGACTCGGGTGGCTCCGACGTGCGGGCTGGTTCGGTGAAAGGCTTGGGCGGACCGGTGGGCGGGAGCGGCGCGTCGTCGAGCAGGGAATCGAGCAGTGAGTCGGGCTCGAACTCGAGATCCCCTCCGAGCGCCTTGCCGATCGCTCCCGGCGGGCCGCTCTGGCCGGCGCCGGGCCGCGGCGGCTTCGCGCCGCGATCACCCGGGCCGCTCATCGGACCCCCATGCCGAGCCGCTCGCGCAGTGCGAGGTAGGCGGGCGACAGCACGAACGATAGCAGTCGATGGGCGCGTTCTTCGCTCTCGATGGAGGCCGGTGGACGACCGCGATTTCTCGCATCGCCGGCGAGCACCCAGGACACGTCGCCGGCGGCAACGGCCGCCATGCGATCGAGGCTCGAGGTGGCGGCGCGGTAGAAGGCGAGGAGATCCTGACCGGTGTCGGCAACCGAGCGGGCGAGCTCGGGCAGGACCTTCTTCACGCGACGCGGCATCTCTTTTCCGAGCTGACGCTGGAACTCGGCGAGCATGGCGAAGGCCGGTGCGTCGAGCTCGACGCCGCCCAGCCTGCAAGCCGCGACGATCAGCGCCGAGACCTCGGGCGCCTCGCGGTGACCGAGCACGGTGGTCCCGCGGCGAAGGGCAAAGAGCTCGCGCGCCACCGCCTGGCGGTAGGCCGGCGACAGCGGAGCACGCACGCCTTCGCCGATGACCAGGCTCGGCGGTTCGGTCGCGACGCCGAACACGGCGCCCGGATCGCGCCCGCCGACGTACACGTCGAGCTCGCCGATGCCCAGCGCACCGGCCCAGGCGACGACCTCGTTGCGGAGCGGGTGACCGGCCTTCGGATCCAGGCGTTCCTTCTTGGTCACCCCGAAGGTCGCAAGGTTCGGCCCGATCGCGAGCGCCACCGTCGTGCCGAGCTCCCGCATCAGCCGCGCGAGTGGTCCGCCGTCCTCGGGATCGGCGAGGTCGGGCAGGGAATCGTCGTCGATGGCGATGCTCGGGACGCGCGCCACGCGCCGGTCGAGGCGTGCGAGCTCTGTGTCGAGCGGCCCGGGCTCCACGCCGAGTGCGGCGAGCGCACCGAGCGTCGCCTGGCGAAGAGGATCGTCCCCGAGTGCGAGCGCGATGCGAGACAGGCGCTCGACGCTCTCGAGGTCGGGTTTGGTCCCGCCGAACGACCGAGCGATCACGTCACGAGCGGCGGAGAGCAGCGGCCGCGCGGCGTCGGCCGGGAAGGCGCCGCTCAGCACGATATCGAGGCCCTCGCCGTCGCCGGGGAGCTCGGCGAGCAGCTGCGTCGCCGCCGCCCGCGCCGACCCGGGATTGTCCAGGCGGTCGCGCCGGATGGCGAGCGCGAGTCGCGCGGCTTCTGCACGGCCGGCACTCGAGTCACGCTCGGCCATCAAGAGCTCGAAGGTGCCGGCCGCACGCTCCCAGGCCCCGATCTTGGCGGCGACGCGTGCCAGGCGCTCGCGCACCTGGAGCGTCCCCAGGCGCGATTCCTGGAGCCCGACGAGGATGTCGAGCGCGGGTGAAAGGTCCTTCAGCTTGTTCTCGTAGATGTCGACGGCGGCGATCCCGCTCATCAGCCGTTGCTGGCTCGGCGCGTCCGAAAGCCCCGAGAGCCGACCCAGTTGCTCCGCGGCTTCGGCGAAGCGTCCGAGCGTCAGGTGGATCTCACCCGAGAGCGCCAGCGCGCCGACGTGGTCCGGCTCCAGCATCCTCACGTTCTCGAGCGCGGCGAGGGCTCCCTCGCGATCGCCGGACGCCCGCATCACGCGCGCACGCTCCCAGAAGAGCTTGACGATCTCGTCGGGGTCCTCGGCCACGTCGAGCCGCCGGGCGATCAGCTCGAGCAGCCGCGGCCCGTCCTTGCGCTCGCGGACGATGCGAAACAGGCGGTCGAACGGGGCGTGGCGCCGCACGTTCCTTTGAACCGCGCGGCTGAGCGCGAGCTCCCCGCGCTCTTTGTCCCCGAGCTCATCCATCAGGATCGTCGCGGCGATTTCCCAGAGCTCGCCGCCGCGCGCGTCGTCCTTCACGGTGTCACCGAGGGCGGCGCAGGCTTCGGCGAGCACCGGGCGATCACCCTGGAGCTCGGCCGCGGCGCGCAAACCCTCCCAGCCGATGATTTCCTGGGGCGAGGCCTCGACGACGCCTCGGAAGGTGGCGAGCGCGGCTTCGGCGTCACCGGATGCGAGCTGGTTGTAACCGCACAGCGCCTGGGTCACGGCGAGCGACTCCTCGCCGAGCAGCGTTCCGGCCCGCGACAGCGCTTGGCCGCGCCGTCGGGGATCGGTGCCCGGCGGCGCCATCTCCACGTTGGCGAGCAGCGCGGCAGCGCTCGTTCCGTCGAGCGGCGGTGGTTCCTCGATGCCCGTGAGCCAGGCGGCGATGCTGGCGCTGGCTGCCATCGCTTCACCGTTGGCGCCACCGACGCGCGCCGCGAACATGCGGCGGGCCGCCACCTCCGCCGCCACGTCCGACTTCGCCGTGGCGGCGGCGAGCCACTCGAGGGCGGCAGCGGTGGACCCCTCGACCTCCGCCCAGCGGGCGGCGAGTGCTTCCACCTCGGCGGGATCGGGCGTGCCCGCGCCCGCCTGCGCGAGCTCGAGCTCGAACGCCGCTGCCCGGGCGAGTGCGGCGGCCGCCGGACTCTGCTCGGCCAGCGTGTCGAGCGCCGCGGCGCGGCGCGTGCGTTCCGTGCCGTCCCACAGCGAAAGTGCCATCACCAGCCCGAGCCCGGGGCCTCCGGCGGGCGGCATCACGGCTCGTCCGAGCGCCGCGCGCGCGGCCGATTCTTGCCCCGCAGGGCCGAGCTCGAGCGTGAACCGTTCGAGCGCATTGACCGCGCCGTCGGTGCCTTCGGATGCTTCGAGGGCGCGCCTGCGCGCGTCGGGATCGTTCGGCTCCGCAGCCCGCAGCGCCCAAGCCGCAACGGGACCGGCGGCGGCGTCGGAGGACTCGGCGGCGAGCTCGAACGCCTGGAGCGCTTTCTTCTTCTCGCCCGCGCGCCACTCGAGGAACCCCGCTTCGAGGCGCAGGGCAACACCGAGCTCCTCGTCCGTCGTCGCTCCCGCGGTGGTCGTGAGGGCGCGGGCCGCATCGAGGGGTCGCTCTTGCAGCGACTCGAGGGTGGCGAGCGCGACGGCCGCCACCGGATCGGTGGGATCGTCGTCATGGAGTGCCGAGAGGAGCTCCCGCGCGCTGTCGTGCGCGCCTTTGCCGAGCGCTCGCAGGGCGCCCGCCGTGCGCTCCGCCCGCGCCAGCTCGGCACTCGACTCTTCTCGCGACAGCGTGACGAGCGGCGCCCAAGGCTTGATCGGCGTGGCGGGTGCCGCCATCGAGGCCCCCGGCTCGGGATCCTTCTCGGGCAGGAGCTCGAGCGCGAAGGCGAGCAGCGCGTTACCCAGAAAGCTGCCTCCCTTCGTCTCCGCGATCGCCTGGAAGGCCGCCTCGGCGCCGGCGCGATCGCTGCGCAGGTAGCGGGCACGGGCGAGCTCGAACCAGAGGCTCGGCTGCTCGTCGCTCTGGGCGCCGTGGCCGATCACCCGTCGGGTCGATTCTTCGTACCAGGCCGTGTCGCCGATCGACGCCGCGAGCATCCTGCCCACCCTCGCCACGAGCGCGGGTGTCGCCCCCGACATGGCGGCCTGCGAGAGCGCGGCGCGTGCCCCCGCAGCGTCCCCGGCTTTTCGCGCGTAGGTGTCGGCCGCGACCAGATAAAAGCTCGCGCGGGAGCGCTCGGTCGTCACGCGCTCCGCCGCTGCCTCGAGGGCGCCGGCGAGCGACGCGGCATCGCTACTGGTGCTCAAGAGGTCGAGCTCCAGGGCGCGGGCGGGAATGCTGCGGGCATCTTCCTTGAGCGCGCGCCGGACCGCATCGAGCGCTCCCGGCCCGTCCGCCTGCGCCGCCGCCGCCTCGGCCACCCGGAGCCAGAGCGCTGCTGCCAGCGCCCCTTCGGCCCCTTGCTCGAGCTCCGTGCGCGCGAGCTCCGCCATCTTCGCCGAGTCACCTGCGGCTTCCGCCGCGATGAGGCGTGCGTGAGTGAGGGCGGCATCACCCGGGAGCTCGACGAGGGCGCGATCCAAGAGGTCCGTCGCCGCCGCGCCCGCCCCACCGCGCCGGTGCGCCTCGGCAGCCCGGAGCCAGGCGTCGGCGGCATGCGCGACGGAGCGGCGGCGAACCGGCACGCCCGCCGCCTCGCCCTTGGCCGGGTCGCGGGTTGCGGCGAGAACGAGGGCCGCCTGGGCCTCGAGATAACGCGCCTCGAGCGCGTGATCCTGGAGGCCGTGGGCGAGCCGCTCGCCACGCCGCAGGCAGTGGAACGTGGCCTTGCTCTCGAGCGAAACGGCTTCGTCGATGGCCGCTTCGGTGCCCGTGTCGTCCGCGGCGCCGGCCCGCAGCGCCGCCACGTCGCAGAGGAGCAGCGCGCGCCATTCCGGATCCTGAGCAAGCGCCGTGCGCTGAGCCAGGGCGCGCTCCTCGAGCGCAGCGTCGCTCGCCTTGAGCGCCAGGAGCTCGAGCGCGAGCCAGGCCGTGGCATCGCTCGGGACCTCCTCGGTGGCCTGCTCCATCAGCGCCTGCGCCTGGGCGGCGTCGCCCTCGTGGTCGAGGACGAAGAAAGCGTGCTCGGTCAGCGCGCGGACCCGCTCGTTCGAGCTCACCGCAACCTTGACCAGTCGATCGAGCAGCTTGCCGAGGTTCCGGTAGGACTGGCGGCGTTCGATGATGGCGATCAGCCGCTCGAGCGGCTCCGTGAACTCGGGCTCGACGTTGACCGCGGCGAGCTGGTCCTTGGCGGCGGCCGCTTCGTCCCCCAGCGCCTCCTCGAGGACCCCGATCTCGTGGAGCAGGACGGCCTGGCGGGCCGAAGCCGTGCTCGCGTCGTGCTCGGCTCTGAGCCGGTTGATCGTGGCGACCACCAGTGCGGAGTCCTGCGCCGACGAAGCGCTGAGACCGCTGCCCGTCCTGGTCGTGCTCGTCATGCGATGAACCGAAGCCGCGCCGCCGGTTTCGGAACGTTCAGAATAGTCCGGCTCCCGGCCTTCTGGGAACCGTCTCGCGGCGGAGGGCGACTCTGCCCGCGATCAGTCGATCCGCCGCATGATCCAGTAGCCCCGCGGCGTGTCGACCGGAGCTGCGGTCACCTCACCCTTGGGTAGCGAGAAGAGCATGTACTCGGCCGCCGGTTCGAGCATCCCCCTCGGGATGCGTCCGAGGTTTGCGCTCGACCCGCGATCGCCCTTGGCGACGGCCGCGTGAAAGTCTCGCTTGGCTTCGTCGATCACGCCCTTGGCCTTCTCGCGTGCCTGGTCCTTGGTCCGGGCGCCCTTCGGCGCGAGCTCTGCACCCTCGTAGGCGTAGACGACGACGCCGAACGTCACGGCCTGGGGGGCGGAATCGGGGAGCTTCGGCGCCTTCGTCCCGTCAGGCAGGACGTCGAAGCCTGCGTACGCCACTTCGGGCTCTGGAGCATCCTCGAGAGCGGAAGCGGGGCTCGCCGACGCAGACGCGGCGGGTGCGGCGGAGGCCACGGCCTTGGCAGAAGCCGATGCCGCCGGTCGGACCGCCTTCGGGCCGGACGACCGAGCTTGGAGGATGGCGAGCGCTATCGCGACGAGGACGACGAGCCCGAGCGCGACCGTCTTGGAACGCTGCATGGCGGAGCGCCGTAGCACGGGAGCAAAGTCCTGCCGAGGCTCGAGAACGACATGGGCAGGCGGTGACTCTCGCAACCGCCGGGAAGAAGTAGTACTAGTCCTAGGGGAGTCGCGGCCATGTTCAAGGTCGAGTGCCCTGGGTGCAAGGCCCCCTACCAGGTGGACGAACGGCGGGTGCCGTCCTCGGGCCTGAAGATGCGTTGCCCGAAGTGCGGGACGTCCTTCCAGGTCGATCCGCCCGATGATGGGCGGAGGACGGGGCCAAGCCCGGCCTTGGGCGTGGCGCCTGCCGCCGCCAAGGACCCGGCGCAGCCGGCGCGCCCGCCCCTCAAGAACCCGGCGGCGAGGACGATGGTCGGCGTCGCGCCGTCCTCGCTCGGCATTCCAGCGCCGCCCCCGAAGGCTGCAGCACCGGCCGGCCCGCCTCCGCGCCCGGGCGCACCGCCCGCCACGTCGCCGGCAGTCGCCCCGCCCGCGTCTCCCCCGCAGGCGCCCCAACGAGTAGCCCCGGCGGCCCCCGCCGCGGCAGCGGCACCTGCAGCACCGGCGGGGCGTCCTCCGGCGCCCATCAGGGTTGGAAGCGACCCCTATGCGAACGTCGATCTTCCCGCCGTGGGCGCGAAGGCCCCGGGCGCAAAGCCCGAAGCGGATCTCCCTGCCGCGGCGCCTCAGCGCAAGCCGCCGCCCTATCCCGCCGTCGCGAAGGCGCCGGCGAAGCCCGCTCTCCCCTCGACGCTGCCTCCCGACGCGGTCGAGCTCGACGACGATCTCCCCGCCGTGCCTGGCGCGCCGGCGCCTGCCCCGGCGACGGATCTCGATCTGCCATCACCCGCCGGACCCCCGCCGGCTGCGCCCCGCCAAGCCCCGAAGTCGGCGGGCGACGACCTGCCGGCTCTCGCCGAGGATCTCGAATGGGGTCTGCCCGACGTGGGTCGCCCCGCGGCCCCCGCGCCCGCCCCTGCGCCCGCCCGGTCGGGCGGCGCCGGGCTCGATCTCGACCTGCCGGATTTGCCCGGCATGGACGACGACGGGTTCGCCGCCGGACTGCCCGCCAAGACCGGCCCCACCGGCGCGGCGTTGCCGGCCCGCGCCGCTGACCTCCCCGCGCGCGCAGCGCCGCGGCCGGGTGCGGGCGGAGATCTTCCCGCTGTAGCGACCGGAGGCAACCTGCCCGTCGTCGCGGCCGGCCTGCCCGCGGTGGGAGGCAGCTTGCCTACGCTGGCAGCGGGATTGCCCGTCGTCGGCGGGAATCTGCCCGTGGCTGCGGGCGGAGCGCCGCCCGCAACGTTCGGCGAGCTCGATCTCGATTTCACACCAGGTCCACCGAGCGACGGCGGTCTCGACCTTGGTCCGCAAAGCGCTCCGCCGGCCGCTGGCGCCCATGCATCCTCGGGCGCGGTGAGCGCTCCACCCCCCGCCTTCGGCGAGCTCGAGCTCGGCCCCGCCCGCTCGCCCGATCTCCGGAGCGCGCGACCCCAGGCGGCAGCGAACGACCCGCTCGAGGCGGACCCATTCGGTGAGGCCGCGATCCCGGCGGGGCCGAGCCGTCCGCCCACGGCGCCAGCTTCGGCGGCGCCGTCGCCGGCGGCCGAGGTCGTGCGGTCTCAAGGCGGCGGCACCAGCTACGGCGAGGTCAACCTCGACGGGGGCCCGCTCCCGAACATGGCGATCGACGCGTCGCCGATCCGATCGAGCTCGCCGCCCCGCGAGGAGGACATGGAGTTCGGCGCGGTGCCCCAGCAGCCCACGGCGGCCGCCTCGGCGGCGGTGGTGGCACCGATGCCGAGCCATCCGCCGGCGCGCCGGCGGCGCTGGCCTCTCCGCGTGTTCGGCGGGCTCTTGGTCGTCGCGGTGGGGGGCGGGTCGCTCTCCTTCGTGCCCGCGGCCGGCCCCTATGGCGCCTACTGGATCAGCGACCGTCTGAACGCCGGCAAGCACGCCCGGCTCTTGGCCGAAGCTCAGGCTCGCGCCCGCCGCGAGCTCGGCCGCGACGTGTGGCCGGCGGCGGAGCGTGCCCTGTCGGACCTCGAGGGCATGCGCTCGGGCGCGAAGCGCTTGCACGCGCTGGCGGCGTACATCGCGTTCACGGGTTACCTGCGCGAGCTTCGCTTCGGTCGCGACCCCGCGGCCCATGCGCGGTCGAAGGTGCTGCTCGACGAGCTCCGCGACGCGACCGACGTCCCGTACAAAGATCTCGCCCTCATCGCGCGTGATGCGCTCGAGGGAGAGTTTACCCGGGCGCTCGGTGAGGCGCGCACGCTGTTGCAGGCGCGCCCGACCGACCCCGACGTGCTGGTGCTGTCCGGCGAGATCGAGCTTCGCGGGCCGTCGCCGGGGTCGGCATTGTCGACCTGGCGGGCGCTCGACAAGCTCGAGCCGAGCGCACGGGCGGCGTTCGGCGCGGCGCGTGCGAGCCACGCGGCCGGGGATGAGCCGAAGTCCGAGGCGTTCGCGAAAGCGGCCCTCGGCCGCAGCCCCGACCACGTCGGCGCCCGCATTCTTCTCGCCCGGATCGGCTCGCTCACGCCGAAGGGCGAGGCGGCAAGCCTCGAGGATCTCGCGCGGGTGCTCTCGGCTCGCGCGAACGCGAGCCCCGAGGAGACGGTCGCCGCCGAGACGCTCCTCGGCGACATTCACCTGGGTCGATCGCGAGTGGCCCTCGCCGAAGCCGCGTACGTCCGCGCGCTCGCCGTCAGCCCGAGGTCGGCGCAGGCCCTCACCGGTCTCGGCGAAGCGCTCTTTCGTTCCGGCCGCTTTGCCGACGCACTCTCGCGTTTCGAAGCGGCCAAA
>Ga0315910_10001750_pt1 | contig 19698 bp, 16 predicted proteins | sample EdamamesoilMG_FD_204470 | JGI IMG/M metagenome (GOLD analysis project Ga0315910, IMG submission 204470) | Garden soil microbial communities collected in Santa Monica, California, United States - Edamame soil | ecosystem: Environmental > Terrestrial > Soil > Garden | place: USA: California...
CGTCCGGGACAGGTTCACGCTCTCGGGTGTCGCAGCGGGCACGATCGTGCTCGTCCTGCTCGAGGTCGACGCCACGGGGACGGTCGCGACCCCGTTCGGCTGCGCGGGCAGCGCGTGCTCGGCCTATCTCACCGTCGGCGTCCTGTCCGCCGGCTCGAACGGGGCCGGCACCGTGGGCGAGACCGTCCACGTCGGCAGCAAGCCCGTCCGGGAGAACATCCAGGTGCCGATCATCCTCGTCGCGGGCACGCCGAAGGAGATCGGACTCGTGATCGAGGGGGTCTGCGCGCCGGACCTCGACGTCACCGGGCTCGCGACCTACCGCTTCCTGGGGCTGCCGGACGGGGGGAGCGTGACGTCGTGCCGGGGCTTCGTGCAGGGCCCGACTCCCGCCGCCCGCGCGAGCTGGGGCCGGATCAAGGCGGCGTACCACCGCTGAGCGGCGACCGGGGCGCCGTGCTATCGTCGGGGACGTGACGCAAGCTCCGGACGCCCCCAGACCGTCCGCGCGCCGCGCGGGCCCCGGCCCGTTCCGCGGCGGACTCCCGCGCCTGTTCCAGGGCTACCTCTTCCTCGGCGTCGCCGCGCTCGTCCTCGCCGTGTTCGTGTTCACGAACGTGGCCGTCGCGCGACTCGCCGCCCAGGTCCAGTCGACCTCCGAGGTGTTCGCGAACTTCTGCGCGACGGCCTCGTTCCCCGCGACGACGGACACGACGCTCCAGGCGATCGTCTCGGACGTCATCCGCGACCTCAACTTCCCGATCGTCCTGACCGACGCCGACGGCGTGCCGCGCGCGTGGAAGGGGATCGCGATCGCGCCCGACGACGTTCCCGCCGACTCGATCGAGGTGTTCGCGCGCGGCGGGCTCGTCGATCCCGTCCTGCGCGGGCGGCTCGAGCGGATCCGCGAGGACGCCGCGCGCATGGACGCACACCATCCCCCGATCGCGATGCTGGCGCGCAACAGCGGCACGGTGATCGGGCGCGTCCACTGGGGCGATCCTCCGGGCCTCGGCCTCATGCGCTGGATGCCGTACGTCGCGCTCGTCGTGATGCTGCTCTTCGTCGGACTCGCCGCGTACGGCGCGCGCTCGATCAAGCTCTCCGAGCAGCGGTCGATCTGGGTCGGACTCGCCCGCGAGACGGCGCACCAGCTCGGAACGCCGATCTCCTCGCTCCTCGGGTGGATCGAGCTGCTCACCGATCGCGTCCGTTCGGGCCCGGGTCCCGACGTCACCCTGCCGCGCGCCGAGGTCCAGGCGATGCTCGCGGAGATGGAGAACGACGCGGCCCGCCTGCACAAGGTCGCGGCCCGCTTCAGCCACATCGGTTCGATCCCGAACCTCGCGCTCATGGACGTCACGCCGGTCGTGGCCGAGGCGGTACACTACCTGAGGCGCCGGCTGCCGCATCTCGGCCGGAGAATCGACATCGTCGAGGTGTATGGCGACGTGCCGCCCATCAACGCGAGCAAGGAGCTGCTCGAGTGGGTGGTCGAGAACCTGCTCGTCAACGCGATCAACGCCGTCGACGAAAAGGGCGGGCGGATCGAGGTTCGCCTCGAGCGCCGACCCGAGACCGAGCGCGTCGAACTGACGGTCAGCGACAACGGTCGCGGCATGACGCCCGAGCAGGCCGCGCGCGCGTTCGAGCCGGGATACACGACCCGGTCCCGCGGCTGGGGCCTCGGCCTCGCCCTGGTCAAGCGCATCGTCGAGGAGTTCCACGGCGGGACGATCGAGATCCGGCGCACCGCGCCGGGGGAGGGCACGACGTTTGGGATCGAGTTTCCGACTTGATCTCGCGCGCGAACGCGCGCGAGGGATTCTACTCCTGCTCGCACTCGTGACGATCGCGAACCAGGCCCTCCCGCCTGCGGCGGGAGCAGCTCGCCGCGCCGTCCCGCCCGTGCGCGCCGGCGCCTCGACGACCGCCCCCGCGGAGGTCGTGGACGACTCGACCCGCGCCGCGCAGGCGCTCGTCCACGAGGTGCGCGCGCTCTACGGCGGCGACGACAACTTCGCGGCGATGGACGGCATCCGCTACTACGTCACGTTCACCATCCCGGGGCCCGACGGCGCGCCGGTCCGGACGTGGACCGAGGCGCACTACGTCTGGCTCAAGGGCGAGCCGCGTGCGCGGATCGAGACGGTCGAGGACAGCTCGGTCGTGGTCGTGCGCGGCGACACGACGCTCGTCCGCCGCGGCGGGGCGTGGGTCACCGACTCGACGTCCGTCCGGGCCGCCCGCGAGCAGGCGCTCGACGCGATCTACCTCGCGCGCCTGCCGCGCAACCTGATCCATCCCTCGATCGAGGGTCGCCAGTTCGAGAAGGCGGCGCGCGGCGTCCCGTTCACGACGCGCTTCCGCTTCCTCCGCGACGGAGTCGACCGGCCGCCCGGCACGATCGTCGCCGTCACGTTCGCGCCGCCGACGTACTCGATGCGCCGGCTCCACACGTTCGACCCGCGCTCGAACGCGTGGACGCTCCTCGACCTCGAGGGCGACCGGAGCCGCTACGACTGGACGTGGGCCGAGCGCCGGACCCTCCGCGCGTCGGATCCCGCGGGCGAGCCCGGTCCGGTGCTGTGGACTGCGACCATCCAGGATCTCCAGATCGAAGGGCAGATGCCCATCGCCGTCCTGTATCCGCCCGACGCGGGCGCAGGCGTCGTCACCCCGCCCGCGAAGGGACGCTGAACGATGGCCGACGAGACGAGGAAGCGGATTCTCTGGGCGGACGACGAGATCGATCTCCTCCGCCCGCACATCCTGTACCTCGAGGGGAAGGGCTACTCCGTCACGCCCGCGATGAACGGCGAGGACGCGCTCGCGCGCGTGCTGGAGGAGCCGTACGACGTCGTTCTGCTGGACGAGATGATGCCGGGCATGGGCGGACTGGCCACGCTGGCGGCGATCAAGGATCGCCAGCCGACGCTGCCCGTGATCCTCGTCACGAAGAGCGAGCAGGAAGAGCTCATGGACGAGGCGCTCGGCCGGCGCATCACGGACTACCTGATCAAGCCGGTGAACCCGAGCCAGATCTGGCTCGCGATCAAGAAGGTGTTCGAGACCCAGTCGCTGCAGCAGGACCGCTCCGCGCGCGACTACGTCGGTCACGTGCGCTGGCTCGCCGATCTCGACACGAAGCGTCTCGACGCCGCGGGCTGGCTCGAGGTCGGGCGCCGGCTCACCGCGTGGGACCTGGCCCTCGAGCACCTCGCCGATCCGGGGCTCAAGCAGGCGCACGGCGACAGCAAGCGCGAGCTCAACCTCGAGTTCGCGCGCTTCATCGAGGACCGCTACCCGAAGTGGGTGAAGGCGCCCGCTCTCGAGCGCCCGATGATGTCCGTGGACGTCGTCGAGCGGGCGGTCGTGCCGCACGTGAAGGCCGGCAAGCGCGTGGTGCTCGTCATCATGGACTGCCTGCGCTGGGACCAGTGGCTCGCGCTCGCGCCGTTCCTCGAGCCGTTCTTCGACGCGTCGGTCGAGCCGTACTACGGCATCCTCCCGACCGCGACGCCCTACGCGCGGAACGCGATCTTCTCCGGCCTGTTCCCGGACGACATGGGCCGGCGCCATCCCGAGTGGTGGGGCGAGGACACGAAGGACGACCGCAGCAAGAACCGCTTCGAGCGCCAGTTCCTCGAGGCGCAGCTCGCGCGGCTCAAGGCGGTGCCCGAGAAGCCCGTGAAGTACGTGAAAATCTACACGCTCGACGAGAGCCAGAACGTGCGCCGCCAGGTGAGCACCTACGGGGCGCTCGGTCTCGTCGCGCTGGTCTTCAACTTCATCGACATCATGGCCCACGGCCGCAGCGAGTCGGACCTGCTGCAGGAACTCGCGCCCGACGAGGTCGCGTTCCGCGCCGTGCTGCGCGCGTGGTTCGCGCACTCGCCGCTGTTCGACATCCTGAAGGCGCTGTCGCAGCAGGACTGCGTCGTCGTGCTGACCACCGACCACGGCGCGGTGCTCGGCAAGCGCGCCGCGCTCGTGCACGGCAACCGCGAGACCTCGACGAACCTGCGCTACAAGTACGGCACGAACCTGACGGCCGATCCGCGCCAGTCGATCAATATCAAGGATCCCGCCGCGTGGCGCCTGCCGACGGGCCACAACAAGAACTACCTGCTCGCGCGCGAGGACTACTACTTCGTCTACCCGACGCGCTTCCACGAGTACGAGAAGGCGTTCTTCGGCACGTTCCAGCACGGCGGCGTCTCGATGGAAGAGATGATCGTCCCCTGCGTCACGCTCGTTCCGCGGGAGCGCGTCGGGTGAGTTCCGCGGCATCGCTCGTCTTCGAGGCCGCGACGCTCGACGCGACCCTCGCGCTGGCCGGGGCCCTCGGCGCGGCGCTCGAGACCGGGGATCTCGTGCTGCTCGCCGGCGACCTCGGGGCGGGGAAGACGACGTTCGTGCAGGGCCTCGCCCGCGGCATGGGGATCGCGAGCGCCGTGAAATCGCCGACCTACACGCTCGTCCATGAGTACCGCGCCTCCACTCCGGGGCATCCCGGGCTCGGGCACGTCGACCTGTATCGCCTGCCGCAGGGTCGCGACACCGGGGATCTCGGACTCGACGACCTGCTCACGCGCTCCGCCGTCGCGATCGAGTGGGGGGAGCCGCGCTTCGCCGCCGAGCCCGACGCGCTCCTCGTCTCGCTCGCCGTGCTGCCGGACGAGGGGGCGACCGACCGGCGCCGGCTCGCGTTCGCGGCGAAGGGGCCGCGCGGAACGTCGCTGCTCGCGGCCGTCGCCGCGGCGGCACGCAACCGGGCCGGGGCGCGATGAGCCTCGCCCTCGCGCTCGAGGCGTCCGGCCCCGAGGCCGCCGCCGCCGTGTTCGACACGGCGGGAACGGTCCTCGCCGTCCGCCGCACGCACGCCGAGTCGAGCCACGCGCGCCTGCTCGCCGCACTCGTGGCCGACACGCTCGCCGAGGCGGGGACCTCCGCGCGCGACCTCGCGGGTGTCGCGGTCGACGTCGGCCCCGGCTCCTTCACCGCGCTGCGCGTCGCGCTCGCCACCGCGCACGGACTCGCCCAGCCGACGGGCGCACGCGTCGTCGGAGTGACCTCGTTCGCCGCGCTCGTCGACGGCCTCGTTCGGCCGAAGAAGGTCGTCGTGCCGCTCGTGCCGGCCGGCCGGCGGCTCCTCTACGCGGGGTTCTACCGCGCCGACGCGCTGGGGGCCCTCACGCTCCTGCGCGGGCCGGCGGTCGGCGAACTCGACACGCTCGCCGGCACCGTCGAGGAGGCGCTCGCGCTCCGCGGCGGGAAGGCGCCGCCGTGGTTCGTCGGCCCGGGCGCGGCGCGCGAGCGGGCCGGCCTCGAGGCGCGCTGGCCCGGTTCGACCGGCGACGGCGATGAGGTGGAGGCCGCGCACGGCCCCGCCGTCGAGGCCGTCGCCCGGCTCGGAGCGCGGCTCCTGGCACCCATCTCCACGACCCCCGGCGACGGCGCGCCCCGACCGCTCTACGTGCGCGTGCCGCAGGCCGTCGCGATGCTCCCCGAGGAGCGCGCGTCGTGGGCGGAGCTCGAGCTCGCGCCGTTCGGCGAAGCCGACCTCGAGGAGGCGCTCGCGATCGAGAAGGCGGTCTTCAGCGACCCGTGGCCGCGCTCGTTCTTCCTCGACGAGATCAAGCAGCCGGGCGCGTTCGCGCTCGCCGTGCGGCACCGTGGTATTCTCGCCGGGTATCTCCTCGCGTGGCGTCTCGACCACGAGTGGCACCTCGGCAACCTCGCGATCGCGCCCGCGCACCAGCGTCAGGGCATCGGTCGCTTCCTGCTCGGGACCCTCGTCAAGGAGGCCGACGCGGCCGGCGACGTCGCGATCACGCTCGAGGTGCGGCCCTCGAACTTCGCCGCGCAGGAACTGTACCGTCGGTTCGGATTCCGCGCCGTGGCGCTGCGCCGCGGCTACTACCAGGACACCGGCGAGGACGCGCTCGTCATGATGCGCGATCCGCGCGCCGGTGCCTGAAGGAGCGGGAATGTCCTGGCTCAAGAAGAAGAAGACCGGCATCACGACGCAGACCCAGGACAAGAAGGAAGTCCCGGGCGGGCTGTTCACGAAGTGCGACGGCTGCGGCGAGATCCTTTACCAGCCCGAGCTCGAGGCGTCGCTGTGGACGTGCCCGAAGTGCGGCCACCACTTCCGCATCGCCTCGCGCGACTACGTCGCCCTGCTCGTCGATCCCGGTTCGTTCGTCGAGGACTTCACCGGTCTCACGGCGCTGGATCCGCTCGAGTTCCGCGACGCCCGCATGAAGTACCCGGATCGCTACGCCCAGGCCGTGAAGTCGACCGGCCTCAACGACGCCGTGCGCTGCGGCCGCGCGACGATCCAGGGCGTGCCGACCGCGCTCGCGGTGATGGACTTCTTTTTCATGGCCGGCTCGATGGGTTCGGTCGTCGGCGAGAAGGTCGCCCTGACGATCGAGCTCGCGATCGCCGAGCGGCGGGCCCTCGTGATCGTCACCGCTTCCGGCGGCGCGCGCATGCAGGAGGGCATCCTCTCGCTCATGCAGATGGCGAAGACCTCCGCGCTCCTCGCGACGCTCAAGGAGGCGCGACTCCCGTTCGTCTCGATCCTCACCGATCCGTCGACGGCCGGCGTGATGGCGTCGTACGCGTCGCTCGGCGACGTCATCGTCGGCGAGCCGGGCGCGCTCATCGGCTTCGCCGGCCCCCGGGTCATCCAGGACACGATCGGCGAGGAGCTGCCGCCGGGCTTCCAGCGCTCCGACTTCGTTCTCGACCACGGCATGCTCGACACCGTCGTCCACCGGAAGGACATGCGCGAGCACGTCGGCCGCCTGCTCGGGTTCTTCCACCGCGCCACCGACGGCTTCGCTCCCGCCCCGGCGGACGCACCCTACCGCCCCTGATCCGGACCGACGCGTACCGGGCGGCGCTCGAGCGCCTCTACGGACTCGAGCGCGGGAAGACGGGCTTCGGCCTCGAGGGCACGCGCGCGCTCCTCGACGGGCTCGGTCGCCCGGAGCGCGCGTTCCGGTCCGTCCACGTCGCCGGCACGAACGGGAAGGGCTCGACCTGCGCCCTGATCGAGCGCGGCCTCCGGGCCGCGGGGGTGCGCACCGGGCTCTTCACCTCGCCCCACCTCGTCGACTTCCGCGAGCGCATCCGCGTCGACGGCGTTCCCATCTCCCCCGAGTCCTTCGCGCGCGCGCTGGCCCGCGTCGAGGCCGTTCCGGCCCCGGCCGGAAGCCCCCGCACGTTCTTCGAGGCCACGTTCGGAATCGCCGCCCTCGCCTTCGCCGAGGCCGGCGTCGAATGGGCCGTGATCGAGACCGGTCTCGGGGGCCGACTCGACGCGACCAATGTCATCACCCCCGCGCTGTCGGTGATCACGCCGATCGGGCTCGACCATCGCGAGATCCTCGGCGACACGCTCGCCGCGATCGCCACCGAGAAAGCCGGCATCATCAAGCCCGGCGTCCCGGTCGTCGTCGCCCCGCAGGCCGACCAGGCCTTCGCGCCGATCGCGCACGCCGCGTCGGCTGCAGGGGCGCCGATCCTCCGAGTCGACGAGGCGGCGCGCACGATTTGCGTCGGCATCTCCGGGCCAAGGGGAACGCCGATCACGTTCGTCGTCGATGGCCTGGGCCTGGTCGGGCAGCACCTGGCGCTCGTCGGCCGCCACCAGGTCGCGAACGCCCGGCTGGCGATCGCCGCACTCGGCGCGCTGGCCCGCGAGGTTCCGGGGCTCCGGGCGTGGGCCGCGGACAGTGCGATCATGATGACGCGCTGGCCCGGGCGATTCGAGCGTTCGGAGCTCGAGCCGCGCCTGTGGTGGGACGGCGGGCACAACGCCGACGGCGCACGGGTCGCCCGCGAGACATGGCGCGAGGCGCTCGGCGACCCGCCGGGTGCGCTCGTCCTCGGTGTCTCCTCCGACAAGGACCTCGTCGCGATGCTCGAGGCGCTTCACGGGCCGTGGCGCCGTGTGCACGCGGTCGCCGCCGACCAGCCGCGCGCCGTCCCCGCGTCGATGCTGGCCGACGCCGTGCGGGCGGCGTGGCCCGCCGTGTCGGTGACCGCACACGAGAGCGTCGCCGCCGGCGTCGAGGCCGCGATCCGCGGGCTCGCGCCCGACGAGCGAGCGTTCGTCACTGGGTCGCTCTTCGTCGTCGGGGAGGCGATGGACGCCGTCGGAGAGGGGGACGTCCGGTGCGACTGATCGCGGTCCTCCTCACGGCTCTCGCGATCGCGATCGCGACCCCGCCGCGGGCGACGGCACAGGTCGCCATTCCCGCCGCGCCCGACACCGCGCGGGCCGACACGACCGCCGCACCCGACTCTGCACGCACACTTGCCCCACCGGACACCGCCAGAGCGGGTGCGGCGCCCGACACGACGCGCGCGAGCGCCCCGGCCGACTCCACGCGTCCCGCACCCGCCGATTCCGTCCGCCTCGACCCGTTCGGCCGCCCGCCGTTCGTGCCCGCGGTGCCCGCCGCGGCGGCCGGTCCGATCCGCACGCAGAGCCGCCGCGGCAGCCCGTACACCGTCGTCGCCGACCGGCTCGAGGGCGGACGGAATACGGTCGAGGGGGACGTCGTCATGCTCATCGGCAACGTCACGCTGTCGCGCGAGGGGACGGTCGTGCGGAGCCAGCAGGGCCGCTACGTCAAGCGCGAGGGGACGATCTACCTCACCGGCGGCGTCGACGCGCTCGACGGGACGACGCGCATCACCGCGCACCAGGCCGCGTACAGCGAGGCGACCGACTTCCTCTCGCTCACCGGGCAGGTCGTCGTGCGCGACCGCGACCTCGAGCTCCGCGCCGACAACGGCTCCTACGACCAGTCGAGTGGACGCGCCGAGCTGTGGAGCCGGGTGCGCGGCCGCGAGAAGGGGCGCACGCTGAGCGCGGATCGCGTCACCTACTTCCGCCACGACGAGATCGCCCAGGCGCGTGGACGCGTCGTCGCGCGCGATTCGACCGAGGGGCTCACGCTCACCGGCGAGTCCGTCGACTACGACCGGCGGCGAGAGTTCGCGTACGCCGTGAATCGTCCGACCCTCGTCCAGGACGGCGAGGGCGACAAGGGTCCGACGACGCTCGTCGGCGACACGATCACCGTGGCCACGCCGGACCGCGTCGCGAGCGCGTGGGGAAACGTCGTCGTCACGCGCGACAGCCTGCGGGCCGAGGCCGGGCGCATGGTCTTCTTCGACCGCGACAAGCGCGGCGTCCTCACCGGCGAGCCCCGCGCCTCGACCGACGAGGTCGACGTGCGCGGCGACACGCTCGAGGTGTTCACCCGCGACGAGGGCCTCGAGCGGCTGCTCGTCCGCTCGAACGGGCGCATCGACTACCGCTCCGACACGCCGGGCGACGGCGAGGCGGGCACGAGCCTCCTCACCGCCGATCGCATGGACGTGTGGTTCGACCTCGAGGACGAGGGCATCGACAGCCTCCACGCCGCCGGCAACGCGGCGAACGAGTTCACGGGCGCGCCCGTGGCGGGCCGAGTCCCCGAGGAGAACCGGACGAAGGGCGAACTGGTGCGGCTCTACTTCGACGGGAAGGACCTCGACCGCGCGGTCGTCACCGGCAAGGCGAGCGGCACGTACCGCGCCGAGGCCGCCGTCGGCGACTCGAGCGCGCTCCAGTCGGGCGCGGTCGAGTACGAGGCCGAGAAGATCACGTTCGAGCTGCCGAAGGACCGCATCCGCCTCGAGAACGCGGCGGTGCTGCGCTACCAGGAGATCGCGCTGCGCGCGCCGGAGGTCCTGTTCGACGTCGAGAAGCAGGTGCTCGAGGCGCGCGGCAATCCGCAGCTCGAGGACCGCGGCGACACGCTGCGCGGGCGCTCGCTCGCCTACGACCTCGAGTCGCGGCGCGGCACGGTCTACGGCGCGCGCACCCGCTACCAGAGCGGGTGGTACGCGGGCGAGAAGATCCGTCGCCTCGGCGACGACGTGATCGACGTGGCCGGCGCGCGCTACTCGACGTGCAGCTTCGAGGAGCCGCACTACGCGTTCCGCTCCGACCGCATGAAGATCTACCTCAAGGACAAGATCATCGCGCGTCCGGTCGTGTTCACGCTCAAGCACGTGCCGCTGCTCGCGCTCCCGTTCTACGTCTTCCCGATCCGGCAGGACCGCACGTCCGGGCTCCTCGTCCCGCAGATCCAGTTCGGGTTCGGCGACGAGACGGGGGGCTACATCCGGAACGCCGGCTACTACTGGGCGCCGAACGACTACACCGACTTCACCGTGTCGGGCGACTGGTACCCGCGCGTCCCGTCTTGGGTGCTGCGCGGCGAGGCCCGCTACAAGCTGCTCTACAAGTTCGAGGGGCAGATGCAGGGCTCGATCTCGCGCTCGTTCTACTTCACCGAGGAGCGGAACTGGGACTTCCGCGGCCAGCACGCCCAGACGATCGACGACCGCACCGCGCTCACCGCGCGCGCGAACTTCACCTCGAGCGCCGCGTACACCCGCGACCCGCTGACCGGGCTCCCGCTCGCGAACCGCCTCGACCGCTTCCTCGAGTCGAACGTGACGCTCTCGCACCGCCGGCCCTGGGCGTCGATGAACCTGAGCTTCTCGCGCCTCGAGGACCTCGACGCGAACATCCTCAACACGGCCGTCCCGCGCATCCGCGAGCAGCTCCCGTCGCTGTCGATCGTGCTCCCGAGCCGCACGCTCGGGCGGAAGCCCGGCCCCGGCGGCACGGGCTCGTCGTTCCTCCCGTTCCTGTCGACGACGTACATGGCGTTCAACGCCCGCTTCCTCGACGACCGGACGGTCTATCGGACGCTGCGCCGGGACACGGTCGGGACCGATTTCGTCACCGACTCGACGCTGTCGCGGAGCGCGTACCAGCACGTGTTCACGCTGTCCGACAACCGCCGCTTCGGCTTCGTCAACTTCGGCCCGACGTTCCGCTGGACGCAGGTGATCTACGACGAGGACGCGACCGGCAAGTCGCCGTCGGCGGGCGCGACGTGGGCGGCGGGGGCGGGCGCCTCGCTCACGCTGTACGGCACCTCGCACGGCGGCATCGGCCCGGTGACCGCGATCCGCCACGTGTTCAACCCGATCCTCTCGTACTCGTACCAGCCCGAGTTCCCGGGCCTGCTCGTCAGCGTGCCGACGGGCGAGTCGAGCAGCGTCGTGGTCTCCAAGTTTCCCGCGTTCGGCGGCATCGGGCTGAGCGGGCAGCGCCAGAGCGTGGTCGGGATCAACCTCGTCAACCGCATCGAGGCGAAGGTCCGCGCGAAGGGAGGGGAGCGCACGCTCACGAACCTGCTCACGCTCGGGGTCAACTCGGGGTACGACTTCCTCCACGAGTCGACCGGACGCTCGACCCCGTGGCAGCCGATCTTCACCTCGCTCCGCATCCAGCCGCCCAACTTCGTCAGCGCCGACGCGTCGCTCCGTCACGATCCCGCGATCCCGAAGGCGTTCCGCGGCGCGAGCGCGACGCTCGGCCTGCGTTTCGCCGGCGGCGGGCGGCCGCCGGCGGTCGCCGAGATCCCGCTCGCCGGCAACGAGGCGCAGACGCGCGCGCCGTCGGATCCGCTCGTGCCGTGGAGCCTGTTCACGTCGTTCAGCTACGGCGGGAGCCGGGACCTGGCCGAGGAGTGGATCGAGTCCCAGTCGGCGAACGCGGTCGCGAGCGTCCGGCCGACCGCGAACTGGGAGCTCACCTACGCGAACTCGATCGACCTGAGGGCCCGGCAGATGGTCTACCAGGAGTGGACCGTGACCCGCACGGTGCACTGCTGGCAGGCGCAGTTCGTGCGCCGGTTCACCCCGGGGACGAACGAGTACTACTTCAAGATCGGGATCCTCGACCGGCCCGAGATCTTCCTCGACCGCGGGACGAGCGGTCTCGGCACGCTTTCCGGCCTCGGAAACCTCGGCGGGATCGGGCAGTCCATCGTTCCCTGACATTCCGGCCCCAATCCCGTCCGAGAGTTGCAAATCCTTGCCCGCCCGTCGCTTGGGAGGGGCCGTCGGCTTGACCGGCCGACCGGACGTTCCGTACACTTGCCGCATTCGCCAGGCCCGCCGGGGGGTCACCCGGATCACAGGAGGATTCGATGTCCGCTTCGACGCTGCGCTTCCGGGCGCTGCTCCTCGTGTTCGTGTCCGTCGCCGTCCTCGGTTGGACGGCCACCGGCGCGCGCACGCAGGGCAAGCTCACGGGGAAGGTGCTGCCGATCGTGTCCACGTCGGACGTGGTCGGCTACGTCGCTCCCTGCGGCTGACACACGCCCAAGGGAGGGCTGGCCCGGCGGGCCAGTTTCATCGACAGCACGAGGATCAAGTACGGCGATGCGGTCGTCGTCGACGCAGGGGACTGGGCTCCGGACCTCTCGAAGCCCCAGGAGCAGCCGAAGCTCTCGTTCCTGCTCGAGATGATGAACCTCATGGGCTACGACGCGCTCGGTGTCGGTGAGCGCGAGCTCGCGTTCGGGGTCGAGACGTTCAAGGACCTGACCGCGAAGTCGAAGACGCCCGTGATCTCGTCGAACCTGATCGACAAGAAGACGGGCAAGCCGGTGTTCAAGACCTCGACCGTCGTGAAGAAGGGCTCGGTCAAGGTCGGCATCTTCTCGGTGCTCGGGCCGAAGCTCGAGCTGCCGGGCAACGCGGGCGAGCTGGTCACGGTCGACGATCCGATCGCGACCGCGACCGCGATGGTCGCCGAGCTGCGGAAGCAGTGCGACGTGGTCGTGTGCCTCGCGCACCTGGGTCGCGTCGACGGCGAGGACCTGGCCGCGCAGGTGCCGGGTATCGACGTCGTGATCCTGGCCCACCGCCCGGGCTTCGTCGCCCAGGGCCGCCGCGTCAACTCGGCGATCACGATCGCCAGCGGCGAGCAGGGGCAGAACATCGGCTTCACCCAGGTGACGCTCGAGGGGAAGAAGGTCCTCGACCTCGCCTCGGAGACGAAGATCCTCATGCCCGAGGTGGGCGAGCGCGGCGACATCGCGCGGCTGACCAAGGAGTTCGAGGACAAGCTGAACGAGGCGCAGCGGAAGGCGCAGCAGTCGCAGACCCTGCAGAGCTCGAGCAACGCGCCCGGGGCGGACCAGTACCTGGGCAGCGAGAACTGCATGAGCTGCCACCCCGCGCAGTACGAGCAGTGGAAGACGACGCAGCACGCGCACGCCTTCGCCACGCTCGAGCGGACGCAGAAGGATTCGACGCCGGAGTGCGTCCAGTGCCACGTGGTCGGCTTCGGCCGGCCGGGCGGGTACCAGAACGCGTCGACGTCGACGAAGCTGAAGAACGTCGGTTGCGAGTCGTGCCACGGTTACGGCACGCAGCACGACATGTTCGCGAACACGGGCGGCAAGGTGGCCGAGGCCGTCTGTCTCACGTGTCACACCCCGGCGAACGACCCGGGCTGGAACTACGCGGCGAAACTCCCGCGCGTCTCGCACTAGGCGCAGGGGGAACGGCGCGGAAGACCGGCCCGGGAGGCGACTCCCGGGCCGTTTCCGTTCTCACCGAAGGAGCCGGACGCCATGCACCGTACCGATCGATTCCGCACCCTCGCTGTCGCCCTCGCTGCGTTCGCGCTCGCCCCGGTGGCGGCCTCCGCGGCCCCGAAGACGGTCGCCATCCTCTCGACGACCGACGCCGTCGGAGAACTCAAGCCCTGCGGCTGCCACACGCCGAAGGGCGGGCTCGCCCGCGTCGCGAGCCTGGTCGACAGCACGCGCATCAAGCACGGCGAGGTGCTCGTCGTCGAGGCCGGCGACTTCGCGCCCGATGTCTCGCGCACCCACGAGCGCCCGAAGCTCGACTACCAGTTCGACGTCATGGCGCTCCTCGGCTACGACGCCGTCGGCGTGGGCGACCGTGAGCTCGGCTACGGGCTCGCCACGCTGCGCGAGCTCGAGAAGAAGTCGAAACTCTCGCTCCTCTCCGCGAACGTGATCGAGAAGAAGACCGGCAAGCCCGCGTTCGCGACGTCGAAGGTCGTGAAGAAGAACGGTGTCCGGGTCGGCGTCTTCTCCGTCCTCAACCCGAAGCTCGATCTCGCGACCGCCGCCGCCTCCGAGGTCACGGTCGAGGATCCGCTCGCCGCCGCGACGCGCGAGGTCGCGCGCCTGCGCAAGGAGGCCGACGTGGTCGTCTGTCTCGCCCATCTCGGTCGCGTCGAGGGCGAGGACCTGGCCGCGCAGATCCCGGGCATCGACGTCGTCGTCCTGTCGCACCAGCCCGGCATCGTCGCCGAGGGCCGGCACGTGAACGCTGCGGTGACGGTCGCGAGCGGGCAGCAGATCCAGAACATGGGGACGACGTTCGTGACCCTCGAAGGGAACAAGGTCACGTCGGTCAAGTCGTACAACAAGGTGCTCCTCCCCGAGGTCGGCGAGCGCTCGGACATCGCGCGCATGACGAAGGAGCTCGAGGACCGCATCAACGAGGCGCAGAAGAAGGCCCAGGCGACCACGACCGGCGCCGCGCACTGAGGCGCTTCCCGGTCGCCCGCGGGCGGTGGCGGGGGCGCGGACGGGGTGGTAGTCTCGCCCCGTACCGCGCCCCCGCGGCGTTTCCGCCGCGTCCGGCGCTCTCCCTTCGCCCTCACCCGGATCGAGACCCATGCCGAAGCAGCCCGACGGAATGACGTATTTCGAGGACATCGTCCAGGCGGTCGGCAACACGCCGCTCGTCCGCCTGAACAAGATGGCGCGCGGTCTCCCCGCGACGGTCCTCGCCAAGGTCGAGTCGTTCAACCCGGGCGGAAGCTCGAAGGACCGCATCGGCCTGTCGATGATCCGCGCGGCCGAGGCCGACGGGAAGCTCAAGCCCGGCGGCACGATCGTCGAGTGCACGTCCGGCAACACGGGCGTCGGCCTCGCGATGGCGGCGGTGGTGCTCGGTTACAAGACCGTGTTCTGCATGCCGGACAAGGTGGCGAAGGAGAAGATCAACCTCCTCAAGGCCTACGGCGCCGAAGTGGTCGTCTGCCCGACGGCCGTTCCGCCCGAGTCGCCCGAGTCCTACTACTCGGTCGCGCGCCGCATCGAGAAGGAGCGCCCGAACGCGTTCCTCACGAACCAGTACGACAACCCCGCGAACCCCGCCGCCCACTACCGGACGACCGGCCCCGAGCTCTGGGAGCAGACGGCCGGCAAGATCGACGTGTTCGTCACCTCGATCGGCACCGGCGGCACGATCAGCGGGACCGCGCGCTACCTGAAGGAGAAGAACCCGAAGGTCCGCATCGTCGGCGCCGATCCGATCGGCTCGATCCTCCACCAGTGGTTCCACACGCGGACGATGGGCGAGGCCCACACCTACAAGGTCGAGGGCATCGGCGAGGACTTCCTGCCCGAGGCCTACGACTGGAACGTGATCGACGACGTCGTCCAGGTGAACGACAAGGACTCGCTCAACACGGCGCGCCGCCTCGCCCGCGAGGAGGGCATCCTCGCCGGCGGTTCGTGCGGCACCGCGCTCCACGTCGCGCTCGCCGAGGCGAAGAAGCTCCCGGCCGGCGGGGTCGTCGTCGTGATGCTCCCGGACACCGGCGAGCGCTACCTGTCGAAGGTGCACAGCGACGAGTGGATGCGCGACAACCACATGCTCGACCCGGCCGAGACGCGCGTCGCCGACCTCGTCTTCGGCAAGTCGGCGGGCGGAAAGGCGCTCCTCTCGGTCGCACCCGGCGACTCGGTGCGCACCGCGCTCGAGCTCGTGCGCAGCTACGACGTCTCGCAGCTCCCGGTGCTCGAGAACGGCGTCCCGGTGGGCACGGTCTACGACGCGGAGATCATGAAGCGCGTCCTCGACGACCCGGCCTCGCTCGATCGCACCGTGCGCGACGTCATGGACCCGCCCCTGCCGGTGATCGCCGCGCAGGAACCGGTCACGCGCGTCGCCCAGCTCCTCAAGCAGAAGCACGCCGCCGTGCTCGTCTCCGCCAACGGCGGGGGCCCGAGCGGGATCCTCACGCGGCTCGACGTCATCTCCCTCATCGCGGAATAGGAGCCTCCATGGCGCGCTTCGACGCGAAGTCCGGCCTCGGCACCCGCGCGATCCACGCGGGGAACGCCCCCGATCCGCGCACCGGCGCGGTCGCGGTGCCCGTCTACCAGACCTCGACCTATGCGCAGGAGGCGCTCGGGAAGCACAAGGGCTACGAGTACGCGCGGTCGCAGAACCCGACGCGCGAGGCGCTCGAGGAGAACCTCGCCTCGCTCGAGAGCGGCACGCACGGCTTCGCGTTCGCCTCGGGGCTGGCCGCGACGAGCGTGCTCCTCCACCTGCTCAAGTCCGGGGACCACGTCGTCGCCTCGAACAACATGTACGGCGGGACGTTCCGCCTGTTCGAGCAGGTGTTCGCGCACCTCGGGATGCGCTTCACCTACGTGGACTCGTCGAACCTCGCCGCGGTCGAGGCGGCGATCGAGCCCGCGACGAAGCTGATCTACGTCGAGACGCCGACGAACCCGCTGCTGACGATCACCGACCTGTCGGGGATCGCGGCGATCGGCGTCGGCCGCGGGATCCTCACCGCGTGCGACAACACGTTCGCGACTCCGATCCTGCAGCGGCCGCTCGAGCTCGGCATCGACATCGTGCTCCACTCGACGACGAAGTACCTGAACGGGCACAGCGACATGGTTGGCGGCGCGCTCGTCGTCCGCCGCGACGACGTCGCGCAGCGGCTGCGCTTCCTGCAGAACGCGGTGGGCGCGGTGCCCGGGCCGTGGGACTGCTGGCTCGCGCTGCGCGGGATCAAGACGTTGCCGCTGCGCATGGAGCGCCACGAGAAGAACGCGCGCGAGCTCGCGAGCTGGCTCGTCGCCCAGGCGAAGGGCGCGAAGGCGCCGCGCGTGATCTACCCGGGCCTGCCCGAGCATCCCGGACACGCGCTGGCGAAGAGGCAGATGGCCGGCTTCGGCGGGATCATCTCGCTCGACTTCCCGGACCTCGAGACCGGCACCCGCTTCGCCGAGGCCCTCAGGCTCTTCACGCTCGGCGAGTCGCTCGGCGGCGTCGAGTCGCTCGTCACGCATCCGGCGACGATGACGCACGCCGCGGTCCCGAAAGCGCAGCGCGAGGCGACCGGGTTCACCGACGGGCTCGTCCGCCTCTCGGTCGGCTGCGAGGACGTGGCCGATCTGAGAGCCGATCTCGAGCGCGGCCTGGCGGCCGTGGCCGGGGTCGGAGCGGGGGCGTCCCAGGGCTGATCCGGGCCGTCCAAATCGACTCTGGACAATGACTTGACGTTGTTCTGTCGTCCGGGAAATCGGACGGGGCACCCGAGAGGCAGTCCCGGCAACCGGACAATCCGCTTGACAGGTTTCAGGCCCGAACGTACGTTTCGGCCCGACTGTCGCCGCTTCGGGTGGGTCCCAACATCCAGCCTGGCACCCCGGTACCCCACTCCAAAGATTTCGACCACTCGGGCCTGCAACCGGAAGTTGTAGTGTCCGACGATCTCATGAATCGACCAGGCTGCGCTCCGGCGCGGCCCGGGCTTAAGGAGGTGAAAGCAGAGGATGCGGAAGCTTATCGCGCTTGCGGCGGTTGCTGTGTTCGCTCTCACGCTCTCGCTGGGTACGATCGGGTGCGCTCCGAAGGCCGAGGAAACTCCGGCCGCCGAGACGACGACCACGACGACCACGACCGAGACGACGACCGAGACGGTCCCCGTGGACACCACCATGGCCGACACGACCACGACGACCACGCACTAATCGCGCGCGCGTTCCGCGCCGCTGCGATCCGTAGGGAGAGGGGGCCCGCAAGGGCCCCTTTTCTTTCCCCCGTGCACCCTCTCGCCCCGGAGCCCCGCCCATGGCCGACGAGTTCTCCTTCGACATCGTCTCCGAGGTCGACTGGATGGAGGTGCAGAACGCCCTCCAGCAGGCGACGAAGGAGATCACGACGCGTTTCGACTTCAAGGGCAGCGCCGTGGAGATCAAGGCCGAGGGCAAGGACGCGATCATCCTCATCGCCGACGACGAGCTGAAGATGAAGAACGTGCGCGACGTGCTCGACTCGAAGCTGGTCAAGCGCGGCGTCTCGCTCAAGGCGATCGAGGAGGGGCCGCTCGAGCCGGCGGCGAAGGGGACGCTGCGCCGGACCCTCAAGCTCAAGAGCGGCCTCGAGTCCGAGCAGGCCAAGGAGATCGCGAAGTTCATCAAGGGGCTCGGCCTCAAGGTGCAGTCCACGATCCAGGGCGAGCAGGTCCGGGTGACCGGGAAGAAGAAGGACGACCTCCAGGCCGTGATGACCGCGATCCGGGCGAAGGAATGGCCCCGGGCGCTGCAATTCCAGAACTACCGGTGACTTCCGGCGTCGGGCGAGGCAACCCCGGGCCCCCGGGGGCCGTAGGGGAGGGCACGTTCGCACACCGTCCCCTGAACCCGGAGGCCGCCATGACCCCTCGATCCGCAAGCACCTTCGCCCTCGCCGCCGGGGTCCTGGGGCTCACCCTCGCCCTCGCCGGATGCAGCGAGCGCCGGGGTGCGGTGATCGAGGACCGCCTCGCGAGCGCGATTCCCCTCGCTCCCCAGGCCGTCCTCCATCTCGAGACGCGCAACGCCGACGTCCACCTGATCCAGAGCCCCGACGACACGGTCCGCGTGGTCACCTACCGGCGGGTCCAGTCGACGTCGCAGGAGTCGGCGAGGAACATCTTCGACCAGATCAAGGTGACGATGGAGCGCGAGGGCGACAGGCTCTCGATCCGCGTGCGCGAGCCCGACCGGCGGCGCCACAAGATCAACGTGCAGGCGGGACCGTGGCGCATCCGCCGCTCGATCGAGATCGAGCTCACCGTCGCCGTCCCCGCGAACGCGCGCCTCGAGTGCGAGACGGCGACCGGCGACTTCGACGCGGTCGGCCTCGCGCAGGACGTCTCGTTCTCGACCAACTCCGGCGACCTCGAGGTCTCGCAGGGCACGGGCCGCACCACGGTGCGTGCGACCTCGGGCGACATCATCCTCCGCGATCTCGGCGGCTTCGTGAACGTGCAGACGACCTCGGGCGACGTCGACGCGGTGAACCTCGGCCGCGGGCTCGTCGTCCGCGCGACGAGCGGCGACGTTCACGCCGCGCGTATCCTCGGCGGTGTGAGCATCGAGACCTCGACCGGGGACATCGAGTCCGACGAGATCGCCGGGCCCGTCTCCTACTCGACGAGCGCGGGTGACGTCATCGTCGCCGCGACCACGGACTCGTGCACGATCGAGACCGCCTCCGGCGACGTCGAGGCGCGCCTGGCGGGCCGCCCGCGCCACGTGCGCGTGCGCACGTCGTCGGGCCAGGTCGAACTCGCGCTGCCCGCGAACGTCGGCGGCGACCTCGACGTCCAGACCTCGAGCGGCGCGATCGCCGTGCGGGCGGGGGTCGACGTCGACATCATGAACCGCAACCGGCTCACCGGGCGCCTCGGCGGCCCGGGCACCGTCGCCGTCCGCACGTCGTCCGGCGACATCACGATCCGCACGAACGGAGCCACGCCGTGAACGCCCCGAACTTCCGCGTCCGCTCGCCGCGCAGCCTGTCGGGCCTTCTCTTCGCCGTGGCCGCGGCGCTCGTCTTCGCCACGGTCGCCGTCCTGCTCGCCGGCGTCATCGCGCCGCGCGCGCACGCGCAGGAGACCGAGCTCCCGTCCGTGTCGGCCGACTCGGTCGGCGACGACTTCCTCACGCCGCCGCGCCCGCCCGCGGCGCCTGCGGC
>Ga0315910_10001752_pt1 | contig 19676 bp, 15 predicted proteins | sample EdamamesoilMG_FD_204470 | JGI IMG/M metagenome (GOLD analysis project Ga0315910, IMG submission 204470) | Garden soil microbial communities collected in Santa Monica, California, United States - Edamame soil | ecosystem: Environmental > Terrestrial > Soil > Garden | place: USA: California...
CCATTCGGAATAGGCGCTAGGCAAGCTTCTAGGCGCTAGCCAGAAGAACGAATTCCGACTCTAGCTAGAGCCCAGTAGCTAGTGCCTAGTGCCTAGTGCCTAGTGCCTAGTAGCTAGGCGCTAGCCGTTTCTCAATACTGACTTCTTAACCAATATTGAAAGTCATCTTGAAGGCGGCTGGTGTAGTCTCGCGCTCCAACTTACAAACGAGTGCAGGCCGCCGAATCCAATCGGTGAGCGTGCGATACACACAGGGGAAACACATGTCGAATCTAATTTCGCGCCGCGAAGTGGTTGCGTCCGGATTGGCGGTCGGCGTCGGTATGGCGAGCGGATTGCTGGCGCCGCGCACTGCGTTTTCGTCATCGAATCCCGTCGCCAAAACCACCGCCGGCAAGGTGCGTGGCGTTGCTAAAGACGGTGTAAACGTGTTCAAAGGCATTCCCTACGGCGCATCGACGGGCGGGACGAATCGCTTTATGCCGCCAAAGCCGCCAGTGCCTTGGAAAGGCGAGCGTGATGCGTTCGAATATGGATTGAGCACGCCGCAAAGCGATCCGAACATCAAGCGAGCGCCTGCAGCGACGGCTTCTTTGATCGGCGAACTCAGTGACAAGCCCGAAGGCGAAGACTGCTTAGTGCTCAACGTATGGACGCGTGGGCTGGCCGACAAAGGTAAGCGGCCGGTGATGTTTTGGATTCATGGCGGCGGGTTTCAATCCGGCTCCGGATCGTCGCAAGGCTATGACGGTACCAATCTCTGCAATCGCGGCGACGTTGTGGTCGTGACGATCAATCATCGTCTCAACGTCATGGGATTTTTGTATCTCGGAGATATCGGCGGCGCCGACTTCGCCAACACAGGCAATGTCGGCATGCTGGATATCGTGCAGTCGCTCAAGTGGGTGCGCGACAATATCGAAAACTTCGGTGGCGATCCGAATAACGTGATGATCTTCGGCGAGTCCGGTGGCGGTCGTAAAGTCGGTACCTTGCTGGCGATGCCGGACGCAAAAGGCTTGTTTCATCGCGCGGTCATTCAAAGTGGGCCGACGATCAAGGTGATTACCCGCGACGACGCCAACTTCGCGGCGCAGGCCGTGCTCGACGAGTTACAACTCGCCAAGCAAGACTTCCGCAAGCTGCAAGAATTACCGCTCGATAAATTAATGCCGGCGTATTTTGCCGCCAGCCGCAAGCATCGCTTCAATCACGCCACGACGGGATTTGCTCCGGTGGTGGAAGGCAAAGTCATGCCGCAGCATCCTTTCCATCCGACCGCATCGCCTGTGATGCCGGACGTACCGCTAATGGTCGGCACGAATCGCACTGAGATGACTTTGCAGCTCTCCGGCGATGAGTCGGCGTTTAAGTTGGATGAGGCGGGGCTGCTCGCAAGGACGACCGAACTGCTGGGCCGAAATGCGCAGAGTGTGCTCGCGGTTTATCGCAAAGCCGTACCGAACGCGACGCCGTCGGAGTTGTACTTTCTGATGATCAGCGACAATCGCTATTGCGCACCGGTCATGAAGATTGCCGAACGTCGCGCGTCGCTCAACGCAGCGCCGGTGTATGCGTATTACTTTGCCTGGGAAACGCCGGTGCAAGGCGGGCGATTGAAGTCGCCGCATGCTTTGGAAATCGCCTTCGCTTTCGATAATACCGAACTGTCGTCGCGTTTCACCGGGGGCGGTCCGCGTGCCGCCGCGCTGGCTGACAAGATGAGCGATGCGTGGATTGCGTTCGCCCGTACCGGTACGCCAAACACGCCGAAACTGCCGACGTGGACGCCCTTCAACGCACCGCAACGCGCAACGATGGTATTCAACGACACAAGTGCCGTGGTAAACGACCCGATGGGTGAGCGCCGCGCCGCGATGCAAACGGCGATGAGTTTGGCGTAGTGCGTTGAGCTTTATTTCGGATTCTTGTGTTTCTCTGGCCAGTAGCCAGTAGCCAGTAGCCAGTAGCCCAAAGGATTTACCCATGCATCGTCGGCATTTCTTAGTCGGAGCGACTGCGATCGCATCCGCTCAATGGTTCGGTCGCGCTATCGGCGCCGAGAGCGATCTCTTTCCTATCGTCGAGACCGAGCACGGCAAAGTACGCGGCGTCATGTCCGGCGGTGTCGCTGTGTTCAAGGGCTTGAATTACGCAGCCGGTACCGGCGGTCGCAACCGCTTTATGCCGCCGCAGCCCGTCGTAAAGTGGGCAGGCGTTCGCGATGCGCTCGATTACGGCAATATCGCGCCGCAAATTCCCGCCGATCGTCGACGCTCCTATGCCGATCTAATTCTCAACGACATTCAGCCCGGCGGCATGGGCGAAGATTGCTTGGTCTTAAATCTCTGGACACCGAAGCCCACATCCGACGGCAAGCGGCCGGTGATCGTGCGCTTTCATGGCGGCGGCTTTTACGGTGGATCAAGTAACTCGCCGGGCGGCGATGGTGAAATGCTGGCGCGCTTCGGCGATTGTGTCGTCATCACGGTCAATCACCGCTTAAGTGCGTTCGGCTACCTCTATCTTGGCGAAGACAGTGCATTCGCCGATTCCGGCTCCGTCGGCATGCAAGATCTAACCGCATGCCTCCAATGGGTGTCACGCAACGTTGCTGCGTTCGGCGGCGATCCCGGGCGCGTGTTGATATTCGGTCAGTCGGGCGGCGGCGCCAAAGTCAGTCACTTGCTCGCGATGCCTTCGGCGCAAGGTCTGTATCACAGCGCCGGCGTGATGAGCGGTTCGCGCTTGACCGCGATGACGCGCGAAGCGGGTGCGCAGGCTTCCGAGCAATTGCTGAAGAAACTAGGTCTGACGCTGAAAGACATTCGCAAGTTGCAGACCGTGCCGTTCTCGACGTTGCTATCCGCGCAAGCTGACATCGAAGCCGGTGAGCGTTCGCGCGGCGAAGCGCCTCGCTCATTTTCGCCGGTGATGGGCGCGACTATTCCCCGTCACCCCTTCGACCCCGATGCACCGCCGATGTCGAAGAACATTCCGATCGTCGTCAGCACGGTGTTGGACGAACGTACTTATCGTGAATCGAATTTCGAAATGACCTGGGAGGCCGTTAAGAAAATGCTGGAGCGGCAAGTCGGCGGGGACGCCGATCGCGTGTTGACGATGTATCGCAACGAAGATCCCAAGGCTTCGCCGTTCATTATCAACGCTCGTGTGATTACCGACACGTCGTTTCGGGCGAGTGCGCACACGATGGCCGATCGTAAAGCCGCTCAACACGCTGCGGGCGGCGCGCCGATATGGGCGTATCTGTGGACCACGCCAAGCCCGGCATTCGGTGGGCGGTATGGTGCGACGCACGGTATCGATGTTTCGCCGTCGATGCACGATGTTCGCTTTCCGCTCACGGGGCCGACAGCGGACAACGTTCGACTCGCGGATCAGTTGGCGTCGGCCTGGGTGTCGTTGGCCGCAACGGGTAATCCCAACAATGCACGCACGCCGCATTGGCCGACGTACGATTCGCAAAAGCGCACGACGATGGTGTTCGGCGATCCAAGCAATGCGGTGGACGATCCACGCCGGGCATTTCGCGAGTATTGGAGCAAGCGGGCCGGTCGAGGTGGCGACGAGTGAACTGCGCGCGGGCGCGGCGAGCTATCGCGCGGCCGAGATACGCCAAATGACGTTGCCGACGTCGTCGGCGACAAGTACTGCGCCGTGACTATCGACGGCGACGCCTACCGGTCGGCCATGCGCATCGCCATCGTTATTAACGAATCCGATTAATACATCTTCGTGTTTTCCCGCCGGTCGTCCTTGGCTGAACGGTACAAACACAACTTTGTAGCCGATAAGTTCCGAACGATTCCAGGAACCATGCTGGCCGATGAACGCACCGTTGCGATAGCGTTGCGGCAGTGATTCGCCGGTATAGAATGCGAGCCCGAGCGACGCGGTGTGAGCGCCTAACGCGTAGTCCGGAGCAATTGCGGTTGCGACTAGTTCGGGCTTTTGCGGTTGCACGCGCGTATCGACATTTTGCCCGAAGTAGCTGTAAGGCCAGCCGTAGAACTTGCCGTCTTGCACGGAGGTAATGTAATCCGGCACGAGATTGTCGCCGAGTTCGTCGCGCTCATTGACGGCAGTCCAAAGTATGCCGCTCTCCGGATTCCATGCCAGGCCATTCGGATTGCGCAATCCCGACGCGAAGACACGACTCGTCCCCGTGCTCGGATCGATTTCCAAAATCGCTGCGCGTCGTTCTTCTTTGTCCATGCCGTTCTCGGCGATGTTGCTGTTCGACCCCACCGTAGCGTAGAGGCGCGTGCCATCGGGGCTGGCAATTATGTTTTTCGTCCAGTGATGGTTAAGTGTGCCTCCCGGCAGATCGGCGACCTTGATCGGCGCGGCGGTAATCTGCGTGTCGCCGGTGCGGTAGGGGAATCGCACGACAGCATCGGTATTTGCGACGTAAAAGTTTTCGACTACCAACGCCATGCCGAACGGCGAGTTCAAGCCGGTTATGAAAACGGTGCGAGTTTCAGCGACTCCATCGCCATCCGCATCGCGAAGCAAAGTGATGCGATTGGCGCTGGGCGTACCGGCGCCCGCGCGCTTTTGCACCTTTTTCATGAACCAACCGCGCAGCCCCTTGTAATCGTCCGGCCGTTCGGGCGCGTTAGTCTCCGCAACCAGTACATCGCCGTTGGGTAACACGTACAACCAGCGCGGATGGTCGAGATCCTTTGCGAATGCGTTGACCGCGAGACCCGTTGCGGGTGTCGGCTTCGTGTCTGCTTGCCAGCCTTTTGCAGGCGCGATGTCGATCGTAGGCAGTAAGCCCGATTTTTTCGGTGTCGCCAGCGCAGGGTTGGTGCCGTATGCGGCATCGCGTTGCAAATCGGCGTCCTCCTCTCGCGAGCAAGCGCTCGATGCGACGACGAACGCGCACAGGCAGCCGTAGAGCAACATCGAATTGGGGTGCAGTGCATTGCGCAATTGCGTGTACTCGCTTTTTCGATAAAAGCGAAACGCGGCAAATCGCCGCTTAGTTCCCCAGGTACGTTAAACGACAGGCGGTTAGGCTGCGAACGTGAGCGGGATGCGAATGACGAATTCGCTGCCTTGGTCTTTGCCGTTACTGAACGCTTCGATGCTGCCGTGATGCAATTGCAAGATGCGTTGCACGATCGTAAGTCCGACGCCCAATCCACCCTGGGCGTTGTGCAACGTGCGTTCGCCTTGACGGAACAAATCGAAGACATTCGGCAGTAACTCGGGTTCGATCCCAAGACCGCTATCTTGAATGCGTATTACCGCTTCGCGGTCTTGCCGTTCGCCGAGAACGGTAATGTTGCCGCCTTCGGGCGTGTACTTGGCTGCGTTGCTTAATACATTGACGAACACCTGTGTCAGCCGCTCTTTGTCGCCCAACACGGATAGCGAGTCGTCGGTAAGTTGCAACGTTAGCTTCTGCGACTTCTGCGTAATTAAAGGTATGTCTTCTAATGCGTGCATTACCAGGGGCTTTAGTTCCAACTGCTGCAGGCGTAACGCGAACTTCCCTTGGCGAACACGGGCGATATCCAGCAGGTCGTCGACCAGTCGGCTCATCTGCTTGACTTGACGGTCGAGTATCTTGACCGCGTTTTGCATTGGCACCGCTTCCTCGTTCGCTAATTTCTTAACGATCGCGCTGGCATTGGCGATGGTGCCAAGAGGATTGCGTAACTCATGACCCAGCGTAGCGAGAAATTCATTCATATGCTGTTCGGAGGCCTGCATCGCGGCGGCACGGTTGCGTTCGGTTAAATCGCGAGTCACCTTGGCAAAGCCGCGCAATAGCTTGTTTTTATCGTAGACGGCCGTGATGACCACATTGGCCCAAAAGCGCGTGCCGTCCTTGCGTACGCGCCAGCCTATGTCCTCGAAACGACCGTGCTCGCGCGCCATTTTGAGTTCATGCTCCGGCCAGCCGCGGGCTACCGCTTCCGGCAAATAGAAGCGGGAAAAGTGCTGGCCGATTATTTCTTCGGGCCGATAGCCTTTGAGTCGCTCCGCACCGTTGTTCCAACTGGCGATGCGGCCGTCGGGGTCGAGCATGAAGAGCGCGTGGTCGGTAACCCCGTCGACCAATAGGCGGAGGCGCTCTTCGCTGATGCGCAGCGCCTCCTCGTGGCGCAATCGTTCCGTCAGGTCACGAGTGATTTTGGCGTAGCCGCGCAACGACCCGTCGTCGTCATACAGAGCGGTAATGATGACGTTTGCCCAGAACCGCGAACCGTCTTTGCGTATGCGCCAGTTCTCGTCTTCGAATCGGCCGCGTTCGCGCGCCAAGCGTAATTCTGTGCGCGGCCATTCCCGGTCAATCATCTCTTGTGGATAGAAACGCGCAATGGATTCGCCGAGGATTTCCTCCGTCTTGTAGCCCTTGATGGCTTCGGCGCCCTTGTTCCACGAAGCGACCCGACCCTCGGGCGTCAACAGGAATATGGCGTAGTCGCGCACGCTTCCCACGAGCAAACGAAACATTTCTTCGTCCACTTTGGAGGTGGTAGAGGATCCGTCGTCGTTGGATTGGCCTGCAGTTTGTTTTTTGGGAGTCATCCGAGCTCGTTGGCGCCGAGATTTTCGAAGAATAGTCGGCGAGTAATCCAGGAGGGTACTGTATAGGTGGCCATTCGCCAAAATCCAGGTGCCTTCCGCGACCGGCGCCTGTAGGAATTGTCCGGCAGCGGGCTTAGGAACTTATTCGGCTGGGTGACGTTACACAGTGTGCGCGCTTTATTGTGATGTCAAAGGTGTAACGGATGAAGCATATAGTGGTGGTCGATATCAATGCACCGCAAGATGCCGTGGCCGATCTTTATTCCGATCCCAGTAAAAATGCGCAATGGATGGACGATGTCGAGCGGTACGAACCCGTCAGCGGCAAACAAGGAATGCCGGGATCCAAATATCGCCTGATACCCAAGCGCGGTTCGATGTTATTTACGGCCACCGTGGTGGAACGCGAGTTACCCAGGAGGCTGCGGCTTAAATTGGATTCGTCCAGCGCCATTGTCGAAATGCGGGGCACCTTGTCGTCGTTGCCCGGAGGCCGAACGCGACTTACATCCGAGGAAATCGTCTCTTTTAAAGGCGACTGGCATAAGTTTACGGGACTGTTTGCTCGGCCGGTGATTCGCTGGACGCATCGCAAACACATCAAAGCCTTCAAGAAGTTTGTAGAGCAGCAGAAACGCAGCGAGTTGCAGTAAACATAGCGACCGGCCGGTCAGGTCGCACTCGGATCGTGCGGGCGGGCGCCAGCTGTGCCCTTTAAGTAAGCGTCAAAACGAGAACTTTGCGTATATCGGGCGGTAATCCGGTCGGCACGGGTTTTGTAGCTATGATGCGAGTTGCCTAGTGCGAGCGCGCCAAGAAGTAGGACCGATGAGCAGCAAACCCATTGCCCAGAATGCCGACATTCGCTATCTCGGTAAATTGCTGGGCGACGTAATTCGAGCCCAAGGCGGCGAGACGTTGTTTAAGCGTATCGAGACCATCCGCGCCGGATCGGTCGATCGATACCGCGGTGTGGCCGACACTACCGCAATGGACCGAGGACTTGAGGCGCTCAGTCTGGATGACACCTTGTCGTTCGTGCGCGGCTTCATGTTGTTTTCCATGCTGGCCAATTTGGCCGAGGATCGGCAAAGCGCGGTCAAGACGGACGGCGATGATTTGGCGTTTGCCTTGCAGGAGCTCGGGAAGCATGGCATCGGGCCGGAACAAGCCGCTGCGTTACTGGATACCGCTTTGATTGTGCCCGTGCTAACGGCGCATCCAACCGAAGTGATGCGTAAAAGTATGATCGATCATCGCAATCGTATCGCGGACTTGATGCGTCAGCGCGATTTAGGGCGATCCGAAACACCCGATGGCGATTTGATCGAGCAGGCAATCCTGCGGCAAATCGCGTTGCTATGGCAGACGCGTCCGCTGCGGCGCGAACGGCTGTATGTGTCGGACGAGGTCGACATCGCGCTGGCGTATCTCCGCGAGATTTTTTTGCCGACGCTGCCTGCCATGTATGCGCGCTGGGAGCGCGCCTTAGGGCATCGCACCAAAAGCTTTTTGCGCGTCGGCAGCTGGATCGGCGGTGACCGCGACGGCAATCCCAATGTGCAAGCGGAGTCGCTGCGGTTGGCGCTACGACGCGCGTCGCAAGCTGTGTTGGCCAGCTATTTGGATCAATTGCATGCGTTGGGCGGCGAGCTGTCGATTTCGACCGAACTATCGACAACCACCGAAGCGGTTGCGAAGTTGGCGGACGAAAGCGGCGATGGGAATCCGGCGCGCAGCGATGAGCCGTATCGTCGAGCAATCACCGGTTGTTATGCACGATTGGCGGCCACCTACGAAAAGATTGTCGGCCAATCGCCGCCGCGTGCGGCGTCCATTGCTCGCGAGGCGTATGTAAGCGCCGGCGAATTACGCGCCGACTTGGTCGAGATTGCGCATGCGCTGGGCAAGGGCGGCGGCGGATTGCTATCGTCAGGCGGCGCCTTGGGTCGATTGATTCGTGCGGTGGAAACGTTCGGCTTTCACCTGGCGGCGCTGGATCTGCGACAGAACGCCGACGTGCACGCACGCGTGGTTGCCGAATTGCTGCATAAGGCCGGAGTGGCCTCCGATTATCTGCAACTCGAAGAGTCGGCGCGTGTCGTTTTGCTCAAGAATGAGCTGGCGAGCGAACGTCTGCTGTCCAGTCCGTTTATTGCCTACTCCGAAGAAACGGCATCGGAGTTGGCCATTGTGCGAGCCGCCGCGGATGCGCATGCTCTATACGGACCGACATGCGTCACGACGTACATTATCTCTAAGTGCGAAAGCGTGTCGGATCTGCTCGAAGTCAATATATTGTTGAAGGAAGCGGGTCTTTATAGGCCGAACGATCCGAGCGCGGTTGCGATCATGGCCGTGCCGTTGTTCGAGACTATCGGCGATTTGGAAAATGCACCGAACGTGATGCGAGCTTGGTTTGCATTGCCGGAAGCCGCGGCGGCCGCGCAGAAGCGCGGCTATCAGGAAGTCATGGTCGGCTATTCGGACTCGAACAAGGACGGCGGCTATCTCACTTCCGTGTGGAGTTTGCATCAAGCGACGCGGGCGTTAGCGCAGGAATTTTCGGCAGCAAAAGTAGCCATGCAGATTTTCCACGGTCGCGGTGGCGCCGTCGGGCGCGGCGGCGGCTCGTCCTTTGCCGCGATTCGCGCGCAGCCGCGCGGTACCGTGCATGGACGCATTCGCATTACCGAACAAGGTGAAGTCATCGCAGCCAAATACGGCACACGCGAAGGCGCGGCGGCGAATTTGGAAGCGATCGCGTCCGCAACCCTGCTCGCATCGCTGGAAAAACCCGCAGCGTCCCCTGCGGAAAGCGAACGGTTCGCGCAGGCGATGCATGCGATTTCGCGCTCGGCGTTCCGTGCCTATCGGGGACTGGTATATGAAACCGAAGGTTTCAAAACATTTTTTCGGCAAATGACGCCGCTTAGCGAAATCGCACAGCTCAAAATTGGTTCGCGGCCTGCCTCAAGAACGAAGTCCGATCGCATAGAAGATCTACGGGCGATTCCCTGGGTATTCAGTTGGGCGCAGGCGCGCGTGATGCTGCCGGGTTGGTATGGGGTGGGCCAGGCGTTAAACGAGTTCGAGGATAAAGCGCTGTTACAGGAAATGGCCGAAGCTTGGCCGTTCTTTCATGCCACCTTGGATAACTTGGAGATGGTGCTGGCGAAATCCAACATGGATATCGCAGCGCGATACGCTGAGCTGGTGGAGGACCGCGGTTTGGCCCAAAGTATTTTTCCGCGCATTCGCAGCGGCTGGTCCGCGGCGCACGACTGCCTCTTGAACATCACGGGTCAGCCGCGATTGTTGGAAAGAAACCCCGTGTTGGATGCCTCTATTAGACTCCGATTGCCATATATCGAGCCGCTTAATTTACTGCAGATCGAATTACTGAAGCGCTACCGCGCCGGCGAAAACGACACACGCGTCCATGAAGGCATCCATTTGTCGATCAATGCGATCGCAACGGCATTGCGGAACAGCGGCTAGCGCGGGGCTGCCGGGCAACGCGCCGCGAGGGCTACTCCGCGTTGCCCCACTTGATCTGAAACTCGACTTCTTCTTCGCGCGAAGATTTCTCGTGCTCGATATTAAATATCGCATGCGCCGGCACGCGGATGCGGTCGCCCGCTATCTGAATGGTGAATTGACGGCCGGTTTCTACGGCCTCCGCCAAGCGCCGCAACTTGGCGGCAAACTGCTTATGCGTGTAACTCTTTTCGATATCGCGATTGGATCTAGTGGCCATGGGGTACCTGCGGAATAAGTGCGTCGTTAAATTACTCGAATACACGGTCAGTGGCGCGCTACGATAGCGGTATGAATGATATTACTAGTCTGACCGGAACCGCAGGTTCGCTAAAGGCAGCGCTCGAAGCGCATCACTATATTTGTAGCGATGAGGTCGCCACGGCAGTATTTCTTGCCTATCACTTGAAGAAACCGGTGCTCATCGAAGGGCCGCCCGGCGTCGGGAAAACCGAGCTTGCGAAGACCACGGCGCAGATGTTTGCGCTGCCGTTGATTCGCTTGCAGTGCTACGAAGGGCTTGACGAATCCAAGGCCCTATACGAATGGAAGTACGGTAAGCAGCTTCTTTACACGCAAGTGCTGAAGCAAACCGTGGACGAGGTGCTGCAAGGTGCGCAAGGCTTCGCCGAATCCGTAAAGCGATTGCATGAGTTCGGCGATATTTTCTTCTCCGAGGAATTCTTGGAGCCGCGTCCTTTGCTCAAAGCATTGCGCGAGAAGAACGGCTGCGTCTTATTGATCGATGAAGTCGATAAGGCCGATCAGGAGTTCGAATCCCTGTTGTTGGAGATGTTGTCCGACTACCAAGTCTCCATTCCCGAAATTGGCACCGTCAAAGCGACGCAGGAATTGCCGCTGGTTTTTCTGACCAGCAATAACACGCGCGAGATTTCGGATGCACTTAAACGGCGCTGCTTACACTTATACATCCCGTTCCCGGATGTGGCGCTGGAGCAGCGCATCATCGAAGCCCGCGTACCGCATATAGCGCCGGAATTGCGCAGACAGTTGGTGCAATTCGTTCATGAATTACGCGACCTGGATCTGAAGAAAGTGCCGTCGATCAGCGAAACCATCGATTGGGCGAGGACGCTGTTGTTGCTGCATGCCGACAAGCTGGAACCGGCGTTGGTCAGGAGCACATTGAACGTTATCCTTAAATTTCAGGAAGACATCGAAAGCGTGCAGTCGAAGCTGTCGACGTTGGCGCATAAGGTAGGAGGCGGGCGATGATGCCCAGGGATATTCGTTTCGTCACCCCGGCGCAGGCCGGGGTCCATCGAAGCGGAAATCCAAATTGGATGGATTCCGGCCTACGCCGGAATGACAATTAGCTTTGTCGTCGTTTCGCAATGGATAAGCTTCTTGCCAACTTCATTCGCGCATTGCGTAACGCCGAAATTCGTATCTCGACGGCGGAGACTTTGGACGCCGTGCGAGCCGTGGAGTTGGTGGGGTACCGCGATCGCAGCGTTCTGAAGAATGCGTTGGCGTTGACTCTGCCAAAAACGCGCGACGACAAGGTCTCCTTCGGCCGCTGCTTCGACAAGTTCTTCGCAATCGATAGCAACGGCAATGTCGGCGTCAATCGCGCAATACCCAGCGAAGACCTTGCGGCCGCCGCCGAGGAGATCGACACCTCGGGGGCATTGGATGCCGACACTACGGCGGGCGGATCGTCCGGAGGTGCGGACAATGACGATGTGATTGGCCCGAACGGTCGAGGGCGTATACGCGATGAGCGGTCCGCCGTCGACGATCGGTCGCTGCAACCGGAGGCGCAGTCGAGCCTGGGCCGGATGCTCATGCGGGGCGATCGTATCGAAATAGGTGCGGCGATCGCCGCTGCGGGCGAGCAGGCAGGGGTAAGCAAGATTGAAGTCTTTACGCAGAAATCGGTGTACGTACGCAAGATCATGAATGCGATGGGCCTGGAGCTGCTGAGCCGCGAGATCGACGAGCTGCGCGTCAGCGAGAATACTGCCGAGAGCCGCTTAGGCGCCGAACTGAACCGGCGCCGTGAATGGTTGCGAGAGCGACTCCGCGACTACGTCGAACACCAATTTCTTTTGCACGCGGATGTGACCGGCAAGCGTTTGCAGGAGGAATTGCTTCGCACCATCAAATTGTCGAACGCGGATCAGCGTAGCTTGTTGCGTATGCAGCAAATGGTGCTGCGTATGGCAAAGAAGCTTGCGAGTTTGTATTCGCGTCGCCGGCGTGTGTTTCGGCGTGGTCAATTGCACGTACCGCGAACCCTGCGCAGGAATCTGCAGTACGACGGAGCCATTTTCGATTTGCAATGGCGGTCCTCGAAGGTCGACCGGCCAAAGGTGGTTGCGATTTGCGATGTCAGCGGATCGGTTGCGGAGTACGCCAAGTTCATGCTCATGTTGCTGTACAGCTTGGACGAGGCATTGCCTAAAGTACGCTCGTTTGCATTCTCTGCTGCGTTACACGAAGTTTCGGCGCTGTTCGACGAGCTGACGTTGGAGGAGGCAATTGCTCGGATTCTCCTCACCTATGGCGGTTCGACCGATTACGGTCGTGCCTTTGCCGACTTCCGGGAGCTCTGTCTGGACGACGTCGATAAGCGTACGACGATCGTCATCATCGGCGATGCGCGCAACAACTACGGCGATGCGCGCAGCGATGTTCTAAAAGCAATGTATGAGCGGTGCCGGCGGCTTATTTGGTTGAATCCCGAGCCGCGCGGCTTGTGGGATACGGGCGATTCGGAGATGCGGCGCTATGCCGCGTACTGCCATCAAGTGGAGGAATGCAATTCGCTGGCGCACTTGGAGCGTGTCGCCAGCCACTTGCTTAAGTCGGCGACCTAAAAGCGTTTGCGGATCAACCGGCGCGTAGCTGGTCCTGTTCCGAGTCGCTGTCGTAAATGTCGTAGTCGTCGAAATCGGAAACCAGTTCGGCCGTTTGGCGTTCTTCGCGGTATTTTTCCAAGCGTCGCCAAGCCGGATCGCCGACTTTCACGACACCCTTCTTGCGCTTATCCATGTCGCGGAAGAGATGATCGATGTCAACGTCATCGCCGCCGACTTCCTCGTCGGCTTCGTCCTCAAATTCGTCGGCTTCGTCTTTCTCGCTCATCGACTGCCCCATAAACGTTGCTGTCGTTCGAAAGGTTGTCTTAGCAGTTAGTACGGTATGAACCCGTTATCGGCTCGGCTGCGGGAATATATAGAGCGAATTTTTTGCGGACGCAACTTCGGATGAATGGGAGTGTGAGGCAGTTCGAATTAGACAGGGGATGCATCAAGCGTCCGGGTATGACGGAGGCATTACATCGAGCGTCGAGTCAGCGTCCAATTAATTGATTCAATTGGAAGATCGGCAATAGCATGGCTAGGACGATCAGTAGCACCAGACCGCCCATGATTAGGATCATGGCCGGACCGAGCAGCCCGACGATGGTATTAAGCAGCGACTCCATCTCGCGCTCTTGATTGGTGGCGGCGCGTTCCAGCATTTCCTCCAGCTCGCCGCTGGATTCGCCGCTGCCGATTAGATGAATCATCATCGGTGGAAAGAGCTTGGTTGCGCCCAACGACTTGGCAATGGGTGCGCCTTCGCGGACGCGGCCGGCTGCGGCTTCCACTGCATCGCGCATGGGCAAATTAGTGACGACCTCGCCTGCAATGCGCAACGATTCCAATACGGGCACGGCGCTGGCCGTCAGCGTTGAAAATGTGCGAGCGAAGCGCGCCGTATTGTTGCCGCGCACGATTTTGCCGATCAGCGGCAGCGACAGCAGCCAGCGATGGTAGCGGCGTCGAAAGCCCTCGTCGCGCAAAGCGCGCCGGAACAAGTAGATGCCGGCCACCAGCACGATCGCCAATAGCCAGCCCCAATTGCGCAGGAAATTGGAGAACGCGATGAGGATTTGAGTTAGCAGAGGAAGGTCGGCTTTGGCGTGCTCGAACTGCTTCACTATTTTCGGCACGACATAGGTGAGCTGGAGCATCACGATGCCGCTGCAGACGATGAACAGGATCACCGGATACATCATTGCCGCGATCGTGCGACTGCGCATCTGTTCGCGATTTTCAGTGTAGTCGGCAAGGCGCTCGAGTACGGTATCGAGGTGTCCCGACTGCTCGCCGGCTGCCACGGTAGCTATATAAATTTCCGGAAAAGCATTTGGGAATTCGCTCAACGCATCCGCGAGCGTATGACCTTCCATTACTTTGCCGCGCACGCCCATCATGATGCTGCGTATTCGCGGTTCCTCGGATTGCTCGGACACTGCCAGAAGCGATTCTTCCAACGGCAATGCCGAGCGGACAAGTGTGGCCAGTTGGCGCGTCAGCAGTGCCAAGTCCTTGGGCGACACCCCGCGGCTTAAAGAAAAGCGCGCCTGGTTACGCGTCGATTCCTGCCTGGCGACTTCGGAAACGTTGACCGGCAACAGCCCTTGATCGCGCAGCAACTGACGCACCGCGCGCGCGGTGTCGCCCTCGAGGACGCCTTTGCGCTCGCGGCCGCCGGCGTCGACTGCAATGTATTCAAATGCGCTCAAGCTGTATCCCTATCAATCCTCGCGCGTAACGCGCAGCACTTCTTCGATGGCGGTGACGCCTTCGAGAATCTTGGCGCGGCCGTCGTCGCGGATGCCGCGTGTCAGCGTGCGGGCGTACTTTTCCATTTCTTGTTCGCTGGCGCCGTCGTGGACCATAGTGCGCATTGTGTCGTCCACCAGCACCAGCTCGGTGATGCAGGTACGGCCCTTAAAGCCATTTGTATCGCTCGGCTTGTACAAGATCGGCGACGGCGCGCCCTTGGGGATGTTCAATAGACGACGCTCGTATTCACCGGCTTCGTAGGGGATTTTCGTTTCGGGATTGAGCAACCGCACTAAGCGTTGCGCCAATACGCCGATCAAGCTCGACGAGAGCAAGAAGGGTTCGACGCCCATATCGCGCAAACGAGTTACCGCCCCCACGGCGGTGTTGGTGTGCAAAGTGGAAAGCACTAAGTGCCCGGTGAGGGACGCTTGTACCGCAATGTGCGCGGTCTCTAAATCGCGGATTTCGCCGACCATCACGACATCCGGGTCTTGACGCAGGATTGCGCGCAAGCCGCGCGCAAAAGTCATTTCGACTTTTGCATTCACCTGCGTTTGTCCGATGCCATCGATGTAGTACTCGATGGGATCTTCCACGGTCATGATGTTGCGTGTGTTGTCGTTGATGCGTTCCAAGCCGGCGTAGAGCGTCGTGGTTTTGCCGGAGCCGGTCGGTCCGGTCACCAAAATAATGCCGTGGGGCTTGTGAATGAGCTCGTCCATGAAGTCGCGCGTGCGTTCGTCCATGCCGAGTTGCTGAAAATCCAGGCGACCGGCTTGCTTGTCCAGCAAACGCAGCACGACGCGTTCGCCGTGACCCGCGGGAATGGTCGAAACACGAACGTCCACTGCGCGCCCGGCGATGCGCAGCGAAATGCGGCCGTCTTGCGGCAAGCGTTTTTCGGCGATATCCAACTTGGACATGACTTTGATGCGCGATACGACCAGCGGCGCAACCGCGCGCCGCGATTGCAGCACTTCGCGTAAAACGCCGTCGACACGAAAGCGGACGACTAGGCGATTCTCGAACGGTTCGATGTGAATATCCGAGGCGTTTTCTTTAACCGCTTGCGTGAGGATCGCGTTGATCAGTTTGATGATCGGCGCATGATCGTCGCTTTCGAGCAAGTCGGAGGGCTCGGGAAGGTCCTGCGCCAAGTGAGCGAGGTCGGCTTCGTCGTCCAGCCCGCCCATCATCTGTTGCGCAGCATTGGGCCCCGCTTCGTAGTGCGCGCGCAGCAGTTGGTCGAATGCATCGGTATCGACGGAACGCAAGGTCAATGGTTTACCGAGAAAGCGGCGCACTTCGGCCACGGCAGAGGGCAGGGCGCCGACTCTAAACACCACCTCCGCGGTAGATTCGCCGACGCTTTGCACCAACACACCGTGTCGCTTTGCAAACGCAAAGGTCAATGCCGGCGTAGACGCTGCGGTTGTCGAAACGGCGGTGGCTTCGGCGTTCATGTTTTACGGCGGAGGTGCGGGAGTGGTTTCGGGCGGCGGCAGCGGGGTGATCGTCGTTTCCGGCGTCGGCGCTGGAGTCGGCGTCGTAGCCTGATCTGGCGGCGTCACCCGTTTCGGTCGTGCATCGATGATAGGTACGTCATTGGCCTGTTCTTCCGGCGTGGGTTTCGGATCCACCGGCACGGAATTGGGGTCGCTATAGCGCGACTTTTCTTCCAGCGGTGGTAGCGCCGGTTGGCGTTCGTTAGGCAACAAGGTGACCTTGCCGTTCTTGTAATTAACTTGTTCTTCACGGATCGCGTTGTACTTCGCATTGGTCTCGAAGGCCGTTTGTACGCCGTCGCGCATGATGGTCGGATGGATGAACACCATCAAATTGGTTTTCTTTTTGCTGACGTTGCGCGTCTTGAAGAGTTCGCCGATGAGCGGAATGGAGCCTAATATCGGCACTCGATTCTCGCCTTCGGTGAGGTCTTCCTGCACCAACCCGCCGATAACGATCATGCCGCCGTCCTCCACCAAGACTTTGGTGGTGAACTTACGAGTGTTGGTAATCAAATCCACGGCGCCTTGCGTACCTTGGGCCAAGCTAGATGCTTCTTGGTCGACTTTGAGTATGACCGCGTCGCCCTCGTTTATTTGCGGTGTGATCTTCAGGATGATGCCGACTTTTTGGCGTTGAATGGTTTGAAAGGGGTTAACGGCATTGCCGCCTACACCGCTCGTTGCGCCAGTGGTGGCGTATTGACCGGTGAGAAACGGGACTTCTTGAGCAACTTCCAACTTGGCTTCTTCGTTATCCATGGTGATGATGGACGGCGTTGCGATGATGTTGGTGTGGCCGTCGCCGCGCAGCGCGCGCAACAAGGCAACAAAATTGACACCGCCTTGGTTTATGCGACCGCCGCCGATCGTAACGCCCGTCGGAATCGCGCTGGCAGCCGCGGCTAGTGCCGTGTTGTCGCCCGGCTCAGAATTTCTGACACCTAATACGCCGGCGGCAATCTGGCCGATACTGGTGCCGCCGACTGCTTGGTTGAAGATACCTATCGGTGCCGTGCCGGTGTTGTCGGTGCCGGGGCCGATGATCCAATTAAAGCCAAGCTCCGAAGACTTTTCGAAGGACATTTCCACCAAGATGGCTTCCACTTTGACTTGTGCGCGACGGAAATCGAGCTTATCGACGATGGCCGTAATTTGACGGCGCACTTTGAGCGGTGCGGAAATTACCAAAGCGTTGTTCTGCACATCGGCCCAAATCGAAACGCTGCGATCTGCAGCGGCACCGCCGCCGGGGGCTGCAGGCGCCGCTCCCGCCGCTGCAACTAGCCCTTGCACCTGTTCTTTTAGTTTAGCCGCTAGTTTTTCAGCGTCGGCGTAGCGTAGATACCGTACTTCCGTTTCACCGCCGCTGCGTGGCGTATCCAAGTGTGCGATCAGCGTTTTGATGCGCAATCGTTGGCCTTTCTCGCCGGTGATCAAGATGCTGTTGGTGCGATCGTCGGCTACCACTTTGGCGGAGAGCGCGGCTGCATCGGGTTGCGCGGCGCCGGTATTCAACGTATTCAATACGCGCACAATTTCGGCTGCACTGGCGTTTTCCAGCGGCACCACATCAATGGAGTCGTCGCCCGCCTGATCAATGCGCTGGATGATTCGTAAGATGCGGCTCACGTTATTGGCGCGATCGGTGACGATCAGCATGTTCGCCGCTGCATGTACGGCCATGTGACCCGTTTGCGCAACCAGCGGGCGCAGACTCGACAGCAATTGCGCGGCGCTGACATTCTTAAGCGAGATAACTTGCGTGACGATTTCGTCGGAGCCGCTGTTCACTTGTTCCGGCAGATCGTTGGCGGGCATGGCGCGCACATTGCTGTCGGGAATGATTTTAATGACATTTCCGCTTGGCACGGCGGCAAAGCCATGCACTTGTAGAATGGACAGGAACGCTTCGTAGAACGCCGCGGGCGACATAGGTGTCGAGGACAGAATGGTCACTTGCGCGCGCACTTGCGGGCTGATGATGAAGGTTTTGCCCGTGACGGCGCTCACCGCTTCGACCAGCTGGCCCAAATCCGTGTCTTTAAAATTGGGCGTGATGTATTGCTGATTGCCTCGCTGTTGCGCCGGCGGTTGTTGTGCGACCACGCTCCCGATGCTTGCACCGAGTAGGCTGCCGAACGCCAAGGCCATCACGCGTCGCCGCCAAAGCGTGCGCATCGTTGGCCGCGTGCGGATGGATAACTTCATGCGAGCTTCCTTAATACTCAAACGACAAGAAAACGAATCGTGCGCATTGTGTCCGACTTTCATCGCGCGTCCATCGCGCCGGATTCGGGCCCCGGCGTTTGCGGCGGGGTTTGCGGCATTTGACCTGGAACGATGGCACCCGGGTTGGGAGCAGGAGTTTGCGGCGGGACTGCAGGTTCGGTGGCCGGCTCGGGCAAGTGAATTTGCGCCGTATTCAAATTGAGCTGCTGCGTTTGGCCGTTGCGCTCCACGGTTACGCTCACCTGGTCGCTCAGGGTTAACGTATTGAGTATCTCCTGACCGCGAGCCGGATCGTCTAGCGCGGTACCGTTAATGGCGGTGACTAAGTCGCCGGGACGCAGTCCCAGACTGGCGAATTGCTGGCGGTTGCGCCCCGGGTACACCCGATATCCCTTTTGTGCGCCGCCCGCGAAGACCGGTTGCGGGCGGATGACTTCGCTGAATGCATTGGGGTTGGTTTCGGCGATGCGCCGTAAATTGTCGGCGAACTGGCCGGAGGGTGGTGTGGCGCGCGCCGCCGCTGCCGGACGGGCCGCGCCCAATGCCGCATTGCGAGGTAGGTGCAGCGCTTCTAATCGTCCGCTGCGGTCCAAAATAACGCGGTCCGCAAACACGGAATGCAACTTGGCTTGTCCGGCAATGAGAGCGCCGACTCGTACAAATTTGGCGGCATTCGCGGATTCGCCGATAAAGGCGAAACCCTTGGTCGGGTCGCTGGACGCAATAGTGCCCGACAAAACTAACGGAATCGTGGTTTTGGGGGCATTTTCCAAATCTGCTTCGTTGGGTGCTTCCGCAGAGGCTTCGCCGAACAGGTGTGCATTGGCAACTTGCTGCGCGTTAACGCCACGGGATACGGGCAGAAGTGCGCTCATGTCCACCGGCGCTACCGCAGCTTGGGTGTCGGCGCGTGGCAACAAGAGCCAGGTAATCCGCGCTAATTGCCATGCAACCACGACCGTGAGCGCAGCGGTCGCGATGACCGGCAGCTGCTTAACTGCCCGCTGCCAGCCTTCGTGGGAGGCGAGAGTAGACAAACCCTGCAAACGGGCGGGTAAGTTCATTTATTTCCCAAATCACGCGAATGTTTTAGTAATGATTTAGCGACAATATTAGCAGCCGCATGATACGGACCTAAGACACTGACGCTCAAGTGCAGGTTCCAAAGTAGTGCTTGTAGCTGGTCTGCGACGGCGGTTGTGTAGCCCCCGGCATTTGCGACCTGTGAAATCCGCGATGCATA
>Ga0315910_10001753_pt1 | contig 19671 bp, 21 predicted proteins | sample EdamamesoilMG_FD_204470 | JGI IMG/M metagenome (GOLD analysis project Ga0315910, IMG submission 204470) | Garden soil microbial communities collected in Santa Monica, California, United States - Edamame soil | ecosystem: Environmental > Terrestrial > Soil > Garden | place: USA: California...
CGTGCTGACGCGTCGCGACATTGGCGGTGTGGTGAGCGAAGGCATGTTGTGCAGCGAGGCGGAGCTAGGGTTGGCGGAGAGCAGTGAAGGGATCTTGACCTTTCCGAGCGGTAGTTTCGCGTCGGGTGCGCGGTTCATCGACGCATTTCCCGAGGCGCGAGACGTCATTTTCGAGTTGGACGTGACGCCCAATCGTCCGGATGCTCTGGGACACGTCGGGGTCGCTCGTGACTTGAGCGCCTATCTTGACGTGGAACTGCTGGAGCCACCTTCGAGCCCGCTCACAGAGGTGGGTGCTGCGTGCTCGGCGAGCATCGTCGTCAAGAACCAGGCGCAGGAGCGCTGTCCGCGTTACGGCGCCGCCGTCGTGCGGGACGTTCGCATCCAACCTTCCCCTGATTTCATGCGCTGGCGACTGCACCGTTTGGGAGTGCGCCCCATTTCCAATGTCGTCGACATCACTAACTGGTTGCTCATGGAGTACGGTCAGCCGTTGCACGCATTTGACCTCACGCACGTCAAAGGAGGGGAACTTACCATCCGGACGGCGCAAGAAACAGAGAGCATCAAGACCTTGGACGGTGCCCTGCGCGCGCTCAGCCCCGATGACCTGGTGATCTGTGATGCCAGCGGTCCGACAGCCTTGGCCGGGATCATGGGCGGACAGCACAGCGAGATCGTAGCCACGACCCGGGATGTCGTGCTGGAGTGCGCGTACTTTGCGCCCCAAGGTGTACGGCGCACGGCGCGCCGCCAAGGGATGCACACGGAGTCTAGCCACCGTTTTGAACGCGGGACGGATCACGGCAAAACCGCGCATGTCCTGGACCGGGCGCGTTACTTGCTTTCGGAGCTTGCCTCGGGCCAGGTTGCGCCGGCCCCAGTGCGTGCCGACGGAGTGGAGCTTGCCCTTCCACTTTTGGAGCTGCACGAGCGTCGGCTCGAATCCTTGTTGGGCGTCAATGTTCCATTCAAGACGGTCGTAGAAATTCTTGGCCGGCTCGGGCTACGCGTGGAGTACTTGGTCGACACCAATGAGGGGTCCGTGGCCAGCGTGCGGGGCGCCTCGCATCGTCCAGACATTCGCATCGAACAAGATCTGATCGAGGAGATCGCGCGCGTACGCGGCCTGGACAACATTCCCACCGTGCTTCCCGCCATTCCGCCTCAAACACCCCGCACTTCAGGCGATTTGGAGCGCCTGGCCGCGCGGGTGGCCGTTGAAATTGGCCTGAGTGAGGCCCTGACCCATGCGTTCGTTGCGGCACCGGATCTGGCGGCGCTGCACGCTCCGCTACCCATCATCACGTTGGTCAACCCACTCAGTGAAGACCGCAGCGTGCTGCGCACCTCGCTTGCTCCGGGGCTGATCGAGGCCGTGCGTCGCTCTCGCCGCCGGGGTGAACCCCGCATTCAGCTGTTTACCATTGGTGCCATCTTTTTGCCCAATGCGCCTGAGCACGCGCCAAGCTCTGCTCGGGTACGACAAAAAGAGGACCTTGTTGGGTTGCCCTACGAACAGCCAACGTTTACCGCCATCTTGGCCGGGCCTCGTGATGAGTACATGAGTCTAAAACCCGAACAGCTAGATATTTACGATGCCAAGGCCATCGCGGTTGAAATGGTCGAGCGCATGACCAAGAAGCGCGCGCGGGTTGCGCACGTTGGACGTACTCCGCAAACGGAGCACCTCCACCCCCGTGGTGCGGCCACGATCACGGTCGATGACAAGCCCGTCGGTGTGTTTGGTCCGCTGCATCCGGACGTGGTCGAGTACTTTGACATGGACGGCCCCGCTCTGTTGGTCGAGCTCAACCTAGCGGCCATTGAGGCACTGGGCACCGTCGTGCCGCGCTACCGACCTATTCCCAAGTTGCCCGCAGTGACTCGGGACCTGTCGCTCGTGGTGGAGGATAAAACCCCAGCGGATCGGGTTGTGGAGCTGCTCTTGCAAGCCAGCGGAGATATTTGTGAGATAGTCGACATCGCGGCCGAGTTTCGCGGAGGGTCCGTCCCCGCAGGCAGTCGCTCACTGACGTTTCGTATGACCTACCGAGATCCCAAGTCCCGCCTTAACCAAGCAGAGGCCCGAACCCTCACGGACAAGGAAGTGGATGTGGTGTTCAATGCCGCACTCGATCAGGTCACGCGTCAACTTGGGGCAACCTTGCGTGGATGAGCTTTCTGGGGCTACGCGCCATGAGTCAAAATCCCGGCGCACGCGCCGTAGGTTGGACCACGCCTGGGTCAAACTGTTCGCGCTGCTGGTGACGCTCGGCGTCTCCGCCCAGGCGCAGACACAACCTGAGCCGGAGCAGAGTTCAACTGCGTCCGACCCAGCCGCCGAGTCGCCCCCGGAGGGGCCCAGCGCAGCGTCCAAAGAAGAACCATCTGACGAAGCGCCCGCATCCGCGTCGCAGGCTGCGCCAGCGTCGTCGCCCACGGCGCGTGCCGCAGGGCGATCAGGCGACGTGTTGATCTCGAGCGGGGACGGGGCGGAGCAGCCTAAAACTGCCCAGCTCACTGATTCGTCGGTGCTCACCAAGGTGCGTTCACCCGGGGAGGAGCAGCGGCGCAAGAAGGAGAAACCTGCAACGCGCTGGTCCGAAGTGGGGGCCATCGTGGGGATGACCAGTCGCCCGAGCTCGGACGATCGCTTCAAGTACCGTCCAGGCATTGCTTATGGCGGCTTCTTTCGTCCGCAGATCACGGACTACCTCGGTATCAGTCTGTCGTATCGGGAAGAGCGCATCAGCGTGCAGGCTGCACCGAACGCGTACGACTACGAAGGCAGCTCGACCGAGAGCCTCGAGCTCGAACAGTCTCCACTCAAAGTCACCAGCTTGGGTGTCCGCATCGAACCCTCGTATCCCATCACACGCTTTTTGCACTTGCAGGGCGTGCTCAGCTGGTCCTGGGTACGTATCGTTTACCCCATGCCTCACGGGCCAGACTTCGAGCAGCGGGCAGACCGCGCTGGGGTTGAGCTCAACTGGGGGCTAGGTGGGGGCGTCAGCGTGGATTTACTCCGCAACTGGGTCAATCTTGGTCTGATGGGCGCCTATCACTTCGTGTCCAATCAAACTGGCTCGGCGTATAAGCCCATTCAAGCGGTGGTTGACGGACAGATGACTCACTTTGCCCCCATGGCGCGGCCCAAGCACTTGGTGGACGTGATGTTTTCATTGGGGATCATCTTGTGAGCTTTGGGCGGGTGGGTCCGGCTCTGCGCCGCGCTCGGGGACGTGCCCTGGGGCTGTTGATGTGGGGCGCGTCGGCTCTGGGCTGCAACCCACAGCTTCCAGGGCCGCTCGAGTGCGAGCGCATGACGTACGCCGTGATCAAGCGCACACCGACTGACGCCGTGATCAGTCCCAAAGTACGCCGTGTGGCTGATCGCTTGATTCAGGGCTGTTTGACGGTTCCCTTCGACAAACCTGCCGTGGCCTGCGCTAGCCAAGGTTACAGTTTCCTACGATGTATGGATGACTTGGGTCGACGTGCCCCCGAGCGTAATCGAGCGCTGCGCGCGCTGGTCGCGGATTTGGACCAGCTGGGGGCGGGCGGCTGAGTTTGGGCGTGGGCCCCGTGGGGCGATTCATGCAACAGCGGCAAAGCTGTCTTTCGACTGGATCAGTGGACCTGGACTGCTGTGCGCCTTACCTTGACGTCCATGTCCGAGTTGACCCGTCGAGAAGCGCTTGTGGTTTTGGGCGCAGCTGGCACGACCAGCGTCGCTTTGAGCGCAGGGGTTAGCGGCTGCAGGAGTCAGGAGACTTCTGCTCATCAAGGGAATCTCAATTCTCCTCCAGGAGGTCTCGTGTCCAACTCCGGCGCCGCCGACCATGCTCCTATCGCCAGCCACGCAGCCCAAGCTGTCATCGTGCGCGAGTTTGCTCTCGCGCAAGGACGACCGTGGCCCACCCCAGACCCGTTCTTGTTCGCGGTTCACCACAACGACCAATTTCCCAAAGGCAACGGTGCGTTCGGGCCAGCGACTTCGTTGGCCGGCCGACAGCTGGGCATGGACTTTGCGTGGAAAGATGGCTGGAACATGTATCACGGTCGAGAGGTCCCGGGGTTTCCCGCGCACCCACACCGAGGTTTTGAGACAGTCACCGTCGTGCGCTCCGGTCGCCTCGATCATGCCGATTCGCTGGGCGCCGCGGCGCGCTACGGGGACGGAGATGTGCAATGGCTCACAGCCGGTGCTGGCATTCAACATGCTGAAATGTTTCCCCTGCTATCCGAGGAACGCGACAATCCCCTCGACCTCTTCCAGATTTGGTTGAACCTCCCCAAGAAGAGCAAGATGGTGGCGCCCTACTTCTCCATGTTGTGGGCTCACATGATTCCGCGCGTCGAGCACAAGGACGAGCAGGGTCGCAAGGTAGAGATCGAAATTCGTGCCGGTGCCCTGGGCCAGGTGCGCGCGCCCGCGCCTCCACCCGACTCCTGGGCGGCCGATCCTCACAATGAGGTCACTATCCTCACCGGCAAGATGGAACCACAGGCTCAGCTCCTTTTGCCCGCAGTTTCCGCGGGGGTAAACCGCTATCTGTACTTTTTTTCCGGCGAAACACTCGCTGTGGGCGACAAGACGATCGATGTGCTGCACGGTGTAGAGCTGCTTCCGGCGGTCCCCGTACTGCTCAGCAACGGCGCCACAGTCGGCGAGTTCTTGTTGCTGCAAGGTCGTCCCATAAGCGAACCGGTGGCCCAGCACGGGCCGTTCGTCATGAACACGCGGCAAGAGCTTGAACAGGCCTATCGCGATTACCAGCGCACCCAGTTTGGTGGTTGGCCCTGGGATCGTCACGACCCCGTGCACGGCAAGGACCCGACCCGTTTCGCACGTCGTCCGGATGGAACGAACGAACGTCCTCCGGAGAAAGCGGGGTGAGCGACAGGTCGCCCTACCGCGTGTACGCCGTCTACGTCACCGCCACGAGCAGAGAAGAGGCGCAGAGCTTGGGCCGGCGTGCTGTGGAGGCACGCTTGGCGGCGTGTGCCAACGTCTTTCCCGGCATCACCAGCATCTATGAATGGGAGGGGCAGCTGTGTGAAACACAGGAGGTGGTGCTGTGGCTCAAGACAACGGAGCCGCTGGTTGGGGAGCTCATCCAGCTGCTCGCGGAGGCTCATACCTACCAATGCCCGTGCATCGTCAGCTTTCCCGTGGAGCACGGCCATGAGCCGTACTTAGAGTGGGTGCGCGCGCAAACAGGTTGAGGCCCACGCCTCCGCGCGCGGCTACTTCTTGCTGGGACGTTCGACCACTTCCAGCCGCACCGCCACCACGCCAGCGCGCAGCATGCCCAGTTCTTTCGCGGCGGCCTTGGACAAGTCGATGATGCGATCGGACGGGCCGAAGGGGCCGCGGTCGTTGACCTTGACGTAGGTGGTTGCCTGATTGTCCTGACGGATCACGCGCAGGATGGTGCCAAACGGGAGCTTTTTGTGGGCTGCGGTGAATGCGCCTGGGTCATAGATGTCGCCATTGGCCGTGTGGTTGCCCGCCAGAGAGTCCGCGTAATAAGTGGCCTTGCCTTCCAAGGTGTCGAGCGAGGCTTTCCCGTCGTACTTCTTGGCCAAGTGACTTGTCGGTTCGCTGGCCTCGGGCTGGCTCTCCAATTGAGCGGCGGGCTGTTGGGTGCCATCTCGGTCGGTTTGCGCCGATGCGGACGGGTATGAGGGGCCAGGTTGGGCAGGCCAGGCCGGTTCCTGGGCGGCGGACGTCGCGCAGCCGACGCCGATTAGCGCACAGGCTCCCACCGTGAACCCCCGCAAGCTGGTGTGCCAAGCCTGGGCGTGGCCGTGGACGAAAGGACGCATCTGCATCCTTTGGCTATGCTTGGTTTTGCTCGCTGGGGCAAGTTTTGGCGGGCCTCGTGCGGTGTGCACCGTGCTGGGCACGGGTTCGTAAACTATGAAAATAGCTGGAGTTTTTCCGGGTTGACCTGCTGACGAGTGCGGCCCCGCCCTGCCCACTCGGGCGCGGGCAAACCTGGTGCGGAGGCGCTTCCCCGCACTGCGTAGGGGAGTTTGTGGCAGTTTTTTGCTCGACGGCTCACAGATTGCGTAGTAATCAGGCCGTCCCCTCCACCGGGAACCCCCGCGCCGCGTGGCAACACAGCATCGTGCAGACCCTCGGCTTCCAGGAGATGGGGGCACTGACATGTTACTTGAAATCAACCCACAGCATCCCGAGCCTCGGAAGATCCGTCAGGCCGTGGACGCGTTGCGTGCGGGCGAAGTCATCGCTTACCCCACTGACACCGTTTACGGTTTAGGTTGCGATCTCTTCAACAAGCGTGCAGTTGAGAAGCTGTACCGCATCAAGGGCATGGACAAGGGTCAGAAGCTGGCCTTTGTCTGTAAAGACTTGAGCGACGTCGCGCAATACGCGGTGATGCACGACCACGTCTACCGCGTGATGAAGGATTTCTTGCCGGGTCCCTACTGCTTCATCCTGGAGGCGACACGTGAGGTTCCCAAGATTGTTCATTGGCCGCGCAAGACCGTGGGGATTCGTGTTCCTGACCATGCGGTAGTGCGCGCGTTGTGCGAAGAGTTGGGTCGCCCCATCATTTCGTCCACGGCGGCGCGCCATGGTGCCAACGCGCATCCCGATCCTGCGGAGATTGACAGCGATTTTCCCGGTCTGGCGCTCGTGCTCGACGCGGGCGCTGGCGGAACCGTGCCTACCAGCATCATTGATCTCACCTCCGACGAGCCCAAGATCATTCGCGAGGGTGCCGGCTTGGTCCATGCGTTCCAACCTCAGAGCGCCTGATCAAAGCTGCAGAGCGCCTAGATTCGGTAGCGCCTGAGAATCTGGCGATTTTTGCGCGTTGCGCTCGCGGAAAAGCTCGCTATTTATGCCGCATGACTTTCGTCGTTACCGCCAATTGCAAGGGCTGCCGTTTCACCGACTGCGTCGCTGTTTGCCCAGTGGAATGCTTCCACGGCGACGGGGACATGCTCTACATCGATCCCGATGAATGCATTGATTGCGGTGCGTGCGTCCCTGAGTGCCCGGTAGAGGCCATCTATGACGAAGCGCAGCTGCCCAGCGACCAGCTCGAGTGGTTGAAGATCAACAAGGATCGCTCCAAGAGCCTGCCAGTGGTGGCGGAGCAGGTCGACCCCTTGCCAGGGGCCGATGCTCGCAAAGAAGCACTGGGCTTCTGAGGAGCGGGTGTCCCACGCTGCCCCTCTCCGCTCGGCCCCTCTCCACTATGAGCGCTTCTGATTCCAACGATCGAAAAGCTTTTCCTTCCACAGCGCCCAGCGCTCCGGGGGAGGGACTGATCGCTGGACGCTACAAGATCTTGCAGGTCATTGATCGCGGAGGACAGGCGGAGATCTTCCGCGCACGCGACCTCAGCGGCGGACCAGACGTGGCCATCAAGGTTCTGCGTCATAGTTTTGCTCGCGATCCGCAATTTCAAGAACGCATGGCGCGTGAGGCGCAAATCTTGGCGTCGCTCAAGGCGCCGGCCACGCTGCGCACATTTGGGTTTTATTGGACCACGGATCGGCGGCCCTGCTTGGTGATGGAGCTGCTCACCGGGCTGTGCCTAGGTGATCACCTCGAGCGACTCGAAGGCCATGGTCGTCGCCTGACGATGGACGGGGTGCTCGCCGCCATGGGTCCAGTCGCCGCGTCGCTGTCCGAGGCCCACGCCGCGGGCGTGGTGCATCGTGATCTGAAACCGGACAATATCTTCGTGCTTGAGGGCGAGCAGTGGTCTGTACCTGTCAAGCTGTTGGATTTTGGCTTCGCCAAGTTTCTCAAGCTTCACACCATCACGGCCCAAGGAACAATTGCTGGCTCGCCGCGCTACATCGCTCCTGAAGGTTGGTTGGGCGAGAGCAAACTTTCTCCTGCATTCGACATGTATTCATTTGGGGCCGTGGTGTTTCGCTGTCTTTCTGGACAACCTCCCTACGCGGAAAATGATTTGCTCCGGTTGCTCCAGCTGGTGACGCAGGCTCCCATCCCCAAGCTCACTGCGCTTCGGCCCGATCTGCCTTTGAAAATGGACGCCTGGGTCGAACGCTCTTTGGCAAAAAGCCCCCACGATCGCTTTGCCAGCATCGATGAGCAATTTGCTCAGCTCAAGCTGTCCTCTGGCGCCCAAGGCGGGTGACATCACGTGCCGTACGAGCTGCTTTACAAAAGCGGACTCAACAGGTGCGCTGCCGATTCAATGAGGCGGCGCAGCGTACCTTTGTCCGCCAAGTAAGCCGGAGTGATTTCCCGCGCCAACGGCCAATGTTCATCGAGCCATTGCAAGAGTTCATTGGCAAGTTGACCGTCGCAGACAAAACACGACACCTCAAAGTTGAGACGAAAGCTGCGGTTGTCCACGTTAGCAGTTCCCACTGAAACGATGTCGTCGTCGATCAGCAGCGCCTTGGCATGGAGCATGGTACTTCCGTATTCAAAGATGCGTACTCCAGCGTAGACCAAGGATGGATAATACGACCGGGACGCCCATTGGACGAGCTCGACATCGCTGCGCGACGGGACCAAAATGCGCACGTCTACCCCGCGACCGCAGGCGGTGCGCAAGGCGGTCAGGATGGACGGTGTAGGGATGAAATACGGCGTAGCGATATACAGGCGATGACGTGCCCGATTGATGGCGGTGAAGTACGCGTCGTGGATCCAGGGTTCGGTATCTGGGCCGCTCGCGACGATGGCCACGTCCGTTCCCGGCGTGCTGGCCTTTGATCGGGGGGGGATGGGAACGTCCACGAGTTCGCGCGTGGCAAAGTACCAATCCTCTAACAAGATGCGACTCAAACCTTGGACCGCTGAACCTGTGACCTGCAGCATGATGTCGTGCCACAAGCGGCGGTAATCGTCGCCAATGTTCATGCCACCGCAGATGGCTAGCCGTTCATCGACCACCACAATCTTGCGATGATTGATGAAGTTGAGACGCGGCGCGGTGATGGGCGAGAGCCGTGACGGCAAGAACACCGCGAAGCTAGCGCCCGCTTCCTTCAAATGCGCCCGCAGCGCCACGATGGTGCGGGAAGAGCCAAAGCCGTCCACCAACACTCGCACCGCCACGCCGGCGCGTGCCTTATTCGCAAGCAGTTCGACGAAGCGCAGTCCTGTCTTGTCCAGGTCAAACGAATAAAAGAGCAGATGCACGCTGTGCTCTGCGGCCAAGATGGCCGATTCCATGTGCGCAAACGCCTGCTCGCCATCTCTGAGCAGCAGGACCTCGTTGTCCGTGCTCATGCTGGCGTGGTTTTCCAGCGCGCGGTCCGGGAGCCAGCCGTCGAACTTCGAGCGCGGTTCGCTCGAGGGGCGTGCGCTGGGTGGGGGAACGAACCCTGCTCGACGCTGAGCCTGGGAACGGAGTCGCCGCTCCATGCGCGTGCGCCCAAATGCCCACCAGCTGATCACCGCCAGCGGTGGAACGGTTGAAAGCGCCAGCAGCCACGCAACGGCCGCCGTCGGACGTCCGCTGCGGCGCAAGAGCACGCTGGGCACGGTGAGGACTGCCCAGATCTGAAACGCGAACCAGTTGAGAGACCACAGCCGCCTCACGTAGGGCAGCACAAAAGAGAAGAGCTCTCTGACATCGTCCACCTGACGGAGGGTGGTCGATGTCGAGAGAGCTCACAACCCCTGGGGGGAGGGGGCGGATGCTGAGGAGTCCGGGGGACAGCCGGAGCCAGACGCAGAGGGGAGGGGGGATGGGATGGCGGGAAGCGCCCGACCACGCCGAGTCGGTTTTAGACGCGGCGCGCCGCCGCCTCCCGAGACTCCTCAATCATCAGAACTTTTCGCAACGTGAGAGCGAGGTGTGGACCTTTCATCCTTCGGCGCATGCTCTGGGCATGTCCGATTTTCATTCAGCCACCGTCACTCTCGAAACTGAATATGCAGGACATGTGCCAATTTGCCACGCCCCGGGAGGCGGCGGGCCATCTTCAAAAATATCGCCACGTTGCGAAACAAGGTCCCGAGGCATGGGAGCGGGTTGGCCTGACGAGAGTGGCTAAAAAAGTGTCCGCCGGACAGTCCTGCCCGGACGAGTGTCCGCCTTGGGGAAAGGGGTGGTCAGCTTGGGAGCGACATGGCCAGAGCAGACGATATGATGCGGACCATGTCGAGGGACCAAGCAGGTCGTTCAGGCGGTGCTGAAGAGCGCTTCGTCTTGCTCGAGACCAAAGTCGCTTACCAAGAAAAGTTGATCAGCGAGCTCAGCGAAGTGCTCGTCGAACACTCGCAAGTCATCGATCGACTGGAGTCGCGTGTGAGACGTTTGGAGCAAGCCTTACGTGACAATGCGGGTGAGCCGGTTGGACACGATCGCCCACCACATTATTGAGCCAACTCCCTTTGACATGTTGATCGCCTTCAAAGATTTGGATGAAGCCCTCCATCAACGTCAAGTCGCTCCGTACCGACACCGGGTGGAGCAGATGGGGCGTGACTTGTCTACCTGGTCGGCGCGCGAGTTCTCCCGATGGCTCGGGGAATTTGATGCGCGCCTGGACTGCGAAGCAAGTTCGCTTGAGCCTTGGGTGATCACGTATTCGGACAAGAGCGCGATTCCTCTCGCCGAGTGGCTCGTCGCCGAGCTACATGGACGAGCGCTCGTGGTGGGGAGACCACCGGGAACGGCGGAGCGCGCGCTTGGCGCCGTGCGGCGGCTGGGCGCTGATTTTTCTTCGTGTCGGGTGCGCGTCGGATTTACGCGCGGTCACTTACTCGACGTCTACGTCCTGGTGCCTTTCGATGTCGCGGGCTCACCCGAACAACTTCAGGTGGCGGCGGAGGTCTATTTGGAGACGCTGCTCGGCGATCGGATTTTGGACGAGTGGGTGGACCAAGTCGCGGTGGATCGCATCGCACGCAGCGGCGGGCTTTTGGTGGTGAGCGACGTGCGCGCCCCGTCCGTCAGTTATCCGCTCACCGAGGTGGACAGCTTGCTCAAGCGGGGGATCCACGCGCTTCGTCAGAGCTTGCCGGAGTCGCACTTAGCGTCGTGCGCGTCGGGCGAATGGACAGCTTTGAGCTTGGAGCGCGCCCACGCCGAGTCTCCCGGGCCACGTTTGGATCGGCTTTTTGCCTCAACGTGTCACCCTGAAGCACTGAAGGCCTGTCTTTTGGGCCTTGGATTTTGTTCGGCGCGCTTCACGTTGGGCGAGGAGATCTTCATTTATTTACGCTGGGCCGCGCGCGGTCCTGAGCGCCCAAGCAAGCGCCAGCAGGTGGAGGACCTGATTGAACTGCTGGCTCGTCGCACCGCCGAGGTGGCGCTCGCAGGCAGCGGATTCGGCGAGGAATTTGACTACCTCGATCTGTGGGTGTTGCCGCGGCCGGGCGTCATCAACACGTTGCTTCGGCAAGTGGCGGAGCTGGTCGGCGAGGTGGAATTGGGGTTCTACGACAGCAGATGGTCTGCGGAGCGCCTGGTGCATCGGCGCAGTACGCCACTGAGCAGCTGAGCAGCTGAGCACAGTCAGAGTGGGCCAAACAGCCGCGTGAGCAGCTCATCCAGTTCCCAAAGCGGCCCCAGCTCACGAACATGACATAGGGCGCGCCGAGCTTTTTCAATCGTTGGCTCTACGAACTGCAAGAAGTGGCGGTTGTTGTTCACGCGATCCAAGAACACGAATCGCCCGGCGTCTTTCAGTTTGCGCTGCACCGTAACCAAGAAAAACTCCTGGCCAATGTGCGCGCGCTCCGACCAAGCTCCGGTGAGTCTGCAATATTCGTCCAGACGATTGGCCACGAATTCGGGCGAAAATGTTTGATAGCTATCGGTGAGCAGCGCGACCAAGTCGTAGACGCGCGGCCCGAGCATGGCGTCTTGGAAGTCGATCCAAGCAAGCGTTTCCTCACCAGGGCTGCCCTGCACCATGATGTTGCGGCTCTGGTAGTCACGGTGCACGAATCCCCGCTGCCATCCGGCAATCGTGGACGCCAGGAAGTGTGCGGCCTGGGAAAATACGGCGTCATCGTGCGCGTTCAGCTGGATGCCGCGCGCGCTGATTGCCCATTGCCGAAAGTGCTCCACTTCCCACTGCAACAAGTCGTAGTCGAAGCAGCGCGTGCCGATGACACTGCCCGTGGGTACGGGGCAAAGTGCGAGCTGCGCCTGGGCGAGGGTGGCTATGGCGCTCTGGTAGAGCGCCTCCTTACGGTGAGGATGAGCGGTGAGGTAATGCGCGAGCGTGTAGTTGCCCAGGTCTTCCACGAACAAGACGGGAGAGGTCTGTGATGCCGCAAAAATTTTGGGAACGGGAAGGTCACGCGCCGTGAGGAGTTCGGCGACTTCGACGAACGAGCCGTACCCGGTGGACTGGCGGGCCTTGGCGATCTCTTGGCTGGGCGCCGGAGTGTACATCGCGATGGAACTCCGGTTGCCGAGCTGTACGCGAAAGAACTGGCGGGTGGAGGCGCCGCCTTCCAATTGTTCTTGGATGAGCCCTTCGGGGTATCCAATTTCATGAAGCGCGGCTTGTACGGCGTTCCTGCCGGTTGCGGTGGAGGCAACAGTCATGGGGATGCGAGGGCGATCCAACCATTCGGACGGGGCGACGACAAGCGCTCCACCGGCCCCCGGCCGCGCCCCGTGCGGGCCCAAATCGAGTTGCTCAAAAATTCCACTCCCGGTGTGAGACCACGCGAAGATTCCTCACAAATCTTGACCGAGACTGGTCCCCAGCGTGCCCAGCAGTATGCTCGTAATGGAATCACTGACCGCCGGGGAAGAAGGCGGAAGCGCCCCCCGTATCCCGAGCGTCTGCTGCAACTTGGCGTGCGCAGATTGGTGTGTGGCAGTTTTTACTCATCGCAAGGAAAAGCAAAATGTTGAGCTCTCTCACGGTACGTCGCCCTCTCCGCTTCCTCGCCGCCGCCCTGGTGGCGGGTGTGACGTCGGTCACCTTGGCCCATGCTGCTCTTGTCTCCATCGGCGACAGCGACGTCGGCTTTCAGGCCGTCGGGCCAGGCGGACTGAAGATCGACGGCGAAGGCTCCAAACTCAAGGCATCTGAAGCCGAGGGCGTGCTCACCCTGGTGGCGACCCTGACTGATTTGAAGACGGGCATCAGCATGCGCGACGATCACCTGAAGAAGGCGATTCATACCGACAAGTTCCCTACCGCGACCCTGAAGGTGAAGCGTACGGGCCTGAAGTTTCCCGACGATCAGAAGACCTTCGAAGGGAAAGCCAAGGGTGATTTTACTCTCAACGGAACAACGAAGCCTGTCGATTTCGACTACAAGGTGATGCGCCAGGGCAGCGACTACTTGGTGCAGGGTCGAACGCAGATCGACATCACCAACTTCAACCTGGAGATCCCTTGCTACCTTGGCGTATGTGTGGACAAAACGGTCAAGATCAAGGCTAAGTTCAAGCTCCGCGATCAGATGTAAATCGAACTTTGCCCCAGCCTTTTCGTGTCCGAATGATCATTTCTGTCCCCCCGTCCTCCCGTCGGGTAGCTGCGATGCTTCGCGCAGTTCTCCTCAGTGCTCTTTGGTTTTGCGGGCTATCCGTCATAACGGCGGAGCCCGCCCATGCCTATGCGTGGATGATTCGGCACGACTACAGCGCATGCGGAACATGTCACGCCGATCCGAGCGGCGGTGAATTGCTGACCAAGTACGGGCGCGTCACCTCCCAACTCATCCTTGCTTCACAGTATGGTCATCCTGAAGAGCCGAGTGAAGCCAAGGAAGGCAGTGATGGGTCCACGGAGTTTCAGGGGCCCAAGCCAGGTCTGTTTTGGGGGGCGCTGGATCTGCCGGACCCGCTGCTGCTCAGTGGGTCGTACCGCAACCTCTACATCCTTCGGCCAAAGGAAGAAAAAGTCTTCGTGTTTGTGCCCGTGATGCAGGCGGACCTCTACGGTCAGCTGCGTTTTGGCCCGGTCACGATGGGCGGCAGTTTGGGCATGTCCAAGTCGTCGCCGGGCTCTTTGCACGCTCGGGCCGCACAGGTGACCCACGCCCCGGACGGGAACATCAACCTCATTTCGCGCACGCATTACGTCGGGGTCGACCTTGGCAATGAATTCGTGCTGCGCGGCGGGCGTCTCAACTTGCCGTTTGGTGTGCGCATTCCCGAGCACACCATGTGGGTGCGTGACGCTACGCGCACGGATCGTGAATCCGATCAGCAGGATGGTGTTGCCCTGGCCTACGTGAGTGAAAACTTGCGCGCCGAGGTCATGGGCATTGCTGGCAACTATCAGATCTCCCTGGAGCCCGCCGGACGGTACGCATCGCTCAGTCCGGATGCAGTGCGAGAGCGCGGGTACTCCATGTACATCGAGGGCATTGCCAGTCCGACGTTTGCCGTAGGCATGTCCAGCAAGGTCACGTACATGCGTTTCGATCGCCTGACGAAGGAAGAAAAAACGGTGCGTCAAGCGCACGGCATGACCATGCGCTGGGGCATCTTGGACAACTTGTCCATCCTTTCGGAAGTCGACGTGCTGTTTCGGACCAACGCCTCAGCGGGCTACGTAGGCTTCATGCAGGCCGACTACGAGCCGTGGGGTGGCCTGCATTTCATGGCGACGGGTGAGATTTTGGATCAAGGGCAGGCCATCAACAGCACAGCATCACCCAGCCCAGGGCAGGGTGACCCGAAGCTGGGCGGGTGGCTTAGTTTGGATTGGTTCTTCTTCAAACAATTTGAGTTCCGAACGGACGTCGTGTTCAGGCAAAAAGAATCGCCGACCATCTTGGGTCAGCTGCATATGTATTTGTGAGGAAGTGGCATGACCCTGTCTTTGACCAAGTTCGTCTTTCTCGGTGCATTCTTGTTTGCACCCTCGGCGTTCGGATCACCCTCCTATCCCAGCGTGATGGAGCAGGAGCTGGGGATGGTATGTCCTGCCCGCTGCCTGGCGTGTCACACCACCGATCCGGGTGAAGCCGGCACCGCGAGCCAGGATTTTGCGCTCACTCTCAGGGGCTTCGGCCTCGAGCAGGACAACGACGACTCGCTCAAGGATGCCCTCAAGCAGCTGGAGGCGAGCTCCTCCGACAGTGATGGCGACAAGAGTCTGGATGTCGTCGAGTTGCGTGCCGACCCCCCGTCCGATCCAAACAACAGCCAAGAAACCCCGTTGACGTCGGAGCGCGTGGGTATATGCGATGCCGAGACCAACTACGGTTGTGGCGCGAGCATCGCCGGGGTGGGGAGCCGTCTTCCACTTCGGACGCACACCCCCGCACAGCTGGCTTGGGTTGTGCTCGCGTTAGCGGGCGCGGCGCTTGGCTTGCGGCGCCGCTTAACCCGCTGAAGCTGACGGCTGACCGCTGCTGACCGCTCACGAGCAGCCGGCGCGCGGCTTACTGCGCGCCGCCTTCGCCATTGCTGCCGGCTTCGCCGCCCTGGGACTGGTCGCCGTCGCCACTATTGCCCTCTCCGCCATCGCCCTCTCCCTCGGGAATTTTGGAGCGGTCCACCTCGGCGATCAACGTGCAGCCGACCGTGGCAGAGGCGGCGAGTGACAAGGAAAGGACAAGGCTGCGCAGACGGTGGCTCATGGTTGCTCCAAGAAAAACTGTGGGCGCGATTGTTCCCACGCTCGCTCGAGAGCGCAAGCGCTGGCAGGAAAGAAAATAGCCCCCGGCACACAAAAGTCACGGAGAGGGGCATGAGGGAGCTGCGCCTCGCCACAGCTTGGCGCGCGCAGCTGGCGCCGGTACACCGCGTCTAGTCGCCATGTCGATCCGTCCCTGCTTCATTGATGGCACGTTCGAATTATTTCGGGCGTTCTACGGCGCGCCGAGTCAGCGCAATGCCGCGGGTCAGGAGGTGGGGGCCAGTGTGGCGCTGGGCCGCAGCTTGCTCAGCCTGCAGCGGCAGGGCAACTTCACGCATTTTGCGGTAGCCTTCGACACGGTGATCGAGTCGTTTCGCAACCAATTGTTTGCGGGCTACAAGACGGGCGAAGGGATCGACCCAGCACTGTTCGGTCAGTTTGTTTGGGCAGAGCGGGTGACCCAAGCGCTGGGGTTTCGTGTGCTCTCGATGATGGAGTTCGAGGCCGATGACGGGTTGGCTTCGGCCACTCAACTGTTTCTCACGCTGCCTGAAGTGGACAAAGTCACCATCGCCTCACCTGACAAAGACCTCATGCAGCTGGTTTCCGAGCGCGTGGTCACCTGGGACCGCTCGCGCGACAAGGAGTACGACGCAGCTGCGGTGCTCGCGAAATTGGGCGTCGAGCCGCGCTCCATCCCGGACTATCTGGCCCTGGTGGGGGATACTGCCGACGGCATCCCTGGAGTCCCGCGCTGGGGTGCCAAATCGGCGGCGGTGGTGCTTGCGCACTACCGCCACTTGGAAGAAATCCCTGACGACCACAAAAAGTGGGCGGTTTCCGTGCGTGGTGCTCAAGCCTTGGCGGAGCAATTGGTTCTGCATCGTGAGCGCGCGCTTTTGTATCGCACGCTGGCCACGCTGCGGTGTGACGTGCCGCTCGCGCTGGGCCCGGCCGATTTTCTCTACCAGGGAGTGGCTGAGGACCAAGTGCACACCGTACAAGAGGAGTTGGGCGTACGGCTTCTGCGCTGATACACTCCGTCCGCGTGATGGCATTGCGGAGTTCACTGGGATGGCCTCAGGTTGGGGCGTGCCTGTTCTTTTGTGCATCTCTCGCTTCGGGGGCGGAGTCGTCCGATGCGTATGACGACGAAACCGCGCAGGAGCCAGAGCCGGGTGACGAGGAAGAGGTCGATCCCAAGACCAAAAAGCCGCTCAGCGCCGGGGGGCTCACGGCACCGGAGGCGATGCCCGAGTCCAAGGACAAGCGCAGCGAGATTGAGCGAGAGCTGGATGACGCGGACCGCAAGGACGCCGGACGTGGACTCGAGTTTGCCTGGCTCGAATTGGGCGTGGGCTATCACTGGCTGGCCCCGGCGGCGTTTCGGGATGACGACTTTCTTCCGGATGCAGACTCAAGCAGCGGCTCGGGTCTGGCACTTGCTGGAGCAGGCGGCATCCGCTTGCTCTATTTTTCTTTGGGCCTGCGCTTTCGCTACACGCCACGGGCTGACTTCTCATTCTATACGCTCGGTCCAGAGCTCGCTTGGCGCATCCCGTATGGCTCATGGGAGCCCAACGCCTTGCTCGGCGTGGGGTTTGCGCACTTGGGGGGGGCCAAGACCGCGGATGAGCAAAAGATCAAAGGTGTGGGAGGCCTTTTTGCTCGGGCAGCCGTGGGGCTGGACTACTATGTCAGTCAGACCTTTTCCGTCGGGGCTCAGTTTGCTTTCGACTACACGGGGTTGCGACGTCGCGAGCAAGCAGAGCTCTGTGACACTACGCCCTGTGCCTATTCATCCGTGGGTCGCGCGTCGGGTTATGGTCTGACGTCGAGCCTCGGCGTGGGGCTGCACTTTTGACAACAGGACGCAGACCATGCTCGTGATGCTCGCCTCAGGGCTGGTGGCAGTGGGTCTCCTTGCCTGCGGCTACTGGCTGTACCGCCGTTTATCGCGGTACAGGTCGATGAGTGTCGGCACCGCAGCCATCCTGGGCGGCGCGGGCTTTGTGGCTGCTTGTTTGGCCATTCCGTGTGAGCAGTGGGTGCTCAAGGCTGCTGGAATTGAACTCGTCGTGCCTGTGGGAGCAGGGTTGCGCGCCAGCTGGCAAGCCATGCTGGCCATGCTGCTGTTTGTCGTGCCGCTGGAGGAAGCGATCAAGGTGGGCATCGTGTGGCCACTTTATCTCAGGCACAGGTTCAACGACGGCATGGTGGGCGTCAGGTACGCGGTGTTCGTGGCCCTCGGTTTTGCCGCGGGTGAGACCATCATCAACGCTCGGATGGCCGGTGGTTCGTGGCTGACTCTGTTGCGGGCAGTGTTGGCCGTTCCGGCCCATGTGTTCTTCGCTGGCCTTTGGGGATATGTGCTGGGTGGCACGCTCCGCCAGCGCCACTTCCTCCTCACCTTCATCGCCTGCACAGCGCTGCATGCCATCTACGACCATATCGTGTTTGCGCGCGGCGCGGCCCTGCTGGTGGTGGCGGTGCCCATGTTTGCGACCATGGCTTGGGGTGAGTGGGCGCTGTTTCGTGATGGCGAGACTCGGTCGCAACTGCCGACCAGCGTCTACACACTCTTCGAACCAACCTCTGTCGGTTCGGTGCGGCGAGCATGGGGCGCGACGCGCGGTCACGGGCTCAAGTTGCATTGGATATTTTGGGGCGCGTTGGTCAACCTGGGTGTCACGCTCACGTTCCTGGCGGCGGCTGTGTACGCCGGGCATCAATTCAATGTGGACTTTGCGCTGATTGAGGACGCCACGGGCGAGGGGGTGCTCCCTGTTCTGTTTTTGGCGAGCGGTCTGCTCGCATCGTTTCCCGTATCGGCCTATTTGGTGGCTCGTGCGAGCGGGACGAACAGCGTGCTTGAGCCAGCTTGGGCCATGGCCGCTTCAATCATTTTCGTGCTTGCCATTTTTTCGGTGACTGAGCCGCTAGCGATTGTGATCGCGGTGGGTCTGGCGCCGGTGGGTTTTCTCCTCGCGTGCGCTGGGGCTGTGCTCGGCTTTCGCGCCGGATAGACCCGTCAAGCCACACCTAGTTCGGTGAGCAGCTCGCGCAGGCTCCCCGGATGCGTGACGGGACAAACGGTAGCCCCACTGCTGCGGGCCGCCTCGAGCCCTGCGGGTGAATCCTCGAAGATAGCGCAGCGTGTGATGTCGACCCCCAAGCGCCTGGCGGCCACTAGAAAAATGTCTGGAGCAGGCTTAGGCCGGGTGACTTCTTGATCGTCGCCTGTCACGACGACATCGAACTGCGAAAACCACGCGTGACCTTGGATCTTTTGCGCATACAGCGTGGCGAAGGTGCTTGTCGCCACCGCGACTGGTTTACCTTGTCGTTTGAACCACTGAACCAGCTCGGGGGCACCATCGATGACCGGGGCGTTCTTGAAGAGCTCGGTCATGACGGGAGTGCGTCGCGCGAGGAATTCCTCCGCCGTGATGCCCAGCTGAAACTTGTCGATGACGTGAGGAACACTCACGCTCGGGGGGCGTCCCATGATTTCTCGCTTCGTTTCGTCGTCGAGCACGATACCCCAAGGAGCCATCACCTCGTTGTAGGCAATGGTATACAAAGGCTCGGTATCCAAGAGGACCCCGTCCATGTCGAAGATGACAGCATCGAGGGTGAGGAGGTGGGACATGGTATGAATCACGAGCTTTTGATGGCCGAGTGGTACAGACGCGGATCCCCATCGCTCATTCTTTCTTATCCCTTGCTCTTCACCTAAAAGAAATAGGGATGAATACAGGGGATAAAGGGGAGCATCGTGTCCAAGCCACACCCTTGAGCCGTGGTGATGGGAAGGTCGCGTGGGGGCTATTCCTTGTGCTCGTCTGTATTTATGGGCTCACCGCATCTGGGCGGATAGACACCATTGATGGGCAGTATCGTTTCGAGGTGACGCGCAGCATCTTGGATGGCTACGGCTTCGAGGTGAGGGATCCAAAGCTGCTTTCGTCCGTTGGCGTCGAGGGCAGGCGCTACGCGGATTACGGTCCGCTGGCTTCGGTGTTTGCGCTTCCGCTGTGCTTCTTGGGTCGCCTGCTGGTTGGCAGAGGCATCAACTCCGACATGTTTTTCTTCTCGCTCACGTCGGGAGTCGTCGCGAGTTTC
>Ga0315910_10001754_pt1 | contig 19659 bp, 19 predicted proteins | sample EdamamesoilMG_FD_204470 | JGI IMG/M metagenome (GOLD analysis project Ga0315910, IMG submission 204470) | Garden soil microbial communities collected in Santa Monica, California, United States - Edamame soil | ecosystem: Environmental > Terrestrial > Soil > Garden | place: USA: California...
TACGCCGCGCGCAAGGAGGCGATCCAGCGCCGCATCCTCGGCGGCGCGCCCTGAAAGGAACTCGAGCAGTCCAGATGGTTGGCCGTGTCCCGCGGCCGTCTCGCGGCAGGCGCCCCCACCGTTCGACGGTTCCCGGGGTAGGGAGGCCTCGCCGAGCATAGGATGACACACATCTCTGACGCTGTTTGCATAGCGGCTTCGAGGTAGGGATGCCTCGCCGAGCCATCCGCGATGGACCACCGAAGGCACGCGGGTTTTACGCGGACGCCTCGGCGAGGCGTCCCTGCCCGGGTCCGCGATTCGAAAGATGTGTGTAATCTGATGCTCGCCGACCTGTCCGCCGTAGCCTTGGCGAAGGAGGAGGCCTCCGCGTGCGATTCCCGCATGTCGGAAAGTCTCACGCGGACGCCTTCCCGCCGCAGCGGGATCCCGACCTCGCAGTCCACCGGCACGAATGCTCCGGGTTGTGTGTGATCTTTCTGGATGGTCTCCGCGGCCGCGCGGTGTTGACTGAAGTGCAGGACCCGCAGCCCGCATCGCTTTCCCCCATGAATGCACTCCTTGCCCTCTGGATGCCGATCCTGCTCAGCGCAGTGGTCGTTTTCGTGATCAGCTCGCTCGTTCACATGGTCTTCAAGTGGCACGCGTCCGACTACGGTCGCCTGGCCAACGAGGACGCCGTGCGTGATGCCCTGCGCGCCGGCGGAATCGCCCCCGGCCGCTACGTGCTGCCGCACTGCGCCGACATGAAGGACATGGGCAGCGAGGCGATGCTGAAGAAATATCGCGAGGGCCCGGTCGGTCACCTCACCATCGCGCCGAGCGGCGTGCCGTCCATGGGCAAGTACCTGCTCTCGTGGTTCCTGTTCACGGTCGTGATCTCGGCGGTCGTGGCCGCGATCGCGTCGCAGGTCCACGGCCTCGATCCGGCGCGCGCGTCGGCCGCGGCGTGGCTCATCGGCGTGGTCAGCTTCATCGCCTATGGCTTCGGCACGATCACCGAGTCGATCTGGATGTCGCGCCCGTGGTCGACCTCGGTGAAGTACCTGCTCGATTCCGCGCTCTACGCCGCGGGCACCGCGGCGGTCTTCCTCTGGCTCTGGCCCTGAGGCCGGGCGCGCACGACAGATCACCCCCTCCGGTATGAAGAAAGTCACGACATCTCCAGGGAATGTCCGGGACGCGTTGACGTCCGCGCAGCGCGACGAACTGCTCCGCACACTCGAGGCGCGCTTCGCCCAGAACATGGCGCGGCACGCCGGTGTGGCTTGGGCGCAGGTCCGGGCGCGGCTCGAGACGGACCCCGGAAAACTCGCCTCGCTCCACGCGATGGAGGCGACGGGCGGCGAGCCCGACGTCGTCGCGCACGATCCGAAGTCCGGGGAGATCACCTTCGTCGATTGTGCGACGCAGAGCCCGAAAGGGCGCTACAGTCTGTGCTACGACCGCGAGGCGCTCGACGCGCGCAAGGAGCACAAGCCCAAGGGCTGCGCCACCGAACTGGCCGCCGCGATGGGGGCGGAGCTGCTCACGGAGGAGCAATACTTCGAGCTTCAGAAACTCGGGGAGTTCGACACGAAGTCCTCGAGCTGGCTGCGCACGCCGCCCGAGATCCGCGCCCGCGGCGGCGCGATCTTCGGCGACCGTCGATTCGGCCGGGTCTTCATCTACCACAACGGCGCGGAGTCCTACTACAACGGCCGCGGTTTTCGCACCGCGCTCCGCGTGTAGCGGCGCCGGTCTGATTTCCGCTGGCCTGCGCGGGCACGACCCGCACCATGACCGGCGTGAAGTGGTCTGACCTGTCGCCCCTCGGTGTCGCGCTGCTCCTGCTGGGCTCCGCCCCGGCCCTCGCCCAGCCGGCGGATACGCTCCCGGCGGTCGAGGCGCCCGCGCTGCCGGCACTCGAGCCGTTCGCCGCGGCGATGCAGAGCCTCGAAACGGACGAAGTGAAGGCTGCGGTGGACCAGCTCGGCCCGCTCGTCGAGGCCGGGGACCCGCGGGCGATGTTCGCCCTGGCGGTGCTGCACGACTTGGGAGCGGGCGTCCGCATCGACCATGAGCGCGCGGGCGTGCTGCTGGAGCGCGCGGCGACCGCCGGGTTTTCCCCGGCGATCCACTACCTCGCGTGGAAACACAAGGTCGGCTTCGGCGTCGCGGACGAGACGCCGGCGGAGGAGGTCGAGCGCATCACCCGGCGCGCGGAACAGGCGCCCCACGTCGAGTCCGGCGTGCCGGCGCGCTGGCTGGGTTCCAGGGACGGCGAACCCGCCCCGGCGTTCGGGCGTGCCTTCGGCTGGATGATCAAGGCCTCGAACCGGAGCGACCTCACGGCGATGTTGAATCTGGCCACCGTCTACCTCGGGGGTCCGTGGACGCGGGCGGAGCCGTTCGCGCACGTCGCCTGGTTGCGCAAGGCCGCCGAGGCCGGCGACGGACCGTCGGCGAGACGCCTGTCGATGTACTACGGGCTCGGCCTGATCGTGGCCGAGGATCCGAAGGAGTCCGCCCTGTGGCTGCGGCGCGCGGCCGAGGCCGGCGACGTCGACTCCCAGTATTCACTGGCTCGAGACATCGCGCGCGGGCGCGGCGGGCAGACCCGGGATCCCCGCGAGGCGGCACGGTGGTACGAACGCGCGGCCGAACAGGGGCATGTGAAGGCGATGCTGGAGTTCGGCCGTCTCCTGCGCGACGGCGAGGTCGTGCCGCAGGACTACGCGCGCGCCTGCCGGCTTTTTCAGGCCGCGGCCGATCAGGGCGACGCCGACGGCTATGCCGAACTCGGATGGATGATCGAGCGGGGCAAGGGCACGCCGCGCGACCTGCGCCGGGCGCGCGACGCGTTTCGCAAGGCGCTCGAGCTCGGCGACGACTGGGCGGGTCGCGCCCTCGGCGACGTGCTCCGCGAGCCGGAGTTTGCCCCCACGCCGTGGGACGAGGTCATCGCCGCCTACCGACTCGGTGCCGAACGCGGATCCGAGACGGCCATGAACGCCCTGGGGGCACTCTACTATGACGGCACCGGCGTCTCGCGGGACCGCGCCGAGGCGTTTCTTTGGTATGAACGCGCGGCGCGATCCGGCCATGCCTGGGCCCAGAACCGCGTGGGCTGGATGTTGCGCGAAGGCATCGGCATCGAGCGCGACGACGAGGAGGCGGTCTCGTGGTTCCGTCTCTCCGCCGCTCAGGGCGAGCTGCTGGCCCGGGCCAACCTCGGGTACCACCTGAGCGAGGGTCGCGGCGTGGCGCGCGATCCCGTGGCGGCCTGCGAGCACCTCGTCGCGGGCCTCGGCAGTTCCGACTCACGCTGGGCGGGTCGCGTGTTGAAATCGCTCCTCGCGTCTGCCTCTGCGGAGGAGCTGGCGGCCATGCGCCCGCATCTCGTCCCGGTGTTTTCCGAGGTTCCGGCGCCCGCGCCGCCCGTCGCGCAGCTGGCCATCTCCCTGCTCTTTGATGGACCCGAGGGCCTGCGCGATCCGGAGGCGGCCCGGGTTCGTCTCGAGCGACTCGCCGAGGCCGGCGATGTCGAGGCGCTCGCCGATGCCTGCCTGCGGTCGTACGCCGGCCATGGTCTGCCCTTCGACCTCGGCGCAGCCCGCGACTGGGCGCGCCGGCTCGGCGCGCTCCGACCGGCCCGCGGTGCGATCCTGGAAGCCCGCATCGACCTCCTCGAGGGCGACGACACCACGCGGGAAGCGGCCCGGGCCACCCTCGACAGACTGGCTGGTGAGGGCGATCGCGAGGCGAATCAGATTCTTGGGTACGCCTGCGCCACGGGCGAGGGACTCCCGGTCGACTTCGATCGCGCGTGGCGCTGTGTCGAGGCGCTTGCGGCGCAGCGCATGCCGGAGGCCGTCGCGGCGCTGGCGACTAAGGCGGGGGATCCCCGCGCGGGCCTGCGCCGGTTTTTCGGCGCCGTGGCCGATCCGATGCCCGATCCGGCGGCCATGGCCGTGTTGGTGGCCCGTCATCAGGAGTCGCACCCGCAGCCGGACGCGAGGCCGACACCCCTGCACACGCCCGCGCCGCACTACCCGCGGGTCCTCAAGAGCGCCGGCATCACGGGCCGGGTCGACGTCGAGATCGTTGTCGGTGTCGATGGGCGTCCCGAGAAGGTCGACATCGTCGAGGCCAGCCATCCGCTTTTTGCGATCGCGGCGGAAGCGGCGATCCAGCGATGGTGGTTCGCTCCGGGCCGGGTGGCGGGCGAACCGGTTCACGCGAAAGTCCGGCAGGTTCTCGCGTTCACGCTCCCGGGCGGGGAGGAGTGAGCAACCGCACACGACGATTTCCATGCATCCTCACATCCCCTTCACCTGGCGTCTGTGCCGGCGGAGCGCCGGCCTCGCCTCAATGCTCCTCGCCTGCCTGGCCGCGGCGCTCGCGATCGGCGATGCCGGCGCCGAAGAGCCATCCACTCCCACGGGGGCGATCGAGTGGGGCACCGACTTCGCCGCCGCCTCGGTCCGGGCCGCCGCCGAGGGCCGGGCGATCGTGTTGAACTTCACCGGATCCGACTGGTGCGTGTGGTGCCACCGGCTCCGGGACGAGGTGTTCGTGCACCAGCCGTTTGGCGACTACGCCGGCACGAGCCTCGTGCTCGTGGAGGTGGACTTTCCGCGGCGCTCGAAGCTGCCGGAAGCGCTCGCGACGCAGAACCGCGCGCTCGCCGATCGCTTCAAGGTCGAGTCCTACCCGACCATCCTCGTGCTCAACAGCGCGGGCGAGGAGATCGGCCGGCTCGGCTACATGCAGGGCGGGCCGAAGACGTTTGTGCGCGAGCTCAAGCGCCTGATCGCCGCGGACGCGTCGAAACGCGCAGCCGCGGCCGGCGGGTGATCGTCCGCGGCGGGTGAGCGGATTCCGCTCCCGGCCTGGGCAGGCTCGTGACGCCCGCGGGTCGGCTTTCGTGCGAGGTAAACGTTGCGAAAAAATTCCCTCGTCTCGGGGGGCGGGCTGGCGACACAGTCGCACCGCCCGGGCATCGCTCCCCCAAGTTGCCAACTTTCGCGGTCTGGGCTCAGTTCCCATCACCTATGCGTGTGCTGCGTCGCAGGACCCCACTCACGGCAGGTTTTCTTGCGTTCGTCACCCTCGCGTGTGCGGCGGAAGTGACGCTCTACGAGGCGAAGCAATCGGCCGCGCAGTGGGTCGGGCTCCGCGTCGAGGCCGCCCGTCTCGAGAGCGCGTGGCGCGAGGAGCGGGCCCTCGTCGAGTCGATGGCGACCGCGCTCGAGGAGCGTGCGCAGGCCACCGAGGAAAAACGCGACCTGACTCGCGCGCAGACGAGCGGCGACCGCGCGGAACTCGAAGGGTTGCGCGAGAAAATCTCGGCGGAGGCGGGCGACCTTCAGGCGCTCGAGGCCGGCTTGCGGTCGCTCACGGCCCGGCTCCAGGCGCTGCGCCCGGGCCTGCCGCCGCGGCTTTCTGACGCGCTCGAGCTGTCCTACCGGAGCCTCGGCGACGAGAAACTCGGGGTGGGCGAGCGTATGCACGTCGTCATGACGATGCTCAACCGCTGCGCCCACTTCAACCGCTCGGTCACGGTCGGCGAGGACGTGCTCGCGCTCGAGGGCGAGGCGACCCCGAAGTCGCTCGAGGTGATCTACTGGGGCCTGAGCCACGGCTACGCGATCGATCCCACGACGCGGCAGGCCTGGCTCGGCGCTCCCGTGGCCGGCTCGTGGCGCTGGGAGCCGCAGCCCGAGGCCTACGCCGCAGTCGCGGATCTGCTGAGCATCGCGCGCGACCAGGCCGATCCGCGCTTCGTCGCCGTGCCCGCGACGGTTTCCCGACTCGTCGAGGCGAAGGGGGAGGTGAGGCAACCATGACCGCGCCGCTGCGATGCGTCGTGTGTGCGCTCGCCTGGGGCGGCGCTCTGGGACTCCGGGCGGACGACCTGCCGGCCGCGGCGCAGGCCGTCGCCGACGACTACGCCGAAAGGATCGAGCAGGCGGCCGCGATCCTGAATGAGACGCGCGCGCGCATCCTCGAGGAGAAGGCGCCGCTGTTTGAGCGGATGCGCCGGGCCGAGGATCGGATCCTCCGGGCCGAGAGCGAGCTGGCGCGCCTCGAGGCGGATCGCGCGACGTCCAGCGACGAACGCCGGCGGGTGGTGGTGGAGCTCGACGGCATCCGCAGGAATTCGAGCTACGTCGCCAGCCTCGCGCGCGACGGATTGAAGGCCACCCGCGACGGGCTGTCGCCCGGGGAGGATCAGGTGTGGGGCGAGGCGCTCGGCGCGCTCGAGCAGGGGCTCGAACGCGGACCGGATCCGCTGCGGGCTGCCGCCGCCCTGGCGGTGGCGGAGTTTCTCGTCGAGCGCACGGCGACTTCACTCGGTGGATACCGCGCCCCGGGCCGGGCGATGATCAGCGAGACGCGGCAGGTGCTGCCCGGCACGTTTGCGTTCGTCGGGCCGGAGGCGTTTTTCCAGCCGGAGTCGGGCGCCGCGGCCGGGGCGGTGCGCCCGCGCGAGGGCGCGGCCGTGCCCGTCAGCCATGGGCTGCCGGGCTGGGATCCGGCGGTGGCCGGGCCGTTCTTCGCCGGTGGGCGCGGCGTGATCCTGGTCGACGCCTCGCAGGGCAAGGCCCTGAAACTCCAGGAGACGACGGGCTCGCTCTGGGACCACGTGCGCAAGGGCGGCATGGTGTCGTTCGCCATCCTCGGCGTGGGCGTGCTCGCCGCCGTCATGATCGTCCAGAAGGTGAGGGACCTCGTCACCATGGGCGTCGACAGCTCCGCCGCGGTCAACCCGGTCCTCGACCGGCTCGCGGCCGGCGCGCCCGCCGAGGCCGGCGCGGCGGTGGTCGCGCTCCAGCGCGGCACCCGCGAACTCTTCGAGGAGGCGCTGCGCTATCGCGACCACGCCAAGTCGGTGCTGGAGGAAAAGCTCGCCGTCGTCCTGCTCTCCCAGCGCCTGCGCCACGAGCGTCGCCTGCCGCTGCTCGCCGTGATCGCGACGGCGGCGCCGCTGATGGGCCTGCTCGGCACGGTCGTGGGCATGGTGAAGACCTTCGCGCTCATCACGGTGTTCGGCACCGGCAATGCCGCGAAGCTCTCCAGCGGCATCTCCGAGGTGCTGGTCGCGACGGAGCTCGGCCTCGCGGTGGCGATCCCCACGCTCGTGGCCCACGGTTTCCTCGCCCACCGTATCCAGAGAAAACTGTCGCTCCAGGAGCGCTACGCCCTCCAGTGCGTGACCGCGATCGACATGGGCCGGGCGGCGGCGGCCGACCGGACGGTCAAGGAGGCCGTGCTGGCATGAGGGCGGTGCTCGACCTCGTCGACCAGGGCGGCCCGGCGATGCTCGCGATCGTCGCGCTCTCGGTCGTGCTCTACTCGCGCTGCTTCAAGCTCCTGCTCGGCCTGCGGCGCATGCGCCCGCGCCTCGAGCGGGTGCGCCGCGACTGCGCGCACCGTCCCGAGATGCTCGCGCGCGTGCAGGAGGAACTGCGCGCGGACTTCCGCCAGCAGCGGATCGCCCTGGGCTCGATGATCGCGGCCGCGCCGCTGCTCGGCCTGCTCGGCACGGTCAGCGGCATGGTGACGACGTTCGAGAGCCTCTCGAGCCGCTCCGGTGAACAGTCGATGGAGGGCCTCGCCCACGGCATCTCCGAGGTGCTCGTGGCCACGCAGTCGGGCCTCGCCGTCGCGCTGCCGGCGCTGCTCCTCGTCACTCTCGCGCACCGCCGTGTGCTCGGTCACATCGCGCTGCTCAACGACGGCGGGCGTATCCGCGCGGAGGGCACGCGATGATCCTCAACCGGCTCCCGGGTCACCAGCGGTTCGAGACGACGCACATCGACATGGTGCCGATGGTCGACTGCATCATGGTGCTGGTGATCTTCCTCATGATCAGCAGCGCCTTCGTCAGCGATCCGGGCGTGGAGGTGCAGAAGCCCGACGTGAGCGGCTCGATCAACGAGGAGCAGAACATCCTCCTCGTCGCCCTCACGGCGGACAGCCGGATCTATTTCGACGGCCAGGAGATCGCGGTGGACGAGGTCGCCGCCGTGCTCAAGCGCGCCGCCGTCGGCCGCGCGCCGGCCGTGATCATCCGCGGCGACCGCGACGCCAGCCTCGGCATGTTCGCCGCGGTCTACACCGAGGCGAAGCGCTCCGGCATCCAGCACGTGCAGTTGGCCACGGCGCGGGCCGACGCGCGTTGAGGAGGCGGCGATGGATCACGCGGCCTACGAGTTCGACCTGCGCACGCGACTGGAGGCCGTGGTCGACGAGACGCTCGGCGTGATCCTCGGCGCCGGCTTCACGCTCGCGCTGCTCTGGGGCATGGCCCACCTCGAGAGCTCGGAGCCCGCGGATGCGTCGATGGGCGTGGAGGACCTCCGGACCTTCACGATTCCCTTCGAGCCACCGCCGCCGACACCCCGGATCGTGCAGCCGGTGGATGCGGCCGCACCGGCCATGCCGCTCACCGGCATCGAGCTCGGCGCCGCCGACAGTCCCGTGGCCATCGGCGTGGTGCCGCCCGATCTCGAGTTCATGCTGCCCGCGGTGAACAGCGCGCCGAAGGCCACCGTGGAGTTCAGCCTGCCGCACACCGACCTCAAGCCGCGCGCCATGGTCGAGCCCGAGGTCAACCGGATCTACCAGGAGAGCGAGGTCGACCAGAAACCCCGCGGCATCGTGCGGGTCGCTCCGCCCCTGCCGGCCTCACTCGTCGGCAACGCCTCGTACCTGCGCGTCGTCCTCCTCCTTCTCATCGACACGAAGGGCCGCGTGGAGAGCGTGCGCGTGGTCCAGAGCTCGGGCAAGGCGCGCGTCGACGACATCGTGGCGCAGACCGTGAAGGAGGAGTGGCTCTTCTCTCCGGCGGTCCGACGCGGCAGGAAGGTCCGCGTGATGGCGCAGCAGGCCTTTCGCATCAACATCTCCGGAGGCGGTTCCCCGTTCTCCCTCGACCGATGAGGACGCTGCGACGCTTCTGGGCGCTGGTCCTGCTCGCGGGCCTGGTGCATCCACTCTGTGGAGACCTCGACTACCGGGACTTCTTCAGGTCGATGATGCCGCGGACGCCCGACGCGCCGCCGCCGACCTTCGACCCGAAGCGGATCGTCAACGAGTCCAGCGGGTTTCTCAAGGAGCGCGAACCCGAGATGACCGCCGAGGAGTACGCCCTCTACGAGCGCGTGCTCGACATGATCTCGACCAGTCCCGAGTTCGCCCTCCGCATGCTCGAGGGCATGATGGACGACCGGGAGCGGCCGAGCCCGGCCTTCGAATTCATCCTGGGCAATGTCTACTACGGCGCCGACCAGGTCGCCGAGGCCGAGAAGTATTTCCGCAGCGCGGTGGAGCGTTACCCGACGTTTCTGCGCGCGTGGGTCAACCTCGGGATCCTCCACTACACCGGCAACCGCTTCGGCGAGGCCGCCCGGTGTTTCTCCCGGGCCGTCGTGCTCGGCGATCGCGATCCCTCGACCTTCGGCCTGCTCGGATTCTGCCTCGAGAAGGAATCGCGGCTCGTGCCCGCGGAGATGGCGTTCATGCAGGCGCTCAGCGGCGATCCCGACAACACCGACTGGATCGAGGGCCTGCTGCGCATCACGATCCAGGGTCGCCAGTTCGGCCGGGCCGAGTCGCTCGCGCAGAATCTCGTGACGCTGCGCCCGAAGGAGAGCCGCTACTGGCTCACGTACGCGCACGTCCTGATCTCCCAGAACCGCAAGGTCGACGCCATGGTCGCGCTCGAGACGGCTCACCGCGCGGGCGTCGCCGGGACCGATGAACTTGTCCTGCTCGGCGACCTCTTCGCCGAGCAGGATCTCGTGGCCGAGTCTCTCGCGCTCTTCGAGCAGGTTCGCGGCGTGGCTCCGGACCGCGGCGAGCAGCGGCTCCTGCAATCCGCCCGGCACCTCGTCGGCGCCGGCCGGTTCGATGAAGCGGAGCAGGCGCTCGCCTCGATCGAGATGCAGCCCTCGGACGGAGGTCGCATCGCCGCCCGGCTGCTGCGGGCCGACATCCTCATGGCCCGCGGGCGCTGGCCCGAGGCGCGGGCGCAGGCCGAGGCGGTGCTGCGGCTCGATCCCATGCACGGACCGGCCCTCGTCGTGGTGGGCCGCACCCACGCCGGGGAGCACGACTTCGCGCGCGCGGCTTTCGCCTTCGAGGCCGCCTGCCGCGTGCCGGAGACGACCTACCGCGCGAGCCTCGAGCTCGCGGCCATCGAGCTGCGAAACCGCCGGCCCGACCGAGCTGTGGGGCACATCGAGAAGGCGCTCAGTATTCAGAAGTCGGACACCGTGGAAAACTACCTCGCCCGCGTGCGCGCGCTGCTCGCGCGGGACCCCCCGCCGGCGGAGTGATCGCCCGCGGGCAACCCAGGGAGAGCGTGACCATGCAAAAGACCCGAATCATCACCCGCTGGGCGGCCGGCGCCGCCCTCGTCGTGCTCCCGTTCGCCCTCGCGCGGGGCGAGCCCGCGCCGCGCGAGGCCGCGGGATCGCCGACGGCCGCACCGGCCGCGACCCACGTGCTCTTCATGGGCGCGAATCTCGCGGTCGAGCACGAGCGCCGGTACCTGGACATCCTCGACGTCGAGGGCCGCAACCTGCTCGTCACGACCGGCGAGCAGACCCTCGAGGTCAGGATGGACGCGAAGATGGTCATGCAGGTCACCGATGCGCTCAAGCTCGCCGACACCAGCGTCGCGGTCGACGGACTCAAGGCCGAGCGCGCCTACACGCCCGAGGCCGATCCGTTCCTGAAATTCGCGGAAGCGGTCAGCGTTTCCTCGGCCCTGGCCGATCGGAAGGACGAGAACGACGCGGCGCTCAATCGCGCCATCGCCAGCCAGGGCTTCGCGCAGGCCGCGGTGGACGGATCGACACCCGAGACCCGCGCCCAGGCCGAGCGGACGCTCCAGTCCGCGCAGCAGACCGTGGCCGAAGCACAGGCCGCCGTCGCCACGACGGAGACGTTCATGCGCAGCGACCTCTTCGACGTGGGCGCGCAGTCGAGCCGCATGGCGAGCGAGGCGGGCCAGGAGCTCTTCGATGCGATCCGCATCTCCTTCGAGCTCGTGCCGGCGCGCGACCTGACCAGGCCGTTTTGCGCCGTGATCGCCTGGGTCCGCGAGCGCGACAGCCGGCCGGGCGCGATCCGCAAATGGATCTACCTGCGCCCGCTCGAGCCGATCGCGCGCGGCGACGCCCGCAAGGTCGTCATCTACCGCGGCGGCTTCCCGCCCGGGTACCTCCTGGAGCGGTGCGACGTGCACGTCTTCGACCAGGGCAGCGAGGTCGCCACGAACCTCTCCCGCAAGCGCGTGGAACTCTCCGCGGACGACGTGCAACAGTACCGGATCGTCGAATACATCGGGGCGAACCGGGGACGGACGCTCCCGGCCGCGCTGTTGTCCGACGTGGGACCTGGTGGGGCCGGCGCACGGCTCACCCCGGCGCAGCGGGAACCGACCTACCACCTCGTCGTGAACAAGGCCGGCAAGGTGGTCGCCGCCTGCCTCGACGATTCCGGCAAGGAGCTGGTCCGGGATCCCGCGGTCGACGCCATGCTCAAGGCCCTGCGCTTCTATCCCGCGCTGCGCGACGGCAAGCCGGTCGAGACTGTTATCCCGTTCCGCATCGACCGGATCGATTGACCCGTCCCTCGAAACCTCGGGCAGGTTCCCTGGAGGGCGGAGCTCCCGCTCCGCCGCGAACGCGCCACGGTTGCCGTATGCCGCTCGATCTTGCGCCCGCGCCCGCGGGCACGGCCGGGCGGGAGCCCGGCCCTCCAAGAAAACTCGCCGCGCACCGCCATCGCCTTTCGTTTTCTTCGTTCCCTTCTGTTCAACATAAACAGAGCAGTTGAGCCATCCCGCTGCTGCGGGACTTCGCTTCGCTCAGCAGCGAGGAGAGCACGGAGTGAACACAGAGGCCACAGAGCGTTGCGTCACCTTCGTGGATTTCCTGGTCACGCCGAGTGGGTTAGCGAGCGTTCGGTGCATTGAACTCTCCGCAGAGTCACTCTGTGAAAATCCTCTGACATCTCTGCGGCCTTTGTGTTACGTCCGACTGCTTCTTCTGGGTTCAATCCAGTATCAGCCACGTCCGAGAGATGAACGGACAGACACGCGGTTCCAAAGACACATCACGCGCTCCGTGAACTCCTTTCCGGCCTCCGTGATCTCTGTGTCCACGTCCGACTGCGTTTTCCAGGTTCACCCCACCGACGGTTTCAGAATCGGATCGAACTTACCTGTGACACGGGAAGGGTGATCCTCGTCTCTCCTCCAATCCACACCATGCGAGTCTCGCTGCTCCTCCTTGCCGCCCTTGCCTCGACGTCCATCGCTTCCGCACAGATTCCCGACACGGATCGGCCTTTTCACAACGCCCCCGGGGTCTTCCGATTCGCCATCCTGGCCGACCGCACCGCGGCGCCGCGGCCCGGCGTGTTCGAGGATGCGGTCGACAAGGTCGCCAGACTCCAGCCCGAGTTCGTCCTCTCCGTCGGCGATCTGATCGGTGGATACACCCGCGACCCCGCGCGGGCGCACGCGGAGTGGGACGCGATGGAGACGATCATCGCTGAACTGCCGATGAAGTTCTTCTACGTGCCGGGCAACCACGACATCAGCAACCCCGAGATGCTCGCCGTGTGGAAGGAGCGGCGGGGCGATCCCTGGTACAGCTTCGTGCACGAGCGCGTCCTGTTTCTCATCCTGCACACCGAGGAGATTCAGCGCGGCGGGATCGGACCGGAGCAGGCGGCGTGGGTGCGTCACACGCTCGCTGCCCATGCCGACGTGCGCTGGACACTCGTGTTCATGCACCGGCCGCTGTGGTTCTACGCCGAGCGGCAGGGCTACGAGGCGGTGGAGTCCGCACTCGCGGGCCGGCGCTACACCGTGTTTTCCGGGCATCATCACCAATATCTCAAGGGCGAACGTCAGGGCATGGCCCACTACATCCTCGCGACGTGTGGCGGCAAGAATGGGCTGCGCGGCCCGGAGTATGGGGAGTTTGATCACATCACCTGGGTGACGATGACCGACGACGGCCCCGGGGTCGTGAACCTCGCCCTCGACGGCATCGTCCCCGACGACATCGTGGAGGAACAGGTCGATCCTCCGTCGGCCGAGTAGGGTGCAGGCAAATACCCACGCTGCTCGGCTCACTTGAATCATCTGCGGTCGTTCTTGCCCGGAAGCGCTCCGTTCGACATCCCGGAGCCGGCACATTCCGAGCACCTCGTGCGATCCACACATGCCGACCGTTGTCACGCTTCGCGCCGTCGCCTCCGCCGACCTGCCCGTGTTCTTCGAACACCAGCTCGATCCCGAGGCCACCCGTCTCGCGGCGTTTCCCTCGCGCGAGCGCGAGGCCTTCATGGCCCACTGGACAAGGATCCTCGCGAATCCGGACTGCGTCGCCCTGACCATCGTCCACGATGGACGCGTGGCGGGAAACATCGGCGCATGGACAGACGTGGAGACGCGTGAACGGCTCGTGGGCTACTGGCTCGGTCGCGAATTCTGGGGCCGGGGCATCGCGACCGCGGCGCTGTCGCAGTTTTGTGACTACGAGACCACGCGCCCGCTCACGGCGCGCGTCGCGAGACACAACAGCCCGTCCCTTCGCGTGCTGAAGAAATGCGGGTTCGTCCTCTCCGGCGAAGACCGCTTCACCGACCCCGACGGCCAGACGCACGAGGAGTTCATCCTCACCCGCGCGTGAGTGCTCCAGGCGTCCTTGTGGAGGGCTGCAGGCGCCGAGCCGGCGCGGGATCCGGCACCCGGAGCAACGGCTCGCCGTGGTGGCCAGGGCGAAGGCCATCGACACGATCCCGGAGACCTGCCCGCGATGCCTGCGGCCCTACCTCGGTGGAAGCGGCACCGAGGCGTGTGTCTCGTCCAGATAGACGATGAAGTCGTAGTCGCGCGCGACCGGGGCGTTTCGAATCTGGCACTTACGAGGGGCACGAAGTCGCGGCATGCGCAGAAAGGGACCGCAGTCTCCGTGGAATGTATCGCCGCCATCAGGCGGTATCGGCTGCGGCGCGTCGAGACCGGTCAACCCGCCGTGACTCGCGCGGTTGACCCACGACTGCCCTGGGGATCGGCGATGGCGATGTGGGTGGAACGTGCGCCGATGATGGCCGTGTTGAGGGAACCTCCTCGCGTGGAATTCATCACCGCTTCATTCTGACTTCACCGGACGGTGTCATCCTCGCCGCCATGAATGCTCTTCGCATGAACCGCAGCTCTGCCTTGATCCTCCAGGTGGCCGTGGTGCTGACGGGCCTCGGCACGCTCGGCTTGATGCTCTGGGAACCTCACCTCGAGGGCAGAAATGCCCACGCCACGACGTTCGAGATCTACTTCAACGATCCGTTTCTCGCGTATGTTTATGTGGGATCCATTCCGTTCTTCGTGGGGCTCCATCGCGCGTTTGCGCTGTTCGGCCACGTCAGGCGGGAAGGGACGTTTTCGCCGCTGACCGTGGACGCGCTGCGCACGATCAAGCGTTGCGCGCTGGTGCTGCTCGGTTTCGTGGCCGGCGCAGCGATCGTCATCGTCATGTTCGGCGACGGCGAGGACAGGCCGCCAGGGATCTTCATGTGCGTGCTCGCTGCGTTGGCCGCGAGTGCCATCGCCGCCGCGGCGTCGGTATTGTCCGGGTACGTGCAGCGTGGGTTGAGTGAAGCTGAAGGGCGCCACGCCTGACGGGCAGGCGAGAGCCGGCTCAATCGAACGGTGAGCGAACGGCTCCTCCGGGAATCCGTGTCTATCCGTGTCCATCCGTGGTTCACCACAAAGGCACAGGAGGCCCGGTACTCCGACTTCAGGCCGAATTCCTCTGAGCGATTCTACAGGAGGTCGCGGAGAAAGCGGAGAAGACGAATGAAGTCGGAGGGAGCCACAGAGGGCACCGAGATCGGAAAGAGTTCACGGAGCGCTCGGTGTGGCGCGGGGACTACATGTCAGGGCGGTCAGCGTTCGGATGAAGGACCCGCGGAAAGCCTTTCGGGATCGCTCTGTCTATTCGGGATCGTCCTCCGTGAACTCAGTGACCAAAGAAGATTATGCGATCGGCGCCCTCCATCCGTGTTCATCCGTGTCCATCCGTGGTTAAGATCCTGCCTTCTCTCTTCCGATCTCCGTTTCCTCGGTTTCCTCCTGTGAACTGGATTCTCCGGGTCGCGTGTCAGGCGATCGTCTCGCGCGTGAAGCAAGCAGCGCGCCCGTCTCGTGGCATTGCTCTGTGTCCTCGGGATCGTCCTCAGTGAACTCTGTGACCAGATTGTATGGTACGAGCGCCATACACCATCCGTGTCCATCCGTGTTCATCCGTGGTTAAATTTCTGTCTTCTCCCTTCCGATCTCTGTTTGCTCTGCGTGCTCCTGTGAACTGCGTTTTCTCGCGCGCCGCTACGCGCTATCGAAACCGCCGAAGTCCGGCAGGTTGGCGCGCACCGCGGCGGCCGTGGGCCACGACCGGAGGGTGGCCACGACACAGGCCAGGGCGTCGGGAAAGCGTTCAGGGATGTCCCGCTCGCCGGGCAGATTCGGGGAGTAGGGCAGCGACTCGACCGGCGGTGTAAAGCCGGAGTGGATACCCGGCTTGTCGCCGCGCGGGTCGACGCGGTACCAGCCGTGGCGCGCGAGGTGGATCGCGACAAGACCGTGGAGGAAGAAGCCGGACCCCGGGCTGTCGTGCGCCAGCCGCTGGTAGCAGAGCGCCGCCGGGATCCCGCGCGCGCGGAGCAGCGCGGCGAGGAGGTGGCTCTTTGCGTAGCAGAAGCCGACGCGGTGTTTCAGGACGTCGGAGGCCGTGCAGGTGACGACCGGCAGCTGCGCATCCACGCTGTGGCGCACGGCATCGCGCACCCAGGTGAAGCACCGCCGCGCGACCTCCTCATCGTCTCGCGCATCCCCGGCGATCTCCGCCGCGGCGGCGACGATCGAGGGCTCCGTGCTGTCGATGATCCCGGTCGGTTGGAGAAACAGATCCATGGCCACTCCAGCTAACGACCGCATGCCGGCCGCGCGCAAGGGTGGGCTGGGGCGGTTCCGTTTTCCGTGGGCTTGCCTGGAGCTGCCGGGCCGCTCGTCCCCGCGCTTGCCGCGCAGTGAGTGAGTATCCACCGTATTGACATGCGCGCCACCGCCAAGCTCTTCAAGAACGGTAGTTTCCAGGCAGTGCGCCTCCCGCGTGCTTTCCGCCTCCCGGGCAAGAAAGTGTCCATCCACCGGGAAGGGGACAGGATCATCCTTGAACCGCTCGTGTCCGCACGTTGGCCGCGCGGGTTTTTTGAGAGGATCCGCATCGCGGACAAGGCGTTCGCCCGACCGAATCAAGGGGATCTGCCACCGCCGATTGACCTCAACGCGTGAGCTACCAGTCATGCAGCTCCCCCATGGCCGGCCGGCTTTGAGCCGGCTGATGGGAACGTTGGAATGCGCGAACTGATCGCATCGCCCGATGGGGCATCCATGAAGGCAACCGCCTGAACGCCACCTACCGCGATGCGTCGATCTCCGGGGGTGTCGTGCTATCCGGCGAACATCGCTACACCGACAGCAAGGGAGTCGTGCATGTCATGGTGGTGTATCGGTTGTATTGATTCGATCGCAATGAACCCCAAGCCTGCCCCGTCCGCATTCTCAGACTCCGTCCGCATTCTCTTCCACCGCGGTGGCGAAGCGCTCGATCTCTGCGGAGGAACCCAGCCGGATGAAACGGATGTGTGTGTAGTCGGCGTCAGCCATGCAGGCGCGCATCTTCCGGCGCTTGCGGCTCTGCTGCGTGGCGACCCACCAGATGAGGGAGTCCTCCTTCCGCCACACCATCAACTGCGGCCAGAACCGTTCACGGTTCGTGCCCCACAGCAACTCCCGGGATCGCGAGCGACGCCAGGAGCGTCGGAGCACGCGGACGAGCAGGATCGGCAGCGGCAGGTCCAGCCAGATCACGGTCTGCAGGCGTGGCCAGAAGGTCCGCTGGCAAAAGGCGGTGTACGAGCCCGCGACGATCCAGGCGTCGCCAGCCGTGGCCGCGCGGATACGCCGCTCGAATTCGGCGGGATCGGTCGCATTGAGTCCCACCCAGTTCGGCAGCCAGTTCAGGGCATCGAGTTCGACGACGGGAAATCGCCGCGCCCGCGCGAGCCGCGCGGCCAGCGTGCTCTTGCCCGTGCAGCTGTTGCCGAAGATGTGGATCCGCTGGCCGAGGAGCGAGGGATCGGATTCGAGTGGGTTCATGTCGGGCGTTCTGGGTCCGGCCGCGAGACGTCATGCGTTGACTCTTGAGACCGGACCGAGCCTGGCGGCCATTGATCGCCGGGCGCCCGAGAGCGGTCAAGAGTTGAGACTTGGCTTCGTCCCGACCGACAGTCGTCTCCTTCAGCCCTTCGCCTGATCCTCCAACTCCGATCTGCCAAGCCCGCGCGACCGCGGGCGTTTGCCCTAGGCAAATGAGCGCTCGGGTGGTATGAGCATGCCGTTCGCGCAACGCACTCCTTCCTGCTGTTTCTGCCGTTGCTCGCCGCGGCCCTGATCGCGCTGAACCCGCTCACGGCGGTGGCGGCGGATCTCGTCTTTGCCGATGGTAGGACGTGGATGGACGTGAAGATCGTTTCGAAGGAGGCGATGAGCATGATCGCCTGTCTGGACGATCGATTGCCCGACCACGAACCACAAAACCTGCCGGTTTCTGCTTGGCCTTCAGGTTGGCGAAGGCGCGCTAACTGGCTCCGGTTAGCCGAATGGCATCGAGCATTGTTGTGCCGCGATCGGAAATCAGCGTTGTCGCGGCGGCACCGGCAAAGGACGATGCTATTGTGCGATACGAATCGTCTTTCGCTAGATCCGCGTGATCGCTGATCGCCTTCATTGCGATAAATTTCGGTCGCGGATGGCTTCCGACTTCGCACGCATAGTATACTCCGAAAATCTCCATATCGAGCGCGAGCGTCTTGCGGTTTATTGCCCTAATACGCCGTTTTACTCCCGATGCTCGAACCACAGCCGATCCACTGGCAATCGGGCCGACTGCGATGCGACCAGCCTTTCCTTGATATTCAGAAGGGAGTCGAGCGATCGCTCGGTCGCGGAAGTCCTGATCGCTACCCAACGGAAGAATATAGGAATACACGGCGGGGTCGATCGCAATTTGCCGGACTTCTGGTTCGAACTGTTGGTGAATTCCACGTAGCTCGGAGAGCTTTCCGGCATCGTAGTTCCAGCTCATATCGGCGAAAACGAGATCACCAAGCTTGAGATCCGGATCTACTCCTCCGGCGATGCCCGTCATCAACACTACCTTGGGGCGAAAGTTCTCTATGAGTGCTAATGTGCTGGCACATGACGCTACCATCCCCATCTCCTTTATTGAGAGGCCAGCGACTGTGGTCGTCTGGTTGTCCTTTGTGATCGACGTGCGGAAGTACTCACGGTGGTCTCCCGGCATTCGAACGCTGGTCCAATTCCACCCATTATTTCGGAGAGCCGTCCATTCTGGGTGTTCAAGCGCGCACACTATTCCGAAATCAGTCTGATAATGGCGATTGTTGATGCAATCAGCCCGTTCTGCTCTCGCTCTTGCCAAATATTCAATCTTTGACTGTAGGGCTTTGCGCCAAAGCGAGTCTGTCTCGGAGAATCTCAGGATTGGGCAGCCAAAGCTCTCGATAACTAGCTCTCCGATGGTTAAAGGATCAAATGCGGTGAGTATGACGACTTCCGATGGAAGCAGAAGCCCAGTATGCGCGTGGAGTTCGGAAAGGAGTTCGATTCCGCCATCGGGCTTTGCTTTGCTGTCCCGACGAACTGGCAGATAAAGGTCGAGAAGCATCAAGTCGAATTGCGACGTGTGGAGGTGCCGCTTCGCCTCAATCAAGCAGCATGCCTGAGCGATATTGACCTCGGTATTCGAGTCCGTGGCCGCCTTGATAACATGACATATTTCGGAGCGCTTCTCGTCCGAGTCGTCGACAATCAAAACTGCGATTTTATGCATACGATGATGCTAACTTCTCGATGATATTGATAAGCTCGCGCCGCCATGCAGTGTTCCCGATTCGGTAGTTGAGTGTGGCCAAGAACGACTTGCCGAGGATCACCTTCATTTCGCGGTCTAGCTGATCGAATGTCTTTTTGTCGGCGCCAGCTCCAAACTCCTCATATTGTGTGAGAACTACCGCTTTGAATGGGCGCCGCCGGCGTGCCAGTTCGAGAAGAAGTTCTTTTCCGCCATATGGTAGATTTGCTTCTTCTCCGTGTGCTTGACGACCCGAAAAGGCTGGTAATAGCATGTCAACAATGAGGAGATCGAAGGAATCTTTAAGGATTCTGCGAAGCGCTGAATTATAACTGCACTCTCGCGTTATGTGTACAGTTATTACCGATTCTTTTATGGCATGCTCGATGCGGTCTGCTTTGACCGCTTCATCTTCAATGATCAGGATCTTCACGGCGCTAGGAGGGCTGCCTGTTTGGTGGAAATTGAAATTGATATCTTCAGTGCGCCGCCAAGTGACGACGCCGTAACTCGAGCGTCGGGGCACTTAAGATCGTGCCGTAGGATCTTCTTGAGTTTTAGGAAGCCTGTTCCTCGCTCACCGCGAATAGCCAATAAATCGTGCTTCGTGGCCTCAATGCGAGCATTTATATCTTCTGCAACTATACCGGCA